>Ga0126369_10000599_pt1 | contig 23840 bp, 21 predicted proteins | sample PanSoiMetaPlot_1_FD_109646 | JGI IMG/M metagenome (GOLD analysis project Ga0126369, IMG submission 109646) | Tropical forest soil microbial communities from Panama - MetaG Plot_1 | ecosystem: Environmental > Terrestrial > Soil > Tropical forest > Bulk soil | place: Panama | collected 2016-02-17
CGACGCACAGCATCGTCACGTACGAGCGGTTCAAGGACGAGTTCGGCGTCGATCCCAATTTTCGCCAGCACGGCTACCTGATCCTGATCGGCAGCGAGGACGAGCTGGCGACGGCGCGTCGCAGCGTGGCGCTCCAGCGAAGCCTCGGCGTGCACGTCGAGCTGCTCGACGCCGCGGCCACGCGCGCCTTGTGCCCGTACCTCAACATTGACGATCTGCTCGGCGCGACCTACACGCCGCGCGACGGCTACGCCGACCCCTATCTCTGCGCCACCGCGATCGCCGCCCGCGCGCGCGATCTCGGCGTGACGATCAAGCAACAGCACGAGGTGCGCGGCTTCCTGCGCGACGGTGACCGGATCCTCGGCGTCACCACCGCGGCCGACTCGTTTCAGGCGCGGGCCACGGTGATCGCGACCGGCGCCTGGTCGGGCGTCGTCGGCCGGCTCGCGGGCGTCGAGATCCCCGTGAGCCCGCATCGGCGCCACAAGTTCATGACCGCTCCGTTCCCGGCCTCACGCATCCCGATGGCGACTCCGTTCATCATCGATCCGCGCACGAACTTCTCGCTGCGCCGCGAGGGCCCCGGCCTCCTGCTCGGCCACGGCCGCCGTGACGAGGCCGATGGCTTCAGCACCGCGATCGACCGAAGCCTCGAGCCGGCGCTGATCGAGCGCGCGATCCACCGCGCCCCAGCCCTGGCCGACGCCGAGCTGATGCGCGCGTGGGCCGGGCTCTACGAGATGACGCCGGACCAGACCGGCATCGTCAGCGAAATGCCCGGTGTCAGCGGCCTTCACGTCATCGCGGGCTTCAGCGGCCACGGCTTCATGCACGGCCCGATCGCCGGCCAGCTCATGGCCGAGATGCTCGCGCATGGCCGCGCCGTCACGATGGACGCTGGCCCGCTCGACATCGGCCGCTTCGCCCGCGGCGAAGCGCACGTGGAACCGCTCACCTTCGTTTGACCCGAGCTCCACGGCGGCCGATGTACCTGGCCGATGTACCTATGGACCCGTGGGCAACAATGTAGGTATCGGGAGAATCCGGCATCCCCCGGCAGATCTCGGGAAGCAAGGCGACCTCGGGAAGCAAGGAGCAGAGCGATGGCAAAAGCGGCGACCCACGGCGAGGTGAAACCGCGTCAGACCGGAAACGGTCGGCCCCAGAGATCCCTGTCCGCCGATGAGCTCAAGAAGATCGACGCCTACTGGCGGGCGGCGAACTATCTCTCCGTGGGCCAGATCTATCTTTACGACAACCCGCTCCTGAAGAAGCCGCTGACCAAGGAGCACGTCAAGCCTCGGCTGCTCGGCCACTGGGGAACCACGCCCGGTCTCAACTTCATCTACGTCCACCTCAACCGGGTCATCAAGAAATACGACCTCGACGCGATCTACATCGCCGGGCCCGGCCACGGCGGTCCCGGCATCGTCGCCAACACCTATCTCGAAGGCACCTACAGCGAGATCTATCCCAGCGTCTCCCAGGACGAGGAGGGGATGAAGCGGCTCTTCACCCAGTTCTCGTTCCCGGGCGGCATCCCGAGCCACGTCGCGCCCGAGACGCCGGGCTCGATCCACGAGGGCGGAGAGCTCGGCTACGCGATCTCACACGCGTACGGCGCCGCGTTCGACAATCCCGATCTGCTCGTCGCGTCCGTCGTGGGTGACGGCGAAGCGGAAACGGGACCGCTGGCGACGAGCTGGCACTCCAACAAGTTCCTGTGCCCGGCGACCGACGGCGCGGTGCTGCCGATCCTGCACCTGAACGGCTACAAGATCGCGAACCCCACCGTGCTGGCTCGGGTCAGCCACGAGGAGCTCGAGCAGCTCTTCCGCGGCTACGGCTACACGCCCCACTTCGTCGAGGGCGACGACCCGGAGACGATGCACCAGCTGATGGCCGCGACTCTCGACACCGTCGTGGAAGAGATCCGCGGGATCCAGACCGCCGCCCGGCGCGGCGGCCGTGCCGGGCGGCCCCGCTGGCCCATGATCGTGCTCCGCTCGCCCAAGGGCTGGACGGGTCCCAAGGAAGTCGACGGAAAGAAGACCGAAGGGTTCTGGCGCTCTCACCAGGTGCCGATGGGCGAGATGCACGACAATCCCAAGCACGTGAAGCTCCTCGAGGACTGGATGAAGAGCTATCGGCCTCAGGAGCTGTTCGACGCCGGCGGACGGCTCAAGCCCGAGCTGGCCGAGCTGGCGCCGAAGGGCACGCGGCGCATGAGCGCCAACCCCCACGCCAACGGCGGTCTCCTGCTGAAAGACCTCAAGCTGCCGGACTTCCGTGGGTACGCGGTGGAGGTCCCCCACCCGGGCGCGACGACGGCGGAAGCGACGCGGGTGATGGGCAAGTTCCTCCGCGACATCATGAAGCAGAACCTGGACACGAAAAATTTCAGGCTCTTCAGCCCGGACGAGAACAACTCGAATCGCTGGCAGGAAGTGCTCGAGGTCACCAACCGCGCCTGGGACGCGGAGATCCTGCCCTACGACGATCACCTGGCGCCGGGCGGCCGCGTGATGGAGATGCTCTCGGAGCACCAGTGCCAAGGCTGGCTCGAGGGTTACCTGTTGACGGGCCGCCACGGCTTCTTCTCGTGCTACGAGGCGTTCATCCACATCGTCGATTCGATGTTCAACCAGCATGCGAAGTGGCTCAAGATCTGCGACCACATCCCCTGGCGACGGAGGATCGCGTCGCTGAACTACCTCCTGTCGAGCCACGTCTGGCGCCAGGACCACAACGGCTTCAGCCACCAGGATCCGGGCTTCATCGATCACGTCGTCAACAAAAAGGCGGAGGTGATCCGCGTCTACCTGCCGCCCGACGCGAATTGCCTCTTGAGCGTCACCGATCACTGTCTGCGCAGCCGCAACTACATCAACGTGGTCGTCGCGGGCAAGCAGCCCTCGCCGCAATGGCTCACGATGGATCAGGCGGTCAAGCACTGCACCGCCGGCCTCGGTATCTGGGACTGGGCCAGCAACGATCACGGCGGCGAGCCCGACGTGGTCATGGCCTGCTGCGGCGACGTGCCGACCCTGGAGACGCTGGCCGCCGTGCAGCTACTCCACCAGTACGCGCCGGAGCTGAAGATCCGCGTGATCAATATCGTGAACTTGATGACGCTCCAGCCGAAGAGCGAGCACCCGCACGGTCTGACCGACCGCGAGTTCGACGTGCTCTTCACCAAGAACAAGCCGGTCATCTTCGCGTTCCACGGCTATCCATGGCTGATCCACCGCCTGACCTACCGGCGCGCCAACCACGAGAACCTGCACGTGCGCGGCTACAAAGAAGAAGGAACGACGACCACGCCTTTCGACATGGTCGTGCTCAACGACATGGACCGGTTCCATCTCGTCGGGGACGTCATCGATCGGGTTCCGCAGCTGGGCGTCAAGGCGGCCTACGCCAAGCAAGCGATCCGCGACAAGCTGATCGAGCACAAGCAGTACATCGCCCGGTACGGCGAGGACATGCCGGAGATTCGAGACTGGCGCTGGGGCGCCAACGGGAAGGGCACGCGCGCCCGCCGCGACACCGCCTCGGACTTTTGACGAGGGCCCGTCATGGCGGCCGGCACACAGAAGATCTACGTGATTCGCCACGGCGAGACCGAATGGAGCCTGAGCGGGCAGCACACCGGCGTGACCGACATCCCGCTCACCGACAATGGGCGGGCGGTCGCCCGGCGCCTGCGGCCCGTGCTGGCCGAGCAGACCTTTCAGCTCGTGCTGACGAGCCCGCTGCGCCGGGCCCGCGAGACGTGTGAGCTCGCCGGCCTCGGCGCCCATGCGGCGGTCGAGCCGGATCTCCACGAGTGGAACTACGGTGACTTCGAGGGGCTGACGACCAAGCAGATCCACCACAAGCAGCCGGGCTGGATGCTCTTCCGCGACGGCTGTCCGGGCGGCGAAACCCCGGAGCAGATCGGCGCGCGCGTCGATCGCGTCGTCGCGCGGGTCCGCGGCACCGCTGGCGACGTCGTTCTATTCGCGCACGGCCACGTGTTTCGGGTCCTTGTCGCGCGCTGGATCGGCCTGCCGACCGCCGCCGGCCAGCATTTCCTGCTCGACACCGCCACCCTGAACGTTCTGGGGTACTACGGCGACACACCCGCGGTGAAGATCTGGAACGCTCCCCTCGCGCGATGAACAGGAGGTCGCCGAGGGGGCCTCATCCGCGGCGCCAGCGATCGTAGTGCTCGCGTAGCACCACGATCGCCTCGTCCCCGGACACGACGCATCGCGGAATGTTCATGTCTTCGGGGTTGGCAAGCGGCGGATCGGCGGAGAGCATTGACGCCCGCGCCCAGTCGACGAGCCCCAGCCACATGCGGCCGACCAGGATCAGCGGCGTATCGACCAGGTGGTGCACCTGAAGCAATTGCCAGATCATCATCGTCTCGAGCACGGTGCCGATCCCGCCCGGCGCGACGACGAACGCGTCCGACGCGATCACGAACTGGTGCAGGCGCGTGAAGAAGGTGCGGTGCTCGAACGCCATGCCGACGAACGCGTTGACCTCCTGCTCGAACGGCAGGTCGACGCGAATGCCCACGGACTGCGCCTGACCGCCGCCGGCCTCCGCGCCCTCGTTGGCGGCCTGCATGAGCCCGGGCCCGCCGCCGGTGATGATGTCGCAGCCGAGCTCGGCCAGCACGTGCGCTACGCGCTTGGTCTCCTCGTAGGCGAAGCTTCCTGGTCGGCACCGCGCCGAGCCGAAGATGGTGACCCGGTAGCGCTCGTGGCGAGACGGATGGATCCTCGTCAGATTGTTGACGACGTCCCACAGTCCGAGGACTGACTCGGTCAGGATCTGCTTGACCGCAGCCTCATCGGACACGCTGACGGCCTCGGATCGTTTGTGCGGCCCCGCACCGGTGGTCATCGGCTCGCCTCCAGGCTCAGAGTGTGAATTGATCGGCCGCCAATGGTAGGCCGCGCACCGGTCTCGGGTCCACTGGCGTATGATCGCGCGTGGGAGTGCGCGCTGCAGCCGTCGCGGCCGAGGTGCGCTTCTAGAGAATGGATGACCTGACGCGTGCGGTGCTGGCGCACGTCGACCCCCGCGAGCTGATCGAGCTGGCCAGCGCCCTCATCTGCATCCCGAGCTTCAAGACCGAGGAGACTGCGGTCGCGCGGTTTCTCGAGACATTCTTCCGCGATCGTGGCTACCAGGTGGATCTGCAGGAGATCGAGCCGGGCCGCTTCCAGACCATTGCCACGCTGCGCGGGACGGGCGGCGGCGCCAGCCTCATGCTCAACGGCCACACCGACATCAACGCGCTCACACGCCGCTGGAGGCGCGATCCGTGGACGCCGAGCCTCGAGGGCGATCGCCTCTACGGCCACGGCGTGCAGAACATGAAGGGCGGTCTCGCCAGCATCATCATGACCGCGGAGGCCGTCCGTCGCTCCGGCATCCGGCTCGCGGGTGATCTGGTCGTCGCCTGCGTCGCCGGCGAGACCCAGGGCGGCGAGGGCACGCACTACCTGATGCAGAGCGGCCGGCGCACCGACGCCGCCGTGGTCGCCGAGCCCTTCGGCGCCGACAATCTTGTCACGGTGCACTCCGGCATCGTGCACATGGCGATTCACGCCTTCGGTGTGACGGGGCACATCGGACGGCTCGAGGGCACGGTGAACGCGGTCCAGCAGATGACCAGGATCGTTCACGCGCTCGAGCACGTGGAGTTTCGCTACACGCCGCGCCCCGACCTGCCCGCGTTTCCGCGCCTCAACGTCGGCAGCATACTCGGCGGCCGCGGCGAGGACTACGTCCTCGTCGAGCCGCCGTACGTCCCCGACCTGTGCACGATCCTGGTCGACGTCCACTTCCTGCCCGGGCAGACGGTCGACGGCATCGTCGCCGACATCCGCCGCGCCCTCGATCCGCTGGCCGCGCGCGATCCCGAGCTGCGCTATGAGATCGAGATCCCGCCTCCCGCCAGCTTCAAGGGACGCCGTCGACTCGTCATGGATCCGTTCGACATGCCGATCGACGCGCCGATCGTGCAGGCGGTGGCGCGCAGCTACCGCGCCGTCACCGGACAGGCGCCGAAGGCCATCGGCACCGTGCTGCCGCACTCGTACAGTGCGGACGATACGTGCCATCTCTGGAAGGCCGGGATCCCCTGTCTTCTGTACGGTCCGGCGACGATCCGTGGCAACGCGGACGAGGACGATGCGTGCGTGCTCGTGAGCGAGATGGAGAAGGTCACGCGCGTCCTGGCCGCGACCGCGGTCGACGTGTGCCGCCGCAAGCCGTCGGAGCTCGCCCTGCCGTCCCGGCGGGGCTGATCGACGCACGACCGCATCGTCGAGCAATGCACTATGATAGGCCGCGTTTCGGGCCGAGACTCGCCCCAGGGGGACACCGATGAGCACACGTGGAGCGTTCGACAGCAGTGCCGCTGGCATCATGGCCAACATCGCGTTCGTGGATTGCGAGCTGCTCGGCGCCGCGCAGGCGCGCGCCCGCGCTCGCGCGAAGGCGCCCACCGCGCGAGGAAAGGCGCGGCCGAGCGCAGGCCGATCTGGTCAGACGCCGGCCGCCGCAGGGCGGCGCCGCGAAGTCGTGGTCGGCGGCCGCCGGGTGAAGACGATCGACGTCCACGCCCACTGCGTGATCCCCGAGGCGTACGCGCTGCTCGGGCTCAAGGTCGACGACCATCGCGGCCCCGGAATCGGCGAAGTCGGTGAGCGCCGCATCCGCGAGATGAACGCGCAGGGCATCGACATGGAGGCGCTCAGCATCAACCCCGCGTGGTATCGGGCCGAGCGTGACGTCGTCGAGAAGGTGATCAAGATCCAGAACGAGGCGCTCGCCGGGTTCTGCGCGAAGTATCCCGATCGGTTCGTGGCGTTCGCCTCGGTCGCGCTCCAGTTCCCGGACCTCGCGGTCCAGCAGCTCGAAGAGGGCGTGAAGAAGCTCGGCCTGCGCGGCGCCGCCGTCGGCGCGAGCGTGGCCGGCGACGAGTTCGCGGACCCGAAGTTTCATCCGTTCTGGGCCAAGGCCGAGCAGCTCGGCGTGCTGATCTTCATCCATCCGCAGAGCACGCCGGACCTCGCCAAGCGCCTCAAAGGCAACGGCTGGCTGGCGAACACGATCGGCAACCCGCTCGACACGACGATCGCGCTCTCGCACCTAATCTTCGAAGGCACGCTCGACCGCTTCCCCGGCCTCAAGATCTGCTCGGCCCACGGCGGCGGCTTCCTGCCGTCGTATGCCGCGCGCTCGGACAACAGCCTGCGCGTCGCGCCGGACATGGACACCGGTATCAAGCTGAAGAAACGGCCGACGGAGTATCTGAAGACGATGTACTACGACACCCTCGTGTTCACGTCCGAGGCGCTGCGCCACCTGGCGGCCGAAGTCGGCGTGAGCCAGCTCGTCGTCGGCACCGATCATCCGATTCCCTGGCAGGACAAGTCGATCGACCATATCTTGAAAGCACCGGGCTTCAGCGATGCGGATCGCCGGAAGATGCTCGGAGAGACGGCCGCGAAGCTCTTGAAGATCAAGCCGTAGCGCGACGCGACCCTCGCCTACGGCAGGAGATCAGCGACGCGGACGCGCGCCGCCGGCGCCGCCAGCGGCGTGATCGTGAGGTCGGCGCCGAGCATCTGTATGGCTGTGTAGCCCCAGTGACGCCGGGCGGGACCCGGCCTCGCCGGTTCACGGTGCGCCTCGAGCACGCGATCGATCAGGTTGACGATCCAGTACTCCGCGATCCGCGCGCGAGCATAGGCCGCCGCCTTCCGTCCACGGGCCATGCGCAAGCCCGAATCGGCAATCTCGACGACAAGCGCCGGATGCGTCGGGTGAGCATCGACGTAGTCACGGGGCGAGCCCCGCACGACGCAGACGTCTGGCTCGGGCTCGGACCGGTCGTCCAGAACGATTGGACTTTGTGTCTGGACGAACCAACCCTCGCCGAACGCTCGTTCCACGGTTTTAGCCGCGAGCAAGACCGCGGTCCTGTGCCGGCTGTGCTGAGGCTCCTTGGCGAGCAACAACCCATCGAGCAGCTCGACCGGGTCGTCCTCGTCGAGCACGTGGTGGTCCATCAATCGCGCGTATTCATGCCGCGTCCAGCGATGCAGGCCGGTCACCATCATTGCCCATCGTATCGGCGAGCCACAGAGCACGTCAACGCCGCCGGGCGGATACGGGCGGTCGTATAATCGACTCGCACATACGATGCGTCCGGGAGGCATTTCGATGGTCAACCTCGAGTTCCACGATCCGTCAGGCGCGATCGAAGTGAAGCAGCCGTTCGCCCCGCGCGTCGCCTCCCTCGAAGGCAAGCGCGTCGGCTTCGTCAGTAACGACCAGTGGCAGGCGTACCGCATGCTGCCGCTCCTGAAGTCGCTGCTCGAGACCGACTTCGCCGGCATCGAGGTGCTGCCGCTCGACGCCTTCCCGCAGGGCAACGCGGTGATCGGCTCGGAGGAGACGGCGGCGCACGTCAAGCAGAGCGGCGTCGACGCCGTCATCATCGGCAACGCGGCCTGAGGGTCCTGCGCCACTGCATGCGGCCGGGCGGCCGCTAGGCTCGAAGCGGTGGGAATTCCGACCGTCACCCTGACGCGCGCAGATTTCGTGGGCGTCATGACCAACGCCGTCGCGGGGCTCGGCCTGGCGCCCGACGCGGCGATGGTCACCTTCCCCATCGACATGTTCCTGCCCGGGAGCGACATCTCGCCGGTCCAGGCACGCAAGCGCGAGTTCTACGACGGCCTCACGCGCTGGCGCTCGGCGTTCGGCGCCGACGGGGCGGCCGACGCGCCGATGATCAAGGTTCAGGGCGCGAGCGTCGACGACGCGTTCTCGCGCGCGAACAATCTCATGCTCGCCAACCGCTGGGGTGACGGCCTGCCGCTCTGGCCGCCGACGCGCGAGCGGGTCAGCTGGATCCGTCGCGGCGCGACGCAGCCGCGTGGGCATCGCGTCGGCATCTTCCCGCCACGCGGCGGCGTGACGACGGTCGAGACGTGCGCGATCGCGCTCGCGATGGCGGGCGGACGTCCCGAGTACCTGCCGGTACTCGTTGCCGCGGTCGACGCGTTCCTCGATCCCGCCTCGGGCAGCGCGCAGCTCCAGGCCGCATCGGGCAGCGCCTTCCCGGTCGTGATCGTCAACGGCCCGATCGGCGCGCAGATCCGGCTGAACTCCGGCTTTGGCTGCCTCGGCCCCGATCCGCAGCGGCCCGCGGGCGCGAGCATCGGCCGCGCGCTGCGTCTGCTCCAGCAGAATGTCGGCGGCGCCTTGCCCGGCATCGGCACGATGGCCAACTACGGCGGCGTGCGCTACACGAACGTCGTGTTCGCGGAAGACGAAGCGAATCTCCCCCCGGGGTGGGCGACGCACGCCACCGAGCGCCACGCGTTCGCGCCCGGGCAGAATTCGATCTCGCTCGCGTTCGCCAACGGCGCCACCAACATCCGCCGCCGCGGGGCGAAGAAGGAGACGCCCGAAGAAGACGCGCTGCAGGGTATGTACCGCATGGCCGACTTCATGCGCGTGCCCAACATGCCCGGGCTCTCGGGTTACGAGCACGGGACGCCGGGGATTCTCATGCTCCCGGGCGTCGTGGCGAACACGATGGCCCGCCTCGGCTGGACGAAGGCGTCGATTCGCGAATTCTTGTGGGAGCACTCGCGCATCCCGACCGAGCACCTGCGGCGTGCGGGCTGTCCGGCATGGCTCGAGATCGACTCGAGCAAGGTCGTGCGCGAAAGTATCGCGCTCGACCCGTGGCCGATCACGGCCAGCCCCGACAACTTCATCGTCGTCGTCGCGGGTGGCGGCCATCCGACCAACAGCTACTGGCTCCAGGGCTATAGCCCGGGTGTGGTCGGGCGTGAGCTCGAGCTACCGCCGTCGTTCGACGCGCTACTCGCCGAGGCGGAGCGCGATCTGGGGCCGCGCTGACGCCGTCTACAGGAGCCGCGTGATGGGGCTCGCAGGACGGTCGATACGCGCGAGCTTCCCGACGCGGCGATACGCGGTCGTCAAGCCCCGCCGGGCGAGCCGGTAGATCTTGGGAAGGATCCAGGCCAGCACGGCGAGCCAGAGCGCGATCACGATGGCCGTCAAGTAGGGGTGCGCCACGGCGAGCCACACGCCCGCCGCGGCGATCGCGTCCTCAGCAAGACTGACGACGACGTTCGAGAACGGCTCCGGGCTGTGATTCACGGCGAGGCGAATTCCGGCCTTGCCCGTGTGGCTCGCCAGCGCGACCGATCCGCACAGGAGAAATGCTGAAAGCTTGAGGCGCGGATCGACGTCGCCGAGCGCCAGCGCGCCGAGCACCGCGGCGCCGAGCGGCCGGATCAGCGTGTGAAACGAGTCCCACACGCTGTCGACCCAGGGGATCTTGTCGGCGACGAACTCCACGACGTAGATCGTGCCCGCGACCGTGATGATCACAGGGTCGCCCAGGATCTCGAGACGCGCCATCGCCGGATCGAGCCGGATCAAGCCCGTCCTGATGCCCAGCCCCAGAACCAGGACGGTCCCGTAGAGGCGCAGGCCCGAGACGAACGCCAGCCCCATCAGCGAAGACAGCAGCGCGACGACGTCCACGGTCCTACGCCCGGCCTACACCAGAACCGGCCGATCGCCCTCCACGATGATCCGCCAGAGGACGCGGCTCTCACGCCGGTCGTAGTCGCCGTGGGCGCGATGCATGGTCGCGCGGTCGTCGATGACGAGCACGTCGCCCTTGCGCCACAGGTGGTGATAGACGATCTCCGGCTTGATCATCCGGTCCAGCAGCTCGGACATGTACGCGCGGCTCGCCTCGGGTGTCATGCCCCCGATGTGCGTCGCCTTGGTGATGTGAAAGTACACGGCGCGCGAGCCGTGCACGGGGTGCGTGCGCACCATCGGATGCTCGATCGGCGTACTGTACTTGTCGAGATCTTCCTGGCGCGTGTCGGTCTTGTCGCGGTCGAGCGTGTTGAACGTCCTCAGCGTGTCGAGCCGTTCCCGCTCGCTCTCCGGGAGCGCCGTGTAGGCCGCGCGCATGTTCGCCACGCTCGTGCCGCCGCCGGCCGATGGAATCTCGACGCCGTACAGGATGGTCGCGGCCGGCGGCCGCTCGCGATTGGTGTGGTCGGTGTGCCAGCGCTCCGCCGGCTGCTGGCCGTTGCGGTGCCAGATCAGCCCGATCAGCGGAAAGTCCGGCATGTTGTGCTGCGAGTAGTGCTGCTCCATCGGCGGCCCGAAGACCGCCGCGGCCGACAGGTACTGAGCCGGCGTCAAGGTCTGGTCCCTGAACACGAGCGCCAGATGATCCGCCAGCGCGCGTGACAGCGCCTCGCGCGTCGACGCGTCGATCCGCCGGCTGAGGTCGACGCCGGACACCTCGGCGCCGAGCGAGGGATGGAGCTGAGTGACCTTCAACGCAGCCATGGTTGGGCCTCAGCGCGCCAGGCCGGGGGTACCGGCCGGCACGGCGTAGACGTTCATCGTCAGCGACACGGCGGTGTAGTAGCCCATCAGCACGACCATATCGGTGATGCTCTCGTGGCCGAGCGCCTTGACCGCGCGGTCGTAGAGTCCCTGGGACACGAGCCGGCCGTTGGCGAGCGTGGTCGCCAGCTCGTAGACGACCTGCTCGCGCAGGTCCGCGAAGGACGCGGGCAGGCCGGCCATCATCGCCTCGACCGCCGGAGCCGGCAGGCCGACTTCCTTGCCGCGCTTTTCGTGTGCGGCGGCGGGATAGGCCGAATGCCACTTGCTCGTGATGACGATCACGGCGATCTCTCGCTCGCGCTCGGTCAGCGACGACTTGCCCGGCGTGAAGTGCTCGCCGAGTGGCGCCGCGGCGCGGAGCAGCCTGGGATTGTGCACCCACACCTTGTACGGACCCGGCAGCCGCCCGCGCGGGCCCTCGACCAGGAAGCGGTAGCCCTCCTTCTGCTCGGCGGTCATCTGGTCGACGGGAATCTCCGCATAGCGTCCGAACGTCGGTGTGGCGCTCATCGCCCTGCCTCCTCTTCAGTGCCGCGCCAGCCGCGCGACGGTACGGACGAGCTCGCCCGGCTCGACCGGTTTGGTGAGAAAGAGATCGAAGCCCACCGCCAGCGCGCGGTCGCGATCCTCGGCGCGCGCGTAGCCGGTGAGCGCCAGTGCGGGTAATGTTACCCCGGCCTCGGCCGCCCACGCCTTGACCTCACGAACGACATCGAGACCGTCCTGATCCGGCATCGAGAGATCGCTGACGAGCACGTCGGGATGGACGCGCGGCACCATGGCAATGCCGTCACGGGCGTTGGATGCCGTGAACGTCACGGCGCCCGCCTGGGTGAGCACCGTCGCGACGATCTCGCGTGAATCGGCGTCGTCCTCGACGACGAGCACACGTACGCCGTCCAGGCGCTCCGCGGCCGGCACGCCGGCAGCGTCGTGCAGCGCGTCGGGCGTCACCTGGCCAGGCGCGGCAGCGATCGGCAGCACGACGGTGAACGTCGCGCCCTGCCCCGCGCCATCGCTCTCGGCACGCACGCGCCCACCGTGGAGCTCCACGAGGTGACGGACGATGGCGAGCCCGAGACCGAGCCCGGAGTGCTCGCGCGTGCTCGCGCTGTCGCTCTGCTTGAACCGGTCGAAGATGTGCGGCAAGAGCTCGGCGTCGATGCCGCGGCCGGTATCGCGCACGACGAGGCGCGCGTCGATGTCGTGGACGAGCTCGACGGTCACGGCGCCGCTCGGCGGCGTGAACTTGATCGCGTTGCCGAGGATGTTCTCGACCACCTGGCGCAGCCGGTCGGGATCGCCCTGCACCGGCCCCGCGTCGGGATCGATTTCCCACTTGAGCCCGATCCCTCTGATCTCCGCGGTCGGCCGGATCGACTCCACCACTCCGGCGACCAGCACCGGGAAGTCCACGGGCTGCATGCTGAGCTCGAGACGGCCGAACACGATCCGGCTCGCGTCGAGCAGGTCGCTGATCAGCCGGCTTTGCTGGCTCACGCTGCGCTCGATCACCTCCAGCGCGTGATCGGCGGCGGCCCCGTCCAGACGTCCGGACCGGAGCATCCGGACCCAGCCGAACGTCGCGTTCAGCGGGGTTCGAAGCTCGTGCGAGAGCACGGCGAGGAAATCGTCCTTCGCCCGATTGGCCGCCTCGGCCTCTCGGCGGGCGGCGTGGGCGTGCTCGGCCCGGAGCGCCGTGGCCCGCGCGTCTTCGAGCGCCCGGCGCAGATCCTCCACCTCGGACACCCGAGACGGCGCCTCCGGCAGCGGCGCCGCGGTTTCCGCCTTCAGCGAATCGGCGAGCGCGACGATCGGCGCCGCGATGCGCTTGCCGAGCACGAACGCCAGGCCGCACGCGACGGCGAGCAAGAGCGCGCCGCCGGCCGAGAGCGCGAGCATCGAGCGCCGGATCCCCGCGTCCACGAGCCTGATGGGAGCGGCCACGCCGACCACCCAGCCGGTTTCCTTGGACCGGCTGTAGGCCGCGTAGACCGATGAGCCGCGGAGCATGTCGCCCTTGAGGAAGCCCTCGTCGCTGCGCGCGGTCTCGGCCGTCCAGGCCGCGTTTTCTTTGCGGCCCACGAAGGCGGTGGCGTCCGGAACGCGCGCGACGACACCGCCGTCGCGGTCCGTGATCACCGCGATCCAGCCGCGCGACAGCGACGCTTCCTGCAAGAGCTTTGTGAACTGCGTCGGCGGGAGCGGAAAGTCCAGGATGTAGCGTACCTGACCGTCCCGGATGACCGGTGCGGCGATGATCACCGCGGGCTGGCGGCTCACGGTGCCGATGAACACGTTGGACACGAAGATCTTTCGACCGTCCGCGACGCTCCGCATCATCTCGAGGCTCGCCATGGTAGGGATCGGCAGCGCGGAGCCGAGCGGCCGGCTGGTGTTGAGGATCTGTCGGCCCGTGGGATCGGACAGCACCGCCCAGCCGCCGAAGCCTTTCGACACCGTGGCCGCCTCTTCGTAGAAGTGCGCGAGGTCTATGGGGCCGTTGAGATACCGCGACCCTGCCAGCGTGTCGACGCCGGTCTTGATGTCGCTGACGTCACGGTCGAGGGCCAGCGCGAGGGCGCGCGCCGTGTCGCGCATGCCGCGCTCCAGCGACGACCGCTCGAGACGCGTGTGGTACACGATCAGCCCGACCGCGAACAGGACGGCCGGAACGACCGTGGCCAGGGTGAGCACGATCAGGTGCGTGCGCAGCTTCACCGGAGGCTACTCGTCCACAGGATACTAGAGCGCCGCGTACACGAGATCGACGAAGTGGCGGACGTGCTTGTGCTGCCAGCCGCCGCGTCCCTGATTCATCGCGTAACCGAACGCGACGCGAGCGTCGGGATCGGCGAATCCGAGCGAGCCGCCGGCGCCGAAGTGCCCGAAGGCGCGCGGGCTCGGGCCCAATCGGCGCTCGGCCATCGTGAGCTGGAACCCCAGGCCGAAGCGCGTGGGCCGCCCGAGCATGATGTCCTCGCCGTTCACCTGCTCCTCGCTCGCGCGCGCGATGATCTCCGGGGACAGCACGCGCAGGCCGTCGAGCCTGCCGTCGCCGGCCAGGGCGGAATAGAGCCGCGCGACCGCGCGCGCGTGGCCGTGGCCGTTGGTCGACGGCACCTCGGCGGCGCGCCACGCTCGCGTGTTGACGACGCCCGTCCCGGAGAGCTCTGGAGGGTTACGATACGCACTCGAGCGCATCAAGGCCTCGCCGCTCAGATCCCTCAGATCCACGGCCATCTGCCGCCTGAATTCCTCCGTCTCGGGGCTCGGCCGCGGCGGCAGAGTGTCGGCGCAGCGCGCGTCGAGCTCGGGACCGAAGCCCACGAAGAAGTCGATGCCCGCGGGAGCGGTGAGGCTCTCGCGGAGATAGGCGCCGAACGTCGTGCCCGTGATTCGCCGCACGACCTCCCCGATCAGAAAACCCTGCGTGTTGACGTGATAGCCGTGGCCGGCACCGGGCTCCCACCAAGGCGCCTGGGCAGCGAGCGCGTCCACGATCGTCTCCCACCGGCTCCACGCGCCGGAGGGCAGCGGCCGCGCGATCGCCGGAAGTCCCGCCTGATGCGTCAGGAGATAGCGTACCGGCAACCGGCTCTTGCCGGCCTGCGCGAACTCGGGCCAGTAACGGGCGACCGGCGCGTCGAGATCGAGCCGCCCCTCGTCGGCGAGGCGGAGCGCGCAGACGGCGCTGATCGCCTTGCCCACGGAGTAAAGATTGACGATCGTATCCCGCTGCCAGCGGCGCGTGCGTCCCGCGTCGGCATACCCGCCCCAGAGATCGACCACGAGGCGGCCGTCGACGTAGACGGCCAGCGCCGCGCCCACCTCGAAGCCCGAGACGAGCGCCTCGGCGAGCGCGTCGCGCACGGGCTCGAACGCCCGGTCACAGTGGCCGTCCACCATCGCGCGTCGCTCGTCCATCGCCGGTGCACGACAATAGCGCAGAGCCGAGCATCCGCAAATCTCCGCGGAATCGGGCGGGCGGGCAGATCTCCGAGGTCGTACTGATCGGGCTTGGCTCGATGACGCATGCCTTCGACGCGAACCGGCACCACGTCCAGCTCGCCCTCGCGGGGCCGCCGACGCGACGGGCGCCGCCGTCATCGGGCCACCGAATCGCCAGACGGCACCGCCGGGCTACTACATGCTGTTCGTGCTCAACCAGGCCAACATTCCGTCGGTCGCGCGGATCGTGCTCCTGCAGTGAGCGGAGCGCTCGCTCAGCGCGGCTCCTTGGCCTTCAGCTCGGCGTCGTGCGCCTTGATGAAGGCGCGGATGTCGTCGGCCAGATCGAGCAGCTTCGTCCACTGCTCCTTGTAGAGGGTGACCGGGAACCGGCCGAGCCCATAGACAGACACGCCACCCTTCTCGCTCACCTTCAACGACACGCCGCGCGAGGACTGCGCCTTGAGCGTGGCATTCTCTTTCTTCAGCCGCTCGAGCTCTGCCTGCAGCGCTTCGTCAGCCATCGCTGCTCTCCTTTGTGTTCCTTCTCTCACCTGTCGCCAGAGGGTGCAAGACGTCGATCGCATACTCCACGTCGAGACGCTCCCCACACCAGCCTGCCATGGCTGTTCGCGCATCGATGACGATTTCGTCCTCGTCGTTGTGGGCGCGTACCGTGCCAACGGGATCGCCGGCCAAGTCGCAAGCGGGGGGAACCTCGGGCAAGACGCGTCCGCTGGGGTGTCGAAACCGAAGCTCGCCATCGGGCTGGCGATCGACCTGAAAGCCCTCTTCGTGGACGGCTCGGTGGTGTCTGCGGCAGAGCAAGGCAAGATTCGACAATGTCGTGGGCCCGCCCTGCGCCCAGTGATGGATGTGATGGCCCTGGACGAGTCTCAAACCGCAGCCAGGGAAGCGACAGCCCCGGTCTCGGTGTCGGAGCGCGCGGCGTAACGCCGGCGGAATGGTGCGTGTGCGAGCGCCGACCTCGACCACGCGCCCGTCTGCATCGTGCCGCATCACGACCCGGCTCGCATCGCACGCCAGCCGCCGCGACGTTCCGCGGAAACGCGCGCGCCGCCCTCGATGACGGATTGCCCCGACGCCTCGGGATCGGCCAGCACGGGCGCCTCGACATGGACGACAACCTGATAGCGCTCCCCCGGCGCTCCGGGATCCAGACGGCGATGGAGCGCCGACTCCGCAATGAGTCCCAGGGCGTCCGCCTGCTGCTGAGCCATCGTCGGCGTCTGCGAGGAAGGATCGGCAAGACTCGCTTCGGTCGGGTGCTCGCGGCCCTGCTGATACAGCGAGTCGCGAGCGGCGGTCAGTGCCTGGATCAGCACGGCGCCGACCTCGGGCGTCAGCCTGCCACGGATCGTCACCATACCGTCTTCGTCCTGATACACGTAGAGCGAACGGCTTTTGTGTCGTCGCCTATCCTCGGCCACTTCAGCCTTGCGGTCCACCCGCCGCCACCGTCGCACGATGTGCTCGACGTGCTCGGCGGTGCCCGCACGTCCTACGGCAAGCAGGCGCTCTTCGCTCTCCGGCGTCGCTACTCGGGTGAGCGCGCGGACCTTGGCATACGAGAGCTCGCCACGCGCGAGGGCCGCGGCTAGCCGCGGCAGGGTCTCGAGAGCCCGAGCCACGCGGATGCGCTCGCGAGCGGCGCCCAGATCGAGCCCGACCCGCCAGCTCAGCCACGCCGCGCATGAGGCGAAACCATTGCCCCAGCCCTGTCGCGCGTCGAACTCGCGGATCAGATCGAGCAGATGGGCGGTCGCGGCATCCAGGTGGGCGGACAATACAGCGATCTCGTCGCCGAGCTGCTCGAGCGGGCGCGGGTCCATGGCGAGTCTCCTTCTATTGCCAACTCTACCTTGAGATATTGGACGCGCCTGCGAGAGGCGAGGAGCGCCGAACAAACGTCAGCACGAGATTTTTCTACGAAACGAGCGCGAAGTCTCGACGCGGTGCGTTTGTGGGCCGTAAGGAACGTCGTTATCCGGCCGCGGCTGACACGCGACGACGGTGCGACAGAAAGCTGTCAAGCCCGTACCGGAAATTAGACGCTGGGCTTCGTCACTAGCCTCCCATTCCCCACGCGACGGCGTTCCGCAGCAGCGCGACGAACGCGTCGCTCTCCCACGAGCCCCGGAACGTGAGCGGGGTCGTGTCGGTCGGATCGACGACGCGCGACGCCCTGATCGCCGGGTTGTGGCAGTGGCCGAGCGCCACGTAGGTGACGCCGCCGGCGCCCACCGCGCGTGTATAGCCGAGCACGCGTGTCTTACCGTCCGGCTGGAGCGACGTGTCCGAGGGATACAAGGTGCCGATCGTAGGCGACGTGGCGCCCGGACCGTAGTCGGCGGTCAGGAAGATCCGCGTCGACTTCGGGTCCTGGATTTCGATGAAGTACGGCTCGTCCTCGACGACGAACGAGGCGCCGAGCCCCCGCGTGAACGGCGTGTCGCCCGCCACGTCCACGCGGATCTTGCAGATCGGCGGATGGGTCAGGAAGTAGCTGCCGAGGAGCGCGTGGTGCTCCATCTTTACCGTACGCCGCTGTCGCGAGCCCTCTACCCGCTCGGCGCGGCCACCGCTGACGCCGTGAAGGCCGAGCCAGCGGCCGCCCGCTTCGAGCCATTGCTGGAGCGCGCGGCATTGCGTCGCATCCGGGTATGGCCCAGCGACGTACGTGATCAGGAAGCGGCTCACCGCGAGCCACTTCTCGACGTCCGCGAAGTCGTTCGCGACCGACGCCGGGATCTCACGCTCCGCCAAGAGACCGAGGAGACGCAGTCGCGCGTAGTCGTGGTCGTGGCCGGCCTGCGAGCCGGGCGGAAAGCCGCCCGCGATGAGGTGCGCGCGTCCGGGCTTCGTGTCTGTCATCGGATCACCTCGCGTCGCGCCGGATTAGAATCCGGGCATGAATACGACAGCCAACACCGACCGCATCGATACCTCGCGTGCCGCCCTGATCGTGTACGACGCCTGCCGCCGCGCCCTGACCCCGGCCGATGCCGCGCGCCGTGCCGCGATGCGGCCGGTGCTCGACGCCTGGGTCGCCCTGATCGCGGCGTGCCGGACGCGCGGGATGCCCATCATCTATACCACCCCGGTGAGCCGAGCCGACGGTGCCGACGTCGTACTGCTCCCGACCGATCTGAGCATCGAGACGGGCACGCCCTCGCTCACCAACTGCATCGAGGGCACACCCGATGCCGGCTTCCCCGACGACATCGCGCCGCAGCCTCAGGACTATGTCTACCTCAAGCGCCGGCCGAGCGCCTTCTATGGCACCGGCGCGGCCGAGCTGCTCCGGCTGCTCCGTCGCACCGCGCTCGTCATCGGTGGCGGCGCCACCAATCGCGGCGTCGAGACCAGCGTGCGCGAGGCCTTCAGCATGGACCTCGACACGGTCGTGGTCCGTGAATGCTGCTGGGGCGGCGACGCCGCGGCTCACGCCTACAGCCTCGACAAGTCGATGAAGATGTACGCGCGCGTGCGCACGCTGCAGCAAACTCTGGCCATGCTTTCAGGCGGCTGAGCCGCCCGCTCGGCGCTGGGACGCCAACCATTCAGCGGCGGGCGGCACGTTCGGGTCGCGCGGACGCAGCTGGTAATACGCCACGAGCGGGAAGTAGGCGTCGGCGAGCCGACGCAGCTCGGCCACCGGCGACGGATGCAAGTCCACGCGCAGATCGACCATGGGGTACGTGTCGCGGTCGACGACGTGGAGCCCGCTGGAGGTCTCGCCGTCGGGCTGGCCGCCGACCGCTTTCCCCGCCTCGAGCGATCCGAGCAGCCGCTCCCACAGCGGCAGATCGGCGCCGCGCTTGAACGCGTCGAACATCGCATCGGCGACCTCGGCGCCGACGACGGCGTTGGCGGTCACGACCACGTTGCGGTCGACGCGGTGTCCCGCCCACGGCCGGTTGCCCGAGCCAGTGCGCGCCACGCCCAGACCCGTCACGTCCAGACAACCGAGCTGCCGGCGCTCGACGAACTGATCGCTCGCGGCGATCGCGTCGAGGACGCGCGCGGCCGAGTGCCCGGCGCGCAAGAGGTTGAGGCCGAGATGCCCGAGGCGTGGATTGGTGCTGGCCTGCGTCACGACGGCGCCGACGTTCGGCGCCACGTGGATGCACCGCGAGCCCACCGCCATCTCGCTCGTCGAGATCGCGATACCGAACATGCCGGTGCGCTCGCAGCGGCCGATCAGCGAAAAGGTCATCGCGCTCAGCCCAATCGCCGGCGCAGGTAGTCCGCGATCTCGAGCGTGCAGGCCATGCCCTGCGGGATCGCCTTGGTCAGCGACACGAACGCGTGGATCTGGCCGGGATACTCGCGGTAGACCAGGTCCACGCCGGCTTCACGCAGCCGGTCGCCGTACGCGCGGCCTTCGTCGCGAAGCGGATCGAAACCCGCGGTGACGATCATCGCGGGGGGCTGGCCCTTCAGGCTCGCCGCGCGGAGCGGCGAGAATCTCACGTCGCTCCGGTCCGCATCGCTTCTCAGGTACTGCTGCATGTACCAGATGATGCGCTCGCGCGGGATCACGTGCCCCTCGACCAGCTCGCGGTGCGAGTCCGTCTCCAGCGACGCATCGACCGCCGGATAGATGAGCACCTGACATGTCGGCACCGGCAGGCCGGCGGCCGCCGCGAGCTGCGAGACGACGGCCGAGAGATTGCCGCCAGCCGAATCGCCCGCCACGCCGACCCGCGCGGTGTCGGTGCCGAGGTCGCGGCCCTTCTCACGCAGCCAGCGATAGGCGGCGAAGCAGTCGTCGACCGCCGCGGGGAACTTGTTCTCGGGCGCCAGCCGGTAGTCGACGGCCACGACGAGCGCGCCGGCGTGCTTGGCCAGCCGCGCGCAGAGCCCGTGGTGGGTCTCGAGGTCGCCCTGCACCCAGCCGCCGCCGTGGAAGTACGCCACGGTCGGCTGCGGCGTCTTCGCGGCGCTCGACGAATAGACGCGGGCGGGAATGTCGCCGGCCGGCCCGGGAATGCGGATGTCCTCGATCCGCGCGAGCTCGGGCGCCGGCTCGTCCATCAAGGTCACCATCACGCGCAGCTGCTGCCGGAGCTCCGGCAGCGGCGGGTAGTAGCCCGGCACGCGAATCGATTTGACGAACTCGCCGACGATCTGCGCCTTCGGGTCCATCGTGCGTCCGCCCATGCGGATGCGATGGCCGTCCAGGAAGCGCAGCGCGTCCTCCTCGCTCATCTGCGTGTGCGACATGTCCAGCGCCGGATGCGTGCTCATGCGCGATTCTCCTCGGTCAGGCGAACCACATGTCGGGCAACGTGAAGCCGTGACGGAACGGGTCGGACGGGTCCGAGCCGTGCTGGAAGACGCCGGTGATCCACGCCTGCCCCGCGATCGTCGGCACGACGGCCGGCCTACCGCCGGCCTTTGTCTCGCCGACGATCGCGGCATCGAAGCGCGAGCCAATGATCGACTCGTGGACGAAGCCCTGCCCCACTCCGAGCTGACCGCGCGCGTGCAGGACGGCCAGGCGCGCCGACGTCCCGGTGCCGCAGGGGCTTCGGTCGATGCGGCCCGGCGCCACGATCACGGCGTTCTTGCTCACCGTGCCCGGCCCCACGAACGGCATCGCGAATTCGGCGAAGGTCACGCCCTGGATGTCCGGGTTCTCCGGATGGCGCACCTCGAGCTCTCGCCTGGCCGCGGCCACGATGCGATTGCCCACGGCCACGAGCTCTCGCGCCTCCTTCGGCTCGACCGCGAAGCCGAGCGACGGCGCGTCGACGATCGCGAAGAAGGCGCCGCCGTACGCCACGTCGACGGCAATCGTGCCGATGCCCTCGACGTCGAGCTTGGCGCCCAGGTGCGTCGCGAAGCACGGGACGTTCGTGAACTGGACGCGCTCGACCTTGCCGTCGCGGCAGCGCGCCTCGACCGGGACCGGGCCGGCCGGTGTGTCCAGTGTGAGCGTGGTCACCGGCTCGCGCATGGGCAGCATGCCGGTCTCGAGCAGCACGGTCACGGTGCAGATCGTGTTCGAGCCGGACATCGGCGGATAGTCGGTCGACTCCATGATGATCAGGCCCACGTCGCAGTCGGGCCGTGTCGGCGGCGTCACCAGATTGATGCAAAGCGCGGGCTTGCCGCGCGGCTCGAGCAGGAGCCAGCGCCTGAGCTCGTCGGCCTGCGTCTCGAGATAGCGCTTCTTCTCGAACATCGTGGCGCCCGGCGGCGGCAGCACGCCGCCCACGATCACGTGGTTGTCCTCGCCGCCGACGTGGCAGCCGATCACGGTGACCGTCCGCTCCCATTTCACGAGCGGATGGTACCATCCCTCTTCCAGTGAAGTTCATCGGCGTCCCGATCAAGCGGCTCGAGGATCCGCGTCTGCTCGTCGGCGGCGGACGGTACGTGGACGACCTGGTCCGGCTAGGGATGGCCCACGCGGCGATCGTGCGAAGCCCTCACGCTCACGCCCGCGTGCGCGGCATCGACGCGGGGCGCGCGCTCGCGCGCCCCGGCGTGCTGGCCGTCGTGACGGCGGCCGACCTCGCGGCCGTGCCGACGATTCCGCTGCGCCAGGCCGGCAAGCCGGCGCACGCGGCGTACCTGCAGCCGCCGCTCGCCCGCGACATCGTCCGCTACGCGGGTCAGCCCGTTGCGGTCGTCGTCGCGGCCGATCGCACAGCGGCCGTCGACGCGCGCGAGCACGTCGAGATCGAGTACGAGGTGCTGCCGGCGTTCGTCAGCCCCGGCGACGCCGACGGGGGCCCTGCGCTCTTCCCCGAAGGTAACGTGGCCGACTCGTGGACGACGGCACTCGGCGACGTCGACGCGGCGCTTGGAGGCGCTCCGTTCGTCGTGCGCGAGGAGCTCTTCATCGGACGCCAGACGGCGGCGCCCATGGAGCCCAGAGGCCTCCTCGCCGAGTGGGACGGCAGCGCCGAGCGCCTGATGGTGTGGGGCGTGACGAAGGTGCCCTACTTCAATCGGCGCACGCTCGCCGGCATGCTCGGGATCGACGAGGGGCGGATCGATTTCGCCGAGTCGGACGTCGGCGGCGGCTTCGGCGCGCGCGGCGAGTTCTATCCCGAAGATTTCCTAATCCCCTACCTGGCGCGGCGCCTCGGGCGCCCGGTGAAATGGGTCGAGGACCGGCGCGAGCACTTTCTCTCGATCAACCACTCGCGCGAGCAGCAATGGTCGGTCGCGGCGGCCGCCGACGAGCGCGGGCGGCTCCTGGCCCTCGACGCCGCGCTCGTCAACGTGATGGGCGGCCATCTGCGCACGCACGGCGTCTGGGCCGCGGCGCTCACGGCGTCCTATCTGCCCGGGCCGTACCGATGGCCGAGCTATCGCTGCCGCGTCTCCTGCGTCATGACCACCAAGACGCCCACCGGCACGGTCCGCTCGCCCGGATTCTACGAGGGCACCTTCGTGCGCGAGCGCGTCCTCGATCTGCTCGCCCGGCGCTCGGGGCTCGATCCGGCCGAGATCCGCCGCCGCAATCTCGCGCGGCCCGGCGACGAGCCGTACACGGTCAATACGGTGGCCGGAGCGGTCACCGGGCGCAACGCCGACTTCGCGGGCGAAGACTTCGGCGCGATGTTCGAGCACGCGCTGAAGGAGGGGCGCTACGCGGAGCGGCTGGCCGCGTGTCGCGAGAAAAATGCCCGGGGCGGCGACGTGCGCTACGGTGTGGGCCTCGCGGCCGTCATCGAGACCTCAGGCACGGGCCCGTTCGAGAGCGCCCGAGTCACGCTGACCACCGGCGGGCGCATCGAGATGGCCGCGGGCTCGACCTCGCTCGGCCAGGGAATCTCGACGACCCTGGCGCAGGTCTGCGCCGAGGTCCTTCAGGTGCCGCCCGGTGAGATCGGCGTGCATCTCGGCGACACGCGGTGGATGCCGCACGGCGTCGGCAGCTCGGCCAGCCGCTCCGCCGTGATGGCGGGATCCGCCGTGTATCAGGCGTCGATGCGCCTGCGCGAGCAGATCGCGGCGCTCGCGGCACAGCACTTCGAAGCCGGCGCGGCCGACATCGAGCTCGACAACGGCGCCGCCTTCGTGCGCGGCGTGCCGGACCGGCGCTGCTCGCTGCGCGAGATCGCGGCACTCGCCGGCGGGCCGCTCGAGGCCGAGTGGCGTCACGAGACCACGCGGGCCATCGGCTCGTTCGGCGTGCATCTGTCGGTCGTGGGCGTCGACGTCGCGACGGGCGCGGTGCGCCCCGAGACGCACTTCGTCCTGTGTGACGTGGGGCGCGCGCTCAATCCGACCATCGTCGAAGGCCAGCTGGTCGGCGCGGTCATCCAGGGCATCGGCCATGCCACCATGGAGGAGCTCGTCTACGATGCGAGCGGCCAGCTCCTCACCGGCACCTTCATGGACTA
>Ga0126369_10000600_pt1 | contig 23799 bp, 25 predicted proteins | sample PanSoiMetaPlot_1_FD_109646 | JGI IMG/M metagenome (GOLD analysis project Ga0126369, IMG submission 109646) | Tropical forest soil microbial communities from Panama - MetaG Plot_1 | ecosystem: Environmental > Terrestrial > Soil > Tropical forest > Bulk soil | place: Panama | collected 2016-02-17
AGGAGCCGCCGCCGGGCCGCGGGACGCAGGCCCAGCGTCGCAAGCTCGCCGCCGTCGGCGTCCAGGAGCGCGGCCACGGGCACCCGTTCCAGGCCGGCCGCCGCCGCGGGCCCCAGCAGGTCGGCGATCAGCCGCCGGTCGTCCATGGTCGCGAGGGCGGCGGGCGGCGCTGCGGCGGGCATGCCCGCCACGGTACGGGCACGCGGACGGGAGCACAAGCCGTGTCCTGTTAAGCGCCGACCGCGCACGGTCTCGGGCTGCGGCTTCGAACTGGCAGGCCAGGCGTCGGTATCGCGTGCGTGGGCGAGTTCGGGTGCTGATGCCGTCAGCAGCGGCCGGCGGCGCGGTTTGCTGCGCTTGAGAGTCCCCTCAGCCGCCCGATGACGACACTCAGGCGCAGCAACGCACGGTTTCGGTCTGCATGCGACCCAGTTGCGGGTGGCGCTCCGCGCCCACCTTGGCCCGAACTCGCCGACCCGGCTACGAGACCTCTTCGTCCTCGTCGCCGACCAGGCGGAGCTGGCCGGCCGCCTTGAGGCCCAGGTTCCGGGCGAAGAACCCCGCCACCCGCTCGACGTAGAGCGAGCGGTCCGCGAAGTAGCCGCCCGTGTGGGGAGCGCCCTGCACGATCCAGATCTCACGCGGCCCGCGGTACGCGTCGTAGAGCCGGCGCGAGTGCTGCGGCGCCGTGGTCACGTCCGCCGCGCCGTGGATGAAGAAGAGCGGCCGGGGCTCCAGGCCGCTCAGCACCGCGATCGGGCTCGCGTCGGCCAGGCGGACGCCGTGGCGGAGCCGCATCCACGCCGACACCGCCATCACGAAGGGGGAGCCGGGCAGGAGCGCGTAGCGGCGCACGTTCTCACGCACCACCTGGCGGAGGTCCGCGTACGGGCTGTCCAGCACCAGCGCCTCGACGGACGGGTCGCCGGCCGCGCCGAGGAGGCTGACCACCGCGCCCATCGAGTAGCCGAGCAGGCCGATCTTCGCGCCCCGCACGTGGCGCCGCGCGAACGCGATCGCCTCGGCCAGCTCCTGCACCTCGCGCACGCCCATCGTGATGAGCGCGCGGTCGCTCGCGGGCATGCCCCGGTACGAGTAGCAGAGGACGTTGAAGCCCTTCCGCCACAGGCCCACGGCGATGCCCAGCAGATCCTGCCGGCGGGCCTTGTGCCCCGGGCTGATGACGATGACCTGCGGCGAGGCGGTCTGCCGGAAGAACCAGGCCCCGAACGCCACCCCGTCCACAGTCGCCAGGTCGACCTCCTCGTAGTCGGCCTGGAACTCCCACGGCGTGAACATGAAGTCGTCGAACGGGTTCGTGCGGCCCGGGACGAAGAGACGCCGGTAGAGCACCACGGACAGCGTCACGTACGCCACGAGCGGGATTCCCAGCAGGATCCCGAGGACCAGATAGGGCATCGGAGCTCGACGTGAAGTCTACGTCGCGGCAGGACCGGCAGGGGTCAGGCCCGGGCCGACTTCGCCCGCACCCCCGCCCGCGCCTCCTCGTAGCGCCCGAGCACGAAGAGCAGCAGGCTGAGCCGGTTCAGATAGCGGCGCGCCTCGTCGTTGTCCAGGCCGCCCTCGCGAAGCAGCGTGACGCAGCGGCGCTCGGCCCGGCGCACGATCGTCCGCGCCAGGTCGAGCGCGCCTGACGCCGGGGTCGCGCCGGGCAGGATGAAGCCCTCGGGCATCGTGACCTCGGCCTCGAGCTCGGCGAGGAGCGCGTCCAGGCCGGCGACGTCCCCACGCGAGGTCCTGCCGAAGCGCCCCGGCGAGGACGGGTTGGTGGCCAGCTCGGCACCCAGCCGGTAGAGGTCGCGCTGGAGCCGCTCGGCAATCTCCGCCACGCGCGCGTCCGCCGTCAGCGCCCTGGCCAGCCCGATCGCGCTCGACGCCTCGTCAACCGTGCCATAGGCCTCGATCCGGAGGTCGTCCTTTGGCGCGCGGCCGCCTCCGAGGAGGCCGGTGGTGCCGTCGTCCCCGCCGCCCGCGAGCTCGTGCATCGCCTTCTTCCGATCGGGCACAGACCTACTCTATGCTCGTGACCGTGGCCGCCGAGACGCTCGTCGAGGAGATCCGCGCGGACCTTGCGCCGGTCCACGGCCAGCTGCTCGGCCACCCGTACGTGGCCGCCGTCGAGGAGGGCCTGATCCAGCTGGAGCAGCTGCGCCCGTTCGCGTGCGAGCAGCACGCGATCATCTCGAGCGACCTGCGCAGCGTCGCGCACCTCGTCAGCCGCTTCGGCGGCGACTTCTTCCTGGACGTGCTGGCCGGCGAGCAAGCCGCGCTGCAGGCGCTGGGCACGTTCGAGACGACGCTCGGCCTGGACGCAGACGACCTGGAGGCGTACGAGCCGCTCCTCGGCGCGCACGCGTACACCGCTTACATGTGCTGGATGGCCGCGTACGCCTCGGACGCGGAGGTGGCGGCCGCGTACCTCGTCAACTTCCCGGCATGGGGCGAGAGCTGCGCCCGCCTCAGCCGCGCCCTGACCGGCCGATACGGGTTGACGCCGGACCAGGTGCACTTCTTCGACCTGTTCGCCGAGCCGGACGGCGACTTCGAGCAGGGCGCCCTGGCGGTGATCGCCGCCGGCCTGGAGCGCGGCGTGCCGGAGCGCCGGCTGCGGCGGGCGGCCCGCCTGCTCCAGGGCTACGAACTCCTGTACTGGGACGCGCTGCTCGGTGAGCTTCAGCGCTGAGCTCCGCCGCGCCGCCGAGCCCATCTGGCAGGCGCAGCACGACCACCCGTTCGTGCGCGGCATCGGCGACGGCACGGTCGACATCGAGCGGTTCAAGCGCTGGCTCCGGCAGGACTACCGGTTCCTCGTCGAGTACTGCCGCGTGTTCGCGCTGGCCGCGGCGCGCTCGCCGGACCTGGACACCCTGCGCAGGTTCGCCGAGCTGCTGCAGGCAACGGCGGTGACGGAGATGGACCTGCATCGCTCGTACGCCGCTGGCTTCGGCATCACTCCCGGGGAGCTGGAGGCGGAGGAGATGAGCCCGGTCACGCGGGGCTACGCCGACTTCCTGGTGCGCACCGCCGCGACGGGCGACTTCGCCGAGCTGGCGGCTGCGCTGCTGCCGTGCATGTGGGGCTTCAACGAGATCGGGCTGCGGCTGGCCGAGCGCGGCCGGCCGGCGGACGAACGCTGCGCCGCGTGGATCGACGCTTACGCCGACCCGGCGTTCACCGAGCTCGCGAACTGGTGCCGGGACCTGGTGGACGGCCTGGCCGAGGCCGCGAGACCGGACGTGCGCGCGCGGATGCGCGATGCGTTCCTCGTGTCGAGCAGGTACGAACTGGCGTTCTGGGACGTGTGAGGCGGCGGGGTGCAACCGCACGGTCCGGCGGAGCTCCGGCCACGAGGGCGAGCGTCAGCCGCTGGACAGCCGCGCGACCTCGGTGAACGGGACGTCCGCCAGCGAGCCGAGCACCAGGTCCGCCCGGCTGAAGTCGTGCCCCGACGTCAGCGTGCTGGGCACCGCCACGCAGAACAGGCCCGCCGCCTTCGCCGCTTCCACCCCGACGCCGGAGTCCTCCACCGCAATCGCCGCCTCCGGCGGGACGCCGAGGCAGTCCAGCACCGCCAGGTAGACGTCGGGCGCCGGCTTGGTCCGCGCCACGTCGTCGCCGCAGCGGACGCAGGTCCACCCGTCCAGCCCGAGCCGCTCCAGGTGGCCCGTGACCCAGCCCCGCCCCGAGCTCGAGGCGACCCCCAGCCGCACGCCCCGCTCGGCCGCCTCCCGCCGCCACTCGCGGACGCCGGGCCTGACGTCGAGCGCCAGCGTCAGCTCCAGCTGACGGCGCCGCCGCGCGGCCTGGACCGCCTCGCGGTCGATCGCCCTGCCCGCGCGCCGCTCCAGGTCCGCCAGCGGGTCGAAGTGGTCGATGCCGTACCCGATGATCGAGGACCAGAACTCAGGTGAGAGCCGCAGGCCGTGCTGCTCGTACGTCTCGGACCAGGCGGTGAACACGGGGACCTCGGTGTCGAGGATCAGCCCGTCGAAATCGAAGACCAGGGCGCTGACCACGGGCCTCATTGTGGTGGTGTACATATTGCGGATGCCCGGATCGATACTCGGCAGTACCGTACGGCGCCGCGAGGATCCGCGGCTGGTCAGCGGCCGCGGTCGCTACGTGGACGATCTCCCCGCCGATCGTGGCCTCGTCGCCGTCTTCGCCCGCTCGCACGTCGCGCACGCCCGGCTGCGGGCGCTCGACCTGAGCGCGACGAGGGCCGTCCCCGGCGTGGTGGGCGCGTTCGGTGCCGGCGATCTCGGCATGGAGGCCCGGCTGGCATTCGCGCTGATGCCGCCCGCGTTCGTGCGGCCGCCGCTGGCCTCGGACACGGTGCGCTTCGTGGGCGAGGCGATCGCGGTGGTCGTCGCCGAGACGCGCGCCGCGGCCGCGGACGGCGCCGAAGCGGTGCTGGCCGAGTACGACCCGCTGCCGGTCGTCGCCTCCCTGGAGGCCGCGGCCGCCGAGGGCGCGCCCCTGCTGTTCCCCGAGCACGGCGCGAACGTCGCCTTCGAGACCGCGTACGGCGGCGACGTCGACGTCCTGGAGGGCGCCGAGGTGACCGTCAGGGGCCGCTTCGTCAACCAGCGCCTGGCGGCCGTGCCCATGGAGCCGGACGGCGTTCTGGCCGCGCCCGACGCCGAGACGGGCGGGGTGCGGATCTGGGCGTCCACCCAGAATCCGCACCAGGTGCGCGACTACGTGGCCGAGTGCCTCGGGCTGCCCGAGACCCAGGTGCGCTGCATCTCGCCCGACGTCGGAGGAGGGTTCGGCGCCAAGGCGTTCACCTACCCCGAGCAGGCGGTGATCGCCGGCCTGGCGAGGCTGCTCGGCCGCCCGGTCCGGTGGACGCAGACGCGCTCTGAGTGCTTCCTGACGATGACGCAGGGCCGGGCACAGATCCAGGAGTTCGAGCTCGGCGCCACCCGCTCAGGCGACCTCGTCGGGCTGCGGGCGCGGGTCATGGCTGACGCCGGCGCCTACCCCGGCGTCGGCGCGTTCCTGCCCTTCTTCACGGGCCAGATGCTTGCAGGCGTGTACCGCCTGCCGCGCATCGACTACCAGGCCCGCGTCTACGTCACGAACACCACCCCGATCGGCGCCTACCGTGGCGCCGGGCGGCCCGAGGCGACGGCCCTGCTGGAGCGGGCGATGGACCTGCTCGCGGGCGAACTCCGGCTCGACCCCGCCGCGGTGCGCCGGCGCAACTACATTCCGCCGGACGCGTTCCCGGTCACCACCGCCGGCGGCGCCAGCTACGACTCCGGCGAGTACGCGCGGGCACTGGACCGCGCCGTGGAGCTGGCGGGCTATCAGGACCTGCGAGCCGAGCAGCGCAGGCGGCGCGAGGCCGGCGAGCGCCGGGTGCTCGGCATCGGCCTGTCGAGCTATGTCGAGATCACGGCGGTCGGCTCGCCGACCGAGTTCGGTTCGGTCGAGGCGACTGCGGACGGCGAGTTCCTGGTCCTCGCCGGGACGCACAGCCACGGCCAGGGGCACGAGACCGCGTACGCGCAGATCGTGGCCGACACGCTGGACGTGCCGCTGGAGGCGGTTCGCGTGGTGGAGGGCGACACCGCGCTGATCCCGCGCGGGGACGGCACCGCCGGTTCGCGGTCCTTGCAGCTCGCCGGGAGCGCGGTGCTGGAGGCGTCACGCGCGCTGCTGGAGCGAGCGCGAAAGCTGGCCGCCGACGTGCTGGAGGCCAGCCCGGACGACGTCGTCGCGCTCGGCGACGGCCGCCTGGGCGTGCGGGGCGTCCCGGGCTCGGGCCTGACGTGGGCGCACCTGGTGGCCGCCGCGCACGAGCGCGGCGAGGCGCCGCTCCGGCAGGACCACGACACGATGGCGGAGCCCAGCTTCCCGTTCGGCACGCACCTGGCGGTCGTCGAGGTCGACCTCGACACCGGCGAGACGCGCCTGGCCCGACACATCGCGGTGGACGACTGCGGGCCCCAGGTCAACCCGATGCTGGTCGAGGGCCAGGTCCACGGCGGCATTGCGCAGGGGGCGGCCCAGGCGCTCTTCGAGGAGATGGTCCACGACCGCGAGGGCAACCCGCTGACGGGCACGCTGCTCGACTACGGCATGCCCACGGCGAACGAGCTGCCGCGGTTCGAGACCAGCAGCACGTTCACGCCGACGCCCCGCAACCCGCTGGGCGTGAAGGGCATCGGCGAGGCCGGCACGATCGGCTCCACCCCCGCGGTCCAGAACGCGGTGGTCGACGCGCTGGCCCATCTCGGCGTGCGCCACCTCGACATGCCGCTGACGCCCGAGCGGGTGTGGCGGGCTGCGCGCGGCTGAGCCTTATCCGAACATTACTAATATCAGATTGCCTGGTATCGTAGATATTGGATAAGGAGCTATCGACTTTGGATATCAGTCTGCTCGAGACCAGGCTGCCGCCGCTCCCGGCGGATCGGTGTCCCTACGCCAGCGGACGGGCCGGCAGTTTCGAGCGGTGCCCCACGTTCCGCTCGGTCGTCGGTCTGCCCGGCCGCCCGCCGGCGCCCGGCCTGGACGTGCTCACGCACGAGCCCGGCCCGCTGACCACCTGCGCCTTCCTCGCCATCGGCCTGGTCGGCGCAGGGCGCTTCTACCCGCGGTGCCGGCTGGGCACGCCCGCCGCCCGGCGCCGCTACGCCCGCGGCGGGCGGCGGGGGCCGGTTACGTCGCGGACTTGAAGCGCTGGCGGGCGGCGTTCTCGGCCGAGAAGCCGTTCTTCTCGTGCGTGCCGTCGCAGAACGGCTTGTCGCTGCTGCCGCCGCAGCGGCAGAGCCAGACGCGCTTCCCATCCGGCACCTGGACCTCCTGGCCGGTGGGATCGACGATGGTGAGCGGACCGATCGTTTCGTAGGGACCGTTCGCGTTGACGATCAGCGTGTCTGCCATATGGCGAGAACCATAGCCGGACCGCGGGTCACCAGGTGACGCGCGTCAGGCGCGCGAGACGGCCCGGCGCGTACAGCTGGTCCACGGTGGCCACGGGCAGGTCGAACGCCGCATCGCCGGCGGTGACCTGCAGGCTTCCGACCGCCGTCCGCGGCGACACGGGCGGCGACGCCGGGGTGGCGCGAAGCGCCATCCGGACCACGGTCCCGGCCCAGACCAGCACGTCCAGGTCCTGCGTCGCGACGACGTCGGAGCCGCCTCCCCAGGGCAGGTCGTATCGGCCGACGGTCTGGTTCTTCGACACGACGTGGAGCGTCTCGAGGCCCGTCCGCGCGGCCCGCAGCAGCGTCTTGGCGGCGGCAAAGGCGCCGTCCAGCGTGGACAGGCCCTGCACCGCGCCGACCACGTAGATCTTGGTGCCGGTGCTCAGCTGGACGTTGCCCGCGAAGAGGTAGATCGCGCCGCCGGCCGCGATGTTGCCGGTCTTGATGCCGAAGATCCCCTCCTGGCCGAGCGCGTAGTTCACGTTCGGCCGCACGCCGGCCACCGGAAGGACGGCCTGCTCCTGCTGGACGATGCCGGCCAGCACCGGGCTCTTGAGCGCCTCCTGGCCGAGCCGGACCAGGTCCGCGGGTACGCTGACGGTCTTCTCCGAGAGGCCGCTCACGTCGGCGAACGTCGTACGGGTCAGGCCGAGCGCTTTCGCCTTCGCGTTCATCCGCTGCACGTGGGCGTCGATGGAGCCCGACGCCCAGCGCGCGAGGAGGGCGGCGAAGTTGTTGCCCGAGGGGACCAGGAGGCCCTGCAGCGCCTGGTACTCGCTCAGCAGCTCCCCGGCCTGGACCGGGACCACCGACTCGCCGGCCGCGTTCTCCTGCTGGTACTCGGTGACGTCTTCGGCGGAAACGGTGATCGCGGGACCCTGCTCGCCGTCCTTGAGGGGTTTCACGTCCAGCACGACGAGCGCCGTCATGACCTTCGCCACGCTGGCGATCGGCCGTGGCCGCGCGCTGGGGCTCGAGGCCACAGCGCCGTTGTCCTCACCCCCGATCGCAGCCTGGGCCGAGTCGGGCCAGGGCACCGGGGCGGCGGCGCCAGGGGCCGCCGTCGAGGAGCCGATGGTCTGGAGGGCGGGCACGTCGCCCACCGGTCGAAACTCGTTCACGATCACGGCCACGGCCACCACGAGCACCGTGCCGAGGCCCAGCAAGCGCAGTCTCTTCACAGCAAAGGAGATGCAATGGTGACAGGTTGCGGTTGCACGACGCTGCCCGCGCGGCTACCGGGCCAGCCGGTACAGCTTCTCCCCGGCGTGGTGGACCACGAGCACACCGGCCCGGCCCTCCCACCCGGCCGGGTCGACGCCGGCCGGGTCCAGGTAGCCGAGATCGATCCGCCGGCACCGCTCCTCGGGGATGCCCGTCGCCAGCGTCACCCGGATCCGCGGATGCTCCTCACCGGTCGCCGCGTCGTACGTGCCGGACCCCTTGACGTGCGTGCTGTGGGCCAGGATCGCGCCCGGCACGGCGCGGAAGCGGTCCCACTGACCGAGGAAGTAGTCACGGACGTGGTAGCCGACCTGGTCCAGCAGCCGCCCGTGCGTGTACGAGACCTCGCGCACATGCGGCGCGTAGATCACGACCTCGCCGCCGTCGGCCACGACCGGCTCCGTCTTGTACATCGCCTTGGCGGCCGTCCACAGGTCGTCGTAGCGCTCGGCCGGCATCGACAGGACCCGCTGGAACGGCCGCGGCACCCGGATGACGTTCAGCCGCTCCGACAGCTCCGCGGCCGCCTCGAAGGCGTCCACGTGGGGGCCGATCCAGAGGCCGTGCAGCTGGTCGCCGTCCAGCGCCATGGCGACGCAGACCACCTCAGGCCGCACCAGCTCGGCGGCACGATGGATGACGCGCCTCACCGGTGTATCGCGGACGCCGATCGTGGCCATGCTCGTGCAGAGCGCGCCCAGCCAGTGCGTGAAGTCGATGATCTCCGCGCCCGCGATCCCTGGGAACAGGTACTTCGCGCCGCCCGAGTAGCCCGCGACCTCGTGGGGGAAGACCGGCCCGCAGAGCAGCAGCAGGTCGTACGCCTCGACCAGCCCGTTCAGCCGCACCGGCACGTCCTCGGTCAGCCGTCCGTCCGTGAGCCGGCCGGCCTCGGCGGCCGGGATCACGCCGATCGTGCGCAGTGCTGCCGGGTCGTCCCAGCGGTGCTGGAACAGCCGGATCGAGGGGTCGCGCGCGGCCGCGGGCACGCCGACGAGGCGCTGGATCGCCGCTTCCGGCATCGCCGGATGGGTGCCCAGCGCAACGAGGTAGTCCAGGCCCGCCGCCCGCGGCGCGAGGTGCGACTCGAGCAGCCGGTAGAGGAGCGGGATCGGCGCGGTGCGCGTCCCGTCGGGCACGATCGCCAGCACCCGCCGCCCGGCCAGCGGGACGCGGTCGAGCGCCCGTACCAGCACCTCCTCGGCCGCCGCGTCGCCCATGACCCGGGTGGCCGAGCCGTGCCCGGCCAGCAGGCCCCCGGAAACCGCCATCCCACTATCGTGGCACCGTGAAAGTGGAAGACGATGGTCTCCCCCTCCCCACCCCTCCCCCGCAAGGGAGGGTGTTCGAACTCTTCCGGCTCGACGGCCAGGTGGCGGTCGTGACGGGCGCGACCGGTGTGCTCGGCGGCGCCATCGCGCGCGGCCTGGCCGCCGCCGGCGCCCGGGTGGCCGTACTCGGCCGCCGGGCCCAGCGCGCCGAGGAGGTCGCCGGGGACATCCGCGCCCGGGGCGGCGCGGCGGAGGCGACGCCGGCCGACGTGCTCGACCCCGCCGCCCTGGAGCGGGTGCGCGAGGACCTGCTGGCTCGCCACGGTCGGATCGACGTGCTCGTGAACGCGGCCGGTGGGAACCGGCCGGAGGCCATCGTGCCGGAGTCGGGGACGTTCTTCGACCTGACACCGCCCGCCGTCCGCGAGGTGCTGGAGCTCAACCTGATGGGCACGCTGCTCCCGTGCCAGGTGTTCGGGACCGCGCTGGCGCGGCAGGGGTCGGGCGCGATTCTGAACGTCTCGTCGATGGCCGCCAGCCGGCCGCTGACCCGGGTCGTGGCCTACGCCGCCGCCAAGGCCGCGGTGGACAACCTCACGCGCTGGCTCGCGGTGGAGCTCGCCCGCCGCCATGGACCGGGCCTTCGGGTCAACGCCATCGCCCCCGGCTTCTTCCTGGGCGAGCAGAACCGGGCGTTGCTGATCGGCCCCGACGGCGCTCCTACCGCTCGTGGCCAGGCGATCCTGGCGCACACGCCGGCTGGCCGGTTCGGCGAGCCGGAGGAACTGGTCGCCACCGCGCTGTGGCTGTGCGGACCGGGGGCCGCGTTCGTCACCGGCGTGGTCGTGCCGGTCGACGGCGGCTTCAGCGCATACGCCGGGGTGTGAGCCCAACGTCCCAGGGACGGCCTCCAGGCCGCAGTGCAGCGTCTACCCCCCTTCCGCTGGCGCACCGAGGAGCACCGCCCCAGGGACTCGAAGCAGCCTAGCGGGAATGGGTGGCGGGTGTCCACCCCTATCGGGGGAGATTTGCCTCCTCCTCCAGTGCCCCGTACAGGTCCTGGGCAGGCGAGCGCACGAGATCGGCGCCCCGGCCATCGCCGCGCTGGGGCAGTCCTCGCAGCACCACGACGGGCAGGCGCTCCACCGTCTCGCCGGCGATCAGCCCGGCGGCGGCGGCGACCATGTCGGCGAGCGGCACCTCGGTGGCCACCAGCATCCGGCCGAACAGGTCCGACTCGCCCCGCAGATCGATGATGGCCGGCAGGCCTGCCACGCCGATCGCGACCCCGATGTTGCCGCGGCGGAACGGCCGGCCGTGCGTGTCCGTCACGACGACGGCCAGGCGCCGGCCGCTGGCCGCCTCCAGTCCGGCGCGGAGCCGGACCGCGGACGCGTCCGGGTCCTCGGGCAGCAGGAGCACGAGGTCGTCGCCGCCGCCCACGTTGGAGTGGTCGATGCCGGCCACGCTCGACGTGAAGCCCAGGCGGTGGCGCACGATCAGGATGCCCGGCCGGGCGCGCGACACGCCCGTGCTCTCGCGCAGGACCACCTCGACCAGCCGGGGGTCCTTCTCCGTTCTCGCGGCCAGCCGGCAGGCCCGCTCCGATGCCGTCACCGTCCGCAGGTCCACGAACCGGCCCTCAGACTTGGAGACGATCTTGCTGGTGATGACGACGACGTCGCCGTCCTCCAGCGGGGTCGACTGCGCGGCCAGCGATCCGGTGATGAGAGCCACCAGGTCATCGCCCGGCTGGATCATCGGCATGCCCGTGACGCCGACGAGCGTCATCGCTGGAGGGGACACGGGCACATCATCCCATGCGCATCGCCGGCCCCGGTCTCAGGCGTAGGTGACCGTCACCTGCTGGTAGCCGAGCGAGCGGAGCATGTCCCGGAGCATCGTGCGCGTGTTGGCCTCGGCCCGGACCTTGAGCCCGCTCTGGGACGCGGCGTCGCCGATCTTCTTCTCGGCGACCTGGTACAGCTCCGCCTGGGAGTTCGGCGACTGGTCGAAGAACGCCCGGACGCGGTCGACGATGCCGCTCTCCTGCGCGAACACGTAGCTGCGCTGGTGGTCGAGATTGGGCTTGTCCAGCGCGGCGTGGGGCAGCCGCACCTGCACGGTGCTGCGGTCGCCCGACACCTGGATCGCGTCGCTGTCCAGGTGTGAGAAGTCCACGAAGGCGTCGACGCTGCCGATCGCGACGAACAGTGTGCGCTGGCCGACCACGGCCGTGGGCAGGAACGGCGTGTCCTTCTCGAGGTCGACGATCACCTGGAAGGTGCCGCTCGCCGCGTCGTAGCGGGACAGGTCGCGCATCGACTGCAGGAGGACCGGACCGCTGCGGTCGATGGTCCGCGTGCCGGTGGTCGGGATGCCCTGCAGCAGGCTGCGCACCTGGACCACGGCGACGGCGGCCACCAGGACCGCGAGCGCCAGGGCGACGACGGCGAAAACGGTGCGGGCCCAGCGCCGCCGCTCGACTCCGAACGTCTGTGGAGATTCCAAGGCGTCTGGGGTCCAGTCTAAGAACGGCGGACGTCCGTTCGCAGGTCGGGGATTTCGGGCTCAGCTCACGACGCGGCGCCGGAAGAGGCGGATCGCCGCCCCCAGGACCACGGCCAGCGAGCCGCAGAGGACGAGCAGCACCCAGCCCAGCGGCAGCGTCTCCACCGGGTGGCCGGCGATCGGCGGCAGCATCGCGTGTCGGAGCCCCTCGGCCGCGTAGGTCAGCGGGTTGAACAGCGTCACGACCTGGAACCACCGGATGCCGGCGAGGGACGTCCACGGGTAGTACGTGCAGCCGGTGAACAGGAGCGGCGTGATCAGGAGCGAGAAGATCAGACCCAGGTGGGTGATCGGCACGACCGTGCCGAGCAGCACGCCGATCGCCGCGCCCAGGAGCGCTGTCAGCAGCATCATTGCCGCCAGGACGCCGATCTCGTCGGTCCGCACGTGGTAGCCGCTGCCCAGGATCAGGTAGGCCAGCGGGAAGACGCACGCGCCTGCGACCAGGCCGCGGAGCGTCGCGATGCCGAACTTCTCGATCGCGACGAGCGCGTTCGGCAGCGGCGCCAGCAGCCGGTCGTCGATCTCCCGCGTGAAGCCGAGGTCCCGGCCGAGGTCGATCGAGACCGCCTGCAGGGGCGTCAGGAAGCACGTGAACGCCACCACCCCCGGCAGCAGGATCACCGAGAAGCTCGACGCCGTGGCGCCGATGCTCGTGAGCACCTTGCCGAACACGAAGAGGAAGAACAGCGGCTGCACGAGCGTCTGGACCAGGAACGCGGGCGCCTCCCGCCGGATCACCAGCAGGTCGCGCTCGACGATCGCGATGAGGGCGACGGCGGCCGCCCCAGCGTGGCCGCGCGGCTGCACGGTCATGAACGCAGGTCGCTCCCCGTGAGGTGGATGAACACGTCCTCCAGGCTCGGCCGCGCGAAGCGCAGGTCGAGCAGTTCAGCGTCCTCGCGGACCACCGCCTGCGCCGCGCTCGCGAGCAGCTGGCCCACCTCGCCGGTCGCGTAGAGGCGGTAGACGACCGTTTCATCCGGCCCCGACGCGCCTCGCCGCTCCACGGCGGTCACGCCGGGCACCGCGCCCAGCGCCGACTCGACCCGGACGGCCGCCGCGACCGGGGGACCGACGGCGACCGCCTCCGGAACGCGCACGCGCACCTCGAGCATCGTGCCGCCGGGGATCAGGCGCCGCAGCCCCTCGGGCGTGTCCAGGGCCAGGATGCGGCCGTGGTCCATGATCGCGATGCGGTCGCAGAGACGATCGGCCTCCTCCATGTCGTGTGTCGTCAGGACCACCGTCACTCCCCGCTCGCCGAGCGCCCGGATGCGCTCCCACAGGAACAGGCGCGACTGCGGGTCGAGGTTGTTCGTCGGCTCGTCGAGGAACAGCACGTCAGGCTCGTGCATGAGCGCGCGGCCCAGCATCACGCGCTGCTGCAGGCCGCCCGAGAACCAGTCCAGCTTCTCGCCGCCGCGCGCACCCAGGCCGAGCTCGTCCAGCAGCACGTCGGCGCGCGCTCGCCGCTCGCGCCTCGGGACGCCGTGGTACGCGGCGTGGAAGCTGAGGATCTCGCGCACGCGCAGGCTGCGGTCGAGGTTCGGGCTCTGCGGCACCACGCCGATCCGCCGCCTGACCGCGATAGGGTCGGCGACGACGTCGACGCCGCCGACCGCTGCCCGGCCGCCGCTGGGCAGCACCCGGGTGGTCAGGACGCCGATCGCGGTCGTCTTGCCGGCGCCGTTGGGCCCCAGCAGGCCGAAGGTCTCGCCGCGCCGAACGGTGAACGACACGTCGTCCACGGCGTTGGACCGGCCGCGCTGGTAGCGCTTGACCAGGTGCTCGACCTCGATGGCGGGAGCGCTGTTCGGGGTCACGGCGCCAGCATCCGCAGCACGATCGCCGGGTCCGGGAAGTGGCTTCGCTGGTCGGGATGGTTCAGCGAGAACCGCGTGACGCCGTCGAGCATGGCCACGACGGCCGCGACCAGCTGGTCCGGGTCGTCCGGGGCGATCTCGCCGGTCGCCTGCCCCTCGACGACCAGCGTGCGCACGAGCTCGAAGAAACGCATGCCGCGCTGCTGCACGGCGGCGATGACGTCGGGCGGCGTCCCCGAGTCGCTCAGCACGTGGTACATGAGCTGGTACATCTCGGGGTGGTCGCGCCTGGTCTCCAACACGACGGTGAGCAGCCGGCGGAGCTGGGCTCCGGGCGCCGCCGATGGATCCACCTGGAGGTCGTCGGGCCGCATGGCGTCCGCGACCAGGGCTCGGAAGAGCTCGTCCTTGCTCGCGAAGTAGCGGTAGGCCAGGCCCTGGCTGACGCCGGCCTCGGCCGCCACTTCGGCCATGGTCGCGGCGATGCCGCGGCGGGCGAAGACCGCGCGGGCGCCGTTCAGGATCCGGGCACGCTGCTCGTCGCGAACACGTTCGTTGTCGGCTTCGGTTCGGGGCACTCCTCTGACACCTCGTAGAAATGAATGATTCATTCATTCTACGCCTGGTGGGCGTGAAATACAATCCGATCGCTGTGAGTGGGGGAAACGCGGAAGTGACGATCTGGGCCAGCCAGATGCGACCAGGCGGTCTCCCGGCCATCTGCGTGGAGACCGGCGTACCGGCCGACCGGTGGGTGCGGAAGAGGTACGCGACCGCTCCGAGCTGGACGTTTCTCCTGCTCCTGCTGGCGATCCTGGTACTCGGAGTGCTGGCCTACTTCGTCGTCCGCGCGCTGGTGAGCGTCAGGGCGTCCGGTCAGTTGCCGTTCACCCGCGCCGTCGCCCACAGGATGCGAGCGCTCTCCACTGGCGGGCTCGTGACGTTCCTCGTCAGCCTGGTGGTGTTCGTGACTGGCCTCGCTGGCAACTCGGGCGTCGTCGCGGTGGCGGGCCTGGTGCTCTTTCTCGTCGCGGTGGCACTCCTGGTCGAGGCCGGGACGTTCGGGCCGGCCGCGGAGGTGCACAGGCATCCCGGGGTGCCGAGCGATCGTGTCGTCGTGCTTCGACGGGTGCACCCCGACTTCGCCGCCGCCGTGCTCGCCGGCCAGCAGGCCATGGCGAACCGGGAACCATGAGCCCGGGCGTCGTGGAGGGCCTGCTGCAGGAGGTCGGCGTCCCGCCCGAGGCAGCCGCGCGAACCACGGTGGAGGGCCGCGACCCGGTGCTCGCGGCCCGCTTCCCCATCGGCGAGGCCGCGGCCGCCGCCATCGGGGCCGCGGCGTCGGCGTCGGCGCTGCTCTGGCGCGATCGCACCGGACAGGCGCAGGACGTGCGAGTGGACGTCCGGCGGGCTGCCGCCACGCTCGTCGGCCACACGCTGCAGCGCCTCGAGCCCGAGCCGCTCGCCGCCCGTCCGCCCAATCCGCTCGTCGGCCTGTACGAGTGTCGGGACGGACGCTGGATCCACCTCCACGGCTCCTTCCCGAAGCTGTCGGCTGGCACGGTCCGAGTCCTCCGCTGCGCGCCCGAGGCGGACGCGGTCGCCGGCGCGGTGGCAACCTGGGACGCGTTCGCGCTGGAGGCCGCACTGGCCGATGCGGGGACGTGCGGCGCCGTCGTGCGCACGGCGGCGGAATGGGAGCGAACGCCGCAGGGAGACGCCGTCGCGCTGCTGGGCAGAGTGCGGGTCGACCGGGTCGCGGATTCGCCGCCGGAACCCGCCGGCGATAGCCGCCGCCCGCTCGGCGGCGTGCGGGTGCTCGACCTCACCCGCGTCCTGGCCGGCCCCGTGCACGGCCGCCTGCTGGCCGAGCACGGCGCCGACGTCCTCCTGGTCAACGCGCCCCACCTGCCGAACGTGCCCGCCTTCGTCCTCGAGACCAGCCACGGCAAGCGCTCGACGTTCCTCGACCTGGAACGGGCGGACGAGGCGGCGCGCCTTCGCGAGCTGGCCGCCGGCGCCGACGTGTTCGTCCAGGGCTACCGCAGTGGTTCGCTGGACCGCCGAGGCCTGGGCACCGAGGAGCTGGTCGCGGCCAGGCCCGGCCTGATCGTGGTGACGATCAACTGCTATGGGGACGCCGGACCCTGGCGCGAGCGCCCGGGCTGGGAGCAGCTGGCCCAGTCGTCCACCGGGCTCGCGGCGGCCCAGGGCGCGCCCGGACCGCCGCGCCTGATGCCGGCGGCGGCGTGCGACTACACGACCGGCTACCTGGCGGCGCTGGGCACGCTGGCGGCGCTGTGGCGCCGGACGAAGGAGGGCGGCAGCTACCACGTCCGAGCGTCCCTGTGCCAGACGGGAAGCTGGCTGGCGCGACTGGGCCCGACGTGCGACCCGGACGCCGCGGCCGGACTCGGTGATCTGACGGCCTGGATGCAGGAGACGGACACGGCGCTGGGCCGGCTGCGGCACCTCGGGCCGGTGGCCGAGATGTCCGCGACGCCGCCGCGGTGGGCGCGGCCCTCGCCGCCGCTCGGCGCCGACCCACCCGAATGGCCGCAGCGCTGATGCGAGTAGGCTCAGGGATTGAGCAGCGTGTCCATGCAATTCGATGAGCTAGCCGCATACCTGGAACGGCTGGAGGCGACCAGCGGCCGCAACGAGCTCGTCCGCATCATGTCGGAGCTCTACGCGGCGTGCTCGGCCGACGAGATCGAGACCGTCACGTACCTGATCCAGGGCAGGCTCGCGCCGTTCTTCGTGCCGGTGGAGATCGGCCTCGGCGAGCGCCTGCTGATCACCGCCATCGCGATGGCGTACGGGTCGCCCAAGGACGCGGTGACCGCGACGTACCGCCAGCTCGGTGACCTCGGGGTCACGGCGCAGGGCCTGGCGCCCCCGGCGGGGCAGCACCCGCCGACGGTCGTCGAGGTCCACCGCCGACTGTCGGAGATCGCGGCGGCCGGCGGCGAGGGGAGCCTCCAGAAGAAGCTCGATCTCTTCGCCGCCCTGCTCGGCGAGCTCGACCCCGTCTCGGCCAAGCACCTGGTGCGCATCACCAGCGGCAAGGTGCGGCTGGGGATCGGCGACCCGACGGTCCTCGACGCCCTCTCGTTCGCGAAGAAGGGCGACCGCTCCCTCCGGCCTGTGCTCGAGGGCGCCTACAACCGCACGTCCGACCTCGGCCTGATCGCGCGGACGCTCTGGGCCGAAGGCGAGGACCGGGTAGCGGCGCTCCAGGTCACGGTCGGGCGTCCGCTCCGCCCCCAGCTCGCCGAGCGACTGCCCGATCCCGAGTCCGTGATCAGGAAGATGGGGCTGGTGGGGGTGCAGCCCAAGTACGACGGCTTCCGGGTCCAGATCCACAAGGACCGCGAGCAGGTGAACATCTTCTCCCGCAACCTGGAGAACATGACCGAGATGTTCCCGGAGCTGGTGGCGGCCGCCGGCCGGCTGGCGGTCAGCGGCGTGATCCTCGACGGCGAGGCGATCGCGTACAGCCCCGAGTCCGAGGAGTACCTGCCCTTCCAGGAGACCATGGGCCGGCGCCGCAAGTTCGGGATCGACGAGTTCGCGCAGCGGGTCCCGCTGCGCGCCTTCGTCTTCGACGTGATGTACCGCGACGGCTCCGACCTCACCCCGCTGCCCTACCAGCAGCGCCTCGAGATCGCCCACGAGGTGGTCCGCGGCTCGGAAGCGCTGGTCAGCGCGCCGCTCACCCGGACCGATTCGGCCGATGTGCTGACCCGGGAGCTGCTCGACAACATCAGCCGCGGGCTGGAGGGCGTGGTGGCAAAGCGCCTCGACTCGCCGTACCAGGCCGGCGCCCGCAACTTCAACTGGGTGAAGCTGAAGCGCAACACCAGCGGCCAGCTCAACGACACGATCGACGTCGTGCTGCTGGGCTACTACCGCGGGCGTGGCCGGCGCGTCGAGTTCGGGGCCGGCGCGCTGCTGGCCGGCGTGTACGACAGCGACCGGGACGAATTCGAGACCATCACCAAGATCGGCACTGGCCTGTCCGACGCCGGCTGGCGCGAGGTGTACGACCGCGCCCGAACACTGGAGGTGGAGGATCGGCCGGCGCGCGTCAACTCGATCCTCGTCCCCGACGTGTGGCTGCGACCGGAGATCGTGGCGGAGGTCCTGGCCGACGAGATCACGCCGAGCCCCCGCCACACGGCCGGCATGAGCGACGACCGCCCGGGTATGGCCCTGCGATTCCCGCGGATCGTCAGCTTCCGCTCCGCCGACAAGCGGCCGGAGGACGCGACAACCGTGCGCGAGGTCCTCGAGATGTACCAGCAGCAGCGGGCGCGCTAGCGGCCCGGATGCGCGGGACGCTCGACCGCTACGCGCGTTTCCGCGCCATGAACGCAGAGCTGCTCGCCACGCTGGACGGCGAGAGCCTCGGCTTCACGCCGGGGCCCGGCATGGGAGCCATGTGGCAGCAGTTCCGGCACCTCGGCCGCATCGAGGACAACTACGTCGCGGGGATCGCCACCGGCGTGCTGGAGTTCGGAGCGCCCCGCCGGCGCGCCTCCGGCACCACGGCGAGCGCGCTGGCGGACTACCTCCGCGACCTCGACGAGGACCTGCGGGCCGCGGTCGCGGGCGCAGGTCCGGAACACACGATCGCGTGGCCCGGCGAGCAGGTCGGCCTGGTCGAGCATCTCGGCCGGCTGGCAAACCACGAGCTCCTGCACCAGGGGGAGCTGGTCGTGTACGTCCGTCTGCTGGGCCGCCCGTTCCCCCGCTCCTGGCGCGTCTGGGGGCTCTGAGGCGTCTGGGCCGGGCTCGGGCCAAGGGGGCGCAGGAGCGCCCCCTGCCGACCAGCCTGGGTGCGGGCCGAGCGGGCATCAAGGCTTCCCTGCGGCGCTCCGCGGCCTTGATGCCCTCCAGTTGGTCGCCAACAGGGTCGCAACCGTCCCAAATGTGCGCCAATCGCCCACTCCCGGGCCTGTGAGAGGGCCACTTGGCGCCAAATGGCCCTCTGGATGCGCAAGCGACGCGCAAGTGGACCGCTTGCAGCCCGGAACCGTGCGTTGCTGCGTGTCAGCGTGGTCATCGGGCGCCTGAGGGGACTCTCACGCGCAGCAAACCGCCCCGCCGGCCTCTGCTGACGGCATGAGCACCCAACCGGAGGGGCATGTCGACGCCGAGGACCGGGCAGCCCCTACCGATCGTCCGGGAACCGCGATCGGTACGCGCGGCCGCGCTGCGACAGGATCCACGCCGCCCCGCGGACGAACCCCACCACGGCGGCGACCTCCTCGCCCTGGACGATGTCGCGCGCCCCCGCGACGATGGCCTCGTAGCGCGCGCGCCCCGCGCGGGATCCGAGCATGTAGCCCAGGCCGAAGATCGCCAGCTTCACGAACATGGTCAGCCTCCCGGTGATCGGATCACATCCGGCGCAGCCGCAGGTAGCGCCGGATGTCGGAGCGATTCATGACCAGCAGCGCCACCGCCCCCACGAGCGCGAGCTTGAGGAACGGAGCGAGCGCGCCGCCGCGCGGCGAGTCACTGCCCAGCGTGAGTTGCAGCTTCAACGACAGTAACCCCCTTGCACGCCGTCAGCGGCTCGCGCTCGGCAGCCACGCCACCGACCCCGCGCTCGCCTCGGGACGCCGAACGACCATGATGACGAGGTCGAGCTTGACCTCGTCCCCGACGATCCAGCGGCCCGCACGCAGCGCCCGCTCCCAGTCGAGGAACCAGTCCAGCCGGCGGATGACCGTCAGCGCGGTCAGGGTGGCGCGCTCCACCCCCGAGGCGTCGACCTCCCAGTCCTCCAGCCGCACCTCGAGCCGGATCGGCCGCGTGACCGACCGGATCGTGAGCTCCCCGAACAGGCGGAACCGCTCGTCGCCGAGTGGCTGCACGGCGCTGCTTCGGAAGACCATCTCCGGGAACCGGTCGACGGCGAAGAAGTCCGGCGAAGACAGGTGGTAGTCGCGGTCGAGGCTGCCCGTGTCCACGCTCGCGGTCCTGATCCGGCACTCGGCGCGCGCCGTCGTGAGGTCGCGTCCCTCCACCTCGACCCAGCCGCTGAAGTCGCGGAAGCGCCCGTGCACCGTCATGAACTTCATGAACGCGCACGAGAAGGCGAGCTGGGTGCCGCGGGTGTCGACGCGGTACCGCACCGTTCCGCTCGGCGGTGCGGGCTGGACAGCCGCCTCGCGAGAGCGCTCCGCCTCGTCGGCCTGCGGCACCTCGCGGCAGAACGCCACCACGGTCGCCGCGCTCGCGGGATGCGTCACCGGCGACAGCGACAGCTCCAGGGCGATCTCGCGCCCGTCGCGCCGGAGGCCCGAGACGCGCACCGTGTGGCCGTCCTTCGCCGGCCGAGCCGCCTGTCCGGCCGTGATGGCCGCGAGCACGCCCTCGAGCATCTCGCGGTGGCGCGGTGCGATCAGCGTTTGCAGGATCGAGACGCCCACGATCTGCTCGGGCTGCCACCCGAACAGGTCCTGCGCGTGGCGGTTCCAATGGGTCACGCGGCCGGCGGCGTCGACGGCCAGCACGGCGTCTGGGGAGGCCTCGATGAGCGCTGGCAGCTGGTCCTGGGCCCACGCCCGGCGGGGCCGCGCCGCGAACACGTCGTCGAGCTCGCCGAGGAACTGCACCACGGTCGACTGACGCCGCGCGGGGTCGGGGTCCAGCGCGCGGAACAGCACGCGGTCCGCCTGGCTCGACAGCTCTGTGCCGCTGGAGCGGGCCGCCCCGCCGGGGCTCGTCCCGGTGACCATCTCGTAGAGGAGGAGGCCGAGCGCGTGGACGTCCGTGCGCCGGTCCGGCTCCGCTCCGGGGATCTGCTCCGGGGACAGGTACCAGGGCGCCGACGTCGCGTGCCCGTAGCGCGCCGGCGACATGCCGAAGTCAGCAACCAGAACGGCGCCGTCGGTCTCGACCAGCACGTTGCTCGGCTTCAGGTCCTGGTGGACGACGCCCGCCTCGTGCGCGGCGTGGAGGGCGCCGGCGACCTGCTGCAGGATGCCCAGGGCCGAGCGGACATCGAGGGGCCGCCTGCCGAGCACGTCGCGGAGCGTGCCACCGCGGACCAGCCGCATGCTCACGTAGGTCAGTGGGCCTCGCGTGGCCACCTCGTGGATGGGGACGATCCCGGGGTGGTCCAGGCGCGACACGGTCGCGATCTCGTCCACGCAGCGGGACAGGAATCCGGGCCGGCCCGCCAGGTCCGGATCGAGGAACTTGAGGGCGACCTGCCGCTCCGCCGCCACGTCGACCGCGCGGTAGACGGCCGACGCGGCGCCCGTGCCGATGCGGCTCGCGACGCGGTAGCGTCCGATGGTCGTGCCGGCGAGGTCAGGCAGTGCCATCCGCCACCGGCCCCGCCAGCGCCGCCTCCACCGCCCGGGCGCGCTCCTCCACCGCGGTGTAGCGCTGGATGTACGCCTCCACCACGTGCCGGATCTCGAGCAGCCCCTCCGCGTGCGCCTGCAGCTGCTCGTGGCCGCGGCAGGTCAGCTCGTAGTGCCGCCGGCCCGGGCCCACCGACGAGAGCTGCCACTCGGAGCGGACGAGGCCGTCGCCCTCCATCGTGCGCAGCGCCCGGTACAGCCCGCCGGGATCACGCTCGAAGCCGAACTCGGCGAGGCGGTCGAGCAGGTCGTATCCGTGCGCCGGGGACTCGGCGATCAGGAGGAGCAGGCACGGCTGCAGGAACCGCTTCGGCTGGCCAACCTCGTAATGGCGTCCCGACGAGGACATCGCCTCCTACCTGAATCCCACGGACCGGTGCCCGCCCAGCATACATCTGGGCGCCCGCGACACAAATGCTCTGTGCAGCGCACATACATGTGGGAATCCCAGCAATTGCGATCGTCAGCGCCACGGTGCGATGCTGAGGAAAACTTGCCCGCGGTTTGAAGCAGCATCGGTCGTGCGTACGGTGGCCTCCGCTCGTGACCGCGCGCTGCCGTGCTTCGAGAGAAAGGAGATCGCCGATGGCTGAGGGAGCTGCTCCCTACGGGTCCAGGACCCAGCGCCCACCAGACGTCAGCGATGTCCACATCGTGTGGATCACCGCTGGCCTCGGCTGCGATGGCGACTCCGTATCCATCACGGCGGCGACGCAGCCGAGCATCGAGGACGTGCTGATGGGCGCGATCCCCGGACTGCCGCGGGTCCATCTGCACAACCCGGTGCTGGCATACGAGGTCGGCGACGACTTCATGCGTCACTACTACGCGGCCGAACGCGGCGAGCTGGATCCCTTCGTGCTGGTCGTGGAGGGCTCGATCCCAAACGAGGAGATCAAGGCCGAGGGCTACTGGGCCGCGGTCGGCACCGACGCGGCGACGGGCCAGCCGATCAAGACCACCGAGTGGGTCGACCGCCTGGCGCCGAAGGCGACCGCCGTCATCGCGATCGGCACCTGCGCGACCTACGGCGGCATCCACGCCATGGAGGGCAACCCGACCGGGGCCATGGGCCTCCCCGACCACCTGGGCTGGGGCTGGAAGTCGAAGGCCGGCCTGCCGATCGTCTGCGTGCCCGGCTGCCCCGTGCAGCCCGACAACTTCATGGAGACCGTGCTCTACCTCCTCTACCAGGTGGCCGGGCTGGCTCCGATGATCCCGCTCGACGAGGCGCTGCGCCCGACATGGCTGTTCGGCAGTACGGTCCACGAGGGCTGCGACCGCGCCGGCTTCTACGAGCAGGGAGAGTTCGCGTCCGACTACGGGTCGCCGAAGTGCATCGTCAAGCTCGGCTGCTGGGGCCCGGTCGTGAACTGCAACGTGCCGAAGCGGGGCTGGATGGCCGGGCTGGGCGGGTGCCCGAACGTCGGCGGCATCTGCATCGGCTGCACGATGCCGGGCTTCCCCGACAAGTTCATGCCGTTCATGGACGAGCCGCCGGGCGCCAGGCTGTCGACCGGCGTCTCGAGCGCGTTCGGCGGCCTGATGCGGACCCTCCGCACCTTCACCAACGACACGGCCAACAAGGAGCCCAGGTGGCGGCATCGCGGCAGCGACCTGACGAGCGGCTACCGGCCGACCAGCTACTGAGCGAGGGAGACGAATGGCCACCGTCCGGCAACCGGAGACGAAGAAGCGAACGCTGGTCGAGATGTCGTGGGACCCCATCACGCGGATCGTCGGCAGCCTCGGCATCTTCACCAAGATCGACTTCGACAACCGCGAGGTCGCGGAGTGCTACAGCACGTCATCTATCTTCCGCGGATACAGCATTTTCATGAAGGGCAAGGATCCGCGCGACGCGCACTTCATCACGAGCCGCATCTGCGGGATCTGCGGCGACAACCACGCCACCTGTTCGTGCTATGCGCAGCAGATGGCGTACGGCATCCGGCCGCCGGCGATGGCCGAGTGGATCGTGAACCTCGGCGAGGCCGCCGAGTACATGTTCGACCACAACATCTTCCAGGACAACCTGGTCGGCGTCGACTTCTGCGAGAAGATGGTGCGCGAGACCAACCCGTCCGTCTGGGAGCGCGCGAAGACGACGGAAGCGCCGCACGCGGCGGACCACGGCTACCGGACCATCGCCGACATCATGACCGCGCTCAACCCGTTCGAGGGCGAGTTCTACCGGGAGACGCTGCACGTCAGCCGCTACACGCGCGAGATGTTCTGCCTCATGGAGGGTCGCCACGTGCATCCCTCGACGCTCTACCCGGGCGGTGTCGGCACCGTGCCCACCGTGCAGCTCTTCACGGACTACCTCGTGCGCCTCGCGCGCTACGCGGAGTTCATGAAGAAGTGCGTGCCGCTGCACGACGACCTGTTCGACTTCTTCTACCAGGCCCTGCCCGGATACGAGCGGGTCGGCGAGCGGCGGATCCTCGTCGGCTGCTGGGGGTCGTTCAACGATCCCGACCACTGCGACTACCAGTACCGGCACATGACGGACTGGGGCCGCAGGATGTTCGTGACGCCGGGCGTCGTGGTCGACGGC
>Ga0126369_10000601_pt1 | contig 23767 bp, 15 predicted proteins | sample PanSoiMetaPlot_1_FD_109646 | JGI IMG/M metagenome (GOLD analysis project Ga0126369, IMG submission 109646) | Tropical forest soil microbial communities from Panama - MetaG Plot_1 | ecosystem: Environmental > Terrestrial > Soil > Tropical forest > Bulk soil | place: Panama | collected 2016-02-17
GAGGCCTTGACGATTCGCCGGATCGAAATCGTTGATGGCGACGGCATACGTGTTGCCGAGGCCGTCACTCGCGCGGATCGACGGCGCCGGGTTGTCGCCCCAGCTCACGGCGACGACGATGAGGTTTCCGGCGAGGTTGTTCGACGAGAAGGCCTGCGAGATCGTCCCGGACGACGTATCGTCGCTCGAGCCCGCCGACTGCACGAACGCGATCGGCGCCCCGCCGCCGCCGCCCGACGTCACGGTCAGGCTGGTCGAGCCCGTGATCGAGCCCGACGTCGCGGTGATGGTCGTCGAGCCCGCCGCGACGGTGGTGGCGAGACCGTTGGTGCCCGTCGTGTTGCTGATCGTCGCGACCCCCGTCGCAGACGAGCTCCAGGTCGTCGTCGTCGTGACGTTCTGGAAGCTGCCGTCGTTGAACGCACCCGTCGCCGTGAACTGCTGCGTGGCTCCCGCGCTGATCGAAGGATTGGCCGGGGTCACCGTCAACGAGGTCAGCGTGGGCGTGGGCGTCACCGTCACCGTCGCAGTGACACTGATGCCGAGCGTCGCGGTCAGCGTGACCGTCTGGGTCGTCGCGACCGTGCCCGCGGTGGCGCTGAATGTGGTGGAGCCCGACGAGCCTGGCACGAGCACGGAGGCCGGCACGGGCAGCGCGGTGGTGTTGCTCGACGCGAGCGTGACGGTGCTGCCGCCCGAGGGCGCCGGCTGATTCAACGTGACCGTGCACGTGGTGGACGTCCCTCCGGCGGCGATGCTCGCGGGATTGCACACGAGCGAGCCGACGCGCGGCCCGCCGGGCGTGACCGTCACCGTCGTGGTGGTGCTCCCGCCGAGGGTGGCGGTCAGGGTCACGGTCTGCGACGTCGCAACCGAGCCCGCGGTGGCGGTGAACGTGGCGGAGCTCGTCGTGGCCGGCACGACCACGGAGGCCGGGACCGGCAGCGCGGTTGTGTCGGTCGAGGCGAGCGTGACGGTGCTACCGCCGGCGGGTGCGGCCTGATTCAACGTGACGGTGCACGTGGTGGATGCGCCCGAGGCGATGCTCGTCGGATTGCAGGCGAGCGAGGACACCGACGGGCCGCCCCCACCGGAGGGCGTCACGGTCACGGTCGCGGTCGTACTCCCGTTGAGCGTGGCAGTCAGGGTCACGGTCTGCGAGGCGGCGACGGAGCCCGCGGTCGCCGTGAACGTCGTGGAGCTGGTCGTGGCCGGCACGAGCACGGAGGCCGGGACCGGCAGTGCGGTCGTGTTGCTCGAGCCGAGCGTGACCGTGCTGCCACCGGCTGGCGCGGCCTGATTCAACGTGACCGTGCACGTGGTGGACACGCCCGAGGCGATGCTCGTCGGATTGCAGGCGAGCGAGGACACCGCGGTCTGGGGCGTCACGGTCACGGTCGCGGTGGTGCTGCCGCCGAGCGTGGCGGTGAGGGTCACAGTCTGCGAGGTGGCGACCGAGCCCGCGGTGGCCGTGAACGTCGTGGAGCTGGTCGTGGCCGGCACGACCACGGAGGCCTGGACCGGCAGCGCGGTCGTGTTGCTCGAGCCGAGCGTGACGGTGCTCCCGCCGGCGGGCGCGGCCTGATTCAAGGTAACCGTGCACGTGGTCGGGGCACCGGAGACGATGCTCGTCGGATTACACACGATCGAGGCGACCGACGGGCTGCCGCCGCCGGAGGTGGCCGCCTTGAACGCGGCCATCTGGGCGAGATAGACGTCCGCGCGGCTGAATGTGAAGGTCGCGGCCACGGAGCCGGCGGCGGACTGGATCGAATCTTCAGTGGCCAGGTCCATGCCGTTGAGGGTCACGCGTCGAGTGAATCCAGTTCCGGCGGTGATCGTGCCGAGATTCCCGGAATCATCCATCGCGACGCCGAAGACGAGATCGCCGTTCGCAGTCGTCGTTGCCGCGGTGCTGGTCACGCCGTTGGCGGCCGTGGTACCCGCCGCCCTGTTGTGGGCCGTCACGTCAAGGGGCGAGGTCGTCGCGAGGCCACTGTACTCACTCACGAGGATGCGTCGATAACCGCCCGAGACGCCGAAGGTGACGGTGACGGTATTGGCGCCGGCGCGGGTGTTCGGCGCGTAGAGAATTGCCAGGCCCTGGCGGTTGCCGGGGTCGAAATCGTTCGTGGCGACGGAATACGTGTTGCCGAGCGTATCGGTCGCGCGAATGGCCGGGGCCGGGTTGTCTCCCCAGCTCACGGCGACCACGATCAGATTGCCGGCCGCATTGGCGGCCGCGAAGGCCTGGCTGATCGTCCCGGCCACCGAGTCGTCCGTCGAGCCGTCCCCCTGGACGAACGCGATCGGCGCGCTCGCAGTGACATTGAGAGTCGTCGAGCCGGTCGTCGAGCCGGAAGTCGCGGTGATGGTCGTGGAGCCCGCCGCGACCCCGGTCGCGAGCCCCTGGCTCCCGGCCGTGTTACTGATCGTCGCCACCCCGTTCGACGACGAGGTCCAGGTCACCGATGTCGTCAGATTCTGCGTGCTTCCGTCGCTGAACGTTCCAGTCGCCGTGAACTGTTGCGTGCCCGAAACGACCATCGTCGGATTCGCGGGCGTCACGGCCAGCGACGAAAGCGTGGGAACGGGCGTCACGGTCACGCTCGCGGTGGCGGTGCCGCCGAGCGTCGCGGTGAGCGTCACGCCTTGGGACGCGGCGACCGATCCACCAGTCGCCGTGAACGTGGCGGAGCTCGTGGTAGCCGGGACGAGCACGGAGGCCGGGACGGGCAGCGCGGCGTTGTTCGAGGCCAGCCCCACGGTGCTGCCGCCGGCGGGCGCCGGCTGATTCAGCGTGACGGTGCACGTGGTGGAGGCGCCGGAGACGATGCTCGTCGGATTGCAAGCGAGCGAGAACACCGACACGCTCGCAGGATTCACGGCGACCGTCGTGGTGGTGCTCCCGCCGAGCGTGGCGGTGAGCATCACGCTTTGGGTCGTGGCGACGGAGCCACCGGTGGCCGTGAACGTCGTCGTAGTTGTGGCTTCCGGGACCGTCACGGAAGCCTGGACGGGTAGCGCTGTCGTGTTGCTGGAGGCGAGGGTGACGGTGCTGCCACCGGTCGGCGCGGCCGAATTCAAGGTGACGGTGCACGTGGTGGAAGCGCCGGCAGCGATGCTCGTGGGATTACAGACGAGTGAGGAGACCGCCGGGCCGACCGCGGCCGGCTTGAAGGCGGCCATCTGGGCGAGGTACACATCCGCCCGGCTGAATGTGAACGTCGCGGCAACTGGACCCGGGGTGGCTTGAACCATGTCCTCGGTGGCCACGTCCATGCCGTTGAGGGTCGCCCGTCGCGTGAAGCCGGTCCCGGCGTTGATCGTGCCGAAGTTCCCGGAATCGTCCATCGAGATGCCGAAGATCAGATCGCCGGCCGTCGTCGTGCTCGCCGCGGTGCTCGTCACGCCGTTGGTCGCGGTGCTGCCGGCGGCGCGATTCTTTGCGGAGACGTCGAGCGGAGAGGTTGCCGCGACCCCGCTGTACTCGCTGACGACGATGCGTCGATAGCCGCCGGTGACGCCAAAGGTGACGGTGACGGTGTTGGCGCCGGCGCGGATGTTCTGCGCGTAGAGGATCGCCAGGCCCTGGCGGTTCGCCGGATCGAAATCGTTGGTGGCCACGGAATAGGTGTTCCCGAGCGTATCGGTCGCGCGAATCGCGGGGGCCGCGTTGTCTCCCCAGCTCACGCCGACGACGATGAGATTGCCGGCCGTGTTCGCCGTAGTGAACGCCTGCGCGATCGTTCCACTCGACGCGTCGTTGCTCGAGCCGGTTGCCTGCACGAAGCCGACGGCCGCCGACGCGTGTTGCGGAGAAGCCAAGCAGGCGCTACCCACCGACAGCAGAAGAGCGGCGAGGATCCAGAGGCGGTTATGGCGTGTCATGACTCTCCGAGACGCTTGGAGGCACCACAAAGCGAGGCCACGCGGAAGACTCTAATCGCACACCAATCCTTCGAGACGCTATGACGGCAAGAGTCGTACCAACGAGAACCAAAGGTCCGACCTCGGCGAATTGAGGGTTTAGCGGCGTCGTGTGTGCAGAGAGTGTGAAGAAGTTTTCATACACCATCACGCGCGCACCCCACCCGGGTGAACCGGGCTGCCGACACCGCATTTCCGCACGGTCGCGCCGTTCCCCGGCGCGATAGAAGCGGGCTCGCGTCGTCCGGGCTAAAATGTCGCCAGAGAACTCGTGCCGGCCCGCGTCTGGCAGGTCCACACCGAGTCAAACACTGCTGATGGATGAACTTCGAGATCGCCGCGGCGACCGGCTGACCCACGGTTCCGGCGTCGAGGCTTCCCGCGAGCACCGCGCACTGGATCACTCGTTCATTCGCGGTATCGCCTGGACCGGCGCGGTGAAGTGGTTCAGTCAGGCGCTCAGCTGGATCAGCACGCTCGTCGTCGTTCGTCTGCTGGTCCCGGAAGACTACGGACTGGTCGGCATGGCGACGGTCTACCTGGGCCTGGTCGCCCTCATCAACGAGTTCGGCCTCGGAGCGGCGATCATCACACAGCGCGACCTCGCCGACGATCAGATCCGGCAGATCAACACGCTCTGCGTCATGCTCGGCCTCGCGGGCTTCGTCATCTCGTGCGCGGCGGCCGTTCCCCTGGCGGTGTTCTTCAGGTCGCCCGAGCTCCGCTGGATCATCGTCGTGATGAGCTTCGCGTTTCTGATCTCCGGGTTTCAGACCGCTCCATCGGCGCTGCTGCAGCGCGAGCTGCAGTTCAAGTTCCTCGCGGTCACCGAGGGGGTCCAATCGGTGCTGCAGGCCGCCGGCACCGTGGCCTTGGCGCTGGTGGGTTTTCAGTACTGGGCGCTCGTGATCGGCGGGCTGCTCGGGACTGCGAGCGCGACGCTCATCGTCCTGTCACGGCGCTGGCTGTGGTTCGGCTGGCCGCGCATGAGCTCGATTCGCAGCGCGCTCACGTTCAGCTGGCAGATCCTCGTGACGCGGATCTCGTGGTGGGTCACCGTCAGGGCCGACTATCTCATCGCCGGACGCATGCTCGGACAGAGCGCGCTCGGCGTCTACAGCGTGGCCTCGACGCTCGCGCACCTGCCGGCGGAGAAGATCACCGGGCTCGTGGCCCGCGTGAGCTTTCCGCTCTTCTCGGCGGTACAGCACGATCGCGCCGCGCTGCGCCGGTACCTGCTCTCGCTGACCGAGGGGCTGGCGCTGCTCGTATTCCCGCTGGCGATCGGCCTGGCCCTCGTGACCGACGAGTTCGTGGTCGTCGTGCTCGGCGCCAAGTGGATCGACGCCATCATGCCGCTCCGGATCCTCGCATTCCTGACCACCTTGCGGGCGGTCTATCCCGTGGTGCCGCAGGCGCTCACGGTGATCGGCGGAGCCCGTTTCATCATGTACGTGGGGGCAGCGACCGCCGTCGTCGCGCCCCTGGGCTTTTACGTGGGAAGCTGGTGGGGCTCCGTGGGTATCGCGGTGGCGTGGTGCATCATGCAGCCGCTCAATGCCGCTCCCGTTTGCTGGCTCATGGGTCGGCGAATGGGCGTCAGCGCCGGCGAATATCTGCGCGCGCTGTCGCCGGCGCTCACGAGCTCGGCGGCGATGGCGTTCTGCGTGTTGCTCGTCAAGGCGGCCGCACCGGCTGCGCTACCGGTCGCCGCGCGCTTCGCCGCCGAGGTCGGCGTCGGTGCCTTCGCCTATGGAGTGACCATCCTGGCGCTGCACCGCGGCCGGGTCCGTGCACTCGTCGAGCTCGTGCGATCGGCGCGCCGATGACGCGCCGGCCGACGGTCGTCGATCCTCCGTCACGCCTGGCGAGCCTGGACGTGTTTCGCGGGCTGGTGATGCTCGTGCTCATCCCGGACACCTACGGCGGGTTTTCGTTCTACGCGATGGCGGCCCGCGATCCCGACAATCCCATCTGGGGGTTTCTCGCGCGGCTGTTCACGCACGCCCAGTGGAGCGGCTGCACGATCTGGGATCTCGTCATGCCCGCGTTCCTGTTCACGATCGGTGTCGCGATTCCCTATTCGTACTCGGCTCGGAAGGACCGGGGCGACTCCGACGCGTGGATCTTCACGCACGCGGTGCTGCGCGCGCTGGCCCTGCTGATCCTGGGCGTCGAGCTACAGCTCTCGATTCACACCGTCGGCGACATCGTCTGGCCGTTCGTGATCCTGGCCCTGGGTCTTCCCCTCCCCGCGCTCGTCGCCGGACTGTTCCGCCAGAGCGGGTCGCGAGGCGGTCACGCCTTCGAGCTCGCGTGGTGGGGCGCTGTGCTCGCCGCCTCCGCGCTGCGGCTCGACCGGCACGTCGGGGACCTTCGGGTCATCGCGCTACACGACATCCTGCCGCAGGTCGGTCTCGGGTACGTCTTCGTGTTCGCGCTGAGCCGGTACAGCGTCCGGACGCGAGCCCTGGCCTCGGTCGGCATCCTGTTCGCGTACTGGCTGGCCTTCTTGCTGTTCCCGTCACCCGGCTCGGGATTCGATCCGCGGGCGGCCGGTCTCGCCCCAGGCGATCAGGTCTTCACGGGCTACTTCGCCCACTGGAACAAGAACACGAATCTGGCGGCCTCCTTCGACCGCTGGCTCCTGAACCTTTTCCCGACCGCCAAGACGTACGTCTCAAACGAGCACGGCTACCAGACGCTCAACTTCATCCCATCGATCGTCACGATGCTCTTCGGGACCGTCGCGGGAGACCATCTCCGTCGCGCGCTGCCCCGGGAGCGGATCCGGAACGGGCTGCTCGGAGCGGGTGGGCTCGCGGTGTTCGGCGGGGTGATCCTCGGCTGGATCGCGTGTCCGATCGTCAAGAGTATCTGGACGCCGTCGTGGACCGTGTTCAGCGCCGGCGTCGTGACGCTCGCTCTGGGAGGCCTCTACCACGCGGTCGACGTTCGCGGCGCCCGGGCGCGATCCGATCGCGCCTCTCGCGCCTGGACACTGCCGTTCGTGGTCGCCGGTCGAAATCCGATCCTGCTCTACATGCTCGCGCTGCATTATCGATGGTGGATCGTCGAGGTCTGGCGGCGCGGCTTCGGCCGGGCGCTGTTCGCGGGGTACTGGGGACCGCTGCTGGAATCTGTGGCTTGCGGTCTTTCGCTGTGGCTGGTGGCCTGTGCCGCCTACCGGCTCAGGATTTTCATCAGGATTTGAACCCGCGGGACGATCAGGCGCCCAGGCCGATGCCGGCGTAGCGGGCGATACGGCGCTTGTCGAGCATCCGCCGGCCGTCGACGATGAGCGGGGGCTTCGGCATCCGTCCCAGCACGTCAGGGATTCGTTTGAACTCATCCCACCGGGTGACCAGGACCGCCGCGTCCGCGTCCGCGAGCGCCTGCTCCAGCGTGTCGACAAACCGGATGCGATCGGCAGGCAGGACGCGGCGGGCCGCCTCGGTGGCGACCGGGTCGTACGCGGAGACGACCGCTCCGCGCGCGAGCAACTCGCCGGCGATCGGGATGGCCGGCGACTCGCGCATGTCGTCGGTATCGGGTTTGAACGCGAGGCCGAGGATACTCACCTTGAGACCGCGCAAGGACGGAAAGCTCCGCTCGAGGATCTCGATCACCCGCTGCGGCTGCTTGAGATTGATCTGGATCACCGTATCGAGCAGCGGCATCGGCTGGCCAGCCGCCTCGCCGTGGGCCACCAGCGCTTTGACGTCCTTCGGTAGGCAACTGCCGCCGAAGCCGCAGCCGGCATCGAGGAATGAGGTAATCGGGGCGGTCACGCGGGCGCCGTCCGGCATAGGCGTGGTGAAGTAGCGCGCAAGGTGAACGCCGCGCATGACCTCGGCGACGTCCGCGCCGCCCAGACGTGCGCACAGGTTGCCGATTTCATTCGAGAACGAAATCAAGGTTGCTAACACCGCGTTCGAGGCGTACTTGATCATCTCCGCGGTTTTGTTGTTCGTTCTAAAAATCGGGACGCCCTGGAACGGGGCGTACACGTGCGCGAGCGCATCGAGGGTGCGCTCGTCGAGGCCGCCGATGACGATGCGATCCGGCTCCATGAAGTCGCGAACTGCCACGCCCTCGGTCAGGAATTCAGGATTCATCCCCAGGCCGAAGTCGGCGCCGGCCCGACGGCCGGAAGCCTCCTCCAGCGCTGGACGCACGACGTCGTCCGTCGTGCCCGGCACGACGGTGCTCTTGACGACGACCACATGATAGCCGTTCGCGCCGCGCAACGCCGCGCCGACGTCGCGCGCGGCCTGGCGGACATAGCCCAGATCGATGCGCTTGCCGTCGAAGGGCGTACCGACCGCGATAAACGTCATCTCGCTGGCGCAGACCGCTCGCGCCAGATCCGGTGTCGCCGAGAGCCGGTGCCCCACCTGGCGTCGGAGCAGCGCTTCGAGACCCTCCTCGTGGATCGGTGTCTGGCCACGATTGATGCAATCGACCTTGTCGCGATCGACGTCGACGCAGAGCACGTTGTGTCCGACCTCGGCGAAACAGGCGCCCGAGACCAGACCGACATAACCGGCTCCGATGATGCAGATCTTCATCGCGTCTCCTTTTCACGAGGGTCCTGGTACGGCATCAGGCTCCGCCCTCGTCCTCGGTCGTCGCACCGCCGGTCGCCGATTCGTTCCGCCGTGACGCCAGCCTTGCCCGCAACTGCTCGAGTCGTCCGCGCCACGTGGCGTTGTACAGCGCGTAGGTCGCGACAGCATAGCGCTGGCTTCCCCATCGCATCTTGTACGACTCGCACGCGCCCATGAAATCGTAGAGTCGGACACCTTCGGAGCACAGGTCTTCCAGCTCGGCCAATCGCAATACGTTTCCGGGGCCTTTCGAGCGCAGCGCATGGACGTAGCTCGTCTTGTGGTTCTGGAACACGCCGCCGAAGAGCATACCGTAGGTATACGCGATTGGTGTCCCGTCGAAGTACAGCACGAACGCCCTGAGCCACCCGGCTTGTGCCGCGGCGCCCGTCATCTCCTGATAGAATCGCTGTTGCGTAGCCTGGGTCGTGATCGACGTTCCTTGGTCCTCTTTCCAGGACTGTTTCTCGATGCTCATCATGATTTCGGTCAGCTCCTCGACCTCGCGGGCCGTTCGAAATACCCGCATCTGCACGGCGCCTTCGCTACGCAGCTTGCGTGCGCGCCGTTTGACATCGCCACTGAAGCTCTTGTCGAGACGAGCGAGATGTTCCTCGACGCTTGGTGGCAGTTCAATGTAAGGCGAGCAGTGGACGTGGATTCGACGCGCCGTGACACTCAAGGCCGCGCAAGCCTGCTGGAGCGCGCGTTCGCTGTCGCCCGCTTCGACAACGTTGAACATGAACACGTCCCAGGCCGGGACGTGCGTCTGCAAAGCTTGGATCACATGGCGCACATAGTCGGGATTGTTTCGTTGAACGACGAATCCTGCTCGCACGGAATACAGCTGGGTTAGCGGCGCGATCTCCCTGATTTTGATCCCGCGGCGCGATGTGGAGCGGACAAAGCAGGGCATCACTCCGACGACCTCATCATGGTCGCGGAGCACGATGACCGGCTGGCGCTCACCGTCCTCGAGATGACTCCGCGACAGCGCCCGACACCAGTCGTAGGTGACCGTGGCGTCCAGGCCGCGAATCCCGCCGGCGTTGCTCTCGACGAGCCGGTTCCACTCCACGCGTAGCGACTCGCAGGCCGCCAGACCGGCCAGCACCTGAACCGCGAGTTGGCGAGCAGGCCCCGGGCCGCGGGATCCCGTGGACGAGGCTCCCTCAATCGCGGGCATCGAGAATCACCGAGGCGGGTCGCTGGGCGGCGGACATAAAGAACGTGTTGATCGTGTGTGCGAATTCGTCCATGCGGTGCTCCTCGAGATCCTGATGGATCGGCACGAGGAGCAAACTCGTGGACAGATACCGGGCATCGTCGACCAGCTCGGGTTCGGCCTCGAACACCGACTCCATGAGCGTTTCCCCGAATGTAAACACCGGCACTCCGAGGCCACGCAACTGCAGATCGAAGCGCTCGCGCCCGGGTATCAGGAGCGGAAACGCCCAGGGGCACGTTTGAGGGGGGAGTACTGGAAACAGGGGCCGGCTCATCGCCGTCGGCTTGATGCGAGTTGCAAGGCGTCGGTAGTTGCGTTGGCGAAGACGAACGATCCGGCTGAGATCGCTCCGAGCGAGAATCCATCGGGAGACGGATGGCATTGCGGCGGCGTCAAGTTGAGCCTCAAACGTATAGATGATCTTGGCGCGAGCGCCCGGCGTCGGCGGCGCCGGCCGTCGCTTCAATGAGACTCGTGTACGCTCGAGAAAACCATAGGCCCTTCCCACGAGCGACCAGGACGAATTTTCAATGGCCTGCTCGGCTAGGCGTTTGCTCAGCATGAGCACATGCTTCCAGGAGACCAGCGAGCGCGAGGGAGGTAACCGGAGCCCTTCCAGGTTGGATCGCGCTCCCCCGCCCGTTCCCATAGCGACGAGCTTCCTAAAGCTGTAGATATCCACGTCACCGCGGCCGCCCGCCAGTCGCAATGGATCCGTCGCAAGGAACGAGTGGGCACAATCCTCGATGAGTAGAAAGCGGTGCCGGGCGCGCACCGCGAGTAGTGCTTCCAGGTCAGCGGGGAAGCCGAAGAAATTGATCACTACTACCGCGGCCACGTCCGAGCCCAACTTGCGACTCAAGTCAGCGATATCGATGGAGAGGTCACGCCGGATCCGATAGTAGACCGGACGGTAGCCGGAGTGTACAACGGGGTCGACGACAGTCGGGCAGTGAAACGAAGGGACCAAGACCGTGTTGCCCACGCCCCCGGGCAGCGCGCGAAGCACCTGGTAGATTGCACCACGGCCACTGTGCGTCAGGCGAAAACGCTCTCCGGCTCTCGGCAAGTCACCGGTGATGCGTCGGCTGCCAAGAAAGTCCCTGAAGTGAGCTTGGGGCTCGACAGTTGCGACGATCTGCGGCACGGTGGCGGTTATCTCTCCGAAATGGGCGATCCCGGTCAAGTATCTTGATCTAGTCTATCGCTGGCAGTACACAAGTCTGACAACTACGTCGCACCCAAGATGGCGTTCCCGCTCGAAGTCCAGGACAGATCACAGTGTCGATCTCCGAGTGCCTCATGCCGCTGTCCTGACACTCCTGCAGTGAGAGCCGTGGTGATCCGCGCGATTTTATGAACCATTATTTCGAGACCATTGCGGCCCGCCGTTTGCATGAATTATCATTCAGCTCGGCGCGGACTTCGACTTCGAGCTTGAGCACGGTTTCCGGGTCCGCCGTCCCTTTGCGCCGCAAGAGACACGAACTGCTGCTTTGAGGGTTATGGAGGAGCGCTCCATGCGAATCGGGCCTATCCTGCGACTGTTACCTCTCCTGCTCGCCACCGTCGCAGTGCCCGCTGCCGCACAGATTCCTGCGTCGACCGGCTGGTTTCAGGTTCCAAACACGCGGATCCGCCCGCTCTGCCCGGCAGGGATCCCGGGCGTGATCGGCTGCGAGGGCGTCACGGCGGCTTGGAGCAGCGGTGTTTTCGACCAGGCCCGGAATCGGCTTATCATCTGGGGCGGCGGTCATACCGATTACTCTGGTAACGAACTCTATGCCGTCGATTTGAGCACGCTCTCCTCGTCGCGCTTGACGAACCCTGGTCCGCCCGCGACTTCCTGCGTCGAGACCCTGTCCGATGGAACACCGAACAGTCGGCATACATACGCCCAGATCACGTTTATCGATCACACCGATGAGATGTACTCGTTCAGTGGTTCAATCGCGTGTCCAAGCTCCGGGATCAATAACACGACCTGGGTCTTCAACTTCACCGCGATGCGATGGACACGTCTGACGCCCGGTGGGACCCTTCCCCCGGCCACCGAAGGCGGTGTGACGGCGTACGATCCCGTCGGCCGGAACGTCTACCTCCATACGCCGTCGGACGGGCACACCTACCGGTATGACAGAACAGCGAACATGTACGCGCGTATCACGACCGGCCCGGATCCGTTTCCCTTCTACGGCACCGGCGTCATCGACCCGCGACGCCGTCGATTCGTGATCGTCGGCGGTGGCCAGGCCAAGTCGCTCGATATCACCCTGTCGAGCACTAGATTGAGCCCGCTCTCTCTCTCAGGGTGCAGCGGCCTCATGAGTGCGCCGGGCCCGGGACTCGCCTACGTGCCCCCCCTTGACCGCATCGTGGGCTGGGCCGGAGGCAACACCGTATACATCATCAACCTCGACACGAACAGCTGTACGACGCAAAGCTTCACGGGTGGGCCGTCGCGAGTCATCAGCGACACATGGGACAACGGCACCTTCGGCCGTTGGCGGTACAGTCAAGCGAGCCAGGTCTTCGTCTACTATGGCGACGTGGACAGCGACGCGGTCACCCTCAGGATTTCGGCTAACTCCGGGCCGGCGCCAAATACGCCAACGAGTGTCACCTTACGATAGGATTCTCGCCGCCTTCGCGCCCATCTGGGCGCGAGCTCGATCAGCTCGCAGTCGACGGTTCTGAACTCGCCCCCGCTCGCGGCTGTGGGCCGCGGCGGCCGAGCGTTCGCATCGCCGCCAGGACTCGTTTGCCTGACCGCCCGCCGACGTATTTCACGGCCTGGAAGACCCCTCGCACGCTTCGGGGATTGAACGCCCTGATTCCCCATCGCTCTCGGCGGTGAGACATCCAATACTGCTTGTAGCTATCATCGCCGCTGAGGTAGTCGACCTCGGCGACCTTGTCGACATCGATGACATGCTGCAGGAGCCGCCCAGTGAGGACCGTCCCAACCGAATACTTGGCGAACTTTTCGTCGTAGCACATCTTGTAGATCGAGGCGACGCGGCCTGCCACCAGCCACAACTGAGCGGCGGCCGGCTCGTCGTCGAGGTACACGAGCCCGAGACGGAGCCATCCCCGTTCGGCGGCGACCCGAGCGAGGCCGGGAAGAAATCCAGGGTACGGCTCTATCGGCTTCCAGGTGGTGGCATATATCCTGGCGTAGTCATCGAGGGCCTCCTCGAGCCCGGCTGTTGCCGTGACGAGCTCGTGGCGCACTCGGAAGCTGCGCTCGAGGCGGCGAGCATTATAGGGAAGATTTTTCCGCACCACGCTCGGGAGGTCGCGCACGTACTCCGTATACGAGCGCCCACCTACGTCAAGGTACCAGTTCCCGAAACAGGGGAAGCTCTGGACGATCAGCCCGCGTTCGCGAAGCAACCCGACGAGGGCTTCGTAGGCCGGTGCGAACGGGTCGAGTGGCTGTAGATAGAATTCGTCCCATTGGTTTCGATCCGACCACACCGCGGATGCCAGCGCTCGGCAAATGTCGGCGGTCTCTGCCGCACTCGTCGAAGCGACTGGGGCGAAGTAGGACGTGTAGTAATTGCCAAGCGATTCGAGACGGTGCACGGATACAGGACCTTCGGAGCGGCGATAGCGCCACAGGACGAGGGCGCCGACGGCTCGATGCTCATTGGGGCCTCGCTGCTGGACGCCATACACGACGACGGTCCGGGTGCTGTCGGCCACCGTACGTTCGAAGTTACGAAACCAGTCGATGCTCAGAAAGAAGCTCTGGTGCTCCGCCTCCGCGAAGAGCTTCATGTACGGGGCCGGGAGAGCCTCAATGCTGGAGAAGCGATGAACGGCGAGTTCGCGACCCACGGTCATGTCTTGACGTGCTCCGTCCGACCCAGATCCCGTACCGCCTCGGCCCATACGGAGTCAAGGAGGCCCGCGAGCGCGCTGGTGGTTGCCTCTCGCGAGAAACGCTGGGCTTCGACCAGATCGAGCACTCGCGCCGTTCCTCGACGGATCTCGTTCAGGAAGCGAGTCAGCGTCTCACCAATCTGCTCAGACGATACCAGCGGGGCCATCGCGCCTACGTTCAATTGTCGAAGGATATCGGCCGTGTCGCCGGCCGGATCCACCATGGCGAAGATGGGGCGCCGCGCGCGCAGATACTCGTACAGCTTGGCGGGTATCGCCGGATTGGAATCCTGCCCCTGGAATATCAGGAGACCATCCGCCTCGAGCATCTCTCGGAGCGCCTCCCGATAGCCGATCGCAGGGGCCAACACCACGAGTTCTCCAATGCCAGCCTCAGCGATCAAGTGCCGATAGTAATCGTCGTGCCCGGTCGCCCGTAGCACGACGCGAAGCTCGCCGGGCCGGATTGCTCGGTTCTGAAGCAACTGGGAAAGGGCGGAGAAGAACGCGCGCGGGTCTCGATCGGGTGTTGGATACAGCGTTCCGCTGTGGACGAGCGTGAGGCGGTCTCCGGTCGGGCGACTCGACGTCTCGTCGGGGGCCAGCCTTCCCCCGGCGGCCGCGAAGGACGCCTCGTCGTATCCGTTGGGAATTAACGCCCACTTTCGCTCGTCCAACGCCCGATAACGCTCTCGATACATGCTGAGCGCACCGCGGGTGACGAACACCATGCGCGCACTGTGCTGCGTTGCCAACCGCTCGACCCATCCGCGTACACGGAAGACAGTGGGATCGCCAAACGGGCGACCGGTCGCGGGGTCCACTTCGGTCATCGGATCGCGGAAGTCGGCAACCCAGGGGATTCCTGTCAACCGGTGAAGCGCGTGGCCGATCAGATGAGCGGTTCCGATCGGGTACGTGGACCACAGCACGTCTGGTCTGTGGCGGCGGATCAGCTGAAGGCCCGCCGGGAGTGCCGCGATGAACCAGCTGACCCAACGATCGGGTAGAGACAGCCACCGGGGATAACGTCCCCGTACAGCGAGGTGCCGCGATGCATCGACCGCGAACGCACGCCTGACAGGCAGTCCGCTCGGGATGTCGTCGACCTGGTCGGGTCCGCGCTCGGGGTAAGCGAGAGGCTCTGCCGTCAGGACGGTCGGCTGCCACCCATATCGCGGGAGATAGCGGCAGAATGCCAGAGTTCGCTGGAGTCCGCTACCGCCTCGGCACGGAGGAAAGTGGAAGGCGACCATCAACACGCGCTTTTCGCGCGGCCGGACAGAGCTCACGCGGGCACACCGATGCGACAGGCCCTCATCACGCTTCTTCCGCGTCGCGGTGGTAGTGATACCAGATAAGAGAGCGGCGGAGTCCTTCGTCGATCGAAATACTGGGATTGAAACCGAGCTCGCGGCGGGCTTTGTCGATCAGTGGACAGCGACGGTTCGGGTTGTCCACCAAGTAGTCGGTCTCAGGGTTGGCCTTGCGAACGAGCCGCCCGCGGTAGTCGAACAACTCGCGAGCCGTGCCGATAACTTTCTCGGCGAGGTCGGCGACGGAGATCTCTGGCCGGTCGATACCGATATTGTAGCTCTCGCCCGAGCGCCCCTTCGTGAGCACTTTGTAATACCCGGTGATGGCATCGGCGGTGTAGCAAAAGGTCCGCGTCGGGGCACCGTCCGAGTACATGACGATGTCGCGCCCACGCAGAACGTCGCGGGCGAAGTCGGGCAAGACACGCCCGTCGGTGATCTTGAGCCCGGGTCCGTAGTTGTTGAAGGGCCTGGCCATCGTCACTGGCACACCATACTGACGCGCGAAGGTGACGCACAGGGTCTCGCCGAAACGCTTCGACTCGTCGTAGCAGGCGCGCGGGCCGGTGCACGAAACGTTGCCGCGGTACGTCTCGGGCGTCGGAATCGCCTCGGGGACCGGGTCCCCGTAGATCTCGCTCGACGAGTAGAAGAGAAAGCCCTCGACCGGATGTCCCCGATCGGCCTGGCGGACGCTGTAGTCCAGGAGGTTCCGCAGGCCGTTGATGTTGGCATCGATGGTCTGGAGTGGGTATTTACGGTAGTAAATCGGGGACGCGATCCCGGCCGCGTGGATGATGTAGTCAAAGTCGCCCATGTCTGTCGGCAGCGGCTGGATCAGATCCTGACGACGCAGGCGGAGGAGCGTCTCGTCCTGGAGGGCCGTCAGCCACGTCGGCGTACCGCGTACGAAGTTGTCGTACACGGTCACGCGAATCTTCGACGCCGCGTCAGCCGCTCGGTTCCAGTGTACTGCTGTGTGCACGAGGTAGTAACCGAGGAAGCCGGCCCCGCCGGTGATGAGCAGACTTTTGCCGGCGACGCGGCCGAGCTCGTCCCGAAGATTGCCACACATGTAGCGGAGATCGTGATCGAGTAGTGTGTCGAGGGTCGGTAGTGTCATCGCCATGAATTCACGATCCTGGCTGGGGTAATCGGTTACGGTGAGAGTCCTAAAACGGCCTTGCGGCAATAGAATGCCTCGGCGTAGCCGCTCGGCGCATTCGACTCCACGCCGCGCAGCCGCATCAGCGCCATGAAGGTGTCGCGCGTAAACCAGGGCTTGTCGTGCTGGCTGGGAAAGAACTCCAGAATGTGTGCGACCTTCGCCTCACAGTGCGAGTGCTCGAGCGGCACGAAGACGGTGGGCGTTCCGAGGTCGCCGTCGTACTTCGGGATCTCGTGCTCCAGAATGAAGTGGTCCCGGAACGTGTTCCAGGTCAGCTCGGATGTGAGGCGATGGTCTTGGTGGAGGTCGCCGCGTGCGTGAGTCAGCACCAGGTCGGGCGCGACCCTCGCCTTGAGCTCTTCGAAGAACTCCTTGATCTGAGCGCCCACGAACGGGAAGAAGCTGTTGCGGAACTCCTTGATCACCACATCCTTGTGGCGCACCGTGTGGAGGAAGCGTTCGGCGCTCGCGCGAGCCTCGGCTGCCCGGACCGGCGAAGAGCTCAACACCACCCAGTGAACGTAGAGATCCGGGTAGCGTTCGACGAGACGTAACACGGTCCCGCCGCAGCCGATCTCGATGTCGTCGCAGTGGGCACCGAGGCACAGCAGCGTTCGCATCTGCCCGGGCAGACGGCCGAGAGAAAGCGTCAACATGTCGGGTTGACGAGCCGCCTGCCCATCACTTCCTCCACACGGCCCACGGCGTTTCGCCCCGGGCGTGCATGGCGTCGAACGTGGTCTTGTCCTTGAAGGTGTCCATTGCTGCCCAGAAGCCGTCGTAGCGATACGCTCTCAGGCGACGCTCGGCGATGAGACGCTGGAAGGGTTCCTCGACGAGCTCCTCTCCTTCCCGCATGTATTTGAAGATTTCACGGCGAAGCACGAAGAAGCCGCCGTTGATTCGAAAATCGGTGTCGCGGACGTGACGGATGTCGCGAACGCGGCCATCGTCATCCGCGTGGACGGCGTGAAATGATTGCGAAGGGCGAACGCTGACAAACGAGGCGATGGCGTCGGTGCCTCGGCATTCTTCGATGTAGCGGCCGAGCGGAAGGTCCGACAAGCCGTCGCTGTAGTTCGCCAGGAACACCTCCTCGCCCTCGAGGAGATGCGCGACCGCCTTCAGGCGCTGCCCGACGTTGGCGTTCAGCCCGGTATCGACGAACGAAATCTTCCAGTCGTCGATGTCGCGATTAAAGAGGTGGATCGTCTTGCCGCCGTTCGTCAGCTGAAAATCGTTGGACACGCATTCGTTGTAGTTCAGGAAGAAGTCCTTGATCATGTCGCCGCGATACCCCAGGCACAGGATGAAGTCATTGTGGGCGAAATGGGCGTAGTACCTCATCAAGTACCAGAGGATCGGGCGATAGCCGATGTTGACGAGCGGTTTGGGGATGGTCTCGGAGTGCTCACGCAGACGTGTGCCCAGGCCTCCGCAGAAGAGAACCACTTTCATGATCGTTTCCTTAGGGCGTGATCCGGCCGATGCAGCCCGTTAGGACACGCATGTCGGCTGCCCGCCGGGCCTGGCGTGCACGGTCGGGGCGAGCGTATCTCGCGGCGTATCCTGGCTCGTGAGACGCTCCAGCCAGATCTCGCGCCAGTAGATCCAGATGTTTCGGGGACAAAACAACCGGTACTTGGTGGTCTCGGCGGTACAGAAGACTCCCTGGAGCACGATGCAGGGATTCGAAAATTCGAGCATCTTGCCCGTCTTCTCGTCGAGGATACGTCGGACTCGACGGAGCACGCGATAGACTCCGCCGCAGTATTTGACGAGTTCCGGATCGAACCAGAGACCGCGATTCTTATTCTGCCGATCGAGTGTCGCGAGGATCTCGGCGTACGGCTTGACGCGTACCAGCTCGCCCGGCTGAAGATCGAGCACCGCGGTAGGCGTTGTGACGCAGGTTCCGGATCGAAGCGGAAACGGCACGCCGCCGCGCCGGGCCTGCAGCCGTTCGTACAAGTCGACCAACACGCGGTACCCGATACCGAGTGCGACAAGGTTGCGAAAGGCCGCGAAGAGAAATGCGCGGGCCACCTTGCCGAGGGAGACGTTATTGGTCACGACGTCGCGGACGTACTGACGGGCGTCCCACCAGGGCAGCCGCTCGGTGAAGGCCTTGAGCTGGGTGATCTGACAACGAAAGATCTGCTGGCTTGCATCGACGACCGCGGCGCGGTCGACGTGGGTCGCGGTGCATCGACCGACGGCCGCGCCGGGCCCAGCGCCTCTGGTCGCGGCGGGGCCCGCGCTGTGGTCAACCCGCTTCAGCCACGCTTCTCGCCAGAACATCAGGCAGCCGGCCTCACAACCGCCGTGGCCCGAGCCGTCGCAGCGCACATCGCGCAAATGGACGGTGTGGCGCAGACGTCTCCCACCGGTCTTGTCGATGGTGTCGCAGGTCTTGTCGGCGCGGCGGTGAACCTGGAATCGCTGGCCACAGAAGTGAAGCATTTCGGGCATGAACGGAAGGGCATCGAGCGTCGCGTCAGCGGACAGGGTGGCGAGAATCTCCTCTTCGCTTCGTACTTCGACCCATTCTCCGGGTCTCAACCGCAATGGTGCAGAGCCTGCCATGACCTGATGTCGTCTCCTCAATCACCAGCGAAGCGCTATTCGCGGCGACTCCCGAGAGCAATCGCCGGACTCGCAGGTTTAGTCGAAGTGGAAAGGATATCCGAGCTGCAGGCCGACCCGGACGATGTTCTGATTGACATCGATTCGTCTCGACGACGATGAACCGGTGTGCTGGAGAAAGTAGGAGTAGCCACCGAAGATCATGGCGTACGCACTGAACTGATAGGCGGCGCCGAGCGTCACGGTGAAGGAGTGGGCATCGACCTGATTTGCTTGACTCGAGCTCACGGATTCGGCGGTTGTGTATGCGGGACTCAACACGACGACGAGGCCGCGCGCGAGCGTCGTGACTGACGCGTTCCCCGAAAAGATCTGCGTCACGGTCGGCCCGCCGAAGCCTCCGGCGACACTCACGTCTCGCGTATAGTTGATGCCCATCGAGCCGAAGGTGAAAATTTTGGTCAGACCCGCGGAGCCAACAGGGGTGACGAACGTTTCGTTGCTGAGCTGCGTGATGGCCGGCCCGCCTTCGACGGAGGAGAAAAGAGTCGGTGTCAGGCGGTAGCTGAAACCGACTGTCGGCGTGTGCGTCATCGAGTCGTCCTGTCCCCGCACATCCAGAAAATCGAACTTGTAGTGGATGAAGCCGTCGAACCGGGACGTGAACGTGTGTCCGAGACCGGCCCGAAATGTGTATTCATCCGAGTCAGCCCCACCGCCCGAGCCCTGAAATCGCACCAGGTTGTAGCTGCCGCCGAGACTGAGCGTATTCGACGGGGAGAACCGCCAGCTCATGCCGAGGTCGAATCGGTTGCTGGCCGTGTCCTGACGACCCGTGGAAAACCCGCCGACCGTGCCTTCCCGCTCGAAGGTGAACGAGTCGGAGGCCGTCAAGGTCAGACTGGGCGTCACTTGGAACAAGCTGGTAAAGACGAAATTGTGAGCCCCGAAGGCCTCGTTGAATTCCTCGTTCCGGGCATAGATCTTGGAGGAACTTGAATAGCCGGCGCTCAGCTGGTACGTGGGACGATTGACCACGAGCGTGAGCGCCGGGCCGACGGTGGTGATGAAATCCCACCGCCGGTCCCGGTTGTCGCCGTTGATATTGTCGTTGTACTCCTCAGACACGAAAATCGACGGCGTGAACGTGACGCCTCCCCGCTTCGGCCCCAGCAGCCCCAAGAGTTCGAGTGGATACGAGGAAAGCGGAGCCGGGCCCGTCAGAATGGGCGGAGCCTCGAGCGGAGGACGTTCGCCCTGCGGAGCGTCCTCGGTTACGCCCTGTGGACGTTGTTGGCCCCACGCGGTCGCAGGCGATGCGATCACGCAAAGGGCGAGCGCGATGATCACTCGCGTCCACGCGTCGCTCCGCGGTGCCATGAACTCGATTATAGGCGACGACTGGTGGCGCTCCGCCGATTATTGCGTCCGACGTCGGCACGCCAGGGCTGCGCCGGCGCGTTCGGCCGGCATCGGTTGGACCGTCACGTAAAGGGTCAACAGGCCGTAGCCCCCTCGACGAAGCGCCGGTGCCACAGGTTGAGCATCATCACGACCCAAAGTTCGGTGGCGCGGTTCCGGAGACCGCTGCCGTGCTCCTTCCACAGAGCTTCGACGTGCGAACGCCGCAGATAGCGCCGCGTCGCCTCGCCCTCGAGCACGAGATCGCGAGCGTAGGTTTTCAGGTCACGCCGCAGCCACTCCGCGATCGGGACACCGAAACCCATCTTTGGACGAGAGAGGATGTCGTCCGGGAGGTAGCGTGCCAATGCGGTCTTGAAGATGCGCTTGCCGTTCGTGCCTGTGAGCTTGAGCGTGGACGGAATTCGGGCCACGTATTCCATGAATACGTGGTCGAGCACCGGGCAGCGCACCTCCAGCGAAACCGCCATGCTCGCTCGATCCACCTTTGTCAGGATGTCCTCACACAGGTAGGTCTTGATGTCCAGATACTGGATGCGAGACAGATGGTCGGTCGCCGGTGCCCGCCGGTACACTTGGTGGAAGAGGTCGGCGGTGCGATAGGCGGCGAGACTCCTCGATACGTCAGGGTTGAGGACGAGGGCTTTGTCGCCTTCGGCGAAGGCGCTCAACGACGCGAAGTAGGCGTCGACAGGGTCTCGGCCCAGGTTCGAGAGAAATGCCTTGCCCCGAAAGACTCGCGGTAGATAATCGGCCTTCGGATACAGCCGGCCGAGCCCCCCGAACAACGGGCGACGGAGCATCGACGGCACGAGCCCTCGGACGAGATTCTCGCGCTGATCGAAGTAATATCGCCGGTATCCGGCGAAATTCTCGTCGCCGCCGTCCCCCGACAATGCGACGGTCACTTTCCGGCGTGCCGTTTCCGAGACGTAATACGTCGGAACGGCCGAGGAATCCGCAAAAGGCTCGTCATAGTGCCACGCCAGCTTCTCGACGATCTGGATGGCCTCGGGCGTGACGTGGAACTCGTGGTGATCGGTACGATAGAGTTGGGCCACTCTTCGCGCGTATTCGACCTCGTTGTATTTCGCTTCGCTGAAGGAGATCGAACTGGTACGCACAGGCGACGCGGATGCCTTGGACATCAACGCAACGACCGCCGAGGAGTCGACGCCGCCGGAGAGGAAAGCGCCGAGAGGCACCTCGCTGATCATGCGCAGCCGGGTCGCTTCTTCCAGCAGCCCGAGCAGATCGTCGATCATCCGCTCTTCCGGCAGAGCGTGCTGGTCGTGGAACGGCAGATCCCAGTAGCGGCTGAGCTCGGCGCGCTCCCGACTCACCACGAGCTGATGGGCCGGCGGCAGCTTCCGAATCGATCGGAAGATCGTCTTCGGAGATGGGATATACAGGAGTGAAAGATAGTCGGACAGCGCGGTGACGTCGAGATCCCGGGAAACTCCGGGTACCTGGAGAATCGCCTTGATCTCCGACGCGAACAACAGCCGGTCGTCGTCCAAGAGATAGTAGAGGGGCTTCTTGCCTACGCGATCCCGGGCCATCCACAAGACCTGGCGCCGCTCGTCCCATAGCGCGAACGCGAACATACCGCGAAACCGCTTCACGGCCGCCTCGCCCCACTCTTCCCAGGCGTGGACGATCACCTCGGTGTCGGACCGAGTCCGGAATCGATGGCCTTTTGCCTCGAGCTCGGCGACGAGCGACTGGAAATTGTAGATTTCGCCGTTGAACGTAATCCAGATGGTCCCATCCTCGTTCGTCAGGGGCTGCTGACCGGAGGACAGATCGATGATCGAGAGTCTCCGGTGACCGAGACCAACGTTACCCGCTCCGCCGTCGATGCCGCGAACGAGGGCGGGCACACGCGTCCCATCGCTCGGCAGCCACGTTGTTGGCGTCGAGGCATTGAGGAAGTATCCCTCTTCGTCAGGGCCCCGGTGGACGAGGCTGCGCGCCATGCGAATCAGGAGATCCGTGTCGACCTTGTCGCCACTGCGCTGGAAGACGCCTGCGATTCCACACATTGAAAGTTCCTCGCTCTTTTCCTGAGTCGAGCCCACGATCGCACGCCGGATCGGCCGGCCGATCGAAGGCGTCGAAATGTGACGCGCCCCCAAGCTTATCCTGGTGCCAGGCGGGCGGCCAACTGTCGGCACCCTGACAGACGTGACGCTTCACCAACGGATTTCTGAAGCAAACTTACGTGGTTAGGTCGTGGCACCGGTGTTGCTTTCGAACTCTCGTGGAGGAGCGCCTACATGATGCGTGTCTTGCTCGTAGCACTGAACGCGGCGGTCGGTCGTCGTCGGCTCTGTCCGAGCCAACTGAGATCAGCGCTCATGTTGTCGGCGGCCATCCTCGGCATCGGCGTTGCGCCCGCCATCGGAGCCGACGATTTTGCGGCCCGATGCCAGACCCCCGGCGTCATCCGATGCATCGGCTTCGACCAGGCCTCGGATATCGCTGGCACGGAATGGGGTGCCAACAGCGGCATCTTGCCGGGCGCAGCCACTCCAGCGTTGGACTTTTCGATCAAGGCATCTGGCCAGGCGTCGCTCAAGTTCACGATTCCATCAAATTCGCCGGCGAACAGCTCGGGCAGCTTCTGGGCGAATTTCTCCGCCGACCTGGCGACGCAGTTTGGTGGTAACGCAGAGTTTTGGGTGCAGTGGCGGCAACGCTTCTCGCCCGAGTTCCTGAACACGGTCTACCAGGGCGCCGGAGGCTGGAAGCAAGCCATCATCGGGACCGGGGACAAGCCGGGCTGCACGCCCTCGACCAGTGCACAGGGCAACTGCTACTCGTCGTGTACGGCCCTGGAGACGGTGACCCAAAACACCTACCAGCGCGGCTTCGCCCAGATGTACAACTCGTGCACCGGCTCGACCTCGCACGGTCCGTACGACCCGTTCGAGGAGAAGTTTGGTGCGACTGATTTCAAGCTACAGAATGCGCGTCCGTCTCCATTTTGCCTGTACTCGCAGAGCAACCGGTTTCCCCCGAGCGGCAACTGCTTCGGATACTTTCCCAACGAATGGATGACGTTCCAGGTCCGGATCAAAACCGGCGCCCGTGTTAACGACGAATTCGTCAACAGTTTCGTCGAACTCTGGATCGCCCGTGAGGGCCAGCCGTCTCAACAGGCTTTCAACTGGGGCCCGTATAATCTCACGGCCGGCCCGTCCGGTGAGAACCAGCAGTTCGGGAAAGTCTGGCTCCTGCCGTACGATACCGGCAAGGATCCGGCGCAGACTCACCCAACGGCGTTCACCTGGTACGACGAGCTGATCATTTCTCGAACGAGAATTCCTGATCCAGGCGCCGTCAGCTCCGGGGTGTCGCCCTCGCCGCCACGTAACCTGTCACTCAACTAGGGCACGGCGAGGGGTTACTCGCCTTTCACCGCCTTGAATTTGCCGGACTTCAGCGCCTCCAGATCCGCGTCGACTTCCTGACGCAGCTCGGGTTTGAGCTTTGCCTTCTGGAGATCGCTGAGCATGGCGATCGCCTCACCTTGTTGATTGAGCGTTGCGACCAGACGCGCGAGCTCGAGGCGCGCAAGGTGATTCTCAGAGTTCCATTTGATGGAATCCTCGAA
>Ga0126369_10000602_pt1 | contig 23750 bp, 19 predicted proteins | sample PanSoiMetaPlot_1_FD_109646 | JGI IMG/M metagenome (GOLD analysis project Ga0126369, IMG submission 109646) | Tropical forest soil microbial communities from Panama - MetaG Plot_1 | ecosystem: Environmental > Terrestrial > Soil > Tropical forest > Bulk soil | place: Panama | collected 2016-02-17
ACCGCGCCCGGCACCTGGTTGAGCGGCGCCACGTTGAGCGCTTCGGCGTCGAGGATGATGATGTCAGCTTCCTTGCCCGGCGTGAGCGAGCCCACCTTGCCGTCTAGCCGCAGCGCCTTCGCGCCGTTCATGGTGGCGTAACGCAGCACATCGCGCGTCGTGAGCAGGGCAGGAATACCGTCCGGGTATGGTCCATAGGGCCACGGGTTGGCTGCCGCGGCGGGCGGAAGACCCCAATCGATGGGGTCCGGCGGGAATCCCTGATTAAGGACCATCTGGTTCACGACCACGCGCTGCAGGTTCATGCAGACGCGCATCTGGGTGAAGAAGTCCGCCGTCATGGTGCACTCCACGTCCGTGCTCAGGGACGGCTCCATGCCCATGCGCTGCATCCTGACGATCGGCGGCATCCCGTGGCGCATGTTCATCTCGATCGGGAAAGCGATCGAGACCTGCACGCCCTTATCGTGAACTCCCTTCCAGCCGTCGTCGGACATCCCGGTCATGTGGATGAACAGGTTGTCCGGCGCGAGCCCTAGGTTGTCGCCAGGGAGGCCGCCTTGGCCCTGGGCAAGCTGGTCCAGGATCGGGCGGATCCCGAACGGAGAGAGGATGTGCGCGGCGATCTGCAGGCCGAGCTGGCGCCCGATCTTCCAGGACTGCGAGTAGGTCGCGGGCCCGAGGTAAACCTCGCCGCCCATGATCATGCTGACCAGCTGGTCACTCGACGAGAAGAACTGCTTCTTGATGCGGACCGCGTCCTGCGGATATGCATAGTGAGGGTTGGTCGTGAAAGCACCCTCGAAATAGCCGAGCGCGGCGCGGCGCCCGGTATCGAACAACGCTTTGATGGCCGCGTCCGAGTGCTCGGGCGAGTGATGAATCTGCGAGATGTCGTGCACCGTAGTGACGCCGTCGTCGAGCTGGCTCAAGCCGCCGAACAGCTCGTTGATATAGACATCCTCCGGCCGGTAGACGGGTGCAAACTTTTGGAGAATGAATTCGTAGTAAGTCGTGTTCCCGCTCGGCGTGTTCGACCCGTCGTTGATCAGTACCCCGTCGGCGAGGAAGCTGCGGAGCACCGTCTCGAACTGGTGGTGATGGGTGTCGATGAAGCCGGGCATTACGATCTTGCCATGCGCGTCGATCTCGGCCGCGCCGCCGGCACTCAGGTTCGCCCCGACGGCGAGAATCTTCTTGCCCTCGACCAGAACGTCGCCCTTGGGGAAGTCGCCAACCGTCGGGTCCATCGACATTACGGCGCCGCCGCGGATGATGTAGCGTCGGCCCCTCTTGCCGCTGTCCTTGGGACCACCATCGTCGTCGTCCGCTCCAGCGGGGCGCGCGCTGAAGAGATTCAGTCCCGCTGCGGCGACCCCGGTCGCGGCCGTCGCCTTCAGGAAATCTCGTCGCGAACCGGAATGGCCCTGCGGAATTCCTTCATCGGAGCGATTCTCCGGAATGCCTTCCGCGGAATGGTTCTGGGGAATCCCGTCATCGCAGAGCTTGCACATGGTGTGACTCTCTCCTCCAATGCGAGTCATTCGAAGTGACGACTCTCAAATCATTCTGTCGCTGATCCGCGCCGGTGTAAACGTCAATCTTCAGCCGCGGTTTGGTGTGGGTGGGACGGTGGAAGGCCCGCACGATGGGACGGGACCGGAGTGGGCAGCGACGAGGAAGCACCGAAGCCGAAAACCGCAAGGGTCTGGCGTTCTCGGAGCCCTTGCTGTCGAAAAGCGGTCGGCGGGCGACCATGGCGCGAAGGACCTAGACGGACCGCTTGCGGATCTGCGCGATGGAAACGAAACGGCCGGCGATGCGGGCCGTCTTAGTCCAAAGTTCACCCGCTTTCAGTGCGATCCGTGCACCGGCGGGATCTTCGCCTTCAGGCGTGCGATGGTCTGCCGCTTCACCTGCGCGGCCCATTGGCTGTCCACGGCCTGGGTGAGGCCGATCTTGGTTACGTCGAGCGAGAGGTTGGTGATGTAGATCCAGTCATCCACTCGCACCAGGCTCGCCGGGAAGAGCAGCCCGCGGGGCTTGCCGCTCTTGCTGATCCCGTCGAAATCGCCGAGCTTCGCGATGACGCGACCGGTCTTGTCGAGCACGACGATCTCGTCGGCCTGGTTCGCGCAGATCCAGATGTTGTCATCGTCGTCGATGATCAACCCGTCCGCCCCGTTCACGCTGTTCACGAACACTTCCGGCGTGCCCGGTATGCCTGCCGCCACCGGGATCTTGATCACCTGGTCGTTGCCGGTGTTCGCCACGAACAGCGCATCGCCCTTGTTGTTGAATGCGAGGCCGTTCGCGCCGAACGGCGGAAACCCGGTCGTCGTAAGGGTCGAGTGCGTGACCCAGGCAATCGCAACACCGCCCGCGGGCCCGGTCTTCCAGATCGTGCCCAGGAAAGAGTCGGACACGTACACGTTGCCGGACTTGTCAAACGTGAGCGCGTTCAGACCGGAACCCGTCGTGCCAGTGGGGAGGCTCATGAAGACGGACGAGACCCCGGTGTCGGGATCGACCCTCCGTACGACGCCGGCGCCGAAATCGATGACGAGCAGGCGGCCGGTCTGCGGATGGAATGCGAGACCAAGCAGCGCGGTCGAGCCGGGAGAGACCGCGACGTTGCGCTTGAGCTCGCCGTGCCGATCGAAGACGACCAGCCGACCGGGGTTCGCGCCCGTCGGGTCGAACGTCGTCGCATAGATATTGCCGTGCTTGTCCGCCGTGATCCCTTCGGGATTGGCATCACCCTCCGGCAGCGTGGCGAAACGCTCGACTTCGCCGCGATCCCAGGCGAACGCGGTGAGCGGAGCGAGCGTGGCGAGAGCGAGCGCGAACCCGAGATGCCGACAGATTTGTCGCATGATGATCTCCTCCCTGATTGCCGCACGCGCGGCTCGGATCACACCTGCGCGACGGTTCGTGGAGATTCTCGAGACCGCATCACCGCGTGTCAAGCGCGAGCGCGCCTGCGTCACGCCATCGGCTGGGCGATTGCCGCGGCGCAACCACCTCAGGTCACGATTCAAGACCTTGGTTGTTGAGATCTCGAACCCGCCTCCTCGCGATGACGCTGTCAGCAATCTGCAAGGATTAGGGGTGCTGCAATTGTCGCCAGTCGCGCGCCGCGTCTGTCGCCTGGCCTTACAAGTGCGGAAGAAAATTCGACGCCGCACCGCGCGCAGTGGACGAACGAGCCGCGGCGTACGAGACTCGGCTTCGCCGCCGGACCTAGTCCGGCAGGGCCTTTTCGAGCGACGGGAGCGCGGACCGGTGTGCGACGCGCACTCGCCTCGCGATGAGTCGGACGCCGCCCGCCACGAGAAGGACCCCGAAAACCCACCAAGCGAGGACCGCGAGACCGGCTCCACTCGGTCGTGGCCAGTCGACCTGCCAGAGCACAGTCCCTCGCTCGATCATCCAGTGCCAGCCGGTGTGAGCCGCAATCGCTGACAGGATGATCACGCCGACGCGCCCGGGGAGCACGTACCGGCGCAGGACCGCGAGCGCCGGCAGCATGACGGCCAGGACTGCAAGCTGCCCGATCTCGATCCCAAGATTGAACGAGAACAGCGAGACAAGAAGGTGCTGTCCGGCGAACTGCAGGTTCTGCTGCAACCCGTATGAGAACCCGAACCCGTGAACGAGCCCGAATAGCCCTGCGATCAGCCAACGCCGGCGGAAATCGGTGCCGACGATGTTCTCCAGGGCCATGTACACGATCGATGCCGCGATCGCCGTCTCGACGAACGGCGGGAACCACGCGCCTGCCGGGGCCAAGCCGTAGGCCGAGCCGAGCAGCGTGAACGAGTGCGCGACGGTGAACGCGGTGACGATCGCCACGACCTGCCGCCAGCCGAGGGCGGGGATGACCAGGCAGAGCAGGAAGAGCAGATGATCGATGCCGCTCAGGATGTGCGCGATCCCGAGTGCTACGAACCCCGCGGCCGCCTGGTACCAGGTCGGGTTGAGCGCGACCGTTCCCGAGCGGCTCGTGATCACCATCGCCCGGCTTTTCTCGCCGAGCGGCATGTACCGGATCGCGAGCTTCAGGTAGTCCTTGAGCTCGGGCGCGACGGTCGTCCGGATGGTGAACTCGGACGTCGGCTGGGCGATGGCGTACGTGAGATGGGCGTCGAGGTACCCCTGATCGGCGTAGATGACGGTGCCCGGGGCGACCGGCCGGGCGACGTGGGCGACCGCTTCCTCGTAGCGATCGAACGAGCGGTCCGACGGCAAGGAAAGACGGCCGATGGCGCTGGACGGAACCAGGCGCCGACCGTCCTCGGACAGGGTGATTTCGCGCGCGAGGGCCGCGAGCGCCCTCTGGATGGCGGGCTCGGCGTTGGCGAGATCGAGTTCGCGGCCGGTGACGGGCAAGTCGATCGTTCTGAGCAGGTGGAGCGGTAGCCTGATGACGAGGTGCGCTTCGCGCGGTTCGATCACGACGAACGCGTTCATCACGCTCTCGAGGGAGAACTCGTGCGAACGCGCCGGGGCCGGGCCCAGCAACGCGCAGCCGAAGGAGAACGCAGCGACGAGTCGAATCCAGCGATCACTCATGTCGCGCGGCTCCCGGAAAGACGACGGCCGAGAGCTTACGCTCCCGGCCGTCGTCGCGTTGGATCTCAGTCGTCGTCGTCTTGGTTACTTGTCCTTATCGTGATCGTCGTCATCGCCGTCGCCGCGCTTCACGAACTTCTGGAAGCGCCGACCACCGACCGTTTCACCCAGGAACAGGTTGCCTTTCGAGTCGGCGGCGACCGTGTGCAGGAACGTGAAGTCGCCCGCCATGTGGCCGGGGCGACCGAAACCGCTGAGGATCTTGCCGAGCGCGCGGTCGAAGATCCAGAGGACCTCGTTCCCGCCGTCGGCTTCGAACATGAACGTCTGGCGCTTGTCAGGTGAGAAATCGAGGTCCCAGGCCGATCCCGCGGTGCCGAGACCCGTTCCCGGACAGACGGCGGTCCCGCTCGCCCCGGTGCACGGTACGACGGGGATGATCTTCACGGGCAGACACACGCGCTCGCCACCAACACCGGTATTCGTGCAGCTCTTCGGGTTCTTCTCGAAGACCTGGATCCGGTCGCTGCCGCGATCGCACGTGTACACAAGCCCGTCGGCGCCGAGGACGACGCAATGCGGATGGCCGCCGTCGCCGGGCTGGAAGAAGCCCGGGCCGGTGCCCGCGCTGCCCCACTGGCGCAGGAAGTTCCCGTTCTTGTCGAAAACGACGACGCGGTGGTTGCCGTAGCCATCGGCGATATAGATGTCCCCATTGGAGGGATCCACCGCGATGTCGGCCGGCTGGTTCAGCATGGTCTTACTCTGGTTTGCGGCCGGGTTAGCACCTGAGTTGCCACACGTATTGGCTGGCGGGTTGTCGCACACCCCCTTGGTTCCGATCTGCATCAACAGGTGTTGGCCGTCGTGCGAGTATTTCTGTACGACGCCATCTCCGTTGCCGCCGATCCAGACGTTGTCCTGGTAATCGACGAAGCAGCCGTGGATGCCATTCGGCAAAACCGCGTTCGTGCCAACCCCCAAGGTGCCTTGCGGCACGGTGTTAAGCGATGGGTCGCCCCAGGCGTTGACCACGTTGCCTTTGCGATCGAACTCGATGGCCGGGGGAGAAGCTTTGGATTTGACGGGCTGACCCGCCACCCCTTCAGGCGAGACCAGGCCTCCTGTTTGAAAACCGCGCGTCACGATGAAGACGTGGTCGCCCGAGTCGACACAGGTCCCGGCAACCTCGCCGGTCACCCAGTTGTCGGGCAGCGGTTTCGGCCAGAACGGATCGACCTGGTAAGTCGGGGGCTTGGCCCCCTTCCCGTCAGCCTGGGTGGCGGGAGTCCAAGTGCCAAGGCCGACGGCCAAGGCCAATGCCAACGCGAGTGTTCCTATGTAGACATACCATTTGGATTTCATTGCGATCTCCTCGGGAGTCCGTGACGCTTCGACTTGGGAAGCTAGGGGTCGAGGTCGTTGCCTGGCGCGCTCTCAGCCTTCGCCATTTAGCCCACGGCGGTGTCGATGCCGTGTTCTGAACAGAGAACCTTCGATGTCTCAAAGAAACGTGGACTCATTGTTATGCCGCGCACCGTGCCTGTCAAAGATTCAGGGCTCGCGTTCTCGATATTTCTTCGAGAAATCGACTTTATTTTTTCACTGTGCGGATGCGGACGAGAGTTCGGCGGCGTCCTCCGCCGGACGGGAGGAACCGCAGCGTGCGGCGGCAGCCGTGCAGCCGCCGCACACCGATCAGAAAGCTCGGCTCAGCGGCACTGCGAACGGACTCGGGCGTGCTCCTCGTGCGACTTCTCCCAGCGCTTGTTGCGCGGATCGAAGACCTGCGGCACGAGGAAGTCGTTCGGGTCGACGAGCAGCCGGAACTCCGGCCACTCGCTTTGCGGGAAGCCCATGTTGGTTGCCGTCTCCCGCCAGTTGATCTTGTGGTAGAGCGCCGAGCCTGCCTGCGCGACGTCGGTCAAATGCCCCGGGTAGTAGACCTTGGGCTTGAGACGCTGGGTGTACATGATGATGTCGCGCTGCTGGTTGTTGGTCGCCCCGAGGCTGACGATCGAGCCGAGTAGGACGTCGGTTCTCGGCAGATTGTCCATGATTGCGAACAGGCCCTTGCCGATTTCCGCGGCGAGCGCGATGGCGGGGCCGTTGTTGGCCGGATCGCTGAACTGGGCGAGCGAGATCAGGCCGGGCGAGCCGCTTCCGATCCCTTCCTTCACCGGCCCGGCCGAGTTGACGAAGGAGTAGGTGAAGTCGTTGTCCGCGCCCTGCACGACGAAGTGATAGAAGATCTCGATGATCCCGGCGCTTCCGCCGAACCCAGTGGTAGTCGTGTCCAACTGCCCGGGCACCCTGAGCGCCGGGTTGGCCGGCGGCGTGAAGGGCGTACCGGCGGGAAACATCGCCGGATAGGTGATCTCCGGGGGCGGCGTTGTGATGACGCGGCCGCCGTAGCGCGGATCGCCAAGGTTGTTGAGCGCCGTGTGAGGGAAGGACGAGTCGACCGGCGCCGTACCCGAGTGGACGTGCTTGAACGTCAGGATGCAGATCTGCGGGTCGAACTGCTTGATCCGTCGCACCGTCGTCGTGCCGCCGGTCGGGTTGGCGAGGGTGCCCGTGTACTCCCCAGGCGGTGAATTGCGCGGTACGACTCCAATGCAGTCGACCGGATCGCCGTTCGGGATGATCTTGCCGCCGCCGTTGTGCAGATTGGGATCGTTCCACATCCGGGTCACGTCCTGCTGCATCACGTCGCAAGTCTCCGGCGACGCGTAGATCGTCGCACCGGTCCACTTCGAAACGTAAGCGGCGTTGTCGGCATGATCGCCGTGACCGTGGCCGAGGAAGATGGCCTCCGGCCGCGCGTCGATGAAATCCTGTGGCAGGATCGGTGTGCGACGCGTGTCGATCGGCGTGGTCGGCAGTTCCGGACGATTGATGTAGCTGTCGAGCAGGATGATCCGACCGAGCACCGACGCGACATACGTCGTATTGGTCGCCCACGAGAAGATCACCTTGTCCTTGCGTACGCGGCCCTTACTGTCGACGTTCTCGATTCCGAAGAATTTCTGCCGTGCGGCGATCAACTTCGGGTCCGCGTGTCCGTGATGCTTGAAATCCCGGTCGCGGTCGTCCCGATCGTCACGGTCGGTAGCGACGGCGGGCAGGCAGAACGTCGCCAGGGTGCCCGACAGAATTGCCGAGGCGATTCGCGTGCGGTTCATCACAAGTCCTCCTCGTTGAGTACGCGACTGGCCGAGCACCGATTCAGCAAGATCAATGCGTAGCGCCGCTTTCTCAGGTTGCCTCGCGCGCCCGGAGCGGGCGACGCGCATGAATCGCCCCGAGTTCGGGGCGAGCGCCCAGGGGATTTCCCTCCCATTACAAGCGTGAAATCCTAGAAGGCGCCCGTGTACGGCGGGCCGGGGGCGAGAAAAAAAGTCGAAATCAGAAAAGTCGGTAGCGAAAAACCGAAAGCGGCGATCCGATGCGGACGCCTATAGTGCGCCCGGTGCCACGCTCGCTTTGGGCGTGGCTGCATTCGCCTCATAACAATTGCAGGAGGAGGGTTTCATGAAGGCAATCCAATTTCCCGGGCGAGTTCGTCTTCCGAGCATCGCGCTCGCCGCAGCCGCGATCGCGATCGCCCCGCTCGCCGAGGCGCGCATTACCCGAATCGAGATCACCACGACGGAATCGCCAACCTTCGGCGGCTATTCGTGGCCGAAGGTGGGGCAGTACGAGAAGATCGCCGGCAAGGCGTACGGCGAGGTGAATCCGCACGACCCGAAAAACGCGGTCATCGTGGACATCGAGTTCGCGCCGCGGAACGCCCGTGGCAACGTCGAGTACGCGTTCGACTTCTACATCCTCAAGCCGATCGACCTGCGGAAAGGCGCGCACAAGGTGATGTACGAGCCGCCGAACCGCGGCGGCAAGACGTGGGGGAACTTCGCCCGCATGCCCGGCGGCGACGACCCGGGTTCGGTCACCGACCCTGCCGTGCTGGCGAGTGCATTCCTGATGCCGCGCGGCTACACGATGGTCTGGAGCGGATGGGACAAGGCCGCCGGCACCAGCAACGCCAACTTCAACACGACGATCACGCTGCCGATCGCCAAGAATTCGGACGGCTCGTCGATCACCGGGCCCGCGTACGAGTACATCGTGTCGAACGGGTTGTCATTCACGCTTTCCTATCCCGCAGCCACCCTGGACAAGACGAAGGCCAAGCTCACCCATCGTGTTCACCTGGACGACGTGCCCTCGGTGATCCCTGCTTCGGGCTGGGACTACAACGCCGACGGCACGGCGATCAGCCTTACGCCGCCGGGGACTCGCTTCGTCGCGAACGACATCTACGAATTCTCGTACACGGCCAAGGATCCGAGTGTGAACGGGCTCGGATTCGCCGCGGTCCGTGACTGGAGCGCGTGGCTGCGATACGCGAGCCGGGACGACTTCGGCAACCGCAATCCGCTCGCGGGGGACATCAAGCGCATCTACACCGAGGTCGTGTCGCAGCCCGGGCGGTTCCTCAACGACTTCCGGCACCTCGGCTTCAACCAGGCCGAGAACGGCAAGAAAGTGTTCGACGGCCTAATGCAGTGGATCGCTGCGGGTGACGGCATCAACATGAACTACCGGTTCTCGCAGCCCGGCCGCACCGAGCGCAACCGCCAGGATCACCTCTACGTCGAGGGCGTCTTCCCGTTCGCCAACGTCACGAGCTTCGATCCGATCCTGCGCCGGATCGACAGCCGCTACGCGCGCTGCAAGGCGACCGGGACCTGCCCGCTGGCGGTCGAGATCTACTCGTCGAACGAGTACTGGGTGAAGCCCGCCTCGCTGCTGCACACCGATCCCACGGGCAGTTTCGACCTACCCGATTCGCGGTTCGCGCGCAATTACCTCATCTCCAGCCATCAGCACGGCACCGGTAACGGCGCGTCGCGGGGCAATTGCCAGCAGTTCCAGAATCCGCTGAACTCGGCGCCGGTGCAGCGCGCCCTGTTCGTTGCCCTGGACGAGTGGGCGACCGAAGGCGAGCTGCCGCCGCACAGTCGCGTGCCGAGGCTCTGGAACGGAACGCTCGTCCCGCCGCTCCCGCAGTCGGGAACGGGCTTTCCCAATATCCCGGGTGTCACGTATACCGGCCTCAAGACCACGCGATACCTGTTCGACTACGGTCCGAACTTCTACTCGACCGGGATCGCGACGATCAACCCGCCAGTGATCGTGCCGATACCGGGGGCTACCCTGCCGACGTCTCCGACGACAAGCTATCAGGACAATCCGGCGAACGGACCAATCTATCCGAGCTACGTGCCGAAGACCGACCGGGACGGCAACGAGATCGCAGGTGTGCGGCTTCCCGACGTGACGGTGCCCTTCGCTACCTACACTGGTTGGGCGCTGCGCGCGGGTCCGCAGGCGAACGACGGCTGCGAGGGGTCCGGCCAGTTCATCCCCTTCCCGAAGACCGAGGCCGAGCGCGCGATGACCGGCGATCCGCGCGAGTCGGTCGAGAAGCGGTACGCGTCGTTCGGCGACTACCAGCGGAAGGTCGTGCGTGCGATCGATGGTCTTGTCAAGCAGCGCCTGATGTTGTGCGAAGACGCCGCTGTGGAGCAGAAAAGGTTGATCGACGCCGGGCTCCTCCGCGGCGTCCCGCCCCCCGCCGTCCTGCCGCCGCCGCTGCTGACGCACCGGTGCGAGAAGGACGACGAGGACGGCAAGAAGCACCAGCACGGCAAGAAGGACGATCACCGGGACTGGGACGGGGACCGGGACTGATCACCGAAGCAGCGGATCGATCAGCTCACCGCCGGTTGCTCCCGCGGCGGTGAGCCGATCGGGCGCGGCACAGCCGCAAGGCCGCGCTTCGCTACGCCGCGCGCCGGAATTGCGATGGGCTGACGCCGAAGCGGGCGTGGAACTTGACCGAGAAGTGCGACGGGTTCCGGAACCCGCATTGCACCGCGATCTCCGCGATTGGGGTGTTGCCCGCCCTGAGCAAGCCTGACGCCTTGCGCAGCCGCTGCTCCAGGACGTGCTGGTAGGGCGTGAGCCCGCAAGCGGCGCGGAAGGATCGCAGAAAATGATCCACCGACATGCAGGAGAGGCGCGCGAGCGAGGCGAGTGAGATCTCGCCCCCGAGGTTCGCCTGGATGTATTCCTCCGCGCGCCGCATGAGCGCCGGGCGGAGCGGGTTCGCCCGCGCCTGGCTGAGCAGGCGGGGCTCCGGGACCCCACCGCGCCCGTGCCACCGCAGGAGATGCCGCACGAGCAGGTGCTCGCTCTCGTCGATCAGCAGCGGATCGGCCCTGCGATCGAGAGGATTGCGGAGCTCGAGCTCGGTGATCAGCATCCGGAAGTAGCCGGTGAGCCAGGGATCCTCGATCGCGAAGAAGTCGTCGATCTCGGAGGCACCCGCCAGATCGAGCTGGCGCTCGGCGACCCGCTCAACCGTCGTCGGATGCAGGTACACGTGCACCGCGTCGAACGGCCCGTCCACGGTCCAGGTCGCGCGGCCGTTGCTGGGTACGAAGGAAACCGAACCGACGCGCGGGCGCCTGCGGATCACGCGGCCGTCGATCGCTTTCGTCGCCCACGACGACCCTGCGGCGCGGTAGACGAGGATGCCGAGCGGCAACGTCCCCCCGATCGGCGGCAGGCTATCGAGCTGCCAGCGGGCTGCAGACAGACCGAGCGCCGTCGACGCTTCGATCGACCACACTGGCCGCACGCCGGTCGCGCGTGCGACGATCTCCGCAGTCGGGCCCCACCCCAACGCACCCATCGACTTCCCCTCGATCGCGGTGGTCGGCCTCCACCGCGAGTGATTTCTTGTTTTGACGCAAGCCGATTTCTACGTCGGTTGCGCGAGCGGGTCAAGAGGTGCAGGCGTTACGGGCCGATTCGCTAAGCCGTGCGCCGGAATTGCGACGGGCTGACGCCGAAGTGGGCGTGGAATTTGACCGAGAAGTGCGAGGGGTTCCGGAACCCGCATTTGGCCGCAACCGCGGCGACCGGTGCCGGCGTGGTCTGCAGCATCGCCGCCGCGCGGCGCAAGCGCTGCTCGAGCACGTAGCGGTAGGGCGTCGTTCCGCGCGCGGCGCGGAACGACCGCAGGAAGTGATCGACCGACATGCAGGAAAGCCGGGCGAGATCGGCGAGCGAGATGTCCCGCGTCAGGTTGGCGTCGACATACTCCTCGACGCGGCAGACGAGCGCGGGGCGGAGCGGATTGACCTTTGATTGGAGATCGAGCCCGCGAACCTCGCGCGGCCCGGCATCGGAGTGCCAACGCAGCAGATGCCTGAGAACCAGGTGCTCGGTCTGATCGAGCAACAGCGACTCTACCGGTCGCCGCAGCCCGTCGTAGCTCTCGAGCTCGCTCGTGAGCATCTGGAAGTAGCCCCCGAGCCACGGATCCTCGATGGCGAAGAACTCGTCGATCTGCGGGAGCCGGCCGCTCGCCATGCTCTGCGCGGCGAAGCTCGCGATGTGATCGCGCCGGAGGTAGACGTGGACCGCCTCGACCGGGCCGTCGAGCGCGCACGTCGTGCGGCCGTCGCCCGAGCTGAAAGTGACCGAACCGATCTTGGGGCGCTTCCGGATCGACTTCGCGCCGGAGATTTTGGTGACGCACGCCGAGCCCGCGGTTCGGTACGCGAGATAACTCTGCGGGTAGTCCTCGCGCAACGCGCGAAAAGTCTGGAACCGCCACTTCGCCACGGCGAGCCCCCTGGCGTTAGTGGATTCCACGACGTAGAGCGGCCACACCCCAAGAGCACGCGCCATGGCCTCCGGGGTCGAACCCAGAGTCGCGCGCTCGTCCGCGCCCATACCACTTCCCCTAGACTGCACGCGCCGAGCCGTGGTGGACTCACGGCCGACTCAAATTGCCTGTTGTCGTGTTGTGTGTTGTCGAGCGCCGCAACTCTTCCTTTCACAGTGGGCGATACGCCCTCGCTCGACGCACAAAGTCAAACACCCGCGCGGGTTGCAGTCAAGCGCGCAGAGTGTCAAGAATTGTCACGAGGAGCGCTACCCGGTTGTAAGAGCTACATATTGCATGGCACCAATTCCTTGGCCGTGCGCTCACTGCGCGAGCGCGACGTCGCGGCGCGCCGAACGGCGTCCGCAAGGTGGTGATACCCTTCACCAAGGGGTGGTTTTGATCCGGGCATCCAAATCGTGCGGGCGAGGATGAGCACATCGGTCTATGCGGCACACCGGGTCGCGTGGCTCACGCTCGCCCTCGTGGCCGCGGCGGGCCCGGCGCTCGCCGACGTCTACTCATTCAACGATGAGGACGGTACGCCGCGGTTCTCCAATGTTCCGGACGATCCGCGCTACCAGCTCTTCCTGAAAGAGCCGAGGAAATCCCCGCCCAAGGCGACAGGGATCAGCGCTCGCCCGCGCGGCGCGCTCGCGAATCCGGCGCTCCAGGCCCGGCCGTATCACCAGCAGGTCAAGGCCGTCGCCGACGCGCTAGTGCTCGATCCGGCGCTGATCCACGCGGTGATCGAGGCCGAGTCGAGGTACAACCCCAACGCGGTCAGCGAGCGAGGAGCGATCGGGTTGATGCAGGTCATGCCGACCACCGGGCGCCGCTACGGCGTCAGCGAGCAGGAGTTGCGCGACCCGGCTCGGAACATCGCGACCGGCGCCCGCTACCTCACCGATCTGCTGCGGCTCTTCAACGGCGACCTCCGGCTCGCGCTCGCCGGTTACAACGCCGGCGAGGCGGCCGTCGCGCGTCACGGTAACGACATCCCGCCGTACGCCGAGACAAAGGCCTACGTTCCGCGCGTGCTCGCCCTCTGGCAGGAACTCCAGGGGCCGAACGCGGGCGCCGCGGTGTCGGCCGTTGACGACCGCCGGCGCACGTCGGACCGGCGGTGAGCGTGGACGCATGGTCGGCGCATGATGACAAGGCTGCTGTTGTGGCGCAGCGTAAGGGTCCTTGCCTATACTAAGTGCCGCCCAGGGAGCATCGGTCGGTTCATGCGCTGTTCACAATCGCTCCGTAGAGTCGCAGCAGGCGTGACGCCCCGGCGCACGCTCGGGTTCACGCTGCTCGAGCTGCTGGTGGTGATGGTGATCATCGGGTTGCTCGCGGGCTACGTCGCGCCGCGCTACTTCTCGCAGGTGGGCAAGAGCGAGATCAAGGTCGCGCAGGCGCAGATCAACGCGTTCGAGAAGGCGCTGGACACGTACCGCCTCGATACCGGGCACTATCCGAGCACCGAGGAGGGTCTCAACGCGCTCCTTGCGCGGCCGCAGAACGAGCCGAAGTGGAGTGGGCCGTACCTGCAGAAGACGGTCCCGCTGGACCCGTGGGGCAAGCCGTACCAGTACAAGTCGCCCGGCGAGCAGGGGCGCGAGTTCGATCTATGGTCCTTCGGGAAGGACGGCCAGCCGGGCGGCACCGGCGAGGCGGCGGACATCACGAGTTGGTGAGCGCCCGATGCAATTCGAGATCAGGGCGCTCCGCGGCGCCGAAGGGTTAGTCACCGTCGCCCTCGAGGCGCCGGACGAGACCTCCGCGCTCGAGCAGGCGCGCGCTCAGGGCCTCGCGGTGCTCTCGGCGCGGCCGCGGCGCGCGCTGCCCACCCTCGCGAGCCCGTTCGCAGCCCGCTTCCCACTGCTGCTCTTCAGCCAGGAGCTCGTGGCGCTGCTCTCCGCGGGGCTGTCGCTTCCCGAGGTCGTCGAGACGCTCGCCGAGAAGGAGGCGCGCCCGGAATTCCGCCGGATCTTCGCGGCGCTCCGCGCGTCGCTGTACGAGGGGCGCTCGTTCTCCCAGTCACTCGAACGGTTCCCCGAGACGTTTCCCAGCCTCTACGTGGCGACGGTGCGCGCCGCCGAGCGCACCGGCGACATCGCCGAAGCGCTCGGCCGCTACATCAGCTATCACGAACGCCTCGACGCGGTGCGCCGGAAGGTCGTCAGCGCGTGCGTTTACCCCGCGGTCCTGCTCGGGGTCGGCGGCCTCGTCGTGCTGTTTCTGCTCGGCTACGTCGTTCCGCGCTTCGCGGGAGTGTACGAGGAGGTCGGTCGCGACCTGCCGTGGCTCTCCCGCCTGCTGATCGAATGGGGGAAGCTGATCAACGCGAACGGCGCGTTGCTCGCGGTCGTCCTGGTCGCCGCCATCGTCGCGGCGGTGCTCGGGTTCGGCCGCCTCAAGCAGATCGCCGGCCGGGTCGCGCAGCGGATTCCCGCGATCGGCGAACGGTTGCGCGTCTACCACCTCGCCCGCCTGTACCGAACGCTCGGGATGCTGCTCCGCGGGGGCACACCGCTCGTCACCGCGCTCGGGATGGTGGCGGGACTCATGCCCGCGGGGATGCGGACGCAGCTCGCGGCCGGGACGCAGCGCATCCGCGAGGGAGCGAGCATCTCGGCCGGCATGGAGGCCGCGGGGCTCACCACGCCGGTCGCGGTGCGGCTCCTGCGAGTCGGCGAGCGCAGCGGCGAGATGGCGGAGATGATGGACCGGATCGCGGTCTTTCACGACGAGGAGCTCGCGCGCTGGATCGACCTCGTCACCAAGCTGTTCGAGCCGCTCCTGATGGCCGCGATCGGCGTCGTGATCGGCGCGATCGTCGTCCTCATGTACCTGCCGATCTTCGAGCTCGCCGGGAGCCTGCAATGAAGCCGCGCGACGCTGCCGCACTCGCGCCGGTGCCCGACGCGCCGCGGTTTGCCGACGAGGCGATCGCGCAGGCGCGTGAGCGCGCCGCGGCCCGCGGCACGAGCCTAGTCGCTGCGCTCGAAGAGGTCGCCGCCGAGCCCCCGGAGCGTTTCCTAGCGCGCCTCGCTGCGACGTTCGGCTTTCCCGCGGCGGTGAACGCCGATCTCCATCGCTGGCAGCCCGCATTCGAGCTGCTGCCGTTCGCCGAGGCCCTGCGGGCCCAGGCGGTGCTGTTCCGCGACGACGCGGGCGACCTGCGCCTCGTCTTCGGCGACCCCTTCGACGGGGCGAAGATCGCGTGGGGCGACGAGCGGGTCGCGGGCGATTTCCTCTGGACCCTCGCGCATCACGCGGACATCGCCGCGTGGCTCGCGCGCCAGGAGGAGTCGCTCTCGGCGATGGAGAGCCTGCTCGCGCCGGGCGAGGGCGGCGCCCGCGGGGCGACCGGCGCCGAGGACCTCTCGTTCAAGAGCATCACCGAGGACACGAGCCGGGTGGTCAAGCTCGCGCGCTCGACGCTCTACGACGCGCTGAAGTCCGGCGCCTCCGACATCCATCTCGAGACCACGAGCAACGGGCTCGCGATCAAGTACCGGATCGACGGCGTACTGAACACGGTCGGCACGCTCGAGGGCGCCGAGTTCGCCGAGCAGATGATCTCGCGCATCAAGGTGGTGGCCGAGCTCGATATCGCCGAGCGCCGCGTGCCGCAGGACGGCCGCTTCAAGGTCTCGACGCGTGGGCGCGAGATCGACATCCGGGTGTCGATCATGCCGTCGAGCTTCGGCGAGGACGCGGTGCTGCGGATCCTCGACAAGCAGGCGCTCGCCGACGAGGTCAGGGGCCTCACGCTCGACAGCCTCGGCTTCGACGAGGGCGCGCGCGGCGTGATGCGGAAACTCGCGAGCGAGCCGTACGGGATGCTGCTCGTGACCGGCCCGACCGGCAGCGGCAAGACGACGACGCTTTACGCGACGATCTCGGAGATCAATCACGGTCGGGACAAGATCGTCACGATCGAGGATCCGATCGAGTACCAGCTCGGCGGGGTGCTGCAGATCCCGGTGAACGAGAAGAAGGGGCTCACTTTCGCGCGCGGCCTGCGCTCGATCCTACGCCACGACCCCGACCGCATCATGGTCGGCGAGATCCGCGACCCCGAGACCGCCCAGATCGCGATCCAGGCCGCCCTCACCGGCCATCTCGTGTTCACGACCGTGCACGCGAACAACGTCTTCGACGTCCTCGGCCGCTTTACGCACATGGAGGTCGACCCGTACAGCTTCGCCTCGGCGCTGAACGGCGTCCTCGCGCAGCGCCTCGTCCGGCTGAACTGCCCGCACTGCGCGGCGGCGGCGAAGCCCTCGGTCGAGGAGCTCGAAGGGTCGGGCCTGGCGCGCGACGCCGTGGCGGGCTGGGGCTTCCAGACCGGGCGCGGCTGCGGGCAGTGTCGCGGCACCGGTTACAAGGGCCGCCGCGCGATCGCGGAGATCATGGTGCTCGACGACCAACTGCGCGAGATGATCGTCTCGCGCGCGCCGATCCGGCAGCTCAAAGAGGCCGCGCGCGCGAACGGCACGCGCTTCCTGCGCGAAGCCGCGGTCGACCTGGTCCGCTCGGGCGCGACCGACCTGAAGGAGATCAACCGTGTCACCTTCGTGGCGTGACCGGGTAAGCATCTTCTTCGGTCCGGGGCACGTCCACCTCGCCCGCTACGGCCGCGGCTGGAAACGGCAACCGGGCATGGGCCTGTCGGTCGCGTGCGGGGACGCGACGGCCGGCGCGTGGCCGCCGGCGCTCGAGACCCTCCGGCGCGCGCTTGCCAATCTCCATTGGCAAGGCGCCGACGCGCGCGTCACCGTCTCGAATCACTTCGTGCGCTATGCGCTCGTGCCCGCAGCCGGGAGGCTCCGCGGCGATGGCGAGCGCGTGGCGGCGGCCCGCCACGCGCTCCGCGCGACCTACGGCGAGCGCGCCGAGCTCTGGCGGGTCGTGCTCGGCGACGGCGGCGGCGGCGATGCGGTCGCGGCGGGGATGGAGCCCGAGCTCGTCGACGGCATCGCGACGGCGCTCGCTGCCGCGAACCTCCGGGCGCTCGCGATCGAACCGTTCCTCGCGACGGCCTTCAACCTCTGCCGGGGCGCGATCGGGCGCGTGCCCGCGTGGCTTGCCGCGGCGGAACCCGGCCGCGTCTGCGTCGCGTTCGTCGACGGCCGGGGATGGCGGCGACTGCACACCGAGCGTCTCCGCGCCGGCCTCGAGGACGAGCTTGCCCTCGTGCTCGAACGCAGCCGGCTCGCGGGCGGAATCGATGCCGGCGCGGGTCGGGTGCTGCTCGTCTCGCGCGAGGCACCGCACGGCGAGTTCGCCGCGCCGAGCGGCTGGTCGATCGAGCGCGTGGGCCTCGACGATGCCGGACTCATGCCCCTCGCGGCGGAACACTGATGCGCGCACTGCATCTCGATTTTCTCCATCCCGCCGGGCCGCGGCTCAGGTTCGGGATCGTGTTGCTCGCGGTCGGCGCGGCCGCGGCGGCGTTGGTCGCATGGCGCTACGCGACGCTCGCCACGGACATCGCGGGCATGGAGGTGCGGGTCGCCGATGTGAAGCGGCTCGTGCGCCGCGACCTCCCGCAGATGCGCCTCCCAGCGGGCGACGCGAAGGTCCTCGCCCAGGAGATCGGCCGCGCGAACGCGGTGCTCGCGAGCCTTACGCTGCCGTGGGATGCGATGTTCGGCGAGCTCGAGGCCGCAGCGAATCCGAACGTCGCGCTGCTCGGGATTCAGCCGGACGGCTCCGGCCGGCAGGTGCGGCTCGCCGGCGAGGCGCGCCGGTTCGAAGACCTGCTCGCCTACGTCGGCCGGCTCGAGGAGACGGCCGGTTTCGCGAACGTGCTGCTCGCGAGTCACGAGCTGAAATCCGGCCCGACGGGAGAGTCCGTGGCGTTCACGCTTACCGCGGATTGGGTGGGGCGACCGTGAACGAGCTGCTGGAGCACCTTCGATCCGGCCTCGATCGGCTCGGACGGGCCGGCGTGATCGGCCTCGCGCTCGTGGTGTTCGCCGTGGCGTTCTACCTCTCCGCGGTCACGCCGGCCGAGCGAGAGCTCGCGGGCCTGCGCGCCGAAGCCGAGCGTCTCCAGCAGCGACTCCAGACCGGGGGTCTGGCCGCCGGCGGCGCGAAAGGGACGCCCGCGGAACAGCTCGCGACGTTCTACGCCTTCTTTCCCCGGCCGCAGAGTTCGCCCGACTGGCTGGGCAAGATCCACGCCGCAGCGCGCGCGAAGGGCCTGGTCCTCAGATCGGGCGAGTACAAGCTCGAGCGCAGCGTCGACCCGCGGCTCGCGCGCTACCAGATTACGCTGCCGGTCGTCGGTTCCTACGCACAGATCCGCGGCTTCGTCGGCCAGGTGCTGGCCGACGTGCCAGCGGCGGCGCTCGAGGAGATCACGCTGCGCCGGGAGAGCGTCTCGACGCCCACGCTCGAGGCACGCATCCGGTTGACGCTCTATCTAGGGAGTGCATGACCATGGCCATCCCTGCCAAGCAACGCTGGATCGTCTACGCCATCGCGTTCGTGCTCGCGCTCGTGGCCGTGAGTTGGGCGGGCGGGCAGGATCGCGCCGACTCGCGGAACGCCGGTGCCCAATCCCCGCCGCCGGAGCGGCCCGCTCGCGACGCCGCCGCCGATCACGCGCAGGCGGACGCGATCCCCGAGGTGCGGCTCGATCAGCTCGGCAAGCGTGCGATGCAGGCGCCCGCGAGCGATCCGTTCCAACCCCAGTCCTGGGACCCGCCCGTGGAGCGGACGATCAAGCGCGCTCTGCCGCCGCCGCGACCCCAGGCGCCAGCGCTCCCGTTCGCCTATCTCGGCAAGATGATGGACGGCGAGACGATGACCGTGTTCCTCGCCAAGCAGGATCGGAACTATATCGTGCGCGCCGGCGACACCCTCGACGGCGACTATCGGGTCGCGAAGGTCGACAACGACGGCCTCGAGCTCGTCTACTTGCCGCTCGGGGTCAAGCAAACGCTGCAGTTCGGCGCGACCCCGGCGGCGGCGCCGAGCGCCAAGCCGCGGAAGCCCCAGTCCAACGACGACGACGACGAAGACGAGTAATGCGCAGACCCCAAACGCTCATCGCGGTCGCCGCGCTCGCTGCCTGCGCGACGAACCCCCAGGTCGACGAGGGCAAGCAGCTCATCCTCCAGGGCCGGATGGAGGAGGGCCTCGCGAAGCTTGAGCAAGCGTCGCTCGAGCGGCCGTTCAGCGCCGAGGCGCGCAACGCGTACGTGACCCAGCGCGAGGCGGTCACCGGCGCGCTGCTGCGCGAAGGCGACGTGCTGCGCGCGTATGGCGATCTCGACGCCGCCGAGGCCGCGTATCGCCGGGTGCTGAAGTTCAATCCCGGCAACGCCCAGGCCCAGGCGGGGCTCGCGGGCGTCGCGCGCGACCGCCAGCATCTCGCGTTGGTGCGCGAGGCCGAGGAGGCGGTGAAGCGCGGCGACTACGCGACCGCGGAGGTGAAGGTGCGGGCGGTGCTCGCCGAGAACTCGTCGCATCGGGGCGCCCGGGCGGTGATGAAGACCATCGCGGAGCGCCGCGCGCAACTCGAGACGGCGACGCCGAAGCTCAACCTCGCCCTCGCGCGCCCGATCACGCTCGAGTTCCGCGACGCGCCGATCCGCAGCGTGTTCGAGGTGATCTCCCGCACCGCCGGCGTGAACTTCGTGTTCGACCGCGACGTACGGCCCGACATCCGGGTCACGATCTTCGTGCGCAACGCGCGGCTCGAGGACGTCATCAAACTCGTGCTCGCGACCAACCAGCTCGAGCGGAAGGTGGTGAACGAGAACTCGCTGCTCGTCTACCCCAACACCCCGGCGAAGCAGAAGGAATACCAGGAGCTCGTCACGCGCAGCTTCTACCTCGCGAACGCCGACGCGAAGCAGACCGCGGCGATGATCCGCGCGCTGGTCAAGACCCGCGACCTCTTCATCGACGAGAAGCTCAACCTCGTCGTGATGAAGGACACCGCCGACGCGGTGCGGCTCGCGGAGCAGCTCGTCGCGACGCAGGACTTGAACGAGCCGGAGGTGATGCTGGAGGTCGAGGTCCTGGAGGTCGCCTCGAGCCTGATCCGCGAGTTCGGCATCAAGTACCCCGACCGGGTCAACTTTGGGCTGCTCACCCCGGGCCTCGATACCTCGACTACGACCAACACAGCGACCACCATCACGACGACCCAGCCAACGCCGCCGCCCTTCACCCTGTGGCGACCCGGGACGTGGAACTTCTTCGTCGCCAATCCGGTGTTCATCCTCAACCTGCGGCAGACGGACGGCAACGTGAACCTGCTCGCGAACCCGCGGATCCGGGTCAAGAACCGCGACAAGGCGCGGATCCACATCGGCGAGAAGGTCCCGGTGATCACGACGACCTCGACCGCGAACGTCGGCGTGTCCTCGTCGGTGCAGTATCTCGACGTCGGGCTCAAGCTCGACGTCGAGCCGAACGTCTACCTCGAGGACGAGGTGGCGATCAAGATGCAGCTGCAGGTCTCGAACATCCTCGAGCAGCTGAACGTCTCGGGCACGGTCGCCTATCGTCTCGGCACGCGCGAGACCGCCACCACGCTGCGGCTGCGCGACGGCGAGACGCAGGTGCTCGCGGGCCTCATCAGCGACGAGGATCGGCGCGCGGCGAACAAGGTGCCCTACCTCGGCGATCTGCCGAACCTCGGGCGGCTCTTCTCGACCAACAACGACCAGCGCACCAAGACCGAGATCATCATGCTCCTGACGCCGCGCGTGGTGCGCAACCTCGTTCGCCCCGACACGGTGGCGGCGGAGTTCCATTCCGGCACGGACGCGAATCCCGGCTCGCCGCCGCTCCGGCTGGCCGCGACCGGGCCGGGGGCGATCGCGATCGCGCCGGGCGTGGCCGGGGCACCGCCGCCGCCGAAACCGGCCGCCCCCGGCGTGGCGGTCGCTGGCGAAAGCGTGGAGCTCGCGCTGAGCGGGCCGGCGCAGGCCGCGATCGGCCAGGACTTCGTTGTGAGCCTCAGCCTGCCGGCGCGCAACCAGGGTGCGAACGCTACGATCGAGCTGTCCTATGACCCCACCGTGCTCAACGCGTTGGGAGGCCAGGCGCCCGCACCGCCGACACCCGGCGCGCCGCCGCCTCCGGACCCGGGCCGGGTGCTGATCAACGTCACGGGGCCCGCGGTCGCGGGCGCGCCGCCGGTGGCGACGCCGGTTCGGTTCCGCGTGGTCGCCAAGGCGCCGACGACGACGACGATCCGCGTCGAGGGCGTCGCCGGCACGGATGCCGCCGGAAGCCAGCTCACGCTGGCCGTTCCGGGGCCGCTTTCCGTCTCGGTGGTCGGCGCGCAGGGGACGCAGTGATCCGCTGGCGGGACAAGAGTTCGGCGGCGCGCGGCTTCACCTTCATCGAGCTCGCGATCACCGTGGCGATCATCGGCGTCCTCGCCGCGGCGGCGATCCCGCTGATCGAGCTCACGGCGAAGCGCGCGAAGGAGCAGGAGCTGCGCACCGGGCTGCGGCAGATCCGCAGCGCGCTCGACGAGTACAAGAAGGCCGTCGACGCCGGCCGCGTCCCGAAGAAGGCCGACGAGTCCGGCTTCCCGCCGACGCTCGACATCCTGGTCGAAGGCGTGCTCGACGGCGAGGATCCGAATCGGCGGAACCGGATCTACTTCCTCCGCCGCCTCCCACGCGACCCGTTCTACCTCGATCCGAAGGCACGACCGGCCGACACCTGGGGCAAGCGCTCGTACGAGTCCTCCAACGAGAGCCCGGCGCCCGGCAGGGACGTGTTCGACGTCTACTCGCTCTCGGACGGAACCGGGATCAACGGGGTCCCGTACCGTCAATGGTGATCCGCAGCGTGCGCCGCGCTGGCTTCACGCTCATCGAGCTGCTCGTGGTGATGGCGATCATCGCCACCCTGCTGACGATCGCGCTGCCGCGCTACTTCGGGAGCGTCGAGCGGTCGAAGGAAGTGACGCTCCGCCAGTCGCTCAACGTCATGCGCGACGCCATCGACAAGTACTATGCCGACATCGGGCGCTATCCGGACAAGCTCGAAGACCTCGTCGAGAAGCGCTACATCCGCGCGGTCCCGGTCGACCCGATCACCGAGAGCACCGAGACGTGGGTCATCGTGCCGGTCCCGAGCACGATCGCGCAGGGCACGGTGTACGACGTGAAGAGCGGCGCCAAGGGCAACACCGCCGACGGGAAGCCGTTCGAGAATCTCTGATGCCGGCCGCGCAGCGCGCCGCCGCGGCGACCGGCGGCTTTACCTACCTGTGGCTCTTGATCGCGATTGCGATCATGGGCATCGCGCTCGCGGCGATCGGCGAGGTCGCGAGCACCGAGGCGAAGCGCGAGCGGGAGGCGGAGTTGCTTTTTGCCGGCAACCAGATCGCCGGTGCGATCGTCGCGTATCGCGCGAGCTCTCCGGGCACGCCGCAGTATCCGCAGAAGCTCGAGGACTTGCTCGCCGACAATCGGTACCCGAACGTTCGCCGGTACTTGCGCCGCGTCTATCCCGACCCGATGACCGGCCGCCCCGACTGGGTCCTAGTGCGCGGTCCGGGCGGCGGCATCGTTGGCGTCCACAGTCAGGCGACGGCGCGGCCGTTGAAGACCGCGAATTTCCCGCCGGAGTACGAGTCCTTCGCGGGCGCGACCTCGTATACCGAGTGGCGGTTCATTCCGGCGGCAGATGGCGCGCCCACAAAACCGCCGGCTCCAGGTTCGCCCGGCGCGCAGCCGGGCAAGGCGGGGCAAGCTACAGCGACGGGAGCGGCGCCGACTCCGTTCGGCGCTTCGCCCGGCGCGCCGCCGACTCCGTTTAGCGCTTCGCCCGGCGCGCCGCCGACTCCGTCCAGCGCTTCGCCCGGCGCGCCACCGACTCCGTTCAGCACTTCGCCCGCGGCGTCGGGCGCGGCCAAGTGAGCTGGCCCGCGTTCCGTCGGTCGGGAACGGACACGGGCTTGCCGCCGCTCGCACGGTGTCGCGTCGAATGGGTTTCGCGGGTGACCTCGATCCTCGTGATTGGTCTTGACCGCGGAGCGGATGCTGACGAAGCGCTTACATCCGGCGCAAGCCGCGAGCGCAATGCGAGCGTGATTGCTCCGGTGCGCTGACCGCGCGCCAGAGATTGGCGCTCGCACCCTTGACAGTGTTCGTGCCGCTGCTGAGAATCGAGCGACGCTACACGCCCGCTCGCAGCGCGGAGAAAGCTACAACAACACTGCTTCCGCGGCCGACGCTTGTCGGCCGTTTTTACAGCGGCTCGTTCTCGCCGCACCCCGGAACAACAAGGGAGAAGCCCAATGTCCGCGTCACAACCCGCGCGCCGCCTGCGGCGTGCTCCGCTCGCTTTTGCATTCTGCGCGGCCCTCGCGATCGCCGCACCGACCGCCTTCGCTCACTACGACTCCGATGGGGTAGACGATCTCCTGCGCACCGTGAAGCGCGCG
>Ga0126369_10000603_pt1 | contig 23744 bp, 36 predicted proteins | sample PanSoiMetaPlot_1_FD_109646 | JGI IMG/M metagenome (GOLD analysis project Ga0126369, IMG submission 109646) | Tropical forest soil microbial communities from Panama - MetaG Plot_1 | ecosystem: Environmental > Terrestrial > Soil > Tropical forest > Bulk soil | place: Panama | collected 2016-02-17
ATCACAGACTCTCTTCAACGACAATTCATCCTCCCTTCTTCAGACATTCTTCCGGACATCTTGACGCATCTGATGGATCGCCTTCTGGAGAGCAGCCGCCTTCTCAAGGACCGGCTGGTACTGCCTCATCTCCTCGTCAATCTTGACCTGTTCCCGTTTTAGGTCATCGATCTGATGCTCAAGCGCAAGGCGACGGGCCTTGAGCCTGTCCATACTGGTCATGACGGAGAGGACTTCCCGGAACTCAGCCGGGATCGGAGGCAGCTTGTCTTCGTCGTCCTCCCCGTTCCCGTTTGAGAACCGGGCAACGTCCGACCGAAGCATTCCGATGACCTTCCTTGCCGGGCCCTGATCAAGGTTCAGGGCTTCCGTGAAGGTCGTCAGCTTTTTCTTCGGGTCCGTCTCCTCATTATAGAGAGCGAACGCAGCCGCAATCTCATCAGGCGGGTGATGTATGAGCCTAGAGACTCGCTCGAGCCCATCCCGAATACTCGTGATCCGTCTGCCCTTTGGCACTTTACTCCTCCTAATCAAACATCAGGCCAGTCGGGATCTCATGGCCGCACTCGGGACAGAACTTGATGCGGCGCTGAACAGGCGCAGTCTTCGGAAGAGGAGGCATCTCATCGCCAAGTTCCTTCAGTATTTTCTTGGCAGCACGCAACGTGCTCTTGTCCTTCTTCCGCTTCTTCTTGGCGCCGTGCTCTTTGTTCCAGTGTACGTGGAGCCCGGACTGGTTGTTGTACACGGCCTTACACTTCAGGCATTCAAACTTCCCTTCCGTGGTCCTGACGAAACGTTTCGACATATCATCCTCCAATCAAAAAATGAGAGGGCTTGACGGACCCTCTCAGAGCTTGCGCACCGACGTCACAAGGATTCCTAAAAGAGCGGTTTTGCGGTCATGGCAGTTTCTCCTTCCCTCGCTTCTAGTCTTAATTGTTAAGCCAAGCTTTAGGGACCGGCATGAAGCTCAGGGGCATACCCTTCGCTACCCTCGTTGTCTAATGTTGCCCAATCATCATATGTTCGTCATACTAAGTCAAAGGGCTGCCTTCAATCTGGGAGGAAGGCCGCAGAGGGGGTCAGAATCCTCTGCGTTGCTTCAACTGCCCGGAGTTCGCTCCGAGTTCGTCGCTGACATCCTTCGTCGTCGTCTGTGTCAAGTCGAGAGACTGACGCATGATTAGCCGTCCCCCGACAGGGGCAACGAGGACCGGATTCAAAGAAGCCGCGTTACATTCCCATGCAAGTCAGCAGCCAGACTCAGCTATCAGATCGCAAGCAGATACAAGTCGGATGCATCTTACCACCTCCTTTCTCAAGAAAATTCCCCTTGAGGCGCGGCACCGCTCGCAATCAGCAGGGGTCACGCCCCAGAAGGAGACGCCCTCTGGCGCTAATTGTTGACATCCGCGCAACGATGCCGCGATTTCGATGGGAATCTAGTTGTTGTTCTGAGTCAGGAACATCTCGCCCTTCCAGTACCGGGGCGAGTCGCCATAGAATTCCTTCAGGCGTTCCTCTTCCTCCTCAGCCCGGGCCCAAGCTCGGCGGGCTTGCCAAGCCTCCTCGTCAAGGGCTTCGTCCGGGGTCATGTCCTCAAACTCAACAAAGGAAATCCCGCCAAAGATCGCAAGCCCGATCAGGACGACATACAGCCGAAGTCTATTCATCTCCTGTCCCTTTCTTTTCTATCAGCCCGAATCCAGAAGAAAAGCACGATCATGAGGCACAATGCGGTCTGAATCAGTGCTTCAACCGTGATCTCAACTAGCTTCACGGCCCCTCCTTTCATCTCATCAGCATGAAGCTCGGAACGATCAGGACGACAAGGCCGATGACCTTGTTCGCCTTCCCAAGGATCTTGTCAACAAGGACGCGATATCGCCGCTTCTCCTCGTCCAGCTTGGCCATGGCCTTGACCCGCTCGGCCTTCGCCGCATCTTCCCGGTCAGACGCACGGTCAAAGGCTTCTGCGGCCTCCCTACATCTCGTCAGCTGCTCTGCGAGGGTTTTTGCGTTTTCTTCCCGGCTCATCTTTCATCCTCCGTTCCCAAACGATTCTTCCGGTCTGAGTATCCACAACCCAGACCCGTTCAAACTTCGTCGTACACTTCGCCATGTAGATCGCCCGCTCTTTGTCGTCCTCCGATCCGACGCTGATCGGGTTGACGCAGGACTTGTACTTGACCATCGCCCGATAGCGCCCGTGTTTGTAGTCCCGGATCCTCGGCTTATAACCCCAACTCATTTCATCCTCCGATCTCATCAAGCTCCTCTTGACTATGCGCGACATCGGTCAGATGCCGCTCGAGCGAGATGACCCCATCAAAGAGAACGTCATGGGCCGGGCAGAAGTACCTCGAAGACGTGTTGGCGTTCCGCAGGGCCCGTCTTATCCCTTCGCCCTTCACGATATGGACTTCCTCCTGCCATCGCTCGGCTCGAGCCTTGTCGAGTTCCTCGAGATGGCCATCCGGATCTTCAACGAGCGGCTCCGCATCGTCATCGATGATCGGCGTCGTGTAGACTTCCTCCTCGGGGACCGCAACCTGAAACCGACGCAGGCAGCCGCACGGACAGGTCACGTAGAACATCCCCGTGTTACTGTCCTTGCTCATGACGACTGGCGGTGCTGCCGTCTCGGCCCAGAGTTCGAAGTTGGTGTTGTAGTCTTCCCAGCCAAGTCCGACCTCGATGAACTTCTCAATCGCAAACTCCACGGCCTCCTTCGCCTCTCGAAGTCCAAGACTGGTACGCTTCCGAAGTAGTTTGATCGGCTCGATCTTCGTCCAGAGCTTTTGACCAGGGAACCTCTTGATCCAACCCACAGAGACGTAAGGCTTGATCTCCTTGAACTCCTTCTCCGTGAGTTTTTCGATCTGGCTCATACCTTTTTCTCCGTCGTCTTGATCCCGACTTCCGAGAGTTCCCGACAGGCATCATGGAGCATCCTCAACGACCGGATCAGCTGAGTCAGGATCAGCGGGTGCGTCGTCGCAAACTTAATCCGCCGTTCCATGTCATCTGCTGTCTCGGGTCCGACCGGCCCAAGGATCAGGGCCAGGTCTTGATCTGCGGTCAGAATCTGGGCAAGGGTTCCAAGCTTTATCTCCACAAATCCTCCAATAAAAAGAATGAGCCCCCGGGAGCGTTGGACAAGGGTCGTGTCTTGACCGCTCGGATCACGACTCCCGGGGGCTCGAAGAGAGAGGGCCTATTAATAGTAAGGACCGGAGGGCTAGAACCTCCGGCCCCAATATGGGGATGGGTGGGAACAGACTAGTGGGGGTGGATGATCGTCGCCAGCTTCCCGAAGACAGCATCCGTCAGCTCATCGACCTTCAAGACGCTGACGGCCCGTTCCTTCAGGTACTCATCCATGGTCTTGGTCCCGATGCCGACGCCGACCAGCGCGATGTTCGCCTTGACCTTGACTTCCTTTGCGAAGTCACCAAGCCGGTCGATGCCCTTGTTACAGGCGTTGGCATCCGACAGGAAGAACAGGATTCGCCGCCCCTCCTGACGGGAGAGCAGTCGACGGGTCGCATACTGCGCTCCGTCCAGCGGCACGTCCGTCCCGGCATCGCAGCGATAGTTGCCGATCCGATCCTTACAGCTCATCCACGGCTCGAGGAAGGACTTGTACACGATGGAGTAGTGGTCGTGAGCGAAGTAGGAACCGGCCTGGTAGCTGATGACCTCGAAGGCGATTTGGAGTTGGTTACAGACTTCTCCAAGCGCATACGCAAGGACTGCGGCGCATCCGTTCTTGCTCTTCAGGAGTTCCTCCCCGCGAGAGCTTACGCTGATCCGGGACGCGAAGGAGCCGTAATGCGGAGACTCCTGCATGGAACCAGAGTCGTCAAGCACGATGGTCACTGCCGTCTTGATATCCTTGCGGGTTGCCTTCTTCGCAAAGATATCATCCTTCCCGTTCGTCACAAGACGGCTGACCTGCCCGGCATCGACCGCTCCGGACTTCTGCTGGCGCTGACGCGCAACTCGGGCTTCTGCTTCGAAGGCAAGCTGAAGCTGACGACGGAGACGCGGGACCAGTTCCATGGCCTTGTTCCGGATATCCACAACGCGGTCCCCGTTCGGCTTGGGGCGGAACACCTGGAGCGTCCGGGGCGTTCCCGTGATGGCGCTGTTAACGTAGTCCTCCGACAGAAGCTCAAGCCAATCCTCGGGCGCTGCCTTCGTCGGCGCGTCGTTGTCCTCCGGATTCTCGACAAAGAGGACTTCCCCACCCGCCATCCGGATTCCGGCCTTCTTCTTGCCGACGCCCTGAGACACGGGGGCAGGAGCAGGTTCGGGCATGTTCCAGTCCTCGTTCTCCTCTTCGGCCTCTTCCTCTTCGGCCTCATGGATCCGCTTGAGCCACTCCTCGATCTCTTCCTTGGTTAGTTCGATCTTCTTGTAGGTAGTGGCCCCACCGCCGACGTTGATGACGATGTCTTCGCCTTCCTCGAGGGACTCCTTGATGAACTCCAGGTCCTTGTCGTTGAGACCGGTGATGGTCTTGAACTGCTCCTTGGCCTTCTTTTTCAGTTCCTCAACCTGCTCCTCGGTCAGTTCGGCAGCTTCGTATTCATCGAGCTTGCCGTAGGCGTCCCGGTGTTCCTCGCAGTCCCAGCCGTTACAGACCGGGCAGATTCCACGGCTCTCCTCTTCCTCGTTCTCATCGCCGTCGTCAGGCCGATTCTCGGGATGCATAAAGGGATGAACCATATAAGTCTCCTCTCAGATTCCAGCGCACTGCGGGCAGTACACGTGCCCGCCGATCTCTTTGAACTCGCGGTTCCCGATGTTCGCATCTCGGCAAAGATGGCATTGGCGCTTTTCTTTGTTTGGGCCGTTCCCCGTACAGAAGCAATGCGCCTTCCCGCGAACCACCTTTGGCCCAGTCCGGATTCTTTTCATAGCTCTCCTTTACTTGGGCCACTTGATGGCCTTGATGACGTCATCGGTGATCTTCCGCTCATCCGCCAAAAGCGTATTGAGGTAGATCAGCTCAATCGCTTTGCGGCAGCCCCACTTCATCGCCTTCGTGCCGATGTTGATAATCTGGCGCGTCGAACAGATGACGGGGTTGCTCTCAGCTTTGGCTTTGATGCGGATTCCTCGAGCCATCGCAACCAGAGCGTTGGAGATGGACGGGTGAATCCCAGCGCCCGTCAGGATCTCCTCCTCGTTCGGCGCGTAGTCGATGTAGTACACGCCGCCAGACCAACGATTCAGGAACGCTGCGTTCATGGCTTGCGTTCCCTGGAACAGTCCCGTCTCGTCAATCTTGAAGGAGTTTGCCGTTGCGATGATGCTCAGCATCCCGGGAGGGATCACCAGTTCCTCGCCATCCACTTCGATGGTTCGGCTGAGATCCGGTTCCCGCTCGAGGACGCGATGGAACCTGAAGAGGACTTCGGGCTTTGCTGCGGTTACTTCGTCAGCCTGATAGACAACTCTCTCGCCCTTTGATGCGAGACGACAGGCGCGGGCCAGTTCGCCGTCTTGGAATTCCGTGACGCTGACTCCATCTTCGGAGGTAACCTTGGTGGCGCCGATCATGTTATCCGTGACCGTCTCGCCATCAAAGTTCTGCCGGATGAACTTCGCCTTCCATTCCTTCGCCAGAGCCTTCCCCGTCACGGTCTTGCCGCTGCCGGTCGGGCCGTGAAAGAAAAGGTTGTCGCCCTCCTTCAGCGCATCCAGCATCCACTGGAAATCAGGGACGGGGACATAGCTCCCCATCTTCCCAAGCGCAGTGGGGCTGAACGTCGGCGCAGGAGCAGTTGGGACCGATCCGAGAGGAGACGCTGCTGCCTTGTTCTTTATCAGCGGGCAGGACGGACTCGTGATCTCCATGGACCACGTCGCCTTCGGATCGTTCGGGTTGCTTCCGTGGACCCGGACGCGGATCCCGGAGAGCCGGTTGACGGTCCCGGCGACGGCCTGAATCTGGCGAACGGTTTTACAGACGCGGTAACTGTCGAGGAGTTCCTGCCCGGACTTCTTCCCGCCGCGCAGGGCCTCGAACAGTTTATGACACGTCGACATCGTGAAAGGGTTGACCAGTTCGTCAAGGGCTGCCATAATTCATCGTCCCTTCTGAGGCTTTTCGCCTCGCTTGAACTCTTCGATCTCATTTGCTCCCGGTCGCATCGCTGTCCCTTTGAGTCGCCTGATGAACTTCTGCTCTTGCTGTTTCTTGAGCAGTTCCGATTTATAGAACTGCTTCATGCCGCTTGCCTTTTTGTTCATGCTAGTATCCTGCGGCCTCCGCAGCGTGATCCCGCTGCCGGTGCGAGAGTTCCTTCCAGTGCGGAAAGTTTTTCCCATCGACCAAGCTGCCCTTGTCGAGATCCTCGACATGGCAGCGGCTTTCGTTGTAGAAGTCCATGACGCCATCGCAGTCGCGCTCCGTCGTGTCCGTGACCTCGATGACGAATTCGCCGTCAAACGTCCACTCGCGGAATTCCCGGCGCCAGCCTTCGTCCGTTGGCGTTCCCCATCCGTGAGCGAGTTGGTCGCCCTTCCGGAGCGTGATCTTGACGTCGCTGCCGTGGATAAAGATCCAGAACCTCGCATTCTTCGTGCTCACAGCTTCTCCTCCTTCTTCGAATTCTGAAGCGCAACGGCCACCGTGACCTTGGTGCGCAGGTCCGCGAAATGGTTCTCTGCCTCTTTGGCGTAGTGGTTCAGCCATTTCACGGCAGACTCGAAATGCGTCAGGAGGATTTGGTGTTCGACCGTCTCAATCGGCGTTTCCTTGACGGCCTTCAGGAATTCGTCGGCGTGCCTCTTGGCCTTTTCAAACTGGTTGATGATCAGCCGGAATTCGGTGAGGGATTCTTCCTTGGTCCACTTGATCATGTTATCGATGGTCGCCATAATTCGTCGTCCTTCCTGCGTCTGAGACGCAATCTAGTTCTTGATCTTCTTCCCGGTAACGATCTCATCCAGAACCTCGATGTCCCGAATCTGCTGACAGCAGCAGATCCCAACCGAATGATCGCAGGGATTTTCTTTCGCAATCTCCTTCATCTCTTCGAGGAGATTCTTCAGAGCCTCCAGACGCCGTTCGGTCAGCACGATCCTACGCATACCGTTCTCCTTCCGGGGCTAGGCCCCTTATATAAGGTAGACAATCGCCCTACGCCCTGTAGTACCCGGCTCGAGCGTTCCCGGGCATGATCTCGACGATGGGTTTAATCGTCCAGACCTTTTCAAAGACGGTCTTGAAGTCGCCCCAGACACGGACTTCAGCGCCGTACGCAGCCTTGTTCTTCCCCTTGTAGACTTCGGCCTTGAGCCCGAGCTTCTCCAGTTGCTTCATGACGCTCTTGAGCGCAGAGACGGGCTCAACATCAAGACGGATCTCAACGATTCTGGCCATCTCATCCTCCAATCTGCTTCGGGAGTTTCTTCGTCACAAAGTAGCCGAATCCACCACGCGGACCAATCCCCTTGACCCTCCGCGCATAGCCGTGCTCAAGAAGGTCCGTCAGAATTCCGCCCAGGTTCGATCCGGTATGGTAGTAGCCGATGTACGGGCCTCCCGTCGTATAGCTCAGATAGCTCCAGCCCTTCTGAATTTTCAGGGCCTTATGAAGATCCTGATACGTCGCTCCGGGGCGGAACAGGATCTGCCACCAAACTCGAGCCAGCGGTCCAAGCTTCGTGCTCATCTTATCCTCCCTTCTGGTAGATGTCGTAGCCGATCACAAGCCCGCCGCTCGTGATTTCGATCACGGGCGAGACGCAGAGCTTCACGAGCCTCTGAGCAATCTCGAGCGGGAACTCAAGCGACATCTCCAGCTTTCCGCCGGTGTACCAAGTCACGCGAACCATAGCAGCCGTCCTTTCAGCCCCGAAGGGCAAAAGAGTTTTGAAGTTACTTCTTGACCATCCTACCACAACGCGCCATCCAGGAATCACTTTCCTTCTTGAAGACCGCCTTGAGCGTCGACATCCCGCGAAGGCCCATGCTTGAGACCATCGTCATGGTAAACGGAACACCGTTCAGAAGACAGATAACCGTCTTGTAGTTCGATGCCGCAAACTGAGCAGCGTGGTACTCTGCTTCCGTCAGGTCAACCGTCGCTTCCGACTTCCAGACATGAATCCGTCTCGCGGGGATTCTGAACTCAATCCGAATCTTCGTCATACAAGCCTCCTTCAGGGAACCGAAATTGATTCCCAAAACGATCCTGAGAGAGTCATAGCGACAGGCCATGAGTTCTTTCAGGACCGGGGTTGGAAATCATCTTGTAAATTTGCCGCCGCGTCGCAGAGCACAAGCGAGACTCTACAACGAGCATCACGAGCAGACTTGCGTCATTCGTTTTTAGATTCGTCGGCTTCGCAGCCTTCGACCGTCGCGCCGTCCATCGCTCACAAGGTAACAGGGACCCAGCATCGTTCCTAGCCTCTACTCTCGTCCACCCCAGATCCGTTTTTACACGGCAACAGGTTTAGGCTCCGGTCCTCTTTTTCAAGGACGCCCGCTCTCGTGAGAGAGTCGGACAATTAGGAGTTACAGGATTCGAGCAGCAGCCAGCGACAGGCATTCGACTCAGATCAGACCGGGAGCATTTTCGCGCACGCAGCGCATCTCCTCTTCCCCTTCGCGGAGGGCTCCGCATCGCCGGGGGTTTGGGGTCCCGGGTTCGGAGGGAAGATTCTTCTTCGGCCCCTTATTATAGTAGGCGTTCCGCCTACTCCTCTAAGGCCCAGATCTCACAGATCACGTTTTCGGATTTTCGCGGCGCGTCTCGCCGCTCCCGGGCGACCATACTTGGCGCCCCTTGGTATTCCGGGGGTTCGCGGGCATAAGCCCCGTTACGCGTCAGTCCCCGTTTCTCAAGTTCCGAAAGAACGATTAACTTCTATCTAAGTATCGTCCGACTTGGTGTTTCTGGCGAATTAAAAACGCTTTCTCTGCTCTAAGAAGACTTGGCGGCAGGACCAGTTATAAAACTGGGCCTCCAGGAGGCTGTTCTAGTCCATAGAACGGGCGCCAAATCGGCCCTTCCTGGACTTGGTGATTCTTGGCTTTGCGAGGTAACTATTTTTGATTTTTATGAGCAGTTCTTCTGGCGTCAAGTCGTCAGGATCGCCATATTCCAATTCTGTAATGTAAACAGGGCACTTATACCAGTTCGCAAGTTCTCCGCCCGTCTCGCGACACTCTCGTTGAACGTCCGAGTCAAACATCACGAACACGGCGCTGGGCTCGAAGCTCGCAAGGTACATGATCTGAACGGGAGAGATCGCATGGCCCAACAGCGCAATCGCTTTCATGCGCATGTCGAGCAAGCGAAAGACTTTGTCCAGGTAGATGGCATCAAACGGGCCTTCGACCAGCACCACAGGATCCCGCTTCTTCATCCACTGGATGCCATACAGCGCGTCGGTCTTTGAATACGTCGTCCCATCATCAAACGGATTCTTGGTCTTCGGATCAAAGTTGCCAATGAAGCGTCTTGCTTGAAACGTGATGTTCTTGCTATGTTCGTCCGTTACTGGAAAGATGAGATGCTGAAGGTACTGGCCCGATTCGTCATAGCCAATGTTCCAACGCCGACAGTCCTTCCAGCCAAGTCCACGACTTCTCAAGAGTCGGTACGCAATCTGACAAGCCCGGCTCTTGTTGTCTTTGCGAAGCTCTCGGAACCCGGGCGGAAAGTTCATCGCTTCAAGTTTCGGGACAAGTCTCTGGTTTCCAAATCCTGCGCCAATCTGAATAGCCCGGTTTGCTCGCAAGACTTTGTTCTTCAAGTCTTCGGTCGACAGACTGACTTGGCCCGGCTTGATGTTAAGCTGCTGAAAGAGTTGGTTGACCCCGCCCCGTTCTTCGCAGCGGAAGCAATGCCAGATGTTTCCCTTGACCCAGAGTTTCTTTTTCTGGTTCCCACAGAACGGGCAGTCAATGCTGACGTCGCCCGTCCTCCGGTCCAGAACATCAATGCCGTTGCTGTGGAAGATTTCCAGGAGTTGGTCTTTGGTGTATTCAGCCATTAGCCTTGCCAGTCCTTACAAGTCCCACAGACAACTCCAGGGTAATGCTTTTCGGGGCACGGCTCTTTCTTACAGCCCGGGCAAGTCTCCTCGTTGCCTCCATGAGGACAGAGCCCATGTTCAGGATCAGGGTCGATGAATTCTGGCATGGTCCCTTCGGTTCTCTGGCCAAAATATTTTGCCGTCAGAAGCCCGGACGTTTCAAGACAAGACGGACAGACCAGAATTCGACGGTCTTCAACTCTGTAGGTAACCCCATCACCGTTTGCGGCCTTGTCCCCGATCTGTTTAATGTTTTTCTTCTCCTCAGGGTTTACATAAGACATTCTGAGACGGGCCCAGCCCGTGTAGTCCCGCATGACGCCCGCCGACTCCTCATAGTTTGAACCGCGAGTCAGCATCCAGCCTTCGTCCTTGGAAACAACCTCGCCGCCAGACTTTCTGGTGATCTCGCCCTTTCGCATCACCCCAACAATATCAAAGGGGACTTCAAGTTCACACCAAGAGCAGCATTCAAGAGACGCATGCTTCAGCATCTTTTCAAGCTCCGGTTTCAGATCCTCGCAGAGCCGCTTCAGGATTTCATCTGCGGTCATGATCCCTCCCACATCCCTTCGTTCCAGTCCTTTTTGTTCTTCTCCGTGATCTCTCGAATTTCTTCGTTGGCCTTCTTGATCTGCTCAAAGAGAACTGACAGCCTCTGATACAAGCTGAGGGTGAATTCATGGCATTCACGTCCGATCAGGATTTCTCTTGGGAACGAATCCCTGAAGCCCTTGTCAAGCACGTACCAAGAATTCTTGTGTCTGCCGGTCGACTGTTTGATGCGCACCCGTCTTGCCTCAAAGACCTGGAGGACGGGTATTCCGCACGAATCATTTTCACAGGCTCTGCGGCCTTCCAGCCTTCATAGACATCGATGTAGTAACGAACCGTCCGGAGTTCTCCTCTTGGGATCTCGTCATCGAGAGAACAGAACTTTCCGTATTCATCAACGACAATTTTATGGTTTCGGTACTCCTCGATGATTGTCCGGTTGTCCTCTTCTTCCTTCATGCCGCCTCCTTCAGCAACGCTTTCGCTTGCTTACCAAAATCAGTCTCCTGATCAATAACGAAATATCTGAAGCCAAGTTCCTTGGCCTCAAATCTAAGGAACCAATCTCGAATCCAGGACTTCTTGTGCCAGTGTGGATGGTCGGTGTAAACAAGTATTTTCGTCTTCATCAAGTAAGCATCAGCAATCGTGAATGAACTCTCTGTCAGGACCCGATACTGCTTCTTGAACCTGATCCCGTTCTTCTTTAGAAAGTCATAAAGCTCACGCTCAGGGCGGTTCACCCTCTTCTTCAGGATTCTCGTAAGGCCAGCCGAAAGCGCATCAAGAGTTCTCTTCCGCCGTTTCGGGTCTTTCCAAGTCTTCTTGATGTAACCTATGAATTCCCCTCTTCTTTCTGCCCATAGTCTTCTGGCCGTCTCCGAAGAGCATTTTGATCTCTTGGCCTTGAACTCCTTTCTTTTCCAGAGACTTCTTAAAGTCTTGCCACCGAGCCTCTTCATTTTCTTTCGGTACTTGGAGTCTGAGGCCCATCGAAGCCGATTCATCTCGGAAATCTCCCCAGATCTGAAGGGCCTCCCAAACTTTTTTCTTGAGAGCATTCTCTTCCTATACCTACCGTCTCTCCATCTTCTCTTCATCATCCTTGACTGCCTAAGCGACCTTTCCCTCTTTGTCATACTTGACCTCTTGCATATATGCGATTCGCCAGTTCACCTTAATCCTTGAAGTCCTTTCAGTCATTGCCTCTCTGGAGCCTGCAAAGAAAAGTCTCATTCGCTTCTTTTTCCTCTCTTCCTCGGTCCCGCAGAGCGCAATTATGTGGTCTGCAACCTGAGCCTTTGAATATGCCTCTGCGATGTCTTCCATACGGATAATAGGCTTTGTTGCAGCGGCTCGATTACATTGACTAGCCGTGACCAGAACACAGTCAAACTCTTGGGCCATTGCCCGAAGTCCTTCGAATACGTCACCCTGAATGAACCGCTCGGAAGATCCATCTTTATCCTTGGCATAGCTGCCGCTCCTCAACAGGTCGCCATAATCAACGATGATCACGTCAGGCTTGAAGTCTTCGCGGTTCTCCAGACTGTAGAGATAGCTCTTGAGCGTTTCGACCGTTGCCGTCTTGGTCGGGTAGCCCTTGATGACCAACTCGCCGCCATGGAGCCTGAAGAACTTATTGACGCGGTTGACCGTCTTGTTTGGGCACTGGTCGATCTTGGCAACTCTTGAGATCCGGGACGCATACCGCTTCGCAATCTTCTTCTCCGAGATTTCGCAGGTAATATGGACAACTTTCTTTCCTCTCAGGAGATTATGGAAACCAACGTTGATCAAGGCCATCGACTTCCCGAATTTAGCGGGGGCAATGAACACGGTCAACGTGCCGGGGTCCATCCCGCCATCCATCCACTTGTCGATCCTCGCAAATCCGGTGGTCGCGCAGCGACCCTTATCCCGCTGAAGCATCTCCGGGAGCATGCTGATCTGTTTTCTGAAGTTGAGTCCTCCCTGCTCAAGTCTTGAGAGCCCTCTGATTCTCTGAGAGATGAAAGCGGTGCTTTTCTCTGGGTCTGAATCCATCTCCAGATTTTCAGCTGCTTCATAATAAGAACGTCTCAGTTCCTGAACACGACAGAACTTCAGGGTTTCCTCTTTTACATATTTGGTAGAACCTTGAGGGTGAGCAAAGATTCTGCGGATCAGTTTCTGAGCAGGCTTCAAGATGAACTTCTTTTTCTGAACTTCATCTTTGACTTGAACCTTCTTCTGAAGACGTTCTACCAGGTTATGGAGGATGGAGACTTTATTGGGGAGTTCCTTGGTACTGAGGTAAACCTTGTAAATCGACTGAGCAGCAAGTTTATGAAGCTCTTTGTCGAAGTATTCAGGTTTTAGCAAGCCTATCGTCTCTCTCAGGAATTTCTTGTCCTGAACCAGAGAAGACAGAATCTCTGCTTGAAACTGAACAGGGGTATTGAATCTCTCTCCAGACATGTTTCTCTCTCTTCTTTGCCTCTACTCATCTACCAACTTCTACGATTACCTCCCTATAAGTTCTCTTTAAGGGGGGAGGGGTTATCTATTAATAGGAAGGGGAGGGGGGATTTTTCTCTTAGTAGAACTTGAACCCCTTCTCCTGATCTTCCTGGATAAACTCCTTGTAGTATTCCTCAACAACATCTGCAAGCTCTCTCAGGATAGTCGGCAGCTTCTTTGCCATCTCAAGATGAATAACAACCGCCCTGTTCTTTGACCAGAGCCACTCTTCTTTCTTTTCGTTGAACGCCTTCAGGCGGATATCAACACGGTATTTGCGACGGTATTTCAGAAGCTGGAAGTAATACTTGAAGCCATCACCGGTCCTTACAAATTCTTTGTAATGAGACTCTGCATCAAACCGTCTGCGGTCTTTCTTCCGCTTCGGCTTTTCCTCTCCGTCCTTCACAAAGATTCCTCCAAATGAAAACGATGCCAATCCATGTCCGTTGCCTTCAGGTATTTTCAGCCTTCCCCTTTTGGCGCTTCTTTATGGCGGTTGATGTCAAAGTCTTCTTCTTCATAGATTTTGACCCGCTCTTCCGAGTGTCCCAACAGATGATGGTTGCCATAATGCATGAAGTCGTGGATTTCAGTCGTATTTTCGCCTTCAGCCTTCCGTCGTAAAGCTCGACCAACTCGCTGTAGAAGGGCAATGGGTGCTTTGCCACCTCCCGCAAGAACCAGGCTTCGGATAGCCGGAACATCAACGCCCTCATCGAAGATTGGAGTGGCGACGATACATCCAAGTTTCCCCTTCTTGAACTTCTGTAGGCAGCGCTCCACATACTCGTCTCGGCTTTCGGACGACAGGTAGACACAGTCAATCTCCTCTCCAAGAAGTCTCTTGTAGATCCTTGACGCATGACGCTTCTGCCAGGTGAGCACGAACGTCGGCTTGCCTTCTTCGTATTTTTGCTTGACGATCTGAACGATGCTTTCGTTGTACTTCGCGTTGTCGATGATCATGGAGTTATAAGCCATCCTCCAACTCAAGCTATTCTCGGGGTAGTAGCTAGGCCAGAGATGGATGGTCGGTCTTGCGCTGAAGCCCTTCTTGATGAGGTACTTGTTCTTGATATTGATGAGGACGTTCGGCCCGAAGACACTGATCAGCCTCAGGTCCTTATCGTTCTTCCCGGTCCACGGAGTCCCCGACAGAGCGCAGCGGAACTTGGCCTTCATGACCATGGCGATCTTATACCAAGTATTGGCGCTGCCGTGCTGGCACTCGTCCATGATCATCAGCTTCCATTGATCATAGAACGGTTTGTTTTTCTTGACGGGCTTCGGGAGGCTCTGGATCATGGCAACCGTGACTTGCTGAACATCGTTGATCCCGGCCCCGATCTTGCCGCACTTGATCCCGGTAAACCGTTCAACTTCGCGGGCGACCTGATTCAGGAGCGTCTTGCGATGGACAAGATACAACGTCTTACACTTCATCGCCTTGATGATCCCGGACGCGATGCGCGTCTTGCCGCCATTCGTCGCGACTTTAATGATGCCCGTCTTCTTCTTGACGAATCGCTGGACGGCCTTCATCTGATAGACGTTGCGCCCGTCGTCGGGACCGTTCAGCTTCACCTTATGAGAGCGTCGGATCCGTTTCTGATGCCAGTCGTGATCGACGGCTTCGCGGACATCCGTGATGACAGCATCTGGATACAAGTCCTGTAGCAGTGGGACCAAGCCGGTTGCGAGACGGCCCGAGAGCTTATTGAAGAGATGGGCCATCCCGTCCCAAGCCCCAAAGCGGATGGCCTTGTTCCAGCGAGGGTTGAACTTCGCGTGAGGGATCTCTACAGAGAAATAGGCATAGAGCTTGCGAAAGACTTTCGAACTAGCTTGAACTTTCGCTGTAGTCCCATCGATGACGACGTGTATCACGGACTCCCTACTATAACAGCAGGACGGGCGATGCTCGGCTAGATTTCTTTTCCGTTGATCACCCGATAGGTGTACGTGCGTCCCCCGTGCAGGATGTCAAGCTGCTGAATGAGGCTTGTGCGTTCCTCGATTTTCTCGAGCACCCGCAGCGCCGCATCCTTCCTCGTTTCGTCATCGTACCGCTTGTTGAGGGCGTTGTCTTTCAGCGCCCAGATCTCTGCGTTGAGCTTGAAGAGGGCCTCGAGGAGCGAAGCCATGCTGTCCCGGTTTTTCTTTTCGTGGAACAGCTGCTCGAGGAGATCAACGATGTTCTTCTTGATGCGTCCGATCTTGTAGTCCGTCTCCTGCTGGTTCCGGATGGACCTTGTGTTCGCCCGCCTCAAGGACATGACAGAGTACAAGTCGCACAGCGCCCCAAAGCTCAACGGGTAGAAAAAGATCCGGCTGTCTGAAGACGGAACCGTCCCCGTCATCAGCCGCTTCCCTTCCGCAAGAAGCTCATTTGACTGGCGACACTCTGTTGAACAGGTGACCTGAAGCTCATCGATGCTCTCAAACTCGGCCTTACAGATCTCACAGTTTTTCATGTCGTTGGCCTCATCGTGGTATCAACGTCAATCCCAAGATTCTTACAATGATCAAGCGCCGACTTCTGCCACTCTCCAGAAACAATTGCGGTACAGATATACTCGATGGGGTACGGCTTCGGGGAATCCCTCTTGACGGCAAGCGTCTTGACACTCTCGGTCCTGGAGCAGTACCGCGTCCCCAGGACTTCAAAGTCTCGAGGGCCGGGCCCAAGACTCAAGAGCTTGTTCATGTAGGCCGGATTCCAGATTGCGGCCTGACACGAGACTTGATACGGGGCTTTCTTGGAGACCATCCCATATCGCTTCTCTCCAATCTCAACGTCAGAGCCCGGGCACGGATAGAGCCGGAAGCAGCCGATGTTTGAATCCTCGAGCAACTTCGCAACCGCAAACTTGATGAACTCCACGTCTGGGCTCTCGCTCAAGAAGAAATCTTCCTGAAGCATGAGGAAGGCCCGGAACTGCTTGAAGCCATCGATGCCTCGCTTCAGATTCTCGCACCATCCGTAGTCCCGATTGTGGACAACGATGTATTCGCCGTTCCAGGTTGACTTCTTGTAGATGAAGTCCGTGACGAGGATCGTTGGGATGGTGCGCAGCGGCCAGAACTTCTCAAGGCACTTCATGAAGGGCTGCCAAGCATCGCTGTAGTTAAGACAACTCGGGACCAGAATTGCTAGGTCTTGCATGTCAAACCCCTCCGAAGGGCTTTTCGGCTCTCCGAACCCCGGTTCCCCGAGACTTGGAGAAAACACTGTGCTACGCTTGCTGCAAACAGGCAACTGCTACTGTTTAAAAACATGAAATTCAGGGTTTTCGTAAACTAGCCCCTACCTTCTCCCCTAGGGAGGCTAGTTTCTCCTCAACGGCAATTGTCATCAGAGATGCCCACAGATCCCGATTCAGCCACTTCGTCCACATCTCGAGTCCATACTGGCCCCGCTTGATCAGTTCCTCGTCAGAGGTTTTGTCGAGGAAGGCCCGGATCAGGTTGCCGGCATTTGCAGCCTGTTCCTCTTTGAAGAGCAAGCAGCACTTCTCATAGTCGATTTTGTTTTCCCAAGGCAGCGCGTAGTCCGTACAGAACAACGCCGGAATCCGTCCTGCCGACATGGCCTCAAAGAACCGATACGGGAAGACATGTTCGATGGATCGGCCCGCCAAACAAATCCGGGATTCATGCATGGATTTCTTGTAGGCGGCCATCCGCTTCTTCGCAAGCTCGGGATTGTCCCGCTCGACATAGCCTCCAAATTCAGCGTGCTGAGCGAAGTCGCACTTCAGCCCGCCATGAACCTGGCAGGAGTCGGCAGAATACATCCGGGGCTCATAGTTCCGCCATCCATGGAAGCTGACGTCATACTTGAAGCCTTCGGGATCAACCGGCGCAAGCTCCGCATACGGGGCAACCGGCCAAGCCCAGGGGATCGTGTTCTTGTCGGCCCGCTTCATGTGCGGCTTGACATTGCAACGGATAAAGAGGCAGTCCAGGTTATAGACCTGATCGAAGTCCGACACGTCAAAGAAGACATGTCGATTCTCCCGGCCCGGGAGATACTTGAGCTGCCGGATCTGCTGGACCTTGAAGTCACTGTTGTAGTACATCGTCGCAACCGGGAAATTGAAGATGTCCGCTTCGTCCGGATTATCCGTTGGGATGGTGTTGTCCAGTCTCAAGACTCCAGACGGAAGGATCTGACAGCCCGGGAGTTCCTGGCGCTCGACCTTGTACGTGTAGCACTTGAGCATCTTAAATCTCCTTGATATCAAGCAAGTACTGTTCAATCGCAGCATAACGGGCGCAGTACGGCAGGTAGATCAGTTCGATGGCCTCGGTCTGAAGCGGCCAGCCGGTGTAGTAGAATGTTCCGTCCTCCTTCTTTTTGAATTCATGGAAGTGATAGCAGATGAGCTTGTCCTCCCCGACGTACACGCCATCATCCCGCTTGTCAACCTTCCACTGAGAAATATTCCAGGGGCCGGCATTGACGCCAAAGCTTGCCGTCTCCCGGAAGCAGCAGTAGAAGTCCTTGGGCCAGTCGTCCAGGTATCTCTGGTCGCCGCACGTCGATTCATCGCACTTCGCCAGGCATTTCTCGGCCCACGAATGGCAGCACTGCTGTCCGGTCTGGTTATGCTTGAACGTCAGCCAGCCGACATTGTATTTCCCGTTCGCCGCGAAGTAAGGCGCTCTCTCCGGGATAATCCGATGCGGCGTTGCAAAGATCGAGCCGCCAAGCTGCTTCTCATGCTGGATTCTCGGGTCCCCATAGAAGCACAGATCGGCGTCAAGATAGGTGATGTTCGTCAAGCCATTCTCGTTCAGGAGTCCATCACAAAGCTGGGATGCCATCGTCCAGCAGAATTCCTTCCAACTCCGATTTTCTTTTGCGCGCTTGATGTCCTCGTTCTCGAAGTCTCTCAGGTCAATGATCTCGGTATTCCGGAGTCGGCCCTGCCGCTGAAGACGGCTCAGGGTCTTAACGGTCGCCTCGTCAAGCGCAAGGATGTACAGCAGAGCCTCTTCGGAGTTGTACTCCATGAGACTCTCGTGGAGGCAGAGCCCCTTGACGAGGTAATTCTTGTCAAACAGCGTGCAGTAGTTCCTCATATTTTCTCCGCCAGATACGTGATATGGGCGTAGCCTCCGTGTTCGTCATTCATGAAGACGGTTTCAAAGTGCCTGAGGACAAGCCCGGCGAACGTCAGCAGCATCATGAACTCTCGTTCCGAGAAATGGATTTCAACGCACGGGGTCCCGTAGGCTTCTTTCATGAAGTAGCGGGTGCTGCTGTTGAAGAGGATCGGTGTCCGGTTGAAGACAACGAATCTCTTGGAGACTCGGGCAGCCTCGGTGACAACCTTCGTGTACTCCCGGATGTGGAGCATACACGCGCCCGAGACGACGATGTCAAATGACTCGTTCCCGTAGGCAAGGCTCCGGGCATCCCCAATGTCATACTTCATGTCCGGGTACAACTCAAGAGCAAGCTTCTTGAACGACGGGTTCCAGTCACAGGCAACGTAGTCGTACTGAAAGCCCGCGATGCGCATGATCTCCCGGTAGTAGCCTCCCGAAGCCCCGACATCAAGCAGCCTTGTCTGAGGACGGTCTAGGATTTCTGGAATATGGAGAAGCGTCTTGGTGAAGGCGTCAAAGACGGCAGGGCTGCCACCCCGTCGATACGTCTCCAGTTCATTCCGGACAACCATGTGATACTGCTTTCGGGGAAGCTCCGGATCCATCCACCCATTGCCGGCTTCCTTCCAGGCGTCTTCAATCTCTTGAGGGGTCTTGAGTTCGATCATAGCATCTCCTTCAAGACATCTGAGATGAGCTTCATCTTTTTGTCGTAGGTATGCTCCCGGAGGGTCCGTTCCTGTCCCTTGTGAGCGATGTCCTGGGCTTCCTGCGGATGTTCAATGAAGAAGCGTGACAGATCTGCGGCATGTTCCGCGTTGACGTAGCTGACGCACTCCTTCCCAACTTCAAACATCTCCGCAAGGTTCTCCTTGTGGTCCGTAAGCAGGAGGGCCCCGCATCCCGTCGTCTCGTACAGCTTCATATTGTTCGCGTACTGCCTCGAGACTTCTCCGTGTCGATTGACGACGATGCTCGAGCGGGAAACGATGTTGTACATGTCCATCCCCCAGGCCTGATGACAGTACCGCTCCTTCAAGGCCATGTCGTCCGGGAGCGTCTCCTGTCCATAGCCGAACCAACGGAACTCTTCGACCCGCTTGGCGATTGTCTCCAGAACGTCCAGGCCAAACTTCCAATGCGAGGGATAGCCAACACCCCCAACAAACGTGATCGGGATCTTCTGCGAAACAAACGTATCCTGCGTCAGCATCCCAAGGATTCTCGGGTCAAACGCAAGGCGGCTGTAGACGGCTCGAGGGCCTTGCGCCTTGATCAGATCGACGTAATGCGGGAAGCTGGTGAAGATCACGTCACACATCTTGATCTTTTCGTCTCCCGGCCAAGGGCAGGAACACTGCGCCGCAATCAGCTTGACGCCATAGCTCCGGATTCTCTGGATTTGACTCGGGCTGAAATACGATAGGTCCTGAAGGAAGAGGACATCCGGCCTGTAGTCCCGGATCTGAAGGATTGCCGGGTCCTCTCCGCCAAGCGTGTAGCTGAGCTCATCCATGTACTTGTACTGAAGAAAGGTGTGATTTGCGATGACGTCCATCGCCCGCCAGCCTTGTTGCTTGAGCCAGTAGGAATAGGAATCCCCCGTCCCAAACATTCTCCCGAGAAGGCCATCCAGTTCTTCACTGTAGGGCTTCCCTGAGAGTGGGACACTGCTGATGAAGTCTGGATAGTAGGTATCTGCCAGGAGTATTTTAGGGTTATGCACAGGTAATCCTCCTCGCAGTGTCAAGGCTTTTATTAAGAATCCTCCCTCTCATGTTGCAGCGAATTACTGCAACTCTGTAGCCAAGCCTTTTAAGTTCTTTTCTTATTCTGTTGTCCCTCTTTCTATTGTCCGGTTTTGAATGCCAGTAAGCTGAGTCAAAATATAGGCATGTCTTTGTACTCGGGAAGAAAGCATCCGGAAGCGTGAATGGGCTGTAAATCTGGTACTGTCTCCTGTACTTCATTCCCCAGCAGTCAATTATGTCATAGCATTCAGTCTCGAAACGGTTTGGACTCCCCCTAAGCATTTTTGCTCTTGAATCAATCATTCCAGAAAGCATTCGGAATCGTATATCTTTGTCCTGCCAGTTCCTCTTGCTTGATTCCGATCTAAGTCTTCTTGCTCTTGGAGTCTTGTTGAACTTTTCAATTCTAAGACCAGAAGCTATTTTCATTTCATCTCTTGCCATAGTCTTCTTCATCATCCTCGAATATTTCTTTCTGCTTCTCCTGCCATCAGCAAACTGCCTTCTGATTTCTTCTGAGTGATGTTTTCTCCTTTCAGACGTCCATGATTTCTTTCTTAGGTCATTTCTCTTCTTCATTGAATTACTCGTGATAAAATTTACGAATCGCACGAATAACGATGTCTGCTTGGAGATCCTTCATCCCATACCAACAGGGCAGGGACAAAACCGTCCGGCAGTGATCCTCGGTGTTGACGAGCGAATTGGAATAGAAGTTCGCCTTCTCAACGGGCATTTTGTGAGCCGGAATCGGATAATGAATCATCGTCTGGATCCCTTGCGCGTCAAGATACTTCTGAAGATGCTCTCGTTCGTCGCAATGGATCGTGTAGAGGTGGCAGTTCTCACCTCTCAAGACTTCGGAGGGCCGGACATATTTCATTTTGTCCAAGCCCCTTCGGTAGTGGATTGAAAGCTGTCGACGGTTCTCATTCACCTTTTCGAGAGAATCCAGCCGGACATCGAGGAATGCCGCTTGGACCTCATCGAGTCGGGAGTTGTCGGCATAGAAGACTTGCTTGCCGTCAATGATCCCGTAGTTTCTTGCGATCTTGACGCGGTTTGCAATCACCTCGCTGTTCGTCAGAACCATGCCGCCGTCCCCGAGACAGCCGAGATTCTTGGTTGGATAGAAGCTGAAACAGGCCGCCAAGGATCTTGAGCCAATCGCATAATCATTGCAGACTGACCCTGCCGCTTGAGCAGCATCTTCAATGATTGCAATCCCGGCCGCATCGCAAGCATCAGTCATGGCCGGGATGTTCACGATGCGCCCATAGAGATGAACGACAACAACGGCCCGGACGCCCTCGATGAGCCGCTTGTTCCTCAGCTGAGTCGGCTCAAACAATCCACGGTGATCAACGTCCGCAAAACGGACGCCACAGCCCGCAGCCTTGATTGCACACACCGTTGGAGGGGCCGAATTCGCAACCGTCAGGACAATGTCGCCTTCTCCGAGTCCGGCAGCCGCAAGCGCCATTGTGATGGCATCTGTCCCTGAAGCAACTCCGATTCCATACTTCAGGTTGTTATACTCGGCAAACCTTTTCTCAAAGGCTTCAACTCGAGGGCCGAGAATAAATCTGCCATCTTCGACAGTGTCTCGGAAGGCTTTCTCAAGCCGGTCCTGATCCGGTCGCAAGCTCTCCCGGAGATTGTTGAACGGGACAACGTACTTAGAGGAGAGCTTCAAAGTCTTTGGGGTCATCGATGTAATCCTTGAGATCATAAGGTTCAGACGCCAGGACAAGGAGGACAGTGTCCTTGTCGAAATCCGTGACGCGAACCCAGCACATCTCCGGGACATACAGCCCTCGTCTCGGGTTGTCCAGAGACGCATACTGCGTTCCATTCTTGTTCCTTACTTCAACTTCACAGGTCCCGTGAATCGGGATGAAGAACTGCTTGCACGTTCTGTGCGCGTGATCTCCCCGCATCACCCCTTGCGGAACGCACCGGATGAAGAACAGACGCTTCGGCTCGAAGGGGAGATCCTTCTTGCTGATATCGAATTCAACGGGGACCAGGACGCCATCGGCCTGAGTGTATTCTCTCAGGTCAACGTAACAGGCTACAGGTACTGAAGGCATACATTCCCCTCCCAATGGACGACGACATCGAGCTTGTCCTCATTCTCCCAGTACCAACGCCGCAGCAGCCGCTGATCGGCCTCGAGGGAATTCGGCCCCGACCGGAACAACCGGCACATGGCCTTGGAGACATCTCGATTGTTCAGGGCGTCCGCAAAGGTCTTGGTCTTCTCCATGAAGCGGATCGGATCGCCCGGGTTGATCGGCGGGAAGATCCACCACTTATGGTCTTCCTCTTCCCACAGGAACATGAACTCCTTGAAGGCACTCGGCAAGACGATGGTGCCCCGCTTCCCTGCCATACTAATGTTCTGAAGGGCTGCTTCCGGGTCCAAGATATGTTCAAGGACATGGGAGCAGAAAATGTAATCAAAATACTTAGCCGGGTAGGGGAAGGGCTGCTGCACGTCCCAGATCTTTTTCTCGCCAACCAATCCGTCAAGCCGATCTGAGATGGCGTCCATGTAATGCGTTGCGTTCTGAAGAGGGTACGGTCCAGGGCCGACATCGAGGATCTTCCATCCCGGTTCAAACTTGACTCCTTGGAGTGCATACTCCCGGGGTTCCCGGCCAACCGGCTTGCGGAACCTCAAGCAGAATGCGGGATAGAAATGGATATTCGGCTCTTCAGCTTCGAAGATAAAACCGTGCTGCTCGACGGTTTTCTTCAGTAGGTCCCGCGTGTACGACATACAGTGATACCCAAAGTCATTTTTGCGGGGCCCGAGCAGATGCCGAACATAGAAGTCATCGCCCGTCTCTTTGTACTTCTTCAAGGTCATTTCATGATCGGGGACGTCAAGCCGAAGACATCCGCCGGGCATCAGCTTCTTGTCGCATTCGTCAAGAGCCCGATGCGCCTCCGAGAGCGACATATGCTCGAAGACGTGCCGGGCGAGGATCTCATTTGCAGTCCAGCTTGATCCCGGAAGGTCAAAGAAGGTCCCATATTCATCGCAGACCAGTTCCTGATCAAGCGGACCAGAGCGGAGCTTGTCGATGGTCTTGTCCTTGTGCCTTGCGTAATAGTCCTCGTCTGTTGTCTTGTAGGCCCGGACAAGGTCAGGACGGTTCTTCGCCAGGAACGTCTTCTCTGAACGGACGTCAACGTTGATCCAGCCGTCCAGGTAGACCGTTCCGCATCCAACGTGAATTCTGTTTGGCATTAGTAGACCTCATGGAGAAAGAGAGGGCCAACAAGGTGAAGGTGACGGTTGTAGACTTCTTTCATGTAAGGGAGGAATTGGCGGTACTTGCCCATCAAGGCTGCGGCATCCTCGGCGTGTCGGCTTTCATTTTCGATCCGCTGCTTGTCTTGGATCGGATGATGCCAGATTCGAGCGCCTTGGATGCTGCCGATTCCTAGCCCCTCGAGGAGGACCCGAAAGGTGATCGAGTTGTCGTTCCCGTACATGCGGACAACTTCGTCCATCCATCCAACCTTTTCTCCAAGCTCCCTCGAGATGATCCCGAAGTTCGCATAGAGCATCTCATGATAGGTCTGGACAAAGTACGGCATTGTATGGTTGGCGTAGTACAAAGCGCCAAGGCCGCAGTCGGGGTTCTTCTCCATGAAGTCGATGGCCGCGGTGTCATACCCGGGCATGACTTCAGCGTCATCGTTGAGCCAGATGACCCACTTCCCGCGACAATG
>Ga0126369_10000604_pt1 | contig 23734 bp, 22 predicted proteins | sample PanSoiMetaPlot_1_FD_109646 | JGI IMG/M metagenome (GOLD analysis project Ga0126369, IMG submission 109646) | Tropical forest soil microbial communities from Panama - MetaG Plot_1 | ecosystem: Environmental > Terrestrial > Soil > Tropical forest > Bulk soil | place: Panama | collected 2016-02-17
CAAGCACTCGACCGATAACTTCATCGTCGCGCCCGGCATCAAGGGACTGGTCATGACGGTGTTTACGCTGCCGTCGTACCCGTACGTGTTCAAAGTGATCCGCGACAAGATCTCGCCGTCGAAGGAGACGACGCCGGAGAAGGTGAGGGAGAAGTACTTTCTCGTTAAGCACCACGACCGGGTCGGACGCATGGCGGATACGCTGGAGTACTCGGATGTCGCCTTCCCGCGCGCCCGCTGCGCTCCCGAGCTTATCGAAGAGTTGAAATGGTTCGCCCCCTCGCTCATCGAGGAAGACGGCGACATGATCATCGTCAAGCACCTGTACATCGAGCGGCGCATGACACCGCTCAACCTCTTCCTCGAGTCGGCGACGCCGGCGCAGCGAGCCAGTGCGCTGCGCGACTACGGCGATGCGCTGAAGCAGCTTGCCGCGGTGAACATCTTCGCCGGGGACCTCCTGTTCAAGAACTTCGGCGTCACGCGCTTCGGGCGCGTTGTCTTCTACGACTACGATGAGATCGACTACGTGACGGCGTGCCGTTTCCGGCGCATCCCGTCGCCCCCGCCGGGTTACGACGAGATGTCGGGCGAGGTGTGGTATCCGGTGGGGCCGAACGACGTTTTCCCCGAGGAGTTCGCGACGTTCCTTCTGACGGACAGCGAAGTCCGGGCCGATTTCCTGGCCCGGCACGCCGACTTGCTCGACGCCGATTGGTGGCAGGCGGCGCAACGCCGGCTCGCCGGAGCAGAGTTGCCCGAGGTGCTGTCGTACCCGGAGCGGCTGCGCTTCGCGCACGACCCGCGCGCATAGCTGGCTACTGCTTCGCGCCCTCGCTCAAGCGCCGGGCAACGTCCTTCGCTTGCACCGCTGCGCCCGCGTCGCCCTGCTTCGCCGCCTCCACATACCAATCGAGCGCCTTGCGCAGATCCTGCGTCACGCCGTCGCCGTGCTCATAAAAGCTGCCGATGATGTACTGCGCTCCCGCGTCGCCGTTCTGAGCTGCGGCTTCGTACCATTGAGCTGCGAGCTTCCAATCCTTCGGTGCCCCGCGCCCCAGGAAGTACTGCGTGGCGACTTGCACTTGGGCATCGGTGTGTCCCTGCTCCGCTGCCTTGAGCCACCACTCGGTCGCGGAGGTAAGCGAGCGCGTCACACCGAGCCCGTTCTCATAGAGCAGACCCAAGTTGTACTGCGCCTGCGGCTGCCCGGCTTCCGCCGCCTTGCGCAGCCAGACGACACCCTGGTCGAGATCGGCGCTGCCGCCTTCGCCACGCAGCATCATCATGGCCAGATTGAACTGCGCCAGGCGATCGCCTTTCGCTGCGCCCTGCTCGTAGATCAGCCGTGCGGCTGCGTAGTCGCCGCCGCGATACGCCTGCCACGCGGCGTCGTTGCTGCTCGTAGCCGCGATGACAGTGGGGGCACCGAAGAGCGCAATTGCGACCGCGGCGCCGACCCAGAAGCGCAACAGATGCCTCATCGAGGATCCAGGAGTATCATTATCGATTCAGTCTATCACCGAGCCTGAAAGTGTTCGTAAGCAGCTTCGATCTGTTCAAGATCGGGCTCGGGCCGTCCAGCTCGCATACCGTTGGGCCGATGCGCGCGGCGCGACGGTTCGTGCATGATCTCGCCGCTGACGGCAAGCTCGACACGACGGCGCAGGTTGTCGTCGACCTGTACGGGTCGCTTGCGCTCACGGGGCGGGGGCACGGCACGGATCGCGCGATCCTGCTTGGCCTGTCCGGCGAAACGCCCGACGGCATCGATCCCGACCAAGTCGACCCTAAGGTTCGTCGAATCCGAGCCGAGCAATCGCTTCTGCTCGACGGCCGGCATGCCATTCCCTTCGTCGAGCAGGAAAATCTGCGCTTTCGCATCGACAAGGCGCTCGCGTTCCACAGCAATGGCATGCGCTTCACCGCGTATGACGCTGCCGGGGGAATCGTCGCGCGCAGGATCTTCTTCTCGGTCGGCGGTGGGTTCATCGTCGACGAGGCCGAAGCGCAGCACGTAGGAGACCCGGCCGAGCCGTCGCGGGTACCGTACCCGTTCGCGAACGCGGCCGAACTCCTCGCGCTCGGCGCGAACGCGAAGAAACGCATCCCGGAGATGATGCGTGTCAACGAACATTCGCTGCGAAGTCCCGACCAGGTGCGCTCGGGACTTCTCAAGCTTTGGGCGGTGATGAACGACAGCATCGAGCGCGGGATGGTGCACGACGGCGTGCTCCCTGGGGGCCTCGACGTGCGGCGGCGGGCGAAGGGCCTGCGCGATGGGCTGCTCGCGAAGCAGGCAATCAAGCAGATGAACCCGACGGAGGCGATCGACTGGGTCAGCGTTTATGCCATCGCGGTCAACGAGGAAAATGCGGCTGGCTCGCGCGTCGTGACGGCCCCGACCAACGGCGCCGCCGGGATCATCCCGGCAGTCATTCGCTACTACCGCGAGTATTACCCCGAGAGCAACAACGAGGGCGTGGTCACATTCCTGCTCACTGCGGCCGCGATCGGCGGCCTGTGCAAGCGCAATGCATCGCTGTCCGGTGCCGAAGTCGGATGCCAGGGCGAGGTCGGCGTGGCCTGCTCGATGGCGGCGGCCGGGCTCACCGCGGCGCTCGGCGGAAGCAACGCGCAGATCGAGAACGCGGCGGAGATCGGCATCGAGCATCACCTCGGCATGAGCTGCGATCCCGTGGCGGGCCTGGTGCAGATCCCATGCATCGAGCGCAATGCCATGGGTGCGGTGAAGGCGATCAATGCCTCTTCGCTCGCGTTGCGCGGCGATGGCACGCACCGCGTCGCCCTCGACACCGTCATCAAGACGATGTACGACACCGGTCGCGACATGATGGCGAAGTACAAGGAGACCTCGCTCGGCGGACTCGCCGTGAACGTCGTCGATTGTTGAAATTCGTTACCGGTCGTGCGCGAGCGGGGCTTCCCGCGGTATCCTATGTCGTCGAGCGCTGCCGGCGCTCTAACCCGGGTTCCCAATGGCCATCGCAGGGCGGCAACGGTCTCGCGGAATACACGTGCGGCGCGCGTTTGGCGTTGCGGCGGTCACGCTCTTTGCCGCGGCCCCGGCAGTTGCGTTGACGCCGTTCACGGAGTTTCAGGTTTCCCGCTATCAAGGCATCTGGTACGAGATCGCATCGATTCCCGGCTTCTTCCAGGGCAAGTGCGCGCGGGACACACGGGCGGAATACGTTCCCGAGGATGGTGGCGCGCTGATCGTGCGCAACCGTTGCACACGTCCCGACGGCGGCGTGCAGGAGGCGGAAGGCCGCGCGCGGGTGCTCGACCCGTCTCTGCCGGCGGTGCTCAAGGTCACCTTCGTCAATCAGCTCGGCATCTGGTGGTATCCCTTCGGCCGAAACCAGGTCGTGATCGCCGAGGGCCGCAACAACCAGTGGCTCGTGATTGGCGAGCCTTCGCTTCACTACGGCCGGATCCTGTCGCGGCAGCCAACGATGCCCGACGACGCACTTCGGGCCGCTGTGGCCGCGCTGGTCGCAGAGAAGTACGACCTCTGCATGTTCGTATTCAAGCCTCAAGCCGGCGGTCGCACTCAGGCTTCGCGCCTGTGTGACGAAGGGCTTTGAATCGCATGCGCTTCGCCCCCGCGCTGATCGCAGTGGCCATTTTGGCCGGCTGTGCCGACAAGCCCAGCAAGGAGGAAGAGGAAGCAGCCAAGAACACGATGGTCTGCCAGCTCGATGGCGAGCGGGTCGTGATTCGCTTCGACACGGGCGAGGCGCGCATGCTGCTCCCCGGTGGCGATCGTGTGATCCTTTATCAGGTGCCGAGCCAGACCGGCGCGCGGTTCAGCAATGGCAACCTCGAATTGCGCGGCAAGGGCACCGAGTTCACGCTCGTCGACCACACCGCAGCCGTACAGGTGCCGTTGGTCGGTTGCGCGCCGTATTCCATCCCTAAGGACGGCAAGTAACCGCCGCGACCTCCAGTAAGAGGACGCCTGGCGCGCCGGCAACAAACCTAGAAGCGTGACAACGAGTAGGGGGCGAGTTCGATCGCAGGACGCTCCCGACGCGCGATCGAGGAAACAAGCTCTCCGGTGATCGCGGCCAGAGTGAGGCCGAGGTGCTGATGGCCGAAGGCCCCGATGATCTCCGGCGCGCCGGGGATCCGCCCGACGGCGGGCAACGAATCGGGCAGCGTCGGTCGGCATCCCATCCACGACGAAGCTTCGTCGAGTCCGTCGAGCGAGTGCACAAGTCGCGCGGCGAGCTTCCCCAGCATGGTCGCACGCGCCCAGTCGGGGTGCAGCTCCGAACGCGCAAGTTCGACCGTCCCGGCAAGCCGCACTCCCTGCGCCATCGGGGTGATGACGAATTCGGGCCTCGCGCCAATGAGCGGTACGCGCACCGTTTGCCTGCCAGCAACGTGCGGAATCATGAGGTGATAACCGCGCTCGGCAGCGAGCGGAACCCTGATGCCCAGCCGCTGCACAATGGCGCGCGCGCCGAGGCCCGCGGCAACGACGGCTTGGCGTGCGGTCCAGTGAGCATTGCGACCGACGATGCCGACCATTCCCGCTCCGACGGGCTGAACAGAGGTGACATGGTCGTCCACGAGCACTCCGCCTGACTGAACAAAAGCTTCAACGAGCTTGCGGGTGAGGCCCGCCGGATCGACGGTGTATTGCGCTCCCGGGTAGACGAACGCTCCAGCGATGTCGGGACGAAGCATCGGTTCGATCGCGCGCGCCGACGCTGGATCCGTCTCTTCCACGCTTATGCCGTGCCGCCGAAACACTTCCATGACCGGACGTTTGGCAGAAAGCGCGGCCGCATCCTGCGCCACGACTAGGATGGGCCCGGTTCGAATGAGCGCTCGAAGATCCGCGGCATCGGCGAGCCGGCGCCACGCCTCGGGCGCCGCCGCGAGCAGCGCGGCAAGTGCGGCGGTCGCCCGCTCTACCTGCGACGGGCGTGTATTCCAGAGAAAGCGCGCGAGCCATGGCGCAAGCGTCCAGAGGCTTCGAAACGGGATCGACAGCGGACTCTGTCTCGCGAACAGCAGCCGCGGCAAGTCGCGCCACAGTCCCGGACTGGCAAGGGGAAGGATCTGCTCGTACGCGAAGTGCCCGGCGTTGCCCCACGAAGCGGCGAGTCGCGCCTCACCGCGGTCGATCAGTACAACCGCGAATCCATGCCGCCGCAGCGTGAACGCACAGGCGGCACCGACGATGCCGCCGCCGATGACGACAACATCGTGGCTCGCCGGCACGGCTAGGCGATGCCCCAGCCGAATGGATCGTTTGGATCGATCAGGAGCGAGCCTTCGGACGTCACGTGGGCGGACCCGCGAATGAACGGAAAGATACGACCGTCCTGCACCTTGACGTGTCCGCGGAAAACGCTGCCCAAAATGCCTTGCTGGCGCCACTCCTCGCCCTCGCGCAGCTTTCCGTCCTCGAACAGGCATGCGAGCTTGGCGCTAGTGCCCGTTCCGCACGGCGAGCGATCGTAGGCGTTGCCGGGGCACAGGACGAAGTTCCGTGCGTCGCCCTCGGCGGGATCGGTACGTGCGAACAGCTCGATGTGATCGATCTCCGCGCCGTTGTCGCCGCTCACGCCGCGGCTCGCCAGCGCGGCGCGGACGCGGCGCCCGTAGGCCGTCAGCGAGTCGAGGTTCGACAGGCGTATGTCGAGCCCGTGCTGTTCGACGAGGAAGAACCAGTTCCCGCCCCAGGCGACGTCGCCCAGCACGACTCCAAGCTCCGGGACTTCCACAGCGACGTCCTTGTGCTTGCGATAGCTCGGAACGTTGGCGACGACCACGTCTCCGGAGTGCAACAGCTCGGCAGAGACGATGCCCACCGGGGTCTCCACCCGGACGACGCCGGGACGGATGCGGCCCAGATGTGCGAGCGAAGCCACCAGCCCGATCGTGCCATGCCCGCACATTCCTATGTAACCGACGTTGTTGAAGAAGATCACCCCTACGTCGCAGCTCTTGTCGGAAGGCGCGCAGAGCAGCGCCCCGACCATCGCATCGGAGCCGCGGGGCTCGTTGACGATCGCCGCGCGCCAGCGATCGTTTCTGGTGCGGAAGACTTTTAGTTTCTCGGTGATGGTTCCGTCGCCGAGATCAGGGCCACCGTCGAGAACGAGCCGCGTGGGCTCGCCTCCGGTGTGGGAGTCGAGGATCGCGATCCGACGCGTCGCAGCGCTGCTCAATCGCGCGAGTCGAGCGCTTTAAGCGGGCTCGAGGACCGGCAGGGCGGGACGCGTCTTCAGCGCCTGCTCCACCAGCGCGACGACCTGAGCTCGCTCTTCTCCGATCAGCGGCAATCGTGGTGGCCGCACCGTCTCCGTGCCGACTCCGACGATGCTTTCCACGAGCTTGATGTTCTGCACGAGCTTTCTCGACACGTCGAGATGCAGCAGCGGCGAGAACCAGCGATAGATCTTGCGCGCCTCGTCCACACGGCCGTCGAGAATGAGGCGGTAGATCGCCACGGTCTCGTCCGGGAAAGCGTCGACCAGACCGGCCACCCAGCCACGAGCACCCATCAGCATCGCTTCCATCGCCAGATCGTCGACTCCGCAGAAGATGGCGTAGCGCGCCCCGGTCCGGCTTATGATGTCGGTCACCCGGCGAACGTTGTCGGATGATTCCTTGATCGCCACGATCGAAGGTTCATCGGCGAGTTCCTCGAACATCTCCGGCGTCACGTCGACGCCGTAGGCGATCGGATTGTTGTACACCATGATCGGCTTCGGGCTCGCTTTCGCGATCGCGCGATAGTGCGCGAGCGTTTCGCGCCTGTCCGACACGTAACGCATGCCCGGCAGCACCATGAATCCGTCGGCCCCCTCTCGCGCCGCGCGCTCGCACAGCGCGATGCCTTCGGCGGTGCTCCCTTCGGCAACGGTCATGAGGACCGGCACCCTTCCCCGGGAAACCCGGACGGCGATGCGCAGAACCTCGAGCTTTTCATCGACGGAGAGAACCGAATTCTCTCCCAGCGAACCGCACACGATCAGGCCGTCGACGCCACGCTCGATCTGCCAGGCGAAGTGCTTCTCCATCGCCGCGACATCGAGGCGATGATCGGGTTTGAATTTGGTCGTCAACGCAGGATAAACACCCTGCCAGGTCGAATGGGTCATGGGTAACCTCGTTGAATCCGATATTGTAATCCCTCGCCTTCCGTTCCGCGGTCTCCTTGGGTGCCGACCGCGACTCGCTACTTGGGCTTTTTGGCGAGGTCGATGTCGAGATATTTCCAGATGTCGGAGCGAATCGGGTGCGGCTTGTAGCCGACGACCCACGGCTGGATAACATGGTCCTCGAGCAGGTGGTGGGTGAGCTTCCAGGGCGCGTAGGCGAGCATGAGATCGGTCATGCGGTCGTAGAGCTTCGTGCGCTCGGGTGAATCCGGAAGCTTCTTGGTTTGCTCGTACAGTTGATTGAATTCCGGAAGATTGAACCGTGAGTCGTTGGACTGGCCGACGTTCGGGCCGTAAAGCAGCTGCATGAAGTTGTCGGCATCGGGGTAATCAGCGTTCCAGCCGTCGTTGCGCATCTGCAGCTTGCCCGCGCGGGCCATCTTGCGTATCTCGGGCAGCTTGTCCTTCTTGAAGACCATACGGATGCCGATCGTGTCCATGTTCTTCTTCCACAGCTCGTCGATCTGACGATCGCGCGACGATGGCGTTGACCAGCGCTCGATGGTGAGCGGCTTGCCGTCCGGCAGCTCGCGGTAGCCATCGCCGTCGCGGTCCTTGTAGCCGAAGCGGTCGAGAAGCGCTCGCGCTGCCGCGGGATCGTAGATCTGTGCCTGCGTCTTGTGCCCGGGATCGTAGCCGGCGACATCGGGCGGAATGGGACTTTGCGCGGGAACGGCGCGACCTCGGAAGAGGACGCGGATGAACTCGTCGGTATTGAACGCCATGCTGATCGCGCGCCTGAGTGCGATCTTATCCTGCGTGTAGCCGCCGACGACAGGATCCTCCATGTTGAAGTACGCCCACCAGCTGTTGGGCCGCAGCAGCAGCTGATGCTGAATGCCCTTCGCGGCGAGCTCCGGCCTGAGTTTTCCCTTGTCGTCGAGCAGCTCGGCGATGAAATCGATCGGAAACGGTTGCAGATAGTCGACTTCCTGCCCGAGGAACGCGAGCCATCGCGGTTGCCCTTCCTCGATGACCGAGATCTCGATCCGACCGATCAGCGGAAGCTGCTTTCCCTTGAGCGCGCGCGCAATCGCGGCGTCCTCACGGTTGGCGGGCATCACCTCGTCGAACACCACCTTGCGAAAGCCCGGGTTCGCTTCGAGCACGATGCGATGGCTGCGCTGGTATTCGCTGAGCCGATACGGGCCGGTACCCACGGGGTGCGCGCCGACATCGAGGCCGTAGGCTTCAGCAACCTCCCGCGCGACCGCTGCAGTCGCGGGCATCGCCAGGATATAGGGAAACGTGTAGTCGGGCTGCTTGAGACGGATGCGAAGCGTGTAGCGATCGACAACCTCGAGCCCTCTGATCGGCGTGTCGTAATCGAACTTGCCGTTGCCCTTCGCTGCCGCGACCAACTCGTCGCCGCCCACGAGCTTGCCTTCGACCAGCCAAGCCCAAGGCGACTTGAGCGCCGGATCGAGCAGGCGCCTGAGCGAATAGGCGTAGTCGGCCGCGACGAGCTCGCGCGGCTTTCCCTTGAACGCGGGGTCCGGCGTGAAGAAAGTCCCTTTGCGCAAGCGGCACAGATATGTGGCGCCGTTATCGGAGGCCTCGGGCAGCCGCTCGAGCGTCAGTGGCGCCAGTTTCACCGGCCGCGCTAGATATTCGTACTCGAGCATCGACTCCGAGATGTGCTCGACGACGGAGTTCGAGGCGGCATCCCACGCCATCACTGGATCGAAACTGGACTCGGCGATGCTGAAGGTCGTGCGCAACACCTTGCCGGAATCGGCGGCGCTGGCGGCAAAACCAGCAGCGAACAGCGCGACGGCAGCGAATATGCGCATGAGTCTCACGGTATCTCCGGCGGGCGCTCACGGCGTCCCGATGAGGACGAGCGCGCTATAATCGTAGCATTCGCGATTTCTGAAGCGGAGTGAAAAGATGGGCAAGGGTGACGTGCGCGGGCGGCGTGGGAAGATCTTCAACGGCAGCTATGGAAAAAAGCGGCCCCACAAGAAGAAAAAGAAGGTGAAACAGGCGGGGACGCCGACGCCGAGAGGAAGTTGAGGCGATCGCGCTGACCAAGGCGTCACGAGCGATGGAGATGAAGCGACTCTCCGGAGGTAATCTCCGCGCCGCCGGCTACGACGAGCGCAATCGAAAGCTGGTGGTCGAGCTCACCGCCGGCACCTTCGCATACGAGGGGGTCAGCGTCGACACGTGGCGGCGCTTCGTGGGCGCCTCCTCGCCATGGAGCTTCTTTCGCGACAACATCGACGAGGAGTACCCGGCAAAGCGCGTTCGCTGAGGCGCTCGACGAGGAAAGATGGGACACCGCCTTCCTTGTTGACGCCGGGCATTTCGGCGTGGACGATGTAGAACTTGTCGCCCTCGGTCACGTCCATCCTGATGCTCGCCGCCTGGGTCCGCCCTTCTAAACGGATCGAATCCTCTGCACTGGGACCGGCAACCCACACGCTTCGCACGGGCGGCCCGCTCTCCCACTGGCGATCTGTGTTTCGCACAGGGGCAATTCAAGGACCGAACGACCGATCCGCCGCAGTAGCCATTTGATCCGCCCGAAGCACGGCCCGGGCAACGCCCGGAAGTTTTGCATGTGAACGACTGGAGGTCATCGCCGATGAAACCGCTCACCGCTGAACAAATCGAAGCCCTCCGCCAGCGGCTGACCGAGCGGAGGCAGGTGCTTCGCGCCGAGGTAGCGGAGCAGCTCGCGAACAGCGATGACCCGCGCGTGATCGGATTGAGGGATCAGCTCGCCGCGACCGAGGACTGGGTGCTGGCAGACATCCTGGGCGATCTCGACATTGCGATGGTCACGCGCGACACACAGGAGCTTCACGAGGTCGATGCAGCGCTCGCCAGCATGGAAGAAGGGAGCTACGGCACCTGCCGCGACTGCGGCGAGCCTGTCGGATGGCCACGGCTGAACGCCAATCCGACAGCTCTGCGGTGCATCGCTTGCCAGGAAGCTTTCGAACACGCGCACGCACGGCCCGGCCAACCGTCGCTTTAGGGCCGCGAGCGGCCGGATCGCATTACGACCGCTTTCGGCGCGGTCCGGGTGGCACGTAGCGTTTCACCCAGTCGAAGAACTCGCGGTACCACAAGCGCGAGTTCTGCGGCTTCAGTATCCAGTGGTTCTCGTCGGGAAAATAGACCAGCCGCGCCGGCACTTTGCGCGCGCGCAGGGTGTTGTAGTACTGCAGCGCCTGCGTGGCGGGCACGCGATAATCGAGCTCGCCATGGACCACCAGCGTCGGAGTGTTCATGCGCCGGGCATAGTGGTGCGGCGATTGCTTCATCACCCGAGCCGGGTTGTCCCAGTGGAAGGCGCCGAGTTCCTTGGCGAAAAAGCGGTAGCCATCGGTTGCCATCATGCTGACCCAGTCGTAGCAGCCGGCGTGACAGACATAGGTCTTGTACCGGTTGGTGTGCCCGTTCATGTAAGCGACCAGGTAGCCGCCATAGCTGCCACCGCTCGCCGCCAGTCGATCCCGGTCGATGTAGCCCTGCCGGAGCATGAAGTCGGTCGCCGCTTCGGTGTCCGCATACTCGCGTGTTCCGTAGTCGCCGGTGATGGTTTCGAGCCATTGCTGCCCGAACCCTGACGAGCCGTGATAGTTGACGCCGACAACCACATAGCCTTTGCCGGCGAACACTTGCATGTTCCACCGGAAGTGCCAGCCATCAATGTGGGCGGAGTGCGGGCCGCCGTGGATCGAATGCAGTAGCGGCCATTTGCGCTTCGGATCAAAGCGTGGCGGATACGTCACCCACACCTGCACCGGATGCCCACGCCAACCCTTGACCGTGAACTCGCGCGAGGTGCCCAACGCCGCGCGCGAGAGCAAGGCGCGATTGAGCGTTTCGATGGCGCGCTCGCCTCGTCCATCGGATCCGATGGCAAAGAGCGCTGGCGGATGCGAGAGCGTGGCGCGGTCGAACGCGATGCGCTTTCCGTCGCGCGACACTGCAAAGCTACCCACCGTGCCCGCGGGAGCGACGGGCGCGGGCAGCGAATCGCTCAGACCGAGCCGATGCAGACCATGGCGTCCCCGATCTTCCACGAGTAGAAAGAGGCTCTTCGAGTCAGGGGCCCAGGCGAGTTTGCTCGTCGCACGGTCGAGTCTGGACGCAAGCCGGCGGGTCTTGCCGGTGCGGCGCTCATGGAGTGTTAGACGCCCCTGATCGTTGAACGCGCGCTTGACGTTGTACGAAGTCCAGGCGAGGTGGCGCCCATCCGGGGAGTAACGCGGTCCTGCGTCGCTCAGGCCGCTGGCCGAGGTGAGCGTGCGGTGACGACCGCTAGCCAGGCTGACGACCACGATGTCGCTTTCGTTCATCATCGCGGGTTCCGGCGCAAGGTCGACCGTCAGCGCCAGCTCTCGCCCATCGGGGCTGACGTCGTAGAGCTCTGCCGAAGGCTCCCAAGGCTGCAGCGCGAGCCCGGTTCCGGACAACAGGTCGCGCGTGCGCCCGCTGGCAACGTCCGCGGCAAAGATGTGAGGCGCGCGTCCGTCGGTGAGCCACTTGTCCCAGAAGCGGTATTCCCCCCGATCCGTGACATGGACCTTGACCTTCGACTCCTTGCGCTCCTTCCTGCGCTTCGCCTGTGCCTGCTCGGTCGTAAGCTCGGGCCAGATCCATGAGATGAATGCGATACGCTTGCCGTCGGGAAACCAGCGCAGCCCTGAGGCGCCGTTGGCCAGAGAGGTGAGCCGCCGCGCTTCGCCGCCATCGGGCGCGATCAGATAAACCTGTGGCTCCTCGTCGTCCTTCCGCTTGGCAGCGAAGGCGATCCATTTCCCGTCGGGCGACCAGCAAGGCTCGCTGTCCTTGTCGCCAGAGGTCAGGCGCCGCGCCCTGCCGCCATCGGTAGGGAAGAGCCACAGCTCCGTGCGACCCTCGTTCTTTTCCATGTCGTAAGCCGTGACAGCGGCGCATGCGAGACGGCCGTCGGGCGAGAGTGTCGGCGAGCCGATTCGCTTGATCGCCCAGAGGTCTTCGACGCTGAGCGGGCGCTTGTTTCGAGGCATGAGTGCTCCAGGGATGGTTCGTTCTCCGAGCGCTTCGGCCCGGCGCGGGACCGGCGGATTGTACAGGCTGCGCAATCGGGGTGCCTGCTGCGATGCGGTAAACTCGGGCCATCATGAACTATCGTCGGCTCGGCTCCGCCGGACTCCAGGTAAGCGTGCTTTCCCTGGGCTCCTGGATCACCTACGGCAATCAGATGGGCGAAGAGCTCGCCCTCGAGTGCATGGCGGCTGCCTACGCGGCCGGCGTGAATTTCTTCGACAACGCGGAGGTCTATGCCAAGGGCGTCTCCGAGACGATCATGGGCAATGCCCTGAAGAAGCTCGGCTGGCGCCGCTCCTCGTACATCGTGTCGACAAAGTTCTTCTGGGGGCTCCACGACGGTGCGAACCAGAAGAACACGCTCAACCGGAAATATCTGCTCGAAGCGATCGACGGATCGCTCGAGCGCCTGCAACTCGACCATGTGGATCTCGTATTCTGTCATCGGCCGGACCCGGAGACGCCGATCGAGGAGACCGTGTGGGCGATGCACGACATGATCCGTTCGGGCAAGGCGCTCTATTGGGGCACGTCGGAATGGAGTGCCGCCGAGATCATGACCGCCTGGCAGATCGCCGACAAACATCACCTCGCCAAGCCGGTCATGGAACAACCCGAGTACAACCTCTTTAGACGCGATCGAATCGAGAAGGAATACATTCGACTGTATCGCGACATCGGCTTGGGCACCACGACCTGGAGTCCGCTCGCATCGGGCGTCTTGAGCGGCAAGTACAACGACGGCGTGCCGCCGGGATCGCGGGCCACGCTCAAGGGTTACGAGTGGCTGGCCGATCGCATTGTCGATCCGGCGAAGATCGCCAAAGTGCGCAGGCTCGCGCCGATCGCCGCAGAATTAGGATGCACGCTCGCGCAACTCGCTCTCGCGTGGTGCGCGCGCAACCCGAACGTCAGCACGGTGATCACGGGTGCGACGCGGGCTGCGCAGGTCACGGAGAACATGAAGGCGCTCGAGGTCGTGCCGAAATTGTCCGCGGAGGTTCTCGCGCGGATAGACGCCGCGCTGGAGGATCCGGCGCGATGAGCAATCCGCTGGAAAGCTGGACCGAGGAACAGCGCTCGGCGTATCTATATCGCGCCTGCGCCGAAGCGGAAGCGGGTACGGCCCGCGCGGATCTGTTCCGGCGCCTCGCCGGCGAAGCCGAGGCCCAGGCGACGATCTGGCGCGCGCAACTCACGGCGAGCGGCAAGCCAGCCCCGCAGCCATTCCTCCCCGATGCGCGCACGCGTCTCGTCGCACGGCTGGTGCACCTGCTCGGCCCGCGCCGGCTGCGCGGCGTGCTCGCGGCGATGAAGGTGCGCGGAATGGCGGTTTACAGCAAGCGCGAGCCGGGCGGGCACAGCGCACCGGTCGCGGGAGGCGTCGAGCATCGCCATCGCGGCCTCGGCGGCGGCGGCAACCTGCGCGCCGCGGTGTTCGGGGTCAACGACGGCCTCGTGTCCAATGCGAGCTTGATCTTCGGGGTGGCCGGCGCGAGCGCGGATCCGACGGTGGTGCTTCTGACCGGCGTCGCAGGCTTGACCGCGGGCGCGTTCGCGATGGCCGCCGGAGAATTCGTTTCCGTGCGCTCACAGCGGGAGCTTTTCGAGTATCAGATCGGGCTTGAGCGCGAAGAGCTCGCCGAGTATCCGGATGCAGAAGCCCAGGAGCTCGCGCTGATCTACAAGGCGAAGGGACTCTCCGGCGGCGAGGCCCAGCGCGTGGCGAAGCAACTCGTGGCGGATCCCGAGCACGCGCTCGATACGCTCGCGCGGGAAGAGTTGGGACTGAACCCCGACGAGCTCGGTTCGCCCTGGGGCGCCGCGATCTCTTCATTGCTGTCCTTCGCCGTCGGCGCTGCGATCCCGCTGCTGCCTTTCGCCCTGGGTGCCGGGAAGAACGCGCTGGTGATCGCCGTACTGCTCACCGCGCTGGCCCTGTTCGCGATTGGGGCGACGTTGTCGCTGTTTACCGGGCGTGGAGCAATCCTCTCCGGACTGCGCATGCTGCTGCTCGGCGGGCTCGCCGGTGCGGTCACATTCTCCGTAGGCAAGCTTTTCGGCGTCAGCCTGTCTTGAGGTGAGCACGGCCCGCGTCACGCTCCGACCCGGGCGCGAGAAATCGCTTCGTCAGCGTCATCCCTGGGTTTTCTCCGGGGCCATCGCGAGCATCACAGGCTCTCCTCATGCAGGCGATACCGTCGCAATTCTCGCTTCGAGCGGCGAATTTCTGGCCAACGCCGCGTGGAGCCCGGAATCGAACATCCGCGCGCGCGTCTGGAGCTTTGATCCGGAAGATGTGATCGACGCGGCGTTTCTCCGTTCCCGCATCGAGCGCGCGGTGCGCATGCGCGACGGGCTCCTGGATTCGGAGCACACCGGCTGTCGGCTGGTACATGCGGAATCCGATGGCCTGCCGGGATTGATAGCCGATCGCTACGACCGGGTGCTCGTCGTGCAGTTGCTTACGGCAGGCGCGGAGGTGTGGCGAGAGGCGTTGATCGAGGCGCTGCGCGCGGTGACCGGGTGCGAGACGGTATACGAGCGCTCCGATGCCGATGTGCGCGCCCTGGAAGGGCTCGCGTCGCGGACCGGGATCGTCCGCGGAACCCCGCCCGAGCGGTTGTCGTTCGTCGAGGGAGGGCTCGTCTACCGGGTCGACGTCGCGCACGGACAGAAAAGCGGCTTCTATCTCGATCAGCGCCTGAACCGGGCACGCGTGCGTGCGCTTGCAGGCGGACGCGAAGTGCTCGATGGGTTCTGCTACAGCGGCGGCTTCACCTGCGCCGCGCTCGCCGGTGGAGCTCGCTCCGTGATCGCGATCGACAGCTCGGCCGCCGCACTGGCACTGGCCCGCGAGAACGTCGCCGCGAATAATCTCGATTCCGCTCGTATCGAGTGGCGCGACGCCGACGTGTTCGCCGAGCTTCGCCGCCTGCGCGACACGGGTGCGCGCTTCGATCTGATCGTTCTCGATCCGCCGAAGCTCGCGCCTACGGCGCGGCACAGCGAAAAGGCTGCGCGAGCCTACAAGGACGCCAATCTGCTCGCGCTCAAGCTCTTGCGCCCGGGCGGCCGTCTTGCGACGTTCTCCTGTTCCGGCGGCGTGTCGGCGGAGCTGTTCCAGAAGATCGTCGCGGGTGCTGCGCTCGACGCTCGAGTCGAGGCATCGATCGTCGGCCGCTTCGGGCCGTCACCGGACCATCCGGTCGCGCTCAATTTTCCCGAAGGCGATTATCTGAAGGGACTTCTGGTCCAGCGTACCGCGTGAGCCCGGCGCCGAAGCAATTGCTGCGACACCGGGCTCGCGGCGTCACGCTTTCTTCGACAGACACTCCTTCATGAACGTCTTGCGCTCCGCTCCCTTCTTGCCAGTTGCCTGCTTCGCGCACAGGCGCATCTTGTCCTGCTGCGAGATCTTGACCGGCGTGGCTGCGGGCGTCGTCGTTGCCGCCTTCGCGCCGCGGGGCTGAACCGCGGCCTCGTCAGCATGAGCGACGGAAGCGGCGAGACCGACGAATCCTGCCAAGGCCAGTGCGTACAGTGTCTTCATCATCTTCTCCTCGGATCGGTTGGGATATGCGGCCACGTCGAGATCGATCGCGACCACACCGGCATTAACGCCCGGAGGAGCTTCTGCCGCGTCAGACCAACGGACGATACGGACGGACGCCGTGGCCCAAGATCGTGCTCGCGTGGCCTCGCGCGCGAACCTCCGCAGGCCTTCGAGTTACGACCCGAATGTGATATATGACGTCGGAGTTACAGGCCGCCTGCGCTACACACTCCCGAGTCGCCGTCCTTAGTGATTTGCGCGTCTCAACGATGTCGCCGACAGTTACCCACAAACTACTTGATGATGCACGACGCCTTCTGGCGGAAGGAGACCTAAGAAGTGTTCTTGCGCTGTGTCGTCCCGTATTGGCCAGCATGCCCAATGAGCCGGACGCAGCTTGGCTGGTAGGTGTCGCCCTACTGGGGCGCGGCCGAGCATTTCAGGCGCTCTCCGCGATCGCACCGGCACTTGAATCGAACCCGGATCGGGCCGATTTGCAGTCGCTACGGATTCTTTGCGCTCTCGAAGGCGGTAGGCTTCACTTGGCGCGGCGCAGCGCCGAGCAAGCACTGCGCAGGGCACCAGGCAACGCGGACATCGCTGAGGCCTTGAGGCAGGCCGATGCTCGTATTGCCGAGCTAAACGACTTGATCGGCTCGACCTCTCGGCCGTTGCTGACCGAGGCGCAGCGCGAGCCATTGCAGCGAGACTTTCGCTCGAACTATCGTTTGGTTCCGATCATCATCAACAGTCGCGACCGGGTTTCTTGCCTAGAACGGTTGATCGCTTGGCTGCGAACGGCCGGATACACAAACCTTGCGATTCTCGACAATCATTCAACCTATCCGCCCCTGCTCGATTATCTGAGTGGCCTTGGAGGCGAGATCGTCGTGTTGCGGTCGGCGCGCAATTTTGGTCCGCGCGCACTCTGGTCGAGTGGGTTGATCAGCCTACTGTCCGATGTCCCATTCGTGTACACGGACCCGGATATCGTTCCTGTGGAAGATTGCCCTCACGACGCTGTCGCAATGCTGTCGGACCTACTTGATGCGCATGGACGTGCGACAAAAGCCGGACTAGGCATCAAGATCGATGACATTCCAGAGACATACGAGGGAAAGGCGAAAGTCCGGGCATGGGAATCGCAGTTCTGGCAGCGACCGCTGGCGGGGAACTGCTACGACGCGCCCATCGACACCACGTTCGCGCTCTACCGTCCAGGATCATGGCATCAACTGCAGGCAGTCCGCGCCGGAGCCCCTTATCTGGTCAGACATCTTCCCTGGTACGCCGATAGTTCGCAGCCCACGGCCGAGGACCGGTACTACACGGAGCACGCCGTCTCCGACATGAGTTCTTGGAGTGGTAGAGCGATATCGGATATGTACCAAGCTCACTCGCAGTCGTAGTCAACGCCAGCAGGCTACGTCATGGTAGAGGCAGCAAGAGCTCTACACTTGGTTGCAAGAAAATCTCGCACGTTCGCCGCGCTTACGCGCGCGGTCCAGGGTGGGTCGGACGCGACAATCGGGATGTCGAAGATCGCATCGGATTCGGGCTCTGCGACCGAGTCGAGGACAGCCTGCTCGACCTTGCTGTACGTGGAATAGCGTTGCTCATCAGTGAACCAGCGCCCTGCAGTCTCGAAGTAGCGATGCTTGATGCGGCGATAGTAATGGTTGATCGCCATGCTGACCTCGATCTCGTACTCATAGTGAGTACTACGCTCTTCATTGCTGTGTCGAATTGTCTCGACCAATGCCGTCGACCCTACTACTTCCTGTAGGCCGCTTCGGTCCAGGCGGTCGATAAGGTCTCGGTCTTCCACGCCCCAGCCGCGGAATGCATCGTCGTAACCACCGATGGCCCAAAAAACCTCGGCCTCGCAAGCTATCGGCACTCCCTGCCTTCTGGGACCCCATTGCGTGTCGTACAATGTCCTTAGGTAGGTGCCCGGGCCGATCATCGCCAACACCTGCGACGAAAACGACGGCGCCAAGAGCTGGTCGGCATCGCAGAACACCAGCCACGGCGCGTTGGCGCAACTCGCCCCGATATTGCGAGCGCGGCTCAAATTGAAGTATGGCTCTTCGGTGACGGTGGCGAGGCGCACTTCCGGGAAATGTACCGCCACCCATTCCTTCGCATTGTCGGGGCAGTCATAGTCAACGACAATAACCTCAGATTCTTCCTGCGCAGCGAACGCTGGCAGCGAGCGCTTCAGATGTTGAAGGCGCCCTTTGCAGCAAGTCACAATGCTCAGCCTGGGTTGGATCACCAGTCGATCGGTCATGCGTGCCAAGGCATCGAATATTATCGCATCGAAAGCATCCGACTCGCGGGAAGGCCGGCCTAGGGATCTCGGCGGAGTTCGATCCTAACCGAGAAGCGCCAATAGCTCGTCGTCGCGTTCCCGCCAGATGATGTCCAGCACGCGGCGCGACGATTCCGCGATCGCCTGCTGCAGCTCCTGCGATCTTCGGGTCGCTTCTTCTGGACCAAGCTGCGACAATTCGCGCTGCTTCACGCCTCGTCCGCCGACCGTCGGGCGCGACCCCGCACCGTGATGGTAGACGACGCGGTCATAGATCGCGTAGAGCAGCGGGTGTAGATTCACCCGGTTGGAACGCAGCATCTTCCCCCACTCCATCCCATTCGCCTCGAGCGCTTCGAGGAGATTGGCGCCGACGTCCGTGACCATCTGTCCGTAGCTGTTCGTCCATGTCGGGCCCGCCCGCCAGTCGCCATCGAGTCGGCGCCACGTCCCCACCGTGGTCATGCTGAAGCAGGGATGCGGTTGCACGTCGCCGGCATTCTCCACCCGCTGCACGGCGACCAGAGGCCATCGACTCAGGGCGGAGCGGATGTAATCGGTGATGTCGCGAACCGGGAAGGCGTCGCTGTCGCAGAAGATCAGAACGTCGTCGGGAGCGGCCCTTTCGCACGCGATCCTCGCGAGTTCATTGAGCTTGCTCGCGTGGTCGACGATGCCCTTCGACGGGGAACAGAAATCGAATTTCGACGAATGGTCGTGTCGCGTTCCGTCACAGAACGCGAATATCCTGAAGGGGTCGCGAATGTACTTGCGCAGGCGCGATATCTGCGCATCGACCCAGAAGTCGAACCTCCAGTGGACCGTCAGAACGTAGATCATCGAGCCCGGCGCGGGCGCCCCATAAAACAGGGCGGCACTCGGATCGCTCCGGGGCCGCCCTGTCAGTGCGGCCGGGTGGACAGGAGGTCACCCAGCCGAATTCGGCAATTCGACGTTCGCGTCAGCTCGCCTTCATGCACTCGCTGCGTGCTTTGTCGGCGTCTTCCTTGCTCATGCCCTTGGTCTTGGCGTTGCATTCCGCCATCTTGTTCTTCGACGAAGATTTCGCGGGCTGCGCCTTCAGGCAGTTGTTCACATAGTCCTGCCGCGCCTGCCCTTCAAGCTTCTTTTCCCCGGCCTGGGCCTGGCAGGTCTTCATCTTGTTCTGCTGTGAATTATCGGCGGCATACGCGCTGCCACAGACGAACAGGCCGAGCAGCGCGAGCGCGAACAGCTTTTTCATTGGAGGGTCTCCTCGGGTGGTGAACGAACTCCAAATCGAGTCTACGGCATACTTTGCGACCCGGGCAACGATTTCCCATGCTGAGAGCTCCCGACTGTCGCAAAAAAGAGCCATGCCATGGTGGACGCCACCCAATCGGGGGCTGGTCGGAAGCACCGATTCGACGGTAAAATTATGTTTTTAAAGCCGTAACGCACTGAAATGGAGCGTCCGTGACCATCCCAGCCGCCAACCGCAACCGGGCCCCCAGCGGTCCTCAGGTCGGGTCGAAGTTGCCGATCGACGACACGCGGATTCGGGACATCATGGAGCTCGCTCCGCCCGCGCATCTGCTGCGCGAGTTCCCGGCCTCCGACGTCGCCTCCCGGACCACCTACGAAGCGAGGGCGGCGATCCATCGCGTGCTGCATGGCGCGGACGATCGCCTGCTCGTGGTGGTCGGCCCCTGCTCGATCCACGACTACGACGCGGCAATCGATTACGCCGCTCGGCTCGCCTCGCTCAAGCGCGAGCTCGAAGACCAGCTGATCGTGGTGATGCGCGTGTACTTCGAAAAGCCGCGCACGACGGTCGGCTGGAAAGGCCTGATCAACGATCCCCGCCTCGACGACAGCTTCCGCATCAACGAGGGCTTGAGGCTGGCACGGCGAATCCTCCTCGAGATCAACGAGCTCGAACTCCCGGCGGGTACCGAGTATCTCGACATGATCACGCCGCAGTACATCGCTGACCTGATCGCCTGGGGCGCGATCGGCGCACGCACGACCGAGAGCCAGGTGCATCGCCAGCTCGCTTCGGGATTGTCGTGCCCGGTCGGCTTCAAGAACGGCACCGACGGCGACGTGAAGATCGCGGTCGATGCCGTCAGGGCAGCCTCCGCTCCGCACCACTTCCTTTCGGTCACCAAGGGCGGCCACTCCGCCATCGTGAGCACGGCGGGCAACGAGGACTGCCACATCATCTTGCGCGGAGGAACGGCTCCGAACTACGACGCCAAGAGCGTGGACAAGGTTTGCGGCGAGCTCGGACACTCCGGACTTGCCGCGCGGTTGATGATCGACTGCTCGCACGCCAACAGCCAAAAGTCGTACGAACGCCAAACGGCGGTTGCGCGCGACGTGGCCGCGCAGATTGCAGGAGGCGACGATCGAATCGTCGGGGTGATGGTCGAAAGTCATATCAATCCCGGTCGCCAGGACCTGATCCCGGGTCAGCCGCTCGCCTATGGCGTGAGCATTACCGACGCCTGCATCGGGTGGGAGGCGACCGTGGGCCTGTTGCGAGAGCTCGCCGAAGCGGTGCGTCGGCGTCGCGTGCTGCTTACCGACGCCAGGTAAAGACAAACGCGCTGCCGACCAGGCGGTGCGCGAAGGTGGTTTTGGTGGCCGAGGAAATCGAACTCAAGTTGACCGCTTCCGCCGACGCGCTTGCTGCCGTCCGTGCGCATCCTGCGGTCGCTGCGGCGAAACGCGGTCCGATGCGCACGACGCAGCTGGTCAGCACCTATTACGACACGCCCTCGCGCGAGCTGGCCGCGGCAGGCGTAGCGCTTCGCGTGCGCAGGTCGGGCCGGCGCTGGCTGCAGACGGTCAAGGGTGACGGCGACGCCGCGGCAGGGTTGCACCAGCGTGCTGAATTCGAATGGCCGCTCGAGCAACCTCGGGTGGATGCGAACAAGCTCGCCCTGACTCCGTGGCGCAAGCTCTTCGCGCAACACGCACGCCGCTGCCGGCCCGTGTTCGCCACCGAGGTCGAGCGCAGCGCTCAGTCTCTGGCCTTCGCTGACGGCACACGGGCCACGCTCTGTCTGGACGTCGGCGAAATTCGCGCCGGGCGCAAGCACGTGCCGGTCACCGAGATCGAGCTCGAGCTCTCGCAGGGCGATCCCGCTCGTCTCTTCGAGCTCGCCACCGCGCTGGTGGCCGACCTGCCCGCGCGCGTGAGCGTGTCGAGCAAGGCGCAACGCGGCTATGCGCTCGCCACCCAGGCGCCCGCGGAGCCGCGGCGAGCAAGAGCCGTATCGCTCGACTCGGATATCACAGCTTACCGCGCGCTCGCGGCAATCGGCCGAGAGTGCATTGCTCAGATCGAGGGCAACGCCGAAGCAATGCTCGGGAGCGATGACCCGGAACATCTTCATCAATTGCGCGTGGGCTGGCGACGATTGCGTTCGCTGCTCAAGCTCGCCTCGCTTCTCTCGCCGCCGGAAAAGATCGCTCCGCTCGAGCAGGAGCTCGAGTGGGTTGGACAGACGCTGGGTCCCGCGCGCGACTACGACGTGTTCGCCACCGAAACTCTGCCTGCGGTGGCCGCGCAGTTCCGAGGGCACCGCGAGATCGCGAGGCTCCGAGCTCGGGTGGCGCGCCGACGGCGCCGCGCGCGCAATGCGGCGCGGCAACTCCTCGGCACGACGCGATTCCAGCAACTGCTTCTCTCGCTCGGCGCGTTCCTGCTGGAACTCGAGAAGTTCATGCCCACCGACACAAACATGGTGGCTCGCGAATGGATCCGTCCTTTGCTCGACGGGCGCAACGGCAGGCTGCGCAAGCGTACACGCCATGTGCACCGACTCGATGTCGCAGCACGGCACCGAGCCCGGGTCGCGGCGAAAAAGCTGCGCTACGCCGCCGAATTCTTCAGTCCTCTCTTTCCCGGCAAGCGCGCCGATGAATTCGTCTCGGCGCTCGGGAAGCTGCAGGGGGCCCTCGGCCGGCTCAATGACCTGGCCGTTGCGGGCCGATTGCTCACTGAAGTCGTGCCGTCTACGACTGACCACGAACTGGCGCACGCGGTGGGGATCGTGCGCGGCTGGCTCGCGGCCAGCGTCGCTCCGGAGCTCAAGCGACTGCGCGAGACGCGGCGCCGTTTCGCGGAGTGCGCTCCGTTCTGGGACTAAAGCGACGAGGGCACGTGCTCGAATCGGCGGAAATCGGACACCGGATCGCAAAGAGCGCCTACGCGCGGGAGGAGCCGAAGCTGCGCGAGGCGCTGCTCAACGCCCAGTTCGACCTTTCGCAGTCCGGGCGCGGGCCGGTGCTCATCCTGATCTCGGGCGTCGAGGGCGGCGGGCGCGGCGAAACCGCCAACAAGCTGACCGAGTGGATGGACCCGCGGCACATTCACGTGCTCGCGTTCGGGCCGCGCACCTGCGAGGAATTGGCGCGTCCGGCACCCTGGCGTTATTGGAAAGCGCTCCCGCCCAAAGGCAGGCTCGGCGTGTTCATGAATGCCTGGTACAACGAAGTTATGGCCGAGCATCTCCGGGGCGCCAGCAGCGACGTCGAGCTGCACGCAAGGCTGCAGTCGATCCGCCAGCACGAGCGGATGCTGTCCGACGAGGGCCTGGTGCTGTTGAAATTCTGGATCCACCTGTCGCGCGCCAAGCAGAAGAAAAGGTTGAAAGCGCTCGACCGCGATCCACGCACGAGTTGGCGCGTCACCCGCGCGGATTGGGACGCTTATCGCCTGTACAACCGCTCCCACGCGCTATGGGAGCACTTGCTGCGCGAGACTTCCACCGCCGAGGCACCGTGGTACGTCGTCGAGGGCACCGACGAGCGCTATCGCTATCTGACCGTGGGCCGGATCCTGCTCAAGGCGATGCGCTCCACGCTCTCGGCGAAGCCAGCCTCGCCGAAGCGGTTGTCGCCGCCGCCCGCGCCTTCGGTCATCGACAACGTCAAGCTGATTCGCGATCTCGATCTATCGCAAAAGCTCAGCAGCGATGAATACTCGGCGGCTCTCGAGAAATATCAGGGCAGGCTCGCCAGGCTTACTCGGCACAAGCGTTTCGCGAAGCACTCGCTGGTTCTCGTCTTCGAGGGCGTGGATGCCGCCGGAAAGGGTGGCGCGATCCGCCGCGTCACCGGTGCGCTCGACGCGCGACAGTATGTGACGGTCCCGATCGCCGCTCCAAGCGAGGAGGCGCGAGCTCACCCCTACCTGTGGCGCTTCTGGAAGCACATTCCGCCCAAGGGCGGCATAACGATCTTTGACCGCTCGTGGTACGGGCGCGTATTGGTCGAACGCGTCGAAGGGTTGTGCGCGGTAAGCGACTGGATGCGTGCCTACGCCGAGATCAATCAGTTCGAGGAGCAGCTCGTAGAAGGCGGAGCCGTCGTCGTCAAGTTCTGGTTGCAGATCAGCGAGAAGGAGCAGCTGAAGCGCTTCAAGGCACGCGAGCGCACCTCGTTCAAGCGCTTCAAGATCACGCCCGATGATTGGCGCAACCGCAAGAAATGGCGCGCCTACGAGCGCGCGGTTTCCGACATGGTAGATCGGACCAGTACCGAGATCGCGCCCTGGACGCTCGTCGAGGCAGAGGACAAGTACTTCACGCGCGTCAAAGTGCTCAGGACGATCGTCGA
>Ga0126369_10000605_pt1 | contig 23716 bp, 18 predicted proteins | sample PanSoiMetaPlot_1_FD_109646 | JGI IMG/M metagenome (GOLD analysis project Ga0126369, IMG submission 109646) | Tropical forest soil microbial communities from Panama - MetaG Plot_1 | ecosystem: Environmental > Terrestrial > Soil > Tropical forest > Bulk soil | place: Panama | collected 2016-02-17
ATCTGGCCGCCGGCGAATATCTGAAGGTGATTAAAGGCACGGCCGGAGATCGGGTGCCGCAATTGGATCTCGAGGCGGAACTCGCGGTGCAGACCGCTTGCCTGAATGCGGCCCAGAAGGGTCTGCTGAGATCGGCGCACGACTGTTCCGACGGCGGCCTGGCAGTGGCCCTGGCCGAATGTTGTTTCTCTTCGCTTAACCGTGAGGTCTTTGGCGCCGATATCGATCTGACCGGCGAATACGACGTTGCGACTCGCCTGTTCAGCGAATCTCCGTCCCGCATCGTAGTCAGTTTCGATCAGGCGTTACTGGGAGAAATGGAAGAGGTCGTGGCCGCGGCGGGATGTCAGATGACCCTGCTTGGCAACGTCGGCTCTGATCGTTTGCGCATCGAGAGCGACGGCGAAGAAATAGTTCAGCTCGACGTGGCCGAGATGGAATCGGCCTGGCGCTCGTCGCTGGCGAATAAACTCGAAACCGAGGCGATGGCCGCCGGCGCCGAATAATCTACCAGCCTAATTTTTGCGCCACTCAACCGGAAACCAGGCTCCGGCTTTCTCCGGCGCGACCGTAACGCCCGCCAGCGAAGCGGCATATGACATCACCGGATCGCGTTTGGCCGCCAAATCGGCGGCAGTCGGCAGACGGGTTTCGTCCGGGACCACGCCGGCGTGCTCGAGACTCTTGCCGTCGCTCATGATGATGTCCGCGTCGGTAATACTCACCCCGTAGAAAACCACTGTGTCCACTCCGAGTTCGTGCTGATATTCCCGGGCCCGCATAACTGCGCCGGCAGACGTGTCGCCGATGACGATGCCGCGTTTCTCCAGCTGCATCACGCGGGCAAACAACTCAGCCGCCGAACCTGATTCGCTGTCGATCAATACAATGACTTTTCCTTTATAGGCATCGTGGCCGACCGACTTGGCTATCATTGGCTTGTGGTCTTTGCGTCCCTTCAGGTCGCCCAGCTTCACATCATGATCCATCAGGTTTCCAATCAGGCGGAGGAGCGTGTCTTCATAACCTCCCTGGTTTCCGCGCAGATCGATTATGACTGCTTTCTTCTTTCTGAAATTGCCGACGAAATCATCGACCTTGCCGCTCTCCAGATCGAACTGGGGCATCTTCCAGACAAATAGATCGTCTCCGAATTCCACCGAGCGGTGCCGGTGCAGACGGTTTTCGGTTTCTGATTCTCTGATGAGATCGAAGATGCCGCTTCCGGTGACATCCTTCACTCTGACGCCCTGTTGCACTTTTGCCAGAATGTTCAACTCCTGATGCTGTCCATTGGGCTTGATTATCTCAACGTGCATGCCGGGTTGCGGCCGCAAAGCGTGATAGAGATATTGAATCTTCCAGAAGTTTTCCCGCGCCAAACCTCGGCCGTCGAGCAGGTAAATCTCATCGCCTTCGGTTAGTCCTTTGGCGGCTGCATCACTGCCGGGCTTGACCGCAATCACGTAGCACTTATCGCCGAACATCTGCATTTGCCAGCCATATTCAGTCTTACTGCTGAATCCGGGCGGCAGAAAGAAAGTGTGCGAGTCGTCCAAATCCACCAGCACCTGGGCGATGATTCCAAAAATTTGGCCGAGTGATTGGGCCTGCTTGATCTTTTCTTCCGCCAGCTTGAACCGCGCGTCGACGTCCATTCCATGAAACGCCGGGTCGTAATAGTTCTTTTTGAGGTCCTCCTGAATTTGGGTGAGCATCATCTGACCGCGCTGCTTCTCGAAGCTGCTGGGCGGTTGTTGGGCCCACCCCGAACCGAAACTACCAAGCACGCAAACAAACAATGCCAGCAGGCTGAGTTTTAAGGAGAGTCGTAGGGAATACATGGGGGCCTCCGAGACGGATTTCTGCAGAGCGACGGCGCGGATCTTAGCCGATTGCGCTACGGACGCACAACAGAATCATTTCACCAGCGGGCGCGCCGCGATGTGTCCGCCGTCACGTTCGAAAGTGACCCGTATGCTATAATTCCGGGCTCGCAATCTTACTAATTTATTGAATGATTCCGCGCCTTTCGGCGCAAAGGGTCCTGGAGGAACACAATGGCGACTGAAATGAAACGCTCTGCCGCGGGGGCGAACCGGATCGAAGAACTTTTGGGAGATGACGCCCGGGCGCTCCTTGAATATAAATCTCGGGCGATCCCGAAAGAGCAGTTGTATCTGCCCGGACCGGATTTTGTCGATCGCGTTGTCGCCCAGTCCGATCGTTCTCCGGCGGTGCTGCGTTCCATTCAGACGCTGTTCAATCAAGGCCGGCTGGCCGGAACCGGTTATGTCTCCATTCTTCCCGTCGATCAAGGGATTGAGCATTCCGGCGGCGCCTCATTCGCGCCTAACCCGCAATACTTCGATCCGGAAAATATTGTGAAGCTGGCGATCGAAGGCGGCTGCAACGGCGTCGCGTCGACCTATGGCGTGCTCGGAAGCGTGGCGCGCAAGTACGCGCACAAAATTCCTTTCATCGTCAAAATCAATCACAACGAACTGCTGACGGCGCCGAACAGATTCGATCAGGTGCTCTTTGGGACCGTGAAGGAAGCGCACGACATGGGGGCCGTCGCCATTGGCGCCACTATTTATTTCGGCTCTGACGAGTCAACCCGGCAAATTACTGAAATTGCCGAAGCCTTTGCCCGGGCCCATGAACTGGGCATGGCCTGCATCCTCTGGTGTTATCTGCGCAATCCCAAATTCAAAACCGCGGAAGGCGATATGCACACCGCCGCTGACTTGACCGGCCAGGCAAATCACCTGGGCGTTACGATTCAAGCCGACATCGTCAAGCAGAAATTGCCCGAGCGCAACGGGGGGTACGTCGCGGTCGAAAAAGAACTCGGCAAGTCGTACGGAAAAACGAGCAAGCTCGTTTATGAGAAGCTGAGCAGCGACAATCCCATCGACCTCGTCCGTTATCAGGTGGCCAATGGTTATATGGGCCGGATAGGCTTAATTAATTCCGGCGGCGAATCGAAGGGCGCCAGCGACCTGGCCGAGGCCGTCCGCACCGCGGTCATTAACAAGCGCGGCGGCGGTATGGGCCTGATTTCGGGACGCAAGGCCTTTCAGCGGCCGATGAGCGAAGGCGTCGAGTTGCTGAATGCAATTCAAGACGTCTATTTATCGAGAGATATTACCGTTGCCTGATGCGGTGAAGCGAAAAAAAACACGCGCGCAGGTTGTAATCTCGGGCCCCACCACTATAATGCGCGCGAAATCCTCCGTCAGGTTTTATGGCAAATCAAATCAAGTGGAGGCAGCGGCGACAACGTCGCCGTCTCGCGCCCGATGAGCGACCGCTGCGCGTGATCAAATCGGCCCTGGGCGAAATGGCGCGCGTGGCTTTCTCTGAACCGTTCATGATTGCGGTTGAACGGCAGGAGATTTTTCTGCGTAAGCTCCCGCCGGCGCTCGACGGATTTCGCATCGTTCACCTGTCAGACTTGCACTATGGTCCCATGGTTGACTCGCGCCATCTCGAGCGGGCCATCGACATCGCCAACGAGCTTAATGCCGATTTGATAGCGCTGACCGGCGACTATATTTCTCAGGAGCGAGCCTACGCCGCGCCCTGCGCTGAACTGGTCGGCCGCCTCAAGGCGCGGCACGGCGTGTTCGCAGTGCTGGGAAATCACGACCATTGGACCGACGCCCGGCTGATCGCCGACCTGTTTCGGGCCGAAGGCATTCACATGCTGATCAACGAAGGCATGCGTATCGATGCACGCGGCGAAGCTTTTTGGCTGGCAGGCGTTGACGACACGATGGTGGGACTGGAAGACTTGTCCCTGGCGATGGCCGGAGCTTGCAACGACGAAGTCAAATTGTTACTGGCGCATAATCCGACGATTCTGCGCCGCGCCGCTCGCGCCGATGTCGATCTGGTGCTGAGCGGGCATACCCACGGCGGCCAGGTCACCTTGCGCGCGGAAAAGAACCAGTCGGGCAAGCCGCGGCGCCGGATGTTGCGCGGATTGGGCCGCCGCGCAGGTACTCAGATTTATGTTACCCGCGGGTTGGGAATGGTGGTGCTTCCGATTCGCTATGGCTGTCCTCCTGAGGTTTCGCTGTTGGAGCTTCGGTGCTTGAGTCACGACCGGTAAAGCGACCATTTGTGAACGTCGCCATCCTCACTCAGGGAATAAAGCGGAATTTACGGTGTCCTCTCGGATTATTACCCTGCCAAATCTCCTGACCATCTTCAGGATGGCATTGATTCCTGTTTTTGTTTCGCTGCTCTTCTATCAAAGATTTGTGCTGGCCCTGGCCAGCTTTGTCGTGGCCGGCATCACCGACGGGCTGGATGGCCTGCTGGCGCGACGCTTCCAGCAGCAATCGCCGCTGGGCCGGATCCTCGACCCGATCGCGGACAAGATGATGCTGGTAACTTCATTTATTGTCCTGTCGATGAAAGGCGTCTATCCGACCGCGATTCCAAAGCACCTGCCCATTCCTTTCTGGGTGACCATTACCGTGCTCAGCCGCGACGTTTTTATTCTCGTCGGGGCGGCCGCCATCAATATGGTTACCGGCTTTCGCGGCTTTCAGCCTTCACTGCCGGGGAAAATTAGCACCGTCGTGCAAATAGTGGCGGTGGCTACTGTGATGCTCGCGGCCCAGACCCGCGTGGGAACCGGTTATTACCTGCCCACCGTCTATGCCGGTGTTTTTGCGCTCACCCTTTTCTCTGGCATTCATTACGTCTTCTTCGTCTCCCGCCTCATCAATAAAAGTGGCGCCGCACCCCCTTCCTAGCGAGTTGACAATAACAGACTCAGATATTATTCTAACCGCGTAATCAACCGGCTCTTCACCAGGATGCCGGTAATAATCAGCGGAGTAATTGCGAAGATGAGCAAGATTATTGGTATCGATTTGGGTACGACCAATTCAGTGGTCGCCGTTATGGAAGGCGGCGAGCCTGTGGTTATTACGAATGCCGAAGGCGGCCGAACGACGCCTTCAGTCGTGGCGTTCGCCAAGGATGGAAACCGGTTAGTTGGCCAGGTAGCCAAACGGCAGGCGGTCACCAATCCGGAGAACACCATCTATTCAATCAAACGATTCATGGGCCGCCGGTTCAACGAAGTGTCCGAAGAGAAAAAGCAGGTCCCTTACAAAGTCGAGGGTAGCGGCAGCGGCGGCGACGTGAGAATCGGGGCTGGCGGTAAGGAATGGAGCCCGCCGGAAATCTCGGCAATGATTCTCCAGAAGATGAAGCAGTCAGCCGAGGACTATCTCGGTCAGAAGGTGGAAAAGGCCGTCATTACGGTGCCTGCATATTTTAATGATTCGCAGCGTCAGGCCACCAAGGACGCCGGCAAGATTGCGGGTCTGGAAGTGATGCGCATCGTCAACGAGCCGACCGCGGCAGCCCTGGCTTATGGTCTGGACAAAAAGAAGGATGAAACGATCGCGGTGTTCGACTTTGGCGGGGGCACCTATGATATTTCGATCCTGGAAGTCGGCGAAGGCGTGGTCGAAGTGAAATCAACCAATGGCGACACGCACCTCGGCGGCGATGACATCGACGAGCGCCTGATTGAATGGATTATCGAAGAGTTCAAAAAAGATCAGGGCATCGACCTCTCGAAGGACAAGATGGCCTTGCAGCGGCTGAAGGAAGCTGCCGAGAAAGCGAAGATCGAACTGTCCTCGACCATGGAGACCGAGATCAATCTGCCGTTCATCACGGCCGACCAATCGGGTCCGAAACACCTGGTGATGAAACTCACCCGGGCCCGGTTTGAGCAACTCGTCGATCCGATCCTAAAGCGTCTGACGCCTCCGCTGGAACAAGCATTGAAAGATGCCGGCGTTGATTCCAAGAAGATCGACGAAGTCGTCTTGGTTGGCGGTTCCACGCGTATTCCGAAGGTGCAGGAGATCGTCAAGGGCTACTTCGGCAAGGAACCGAACAAGAGCGTGAATCCGGACGAAGTGGTGGCGATTGGCGCGGCCGTGCAGGCCGGCGTGCTCTCGGGCGAAAAGACCGACATCCTTTTGCTCGATGTGACGCCGCTGAGTCTCGGCATTGAAACGCTCGGAGGCGTGTCCACCAAGCTGATCGAACGCAACACCACCATCCCGACGCGCAAGTCGGAAATCTTTTCGACCGCGTCTGACAATCAGACCTCGGTCGAAGTCCATGTGCTCCAGGGTGAACGGCCGATGGCCGGAGACAATCGCACGCTGGGCAAGTTCCACCTCGTCGGCATTCCGCCGGCCCCCCGCGGCATGCCGCAAATCGAAGTGGCCTTCGACATCGACGCCAACGGCATCGTGAATGTGTCGGCGAAGGACATGGGAACGGGGCGCGAGCAGAAGATCACCATCACGGCATCGTCCGGTCTCAGCAAGGAAGAGATCGACAAGATGATGCGCGACGCGGAGTCGCACTCCAGCGAAGACGCGCGCAAGCGCGATGAGATCGAAGCGCGCAATCGCCTCGACGGTCTGGTTTATCAGATGGAGAAGACGCTCAACGAAAATCGCGAGAAGGTCAGCGGCGTCGCGAGCGAAGTTGAGGCGGGCATCGCCGATGCCAAGAAAGCGCTGGCCGAAGGCGGGGTAGAGCGGCTCAACGAGGCTTTCAACGCCTTGCAGACTGTCTCGCACAAGATGGCTGAAGCTCTCTATCAGCAATCAGGCGCCTCCGGCGGCACGGAGCCGGCCGAGGAGTCTTCATCCGCCGCCGGCGCGTCACCTTCGTCCGGTGGTGAGGACAACGTGATCGACGCCGAGTACGTCGATGTAGACGAGGACAAGAAGTAAAGCCTGGAGTGCGCCGGCAGAGCGAAGCGGCGACGGCGCTTTGGATCTCAGACAACCGCGAGATGTCTGATCTGGATGCGTTAGCGGAGAGCTAAGCGTTGCCGTTAGATCCAAAGCGCCGTCGTCGCTTCGCTCTGCCGGCGCACTCCAAATTCAGAAATGGCCAAGGAAGACTTTTACAAAATTCTCGGGGTAAAAAAGGACGCCAAGCCGGATGAGATTAAGAAGGCTTACCGGCGACTGGCCCGCAAGTATCACCCTGACGTAAATCCGGGTGATAAAGCTGCCGAGGATCGCTTCAAGCAGATGAGCGAGGCTTTCGATGTGCTCTCTGATCCCAAGAAGCGCAAGGTCTACGATCAGTTTGGCCAGTATTCGGATAATCTCGCGCAAGCCGCCGAAGCCGGCGCCACCGGATCAACCCACACGCGCGGCGCCCCGTTCGATTTTTCCGGATTTGATTTTGGCGGCACGACCAGCCAGGGCGCCGGCGGCGGCGGCAGCTTCCGCGATATCTTTGCCGACCTGTTTGGCAGCAGTAAAGCTGAGCGAGAACCGCCGCGTCCTCAACCGCAGCGCGGCGCTGATATCGAGATGCCTCTATCGCTGACGTTTGAAGAGGCGATTAATGGTCTCACTACCAGTCTGACAGTGAATCGATCGGAACAGTGTTCGCGCTGTCATGGCGCCGGCGATACCGGCGGTTCGGTAGTGACCTGTTCGACCTGCAAAGGCAGCGGGCAGGTGCAGCGGACGGGTGGGCGGTTGCGTTTCAGCCAGGAATGTCCCGACTGTGAGGGCAGCGGCAAACGGCGTCCGCCGTGTTCGCTGTGCAAGGGCAAAGGCGTGCTGCCGAAGACTGAAAACGTGAAGCTGCGGATTCCGGCGGGCGTCGACACGGGATCGCGGGTGCGTATTCCCGGCAAGGGAGAAGGCGGGCGTCTGGGCGCTCCGGCAGGCGATCTTTACATCATCACCAACGTCGGCCGGCATCAATACTTCACCCGCAAGGGTGACAATATTTATGTGACTGTTCCGATCACTGTGCCTGAGGCTGCGCTGGGCGCAAAAATCGAAGTGCCGACCGTTAACGGTAAAGCGCAACTACGAATCCCGCCGGGCACGCAATCAGGGCAGAAGTTTCGTCTGCGTGGGCGCGGCGCCCCTTCCTTGCGTGACGCGAATGTGCATGGCGACCAGTTTGTCGAAGTGCAGGTAACCCTGCCGAAAGTCATCTCGGAAGAGACGAAAGATTTGCTGCGCAAGTACGCGCAGATGAATGACGAGAATCCGAGAGTGGCGATGGGATTGGAGTGACCCGGCCGTAAGGGAGGCACGCAGAGGTAACGAGCCTCCCTCACAGTCGGGCTGCTGATACAACGCGCAATGAAAAAACGAGCCAAGACATTCACGATCAGCGCCGTGGCGGAGGAGTTCGACGTGCATCCGCAGACGCTGCGTCTCTATGAACGCGAAGGTCTCTTGAAGCCTTCGCGCTCAGAAGGAAACACGCGTCTTTATACCGACGCTGATCTCGAGCGGCTCGAACTGATTCTTTCATTGACTCGCGATTTGGGTGTGAACCTTGCCGGCGTGGAAATCATTCTGAACATGCGCGAAAAAATGGACGCCATGCAGCGCGAGTTCGAACGCTTCTTTGATTATCTCCAGGCCCACGCCGACGACTTATCTCAATTTACCGAGCCGCCCCCGGAAGCCGGAGCGCTGGTGCCCGTGGGACGCGTCATTCGAGTGCCCGCCAAGCGTCGTTCAGCGACCAGACCCTCACGCTGACGCCCTCGTGCTCTCTTTAGGAAGATGACAAAGAGAGCGGGGGCCAGCCGCCCTTCCTGACCTGAGAGAAGTTTAGGATCAGATTTTCTGCCAAGGACTATTTGAGAGTGTGGCTATAGACACCGCACACGGCCGCCAGACGCAATTCAGTTGATTTGATGTCCTGCGCCAACGCGAAGGCTCCAGGCTCATCCTGAGCCGCCAGAGCGCGGAAAGTCTTCATCAATTCATCGACCGTGGGGAACGGGACGTAAATCGTTTTTTCCTTCTGCTTTTCCGGAAGTGGCAGTTTGTTGAGGGTATCGACGATTTGGCGAAACTCGGCAAACGCTTCGACGCGATCGTATTCGATGAAACCCCTGGAGAGAGAAATTGCCGCCCGCAATTTTTCGTTGCTGCTCTCCGCCTCGGGGAGCGCCTTGGCGGCATCATGCAAAGCAGCGGTTACCTTCTCGGGTTCTTTAGCGCCGGCGTAATATTTGGCCAGAGCGATCAAGCCATTGGCCTTGTTGAGGGGCTTCGCCGTTTTGGAAACGGCATAGACGATAGCGTCGGGTTGTTCCTTCTTTACTGCTTCGCTAATCACTGAGGCGAGAAACGCATCGAGATAAACCGAATTCGCCGGTGCATCGCCGTAGTCCGCACATGCCAAATCGACCGCCTGGCGCAGCTTGCCCTGGGAAACGGCGAGTCTGGCGGCGCGGTTCAGCAGGAGTCCTCGGAAGTTAGAATCAGACGTCCGTCCGGCCTCCGTCTGCATCTGCTCGAGTTGATCTGAGCTGGTCTTGATCCGGTCTTCAATTGCCTGAAGTTCTGCCCGCCTCGCGGTTGCGCCGGGAGCGACCGAGTTAAGCCGGCTGGCCACCTCGGGATAAAGATCCGGCGCCAAGGTCTTAGCCGGCTCCGCGATCGCCAGGAGGGCGCTGTAGACCATACTTCTGTTGACTGGATTCGCCAGCTCTTCCGGAGACAAACGAGTGCGGGCAACCACCGCCGCAATGAACCTCGAACGAATGTCAGCCGGGACTGAGTCGGCCATAAAGACGGTCGAAATAAATGGAAGAATTTGCTGTGAAAGAAATCCCGGCTTTTGATCTTCTACCGTTAACGTCGCCGACAACAACGGCGCCATGCCCGGTGTATTTGCGTGTTGCATCTGCAGAAATTGGCCCATCAAAGACGCGGCAGAGATTTCACCGGTGAGAATCGCCGCCCTGGCTTTCTCTCCGGCGCTCCCGGCCTTTGCGGGATCGCTCATCATGCGGATGGCATCGGAGAAATCTGAAAACTTTCGGGCCGCATCGGAACCGCGCTCGTCTGTCTTGAGTTTGCAATTGCCGGCTAACGACGCAGCCTCGGCATTGTCGAAATTCTTAACAGCGGCAATCACCTGGTCATGAAGCCACGAGGGCGCTGCGCGCCAAACCTCGCTTTCATTTGCGCACAGATCGGACAATGCTTCGTTGGCGACGCTTAACGCTGCCTGCCGCCGTTCAGCGCTATCCGCCGGCTTTATCAAGCCGATGAGTCGCGCGCGCATGTAGGTCCTGAATGAAGGGTCCTTGAGTTCGCGAATCTGCTGGGCCACGGTGGCGAAGTTCTCGTCAGAAATGGCGGGCGGGCCGTCTGGCGACGCCGGCGCCGTATTGCTTTTCTGCGCCTTGACCGACGGGAATAAACAGACTGCCAGGGCAAAGGCGAAAATCGATATTCCTGGATTAACTGTTTGGCGCCGGCCAGGATTCATGGAAGCGACTCCGCAATTTACGTTTCTCTTGTTCGCAGTTTTCACGGTCGCCGCGTTATACAGTTCCGAAAAGATCATCGGAGTCAGAACCACCTGCGGTGCGGGTGGTTAGCGTTCAATCTCAAGAATCAACCTGCCGCTACCGCAGGCGGCTGACAAAATCGATATGATGAACGAGGGCCTTAGCGCATAATCGCTCCAATGGGAAAAAGTGTGACGCGCAAGTTGTTGTTTCATTCGATCATGAAACCCAGGCCGGCGGTGATTTCCTTAGTTACGGCGATTGTGCTGGTGACAATCTCCGGGCCCCGGCTTTCGCGCACCGTCATGGGAAGTTACGCGACGCCGATTGCCACGCCTACACCTGCTACCGGGCCGCGCACCGTAGCAAGTTCAAGTGGCAGTCGTCAACCTGATTTGGGGCCGGGCGCCAGTCTCCACGGCAGGCAACTCTTTCCGCCTGACAACCCGTGGAATCAGGACATCTCCAATGCGCCGGTCGATCCGGACTCAAATCGGATCGTTGCCGCGATCGGATCTGACGAACGTCTGCATCCTGATTTCGGCACTGTCTACCGGGGCGCGCCGAATGGAATTCCTTACATGGTGGTGGCGGGATCGCAGCCGCGGGCGCCGGTCGGTTTCAGAAATGCCGACGAGAGTGACCAGCGCCCCTATCCCATTCCGCGCAACGCACCTATCGAGGGCGGGGCAGCTTCAGATGGTGATCGTCACGTGCTGGTGATTGACCGTGACAACTGGATGCTCTACGAATTATTTGCCGCCAACCTCGGACCTGACGGTCACTGGCACGCAGCCAGCGGCGCGATCTTCGATCTGAAGTCGAATGTGTTGCGGAATGAAGGGTGGACTTCGGCGGACGCGGCGGGCTTGCCGATTTTTCCCGGCCTGGTGCGGTACGATGAAGTTTTCGAACAGCGTGAAATCCGGCATGCGCTGCGCTTCACAGTGAGAAAATCGCGACGGGCCTACATTTATCCGGCGCGGCATTACGCCAGCTACGATGACGATCCGAACCTGCCCCCGATGGGCGCGCGGCTCCGCTTGAAATCATCGTTCGACATCTCCCGCTATTCGCCAGCGAACCAGGTGATCCTGCGCGCGTTAAAGAAATATGGGATGTTTGTTGCCGACAATGGTCCCAGCTGGTTTCTGAGCGGCGCGCCGGACATGCGTTGGAGCGATGAGGACCTGGGCAACCTGAAGAACATCAAGGGATTTAATTTTGAAGTGGTGCGAATGGATAGGATGGTCACGAAATGAGTAGAATGCTCTCATGGGTGTCGCCAAACTAACGGATCAAAACACGCTCCTGCCTGAGAGCAAGTATGCGCGCGTCGAGCGCGAACGGCGTTACCTGCTGGCTGACCTGCCGGAAGGATTGACGCGCGCGGAACATCACTTACAAATCACCGACAATTACCTCACCGGAACGCGGCTGCGGATTCGCAAGGTTCGCGATCCGCGCACCAATAAATGGGTCGTGAAATTCACTCAAAAATTCGCGCCCGATCCAAAGGACCTGTCTCGCACGGTCATTACCAATCAGTATCTCAATGCTACCGAGGCCGAAACGCTTTCGATTTTCGAAGCTAATGAGATTCGCAAGAACCGTTATTACTTTGACTTTGCAGATCACCGCTTCTCAATCGACATGTTTCTCGGCGATCTATTCGGGTTGGTGCTGGCCGAAGTCAGTTTCGAAACAGATGAAGAGATGGACAATTTTCAGCCGCCGCCGTTTGCCATTGCCGAGGTAACCAATCTCGAAACATTTTCCGGCGGCAAACTGTGTGAACTGAACTATGAGCAGGTGAGACAAAAAATCGTTGAGTGCGGTTTGCTCAATGCCAGCTCGGCAGGTAAGTCGTGAGCATGAGATCAAAAATCCTGGCCGCCGCCCTCTGTGCGTTGGTGATATCCACCGCGTGCCGTAAGCCGAGCCGCGCACAGCAGGTCACGGCCGCCTCGCCAGGCCCGGAAGTCCTCGAAGAAGGGCCGGTCGGAGGAACCACTCAGGTGGGAGACAAATACTATTTCCGCGGCACCATCGCGGGTCTGTCAATCGAAATGCAGTTGCTGCGCGATGGCGAGCGTCTGACGGGAAGTTATCTTTATCCGCGCGTCGGCAAGAACATTACGCTGAACGGAACGGTCGACAAGGACAACAACGTCACCCTCAACGAAGCGGACGACACGGGCAAACAGACGGGCATCTTCAAAGGCAAGTGGCAGACTGCCGCCGATTCGCCGGACTCCTCGATCTACGAAATTGAAGGCAAGTGGTCAAAGCCCGACGGCGCAAAACAGACTGAATTTACCGTCACGCAACAGCCTTACCAATTTACCGTCAACGCGCAGGTGGCGCCCAAGGTGATTAAGGAAGCAAATAAGCAGAAGCTCTACGTCGTCAACGCCGAATATCCGCAGATTGACGGCGACTCGCGATTCGATGGCTTTAACAAAGAGGCCCGTGCCCTTTTGACTAAAGACGTGGCTGCGTTCAAGGCCGCCGCGACTTCAGAAGAAGCCAATGATGTAAGCGGCCCCACGTCAGAGACGCAAGCCTCCACGATGGACGCCGGGTACGACTTCTATTACGCCACGGACGACTTGATCAGCGTGGCTTTTACGGAATCAACTTATCAACGCGGTGCGGCGCACGGTAATTCGTCTACGCAGGTTATCAACTATGACCTGAAGAGTAAGAAGAAGCTGGCGCTCGCCGACTTATTCCAGGACAAATCCAAATACCTGAGCGTCATCGCCTCGTATTGTCAGAAAGAGTTGAAGGACCGCGCCAAAAAGCCTGATACGATGTTGGAACCCGACCTGTTCGAAAGCGGCGCCGGACCACGCGCCAGCAACTACAGCGCCTGGAATATCACCAGGAAAGGATTGTGGATCACTTTCGATCCTTACCAGGTTGCCGCCTACGCGGCCGGCCCCCAATACATCCTCGTGCCCTACTCTGCATTAAGCGATCTGATCAAACCCGACGGGCCCATCGCCATTTACGCGAAATAAACAAATTTGGAGGGCGGTGATTTGTCACCGCTTTGGTTTACCGCGGAAAGCGCCGACGAATCGGCGCACTCAAAACTCTGAGGGCTGTGGTTTCGCCCGGCTGGTCTATTTCTGGCGGCGGTTCTTCTGAGCGACCAGCAGACGGTAAGCCTCGTCGCGTTTTAATCCCAACTCGCGAGCCGCTTGTTTGAGTGCGGTCTTTTCATCGAGCCCCTTCTCCTGTAGCTGCACCATGCTTTTCGCGAAACGGCTGGAGATTGACTCTGTCCCGGATTGATCATCGATATCGGCGACGGAATCCGCGCCCGCAATCATCAACACCACTTCACCGCGCGCTCTGTTTGCATCGGAAAACAGATTCGCCAATTCGCTGAGTGTTCCCCGCGCAAACTCTTCGTGCAATTTAGTGAGTTCGCGCGCCACCACCGCGGGGCGATTGCCCAGGACTTCATGAGCATCGCGCAGGGCGCCGGCAATTCGATGTGGCGCTTCATAGAAAATCACGGTCGCATTCAGCGAGCGTATTTCTTCCAGCTTGATTCTTCTGGCCGTAGCGCGGGCCGGCAAGAATCCGCCAAAGAAGATTTGATCCGAGGCTAATCCTGAGGCCGCCAGCGCCGTGACAAACGCGCTGGCCCCGGGGATGGGAACGATCGAGATGCCTCGTTCGATGGCGGCGCGGACAATCCGAAAGCCGGGATCGCTGATGAGCGGCGTGCCGGCATCCGACACCACCGCCACATCCCGGCCGGCGGTCAGAAGATCGGCCAACTCGGTGGCGCGGCTGGTTTCGTTGTGCTCGTGATAGCTGACGGTCCTGGCGTCGATGCCAAAATGAGTGAGCAGCTTGCGCGTGTGCCGCGTATCTTCGCACGCAATCACGTCGACCTGGCGCAGCACGCTCAGGGCGCGCTGCGTAAGGTCATCGAGATTGCCTATCGGAGTAGCGACGATGTAAAGCGTGCCCGGCATGTTTCGGCATTGTGGCATTCACCGGCGAAACAATAAAAGCCCCGCGCCTGCCGACGCGGGGCTGGTGGTAACGCAAACTGTTAGTTTGCGCGTCTCCCATTCGAGCTATTCATTAATAAGGCACGCTCAAACCGTACGCATCGGCGATGCGATGCAGATTCGATCTGATGTCGGCCAGATCAGCATCCACGCTGGCACGGCCCGTGCGCACGCGCAGATAGCGGTCAAGATCCATGCCCTGCGAAATTACCGATCTCGCATTGTCGACGCTCTGATCGAGAGCAAACCCGCCACGCGAACTGGCTCGCAGGTCTCTCACCGCGCGGCGAAAGTCACGCACCTGCACGATCGCGTCATTGTCGACTGTCCGGAACGAAAGCAAGCCGCCCAGGACGCGCCGCTCGTTGCCATAGTTCAGATCGTTCTGTAACCGGGCGCTGGCGCTGTCCAGGCGCGCAATCGCGTCGCGCACGTCCCGCCGATCCGAACGATCATAACCATTGCGGTCGTAAATCTGGGCCGAGACGATCACGGGTAAAGCCACCGTCAGGAGCGTCATCATCACAAATTTAGTCAGAATATTGTTCTTCATTTTCTTACCCCCTCAATTGAATTGGCGCTGAGAATGGTTGCGATTCGCGCGCCACGCGGCGCCGCCAGAGGGCTGTCTCCGGATTCTTAAGATTGATGCAAGAAAGTAGGAAGCGATTCTTAAGATTTGTTGAAAAGCGAGAAGTGATACCGCATGACCGAGGCCGTGAGTAATGAGCGACTGCCGGCCTTTATTACACACCACTGCGGCTTGTTCTGTTCGGAGGCAATCAGGATCAATTCGTCGTCATAGCGCGCCTGGCCCAGGTGTTTGATGTTCGCACACGCGAGGCCGTTTCCGCGTACTACTCCGTCGCGCGGCGTGCGGGGCCAGCCGCATTCAATTGTCAACGCCCGCACCCCACGATGGAGCACCAGCGCGCTGCCGACCATGGTGGCCGCTCCACGGGTGAAGCGGTGATCCTCGTTGCGTTCGATCTGTATGGCGCTGCCGCTCCGATTGGCGTCGGCGGCCAGGGCAAATACTGCTTCCATCAGCCAGTCAGTCGCGGCCCGCCTTAAAAGATCGTTTCGCCGGCGCAGATCCAGGTAGCGCGCCACGTCCGCGCGCCCCGCGCCCTGCGCCCGTTGGGTCGCCTGGGCCAGCGCCAGTTCCCACGCCTCGTCGAGTTCAGTCATAGTGGCCGGAGACCTTAGTCTATGATCATTTTGTTGCAAATGTGCATAGACTTTCGTCCGTGCTGCTGTTCTTTCCCCTTGGTCTTCAGATGATGTTATCATGCCGAACCAATTAACTCTCCAGACTCATTTGGGTATGCGCGCTGGCGTGCTTTCGCGCGGGACGCGTGCGAACCGCTTCCGGAGATGACAGCGAAGGAATGAGGCCATCTTTTCTCAATCAGCGCGCACTCGTTTTGATCACCTTGCTCCTGCTGTTATCGACGGTGTTGGCGGTGCATCCACATGCCGGCGGACAGGCACAACAGCTGCCGAAACGAGCCGCGCACATCAACGACTTTGCCGAAGTGCTCGACGCGCCCACAAAGGAGAGACTGGAAGCCGTCCTCGAGAAACTTAAAGACAAGACCCATTTCGATTTTGCCGTGGCCACGATCAAGTCTTCGGGCGCCGAAGACCTTTACGACTATTCTCTGGCCATGGCGAACGATTGGAAGATCGGCGCGCCGGCGAGTTCAGACCGCAGCCTGTTGCTGGTGATTGCCGCTGACAGCGGTCGCTTTTTCAGTCAGGTGACTCGCGGCGCGCGCATCTATCTGCCCGAAGGCCTGGTTGGTGAGATGGGCCAGCGAATTCGCGAGCGCGAAACCGGCGGAGCTTACGGCAGCGCCCTGGTGGCCGGCCTGCGCGTTTTCGTGGACCGGTTGGGAGAAGAAAAGCAATTCGATTTCGCGGCGCTTGATCCGCAGCGCGGCGTCGACATTGCGCAGACGCAAAGGGCCCGGACCGTGACCAGTCCGGTTGCGGACGCGAGCGAGAATCCGCAGCCCACGCCGGCCGCCACGACCGAAGCTGTTGCGACACCGACGCCCGCCGCCGAACCTAAACCCGAGACCAGCGCCACTCCGGTCCAGGTGGCCCAGTTAAGTCCTGAGCCGTCCCCGACAGCTTCCGCTACTCCGGCCGCGACGACGGAAGCGACCGTGGCGGCGTCACCGGCAGAGGCCGCGACCGCCACCCCCCTCCCGTCAGCTTCACCGGTGGAAACTCCTTCGCCGGAACGGACAGCGCTGGCGACGCCAACTGAAACACCACAAGCGACGCCAACTGAAACACCGCAAGCGACACCGAGCGAAACACCCCAGGCGACGCCGAGCGAAACACCCCAGGCGACGCCGAGCGCATCGCCGCAACCTACTGAGACCCAGGCGCGTCTGGACAACAAAGCCAGGCCGCTGAAGACCCCGGCGCCGGATCGGAAAGCGGTGGCACCGCCCATGAGTCCGGACGATGAGAAGGAGCAGGTCGAACTCACGCTGACGCTGCCTCTCGATAAACGCATCGTGGCCCTGAAAGATTTCATCGCCACGCACCCGACTTCGGTAGCGCTGCCGCGGGCCAGCGAGTTGCTGGTCGTGGCCCATGCGATGTATGGCGAACAACGAATGCAGGCCAACGACGACGATGCGGCGTTGCAACAGTTTCGCCTCGCCCTATCTGACGCTCCGGCCGACATGCCCGATCGTCTCTTCGCCGACGTCATTGTGCGGATTCCGATCAATCTTTTCCTGCGAGGGCGGCGCGATGCTGCGTTTGATATCGCGAAGCAGGTTGAGGCGATGGCCAAGTCGAATCCCAAACGCCTGGTGGCGTTGTCGGAATTTTACCTGGCAATTGAAAACGCCGCGGATGCCGGCCGCGTGGCTGAAGCCGCAGTGCAACTCGCGCCCGATCTCGCCGCTGCTCATCAGGCGCTGGGCGCTGCGCGTCACATCGATTTACGTCTGGACGAGGCAGAAGCCGAGTACGCGAAAGCCCTGTCGCTCGATCCGAAATCCACCGGCGCGCGCATCGCGCTGGCCGATCTAAAGCGGGCCGGCGGCAAGGCTGAAGAAGCACTCGCCTTGTATCGCGAACAGTTGCAGGCCGATCCGAAAAGCAATCCGGCGCGCGCCGGAATGATCCTGTGCCTGCTCGAGCTCGGCAAAAAGGACGAAGCCGAGACCGAACTCAACAACGCCCTGCAGGACAACGATCAATCACGAAATTTACCGCTGCTGGTGGGCGCCGCTTATTGGTTCATGGCCCACGACAATGCCGAGCGCGGGTTTGACCTGGCCCAGCGGGCGGCGGCGCTCGAGCCGAGATATTCCTGGGGCCAGATCGCTCTGGCGCGGGCGTTGGTGGCGAACAAGCGGCCCTTGCAGGCAGAACGGGCATTGCGCTTTGCGCTTCAGTACAGCCGCTTTCCCACGATGGACTACGAACTCGCCACGGCGCTGGCCGCGATCGGGTTGTACGACGAGGCAGCGCAGCAACTGGCGCGCTCATTCACGCTCAAGGATGGTGAGATTCAAACGAAACTGGCCGGCCGCATTGCCACACACGCCCCGACCTTTACGGAATTGTTGGCGCCCGAGCGGCAGGCCGCGATCTTTCAAGCGAAGGCCGCGGACTCAGAAGCGAACGCGCGGATGATGAAAGCCCTGCTGGGGTTCAATGCAGCTCTGGATCAGGCGTCACCCAGCGAGGACAATCTGATCGCGCTGGCGCAGGACTTCATCAAGGGCGACGACGCCATGCGCACTTACCGCCAGGTTTACGTGGCCGGCAAATTTGTGAAGAAAGGCATTGCGCTTTCGACCGTTGTAGAGTTGATGGACCAGGCCACCACCGGCGTCGATGCGGCCCTCAACGCGCCGGCCGCCACAGTTGCCGTGCAGGCCGAGGAACTCGCCGACGACCGTGCCCGCGCCTTGAAACAGGGCGGCTTTCTCGATGTGCCTGACGCGCCGCGCCCCGCGCTGTCAGGATTGCTGCGCGGGCGCATCGAAGACCTTGCCGGTCTCGCCTTTTTTAATCTCGACAAGTCGGCCGAAGCCGTGGTCCGCCTGCGCCGCGCGGTAACCACCGCCACCGAGGGCACCCCGCTCTGGCGTTCATCGATGTGGCATCTCGGCGCGGCCCTGGAAGCGAACGGCAAGAACGATCAGGCGCTGCTCTACTACATCAAGTCCTATGTCAACGGCCCGCCCGATCCGGCCCGGCGTTCGATCATCGAAAATGTCTATAAGAAAGTGAACGGGTCGCTGGATGGATTGGACGATAAGATTGGGCCAGGGTTCAACGCTGCCAGTGCGAGTCCGAGTCCCACGCCATCACCTTAATCGCAAGCCAACCTGGTAAGCGTGAGTCGTCCTCATCCTGACGAGCGATCATCTCACTTTAGATGGCGGCCAGTTGGTACCGTCGGCATAACCTATGTTCTGGATCAAGACCTGTTGGGTATATTGGTCACTCGGCTTCAGGCCGGCTTTAGCCACATCGAAAGTTACGGTCGGAGATTTTGATGACGATATGAGCAGACGGCTGGTGGCGCCGGGCTTGATCCTGACCCGGCTAACAAAGCGGCGCCGGCCCACCTCGTTGGTGGTGCCGGGCTCAAGGAACACACATTCCCAGATCAGCAGTCGGATTTCTTTGGGTCCGGTATTTCTGACCCTCATCTCGTAAATATAAGAGAGTCGGACTTTGGTGCTGCCGCTCTGTCCTGACGACTGACGCGTCACGGGCGGCAGCGCGTTCTCACCCTGCCGAACTCTGTTGTCGCTGGCCTCAGCGTTTGCCTTTTGAGCTTGCTCGGTCGCTTGCTGTTCTCGATTGGCGCTAAAGGGATCTTTATCAACAGCGGGGTTGTACTTTTCTATTCTCCAACTGCTTTCCAGCACGACCACATCAGGCCATTGGGGAGCAGTCTGGGCGGCCGCGGCCGCAGCAGACAAAACCAGCACGAAACCTGCGCATAGAATTTTCATCGCTTCAGAATCAAGCCGGGGCAGTAGCCCGACCATCAGGGAGGGCTCGTATGTACGAATCTTTGAGCCCTCCCTGACGGTCGGGCTACTGCCCCGAAGAGGAAGAGCGGTGTCAAGCCGCCGCCCTCCAAAACGATTTGGCCTAGTTCTGGCCGCCGGACGCGGTCTTCATCGGCTTTCCTTCGCCGTCATATTCCTGCACCGTACCGAACTTGGCCAGCATCGCCCGGGTCTTACTCGCGTCGCCGACGGCAACGATTTGCAGATGGTTGATGTCGATATATTTCTGCGCCACCCGCTGTACGTCTTCGGCGGTGACCGCGTTCACTTTCTGCGGATAGGTGTCCCAATAATTCGCCGGCAGACCATAGGTCCTTAGCTGGATGATGTTGCCGAGGCGCAGGGTCGGGTTCTCAAGCTGGAGGGCGAAGCTGCCGACGATGGCGCGCTTGGCGTTTTCGAGTTCGGTCGGCGTCACCTTCTCATCGCGAATGCGTTTGAATTCGCCGATGAACTCGCGAATCGTTCCTTCGGTGACGTCGGTGCGCACCGGTGACTGGGCCGTGAACAACCCGGGGTACTTCAGCGCCGTGACATTGCTGCCGACGGAATAAGTGTAGCCTTTGTCTTCGCGAATGTTCAGGAAGAGGCGCGACGGCGGGCCGACGCCGAGGATTTGGTTCATCACCCGCACCGCGATGTAGTCCGGGTTGGTGCGTTCCAGCGACAAGCTGCCGATTTGAAATACCGTCTGCACTGAGCCGGGCCGGTTGATCAAATGAATCCTGGTCTCGGCCTGCGCGGGTACCGGCGGCAGTGACGGCTGGGTCACGGTTCCGGGTTTCCATTCGCCGAACAGTTTTTCCAGCTTCGGCATCATCTCTTTTAGCGTCACGTCGCCGGCGATGTAGAGCGTGGCGTTGTTCGGGACGTAGTTCGTGTCATGGAACTTGATTAAATCAGCCGCCGTGATCTTGCTAATGGCTTCGGGCGGCGGGGTGGCCAGCGACGCGGGATGATTTTGATAGATCGCTTGCAGCAGCCGTTCCTGGGCCAGGAAATTCGGTTGGGACCGCTGTTGCGGCAAAGCGCTGATGGCTCGTTCCTTATAGCGCTGGACTTCCTCCGCGGGATATTTCGGCGTCAGCAGTATCTCGGCATACAGATCGAGAATCTGATCGAGATTCTCGGTCAGTCCGGAAGCCGTGACGTTCGTGGTGAATGAAGATACACCGGAGGTGGCGCCCACGGTCGCGCCGATAGTGTCGAGCGCTTCGGCTAACTCGCGGCTGTTGTGTTTGGCTGTGCCTTCCCGCATCAGCCCCGCCGTCATGCTGGCTAGTCCGCGCATGTCAGCCGGATCAGAAAAGCCGCCGCTATTAATCACCATCTCCATTGAAAAGAGCGGCAGCCGGTGATTGCTTTCCAACAGCACCACGTGCAGGCCGTTCTTCAGGGTGGCTTCCTGGGCGGGCGGCAGTTTTACCTGCAGTATTTGTTTGTTGACGGGCGCTTTACCCTTGATGACCGCGCCCTTGGTGCTGGTCGGGTTTTGCCCGGCGCTTTCCTGGGCTGAGACTGCGGCAGTGAAGGTGGCGAAGAGAACGATTGCAAATAGGAATGTAATTTTCTTAATCATGACTTTTCTCCTGGCGAGCGAGCAGCTGCTCGCGAACCGCGCGCGGAAATGCGGGCGCGCTCCTACTGTCCTCCGAAGCTGTTTCCCATCGGCTGCGCTTTCGGCACTGTGATCACGACGGTGCGGTTGGTCGGCGCCAGGTATTTGTTGGCGACGCGCATCACGTCTTCCTTGGTCACGGCCATCACCTTATCGAGACGCGTATTGATCAGATTTGGATCGTTGTAATAGACGGCATACTGACCAATCGTGTTGGCCCGATTAAGCGAGCTCTGCAATCCGTTGATGAAAGCGCGGCGGGCGCCGCTCTTGGCCTTCTGCAATTCCCAATCAGCGATCGGCTCTTTTTGCAGACGCGCGATTTCGTCATAGATGGCCGCCTCGACATCTTTGGTCTCAACGCCGCGGCGCGGGGTGGCCGTGATGAAGAAACCGCCGACGCCACGGGCCTCACGCGCATTGCTGTTGGCGTTGTTCACCAACTGTTTGTCGCGCGTCAGCTTTTGATTGAGCCGTGAGCTGCCGCCGCCACCGCCCCCGCCGCCGAAACCGCCGCCGCCGCCACCGCCGCCGAGCACGTTCGCCAGGACCTGTAACGCGTAGAAGTCGGGCGTATTGCCGGCTACGGTTTTATAGCCAATCGAAATGCGATAGGCGCGCGCCAGAACGTCGTCCACAGAGGTGCGGCGCTCGGCTTTCTGCTCCGGCTCGGTCGGATCAAATGCCGGCGGATCAGTCTGGCGGGGAATCGATTCAAACAGCCGTTTGACCAGGGCCAGCGCGTCCGGCGTTTTGAAATCGCCGACGACGGTCAGGGTTGCGTTGTTCGGCGCGTAATACATTTTGAAGAAAGCTTTTACGTCTTCGACCGACGCGGCGTTGAGATCAACCATTGACCCGACCGTGTCGTGCTTGTAGCCGAAGTTGTCGAACATCAATTCCTGCTGCACCTCGCCGCTCTTGCCATACGCGGCGTTATCGAGGCCGATGCGTCGTTCTTCCTGGACGGCGTTGCGCTGGTTGTCGAGGTTCTCCTGGGTGACGGCCAGACTACGCATGCGGTCGGCTTCGAGGAAGAGCGCCAGTTCCAACTGGTTGGCCGGCATGGCTTCAAAGTAGTTGGTGCGATCTTCGTTGGTCGTGCCGTTCATCGTGCCGCCGTTGTTGAGCACCAGCATGAAATGTTCCGATTTGCCGACGTTTTCAGAGCCCTGGAACATCATGTGCTCAAACAGGTGAGCAAAGCCGGTGCGGCCTGGCTTCTCGTTGCGCGAACCGACGTTGTAGGTGACGTTGACCGCGATGACCGGCGCGTTGTGATCTTCGACCGTGATCACGCGCAGGCCGTTCGTGAGGCGCGTCTCTTTCAGATCGACATGCGGGTTCTGACTCTGGGCCGGCGCGGCCGCGGCGATCGCCGACAACAAAGCTGCGCCAAGGAATATGCGATGCAGTCTCATGCGTAAAGACTCCTGAATGGATTTGGTGAACCGGACATCAATTGTTTGGGTTAGGCGGTCGTCCCGGACTAAATGTGACAGCTGCCCAATTTGGACGCAGTGAATCTATTCGCGGGTGCACTGTAAGTCAAGTTAAGGGCCGGCGGGAGGCGACCTGTTTGAAATCGTAGCGCTAAGCCTTCCGCCTGGAGCGCAAACCGTCCTCGCCGGCATTTGTCTAAACAGGCAACCGGGACGGTTGCGCTCCAGTCCGGGACCTCATTGGGTGATGTCTATGCAGTTTCACAGGGACGGAAATCTGGGTTACGGTGCAACTATTTTCCGCGGAAATTTAGCCAACCACCAACCCCTTCCGGCCATCCAAGAGCACGCCCAAGGTTGCTCAAGGCTGTCCGGCAAGCCGTCCCGAGGCGACGGCTTTTACCGGGCATCAAACGCCGCGATGCCTCTCCGGCTGGCTGTCCAACGACAAGGCGAAATATACTGTTGTTCAATACCACTATGCTGACATTCAGATCGCTCTCTCTTAGCGTTTTCGTTTCCGCGTCGATGCTGCTGTTGGCGGCATCCTCGGCATTGGCCCAGCCCGCGACGGGGGCCAGGTTTGACGTCACGAATTACCGGATCGAAGCGCAGCTGAATCCGGACGAGCACACCTTGCGCGCGGGCGCCGACATAACCTTTGTGCCGCAGGACGCGACGCGTTCGATTGTCTTTGAATTGAACGGCTCGTTACACGTCGATAGCGTCGAGAAGGATGGCAAGGCACTTACCGGGTTTGTGCAGGACTCAGTGGGCGCCGGGGCCGCGGGACCAAACGTCAGAATAGATCTCGGCCAGGTGCTGACGGCCAATCAGCCGGCCACTATCCGCATTCGCTGGAGCGGCGCGTTGACTTCGCCCGAAGGCGGGCCGCTGGCCAACAAACGTCTCGCTTATGTGGGGCCCGAAGGCTCGTATCTGATGTACGCGTCGCGTTGGTTTCCTTTTCATGATTATGCGGCGGACCGCGCGACCGCAGACATTACGATCATCGTGCCTACCGGGGTGACCGTCGGCGGGGTCAGCGACGAGCCGGTAAATCCGCAAGTCGACAAGTCGGGAGTGACGCGTTTTCGCTTCGTCAACAAGCAGCCGATTCTGATCGGCAATTTCGTCGCCGGACAATATGTGGCCAAGTCTCTGCGGATGGGTAAATACGAATTGCAGTTCTTCGTCAA
>Ga0126369_10000606_pt1 | contig 23714 bp, 21 predicted proteins | sample PanSoiMetaPlot_1_FD_109646 | JGI IMG/M metagenome (GOLD analysis project Ga0126369, IMG submission 109646) | Tropical forest soil microbial communities from Panama - MetaG Plot_1 | ecosystem: Environmental > Terrestrial > Soil > Tropical forest > Bulk soil | place: Panama | collected 2016-02-17
CGATCACCCCGCAGCCGACCGTGTACGCGGCGCCCTTGAGCGTGTGGACCGCGCGGAACAGCGCCGCCAGCTCCGACTCGCTCGAGCCTTCGCCTTCCAGCGCGACCAGCGATTGCGCCATCGACTCGAGATGCTCGACCGCCTCCGGCAGGAAGTACTCGAGGACGTCGTGCTGCTCGGTGAAGAACCGGTCGAGCTCGTCGAGACGCCGTGCCGTCTCGTCGGGCGGCGCCGGGGGGGTCTCCTCGATCGACACCTGGCCGGGCGCGCTGGCGCTCGTCATGACCGTCGCGCCGGCTGCCTGCTCGAGCTCCGGCTCGATGCTCGGCGATGACTCGACCGTCAGCGCGCCGATCCCCGGCAGGGCGTCGAGCATCGCCGTCGCACGGTCGTAGGTGGCGGCGCGTGCGTCGACGCGCTCCTCGGCACTCCGCACGAGCAGGCGCAGCGCATCGAGACTCGCGAAGACGGTCTCGATCGCGGCGCGATCCAGCGGGCGCTTCTGCTCGCGCACCTCTCCGAGCATGTCCTCGACCCGATGCGCGAGGTCACCGATCATCCCGCAGCCGACCGTGTACGCGGCGCCCTTGAGCGTGTGGACCGCGCGGAACAGCGACGCCAATTCCGACTCGCTCGAGCCTTCGCCTTCCAGCGTGACCAGCGATTGCGCCATCGACTCGAGATGCTCGACCGCCTCCGGCAGGAAATACTCGAGGACGTCGTGCTGCTCGGTGAAGAACCGGTCGAGCTCGTCGAGACGCCGTGCCGTCTCGTCGACCGGCGCCTGAGGTGTCGGCGGCGCCAAGGCCGCGAGCAAGTGCGCGATCCCCTCGTCCTCGGCCCCGGTCTCGCCGATGTGGTCGAGCGAGGTCTTGAGGCCGAACAGCATGTCGTTGAGCGTCGTCAACGAATGGGGCTCCACGCTCCCCGACGTGGCGCCGACGCGCTCGACTGCTTCCTCCATCGCCGCCGCCAGCGCTGCCAGCTGTGGAAAGCCATTGAGCGCGGCCGCGCCGCGCAGCCGGTGTGTCACCACCGCCAACTGCTCGATCGCCGCCGTGGCATCCGGCGAGCGCTGGAGCGTGGTGAGGCCCTCCTCGACGGCGGCGAGGGTATCCCACGCCTCCATCAGGAAGACGCTCAACAGAAACTGCCGATCGCCTTCAGGCACTCAGCGCCTCCAGTCGTTGGCGCCTCAGGCGGTGAGCTTGAAGCGCGCGAGGCTCGCCGTGAGCGCTTCGGCCACCCGTACCATCTGGTCCATCGTCTTGCGCGTCTCGACGACGGCCTTCTCTGTCTCGACCGCGACGCTCGCGATCGACTGGACCGCGACCGCGCCACCCTCGACGCCTCGCACCTGATCCTGCGTCGCCTGTGAGATCTCGAGCGCCAGCGCCGCGGACTTCTGTGAGATCTCGCCGATCTGGTGAAGGTTCTCACCGGCCTCGACGGTGACCTTGAAGCCGGCTTCGACTTCGCGGGTCCCTTCTTCCATGGCCACGACCGCCTGCTGCGTCTCGGCCTGCACGGCCTTGATCAGCACGACGATGTCCTTGGCGGCCTTGCCGGAGCGCTCGGCGAGCTTGCGGACCTCTTCGGCGACGACCGCGAAGCGCAGGCCCGACTCACCGGCACCTGCGGCTTCGATCGAGGCGTTGAGGGCCAAGAGGTTGGTCTGCGACGCGATGTCCTCGATCGTGTTGACGATCTCGGAGATTTCGAGCGACCGGTCGGCGAGGCTCTTGACCTTCTTCGAGAGTCCCTGCACCTCGCCGCGGATGCGCTGCATTCCGGCGAGACTGGCCCGCACGGCGTGTTCGCCCTTCGTGGCGGAGTCGAGCGTCAGCTTCGCGGCTTCGGCGGAAGCCTCGGCGTTGTCGGCGACTCGCCGCATCGAGCGCGTGAGACTCTCCATCGCGGTGCTCACGCCAACGGCTTCCCGCGACTGCGTCTGGGCGCCGCTGGCGGTCGTTTCCATGGCGCCGATCATCTCGGTCGCACTCGTCAGAACCTGGTTCGCGGTGTCGCGCACCTCGTTGATGATGATGGCCAGCTCGCCGACCATCACGTTGATGGCGTCGACGACGTTGCCGAGAACGTCGGAGGTCACCTGACCGCGCTTGGTCAGGTCGCCCTGCGAGATCTCCGTCGCCGTATCGAGGAAGTGCGTGATGTTGCGCTGGAGCTCCTCGCGCTTCTGTCGCTCTTCGTCACGCTCCGTCTCGGTCTGGACCAGCGACCGCAGGCGCACGACCGTGTCGTTGAACGTCGCGGCCAGCTGACCGATTTCGTCGTGCGACTTCACCAACACGAGCTTGGACAGGTCTCCCTGTCCGACGCGCTCGGCGATTCGGACGACCTGCATGACAGGCTGGGTGATCCGGTGGGCAAAGATGGCGCCGGCGAGGATCGCCGCCAGGGCGACGCCGCCGAACACGAGGATCAGGTTCCGGCCCGACTTGGTCGCCGCCGCCGTGATGATCGTCCGGTCCATCCCCACGCGGACGGTCCCGAGCTGGCCGGCGAGGATGGGCACGCCGATGTCGATGATCTGCTGGACCGCGCCGGTGACCGGGTCAGCGTAGGCGATGTCACGGATCTGCTGCGCCGCCTCGCCTGGCACCAGGTTGCGGTCGACGAGGCCGGAGGGGACCAGCGGAGAGAACGTGTGGGCGACCAGCGTCTTCTGGGAGTCGTACACCATGACGTACTTGACGCCGCTGATGGCCGCGAACTGGTCGATGGCCGCCTGCACGGTGGATGCGTCGCGGGTCAACAGGAGGTCGACGCTGGAGCTGGCCAGGCTTCTGGCGATGGCGGTGCCCTTGGATGTGAACTCTTCCGTCATGTTCGTGGTCAACGAGCGCACTGAAATCCACCAGGTGATCGTGGCCAGTGGCACCAGCGTGAGGACCAAGAAGAGGACGATCTTCCCGAGGAGGCCGAGGCGAAGGATCCGCTTTACGTTCATGCTTTCACCGCCGCCGCCCAGTCAGTGATGGGCGCCCATCGACCGCCGATCACCCTGGTGAAGTACACGTTGTCCAGCCCCTGATGCCGCTCCGGTGCAAACGTGAGCGGCGCGCCGATGCCGAGGTCGAAGTTCTTGAGCGATTCGAGCGCCTGCCGGAACGTCGCGCGGGTGGGGTTCGGGCCGGTACGGCGCAGCCCCTCCACAATCACCCGGGCGTTGACGAAGCCCTCGAGACTCCGGAAGCTGAGCTGCTCGGGCACGAGTTTGGCGTCGCGCAACGCCTCCGGCATCTGCGGGTTGTGCTTCTCCATCAGCGCGCGGTACTCGGCGACGGCCGGCAAGCTCACGTCGTCGTAGCTCGGGACCACCTGCGAGTTGACGAGCGCCTGGGTGTAATCGCGTCCGGAAGCCTGCCCCTGCTTGAGGAGCAGATTCAGCATCGCCTCGGAGCCGACGAACGACACGTTGGAGATCGGTACGGTCCAGCCGAGATCGCGGGCGGTGCGGATGAACGCGCCGCAGCCCTGATAGGCGCCGGTACACAGCACCACGTCGACCCCGGCTTGGCGGAGCGCCTGCACCGCTGGCGTCATGTTGTCCTCGAAGCGGGCGCCGCGGACGTACGTGGCCTCGGCGACGATCTTCACGCCGTGCTGGGCCAACCCGCGCGCGACACCGTCGGTGCCGCTGCGGCCGTAGGCGTCGATCTGGTAGTAGACGCCGAACTTGCGCGCGCCCGCCTGCCAGAAGCGCTCGACCAGCGCCATCATCTCCTGACGGTACGAGGCCCGGATGTTGAAGACCTGATCGACGTAGGGGTCCTCGCGCTGCGGCTGGGCGCCGGTGAAGTTCCCGACCAGGATCACCTGCCGATCGGCGTAGCGCTTGATCACGGGCAGCGCGCGCGTGAGGGTGGGCGTCCCGACGTAGTTCGAGAGGAAGAAGACCTGCTCGCGCTCGACGAGCTCGATCGTGTTCTTCACGCAGGGCGTCGGCTCGTAGCCATCGTCGAGAGCGACGACCGAGATCGTGCGGCCGTTGATGCCGCCGCGCTGATTGACTTCGTTGTAGTAGGCCATCGCGCCGCGATAGAGCTCGACGCCGAGGCCGGCCGATGAGCCCTTGAACGCGGCGCTCATCCCGATCTTGATGTCCTTCGAGCTCACACCGGGGCTCCCGGCATAAGCGTCGGCGGCGACGGCGCTGCGCGCGGGTGACTGCTGGCCCCAGGCCGCATCGTTGCGCCCGAGGACGCCGCCGGCCGCGACCGCAGAAAGGAGTTTGAGCACCGTCCGCCGTTCCATCGTCATTCCTCCTCCCGCTGCGCTTCTCTCAGCGCGCGTAGAAGCTTCCCCGGATCGAGCAACGGGATGAGCCGCTCGCCGTCGGCCAGAAACCCGAGCGCCCATTGGGCGTTGGGCTGCGCGGTCGACTCGTCGTGCGTCACGATTCCCCCGAACGCCTCAAGGCTGATGTCTCCATCGATCACCAGAGCGACCTCGAACCCGTCGGCCTCCACGATCAAGGTCGACGGCTTGCGCGAGTCGCGGCGCGCCGGAAGGCCGAGGACGGCCCGCGCGTCCGCGATCGGCACGACGTCACCACGCAAGTTGGCCACGCCAACGAGGTGCGGCGGCGCCAGCGGCACCGTCGTCCACTCCTCGAAGACCGCCACCTCCCGCACGTGGGTGACGTCCATCGCGAACGGCTCGCCCGCGAGCCCGAAGACGCACGCGCGAATCGCCGCTGTGCTGTCCAGCAGGCTCGTGGTCATCGAACGAACTTCCGAATGGTCGCGAGGAGCTGCTCCGGCGAGAACGGCTTGGGTAGGTATTCGTCAGCGCCCTGTCGCAGGCCCCAGACGCGGTCGCTTTCCTGGTTCTTCGAGCTCACCACGATCACGCGAGCCTGCTTGATGCGCTCGTCCCGTCGCACGGCGCGAAGCGCCTCATAGCCGTTCCGCTTCGGCATCACGACGTCGAGCAGCACGACATCCGGTCGCTCCTTGGCGATCTTCTCTTCCAGATCGTCGCCGTCCAGGTACGTGACCACGTCGTAGCCGGCCGATCGGAGAATGTTCTCCATCACCTGGATCTCGGAGTACGCGTCGTCGACCACCATCACCTTGGGCATCTCGCTCAGACCTCCCTGGGCATTCTGCCGTCTTGGTCTTGTCCGCCAGGTGCCTTGTTGCAACTCATCTGCCAGCGTTAATGCCGGCCTGCCGCAGCTTTAGACATGGGCAAATGGCAACTTAGCTGGCTCACCTCGCGAGGGTCCGTGACAACTTTGGTCTGTCCGAATGACAAGTCCTGTCACAATTGCGCCGTGCCGCTCTGACTCGTCGCGGTCAACTGCGCGACAGGTCAAGCGAGGAAGGCCTCGAAAGCCGCGTGGCGAGAATCTTGAAGGACTCCACGGTGCCATGATCTTTGCGCGAATTTGGCACCTGCTCGGCGGCAAGCGGCGGCGGCCCACGAGCACCCATATGTTCCGACAGGCTCAGCGTCTCCGGGACGAGGGACGCCTCCAGGACGCGAACGATCTCGTCGAAGCCGCCCTGCGCAGAGAGCCAGGCAACGTCGTCGGCCACCTGCTCGCCGGCTCGCTCCACATGGCCCTGCGCGAGACCGGCCAAGCTCGCACGTCGTTCGAGCGTGTGCTGGCGCTCGACGCGACGCAGCCCCGAGCGCTGCTGGGGCTCGCGCGCATCGCGCTCGAGGAGGGTGAAACGGCGGCCTGCCGCGACCTGCTCACCAAGGCGCTGACGCGCTATCCCGACTTTCCCGAAGCGCGCGCGCTGCTCGAGATCGCCCGCGGTCTCACGGTCGACGCAAGCTCGAAGCGCGCGGCGACACCAAACGGCGCGCTTCGTACCGAGCGATTGCGGCTACCCGCGGAGTGTCGTGAAGCGATGTTCATGCAATCCGATGCGTCACTGGTCTTCGCGGAGCCGCGTGGACCGCGGAGCGAGGCGGTCGCCGCCGGCGCCGTGAAGCTCGCGCGCGTCGCGACCGCGATGCTGGAGCGCGCCGGATTCGGACCGTTGCGCCACGCGGTCATCGAGGGCGCCGCCGAGACGACGTACGTGCGCGCCGACGACACGGCTCTGTTGACGCTGGCATTCGATCACGACGTAAAGGCGGAGACGGCGGTTGCCCACCTGGAGCGGGTGTGGGGCAGCTGCCGCTCCGAGATCGCATGAGCACCGCGGCGGTCGCGCGTCCCGCGCTCGGGCGTGATCTCCGTGGCATGCTCGCGGAGCTGTTGAAGCTCGAGCACGTCGTCGGCGGGCTCATCGTCGCGCCTGATGGCCTCGCAATCGCCGCCGATCTTCCGCGCGAGGTTCAGGCTGAGGCGCTGTCCGCGCTGGCGGCAACGCTCGGGCGCGAGCTCGAGCTTCGCGGTCCGCAGCGTCGACTCGGAACCTTTCCGATGGCGCAGTTCTCCAGCGTGAGCGGGGCGGCGTTCATCGTCAGCACGCCGATCGGTTTCATCGTGCTGCTCGGTGAGCCGAGTGCGGACGGCGACTCGATTCGCGCTGCACTTCGTAAGATGGTCGGGAACGTCTACCGCGCCTGGACGGGCTAACCTCTTCGGCCTTCCGCGAGGCTCGCGCACGGGAGCCTCGGCAACTCCCCGTATTTCCTCGCGAAAATTGCTAACAGTTCTTGCTGGTTTCCGGGGCCCGTCGGAGTAAGCTTTGTGCTCACCCAAGGAGAGTCAAGCCCATGCAAAACGGTGAGCGCTCGATACTGATCGTGGTCCCGAGGAACGGACAGGACGCGTGTCGGTCGCTGAGCCACACCTTCGCGGATGACTCGACAGTCGAGGTGATCGTCGACAGGCGCCTCAAGGATCGGCGCGCCGGTAATGGCGCCTATCGGCCCGAGCGCCGCCAGGGCGATCGGCGGACGCGGCTCGAGGGCGATGCCGAGCTGAAGGTCGATCGGTGGATCGCGGTCCCGCGCGCGACGACGAGAATCGACTTCGACGATCCGGATTCGAAGGCGATCTTGTTCCTGTGCTGCAGTCAGCACATCGTGCCCTGTCAGCGCTGCCAGAACACGTACCGGATCGGCTGGATCTCGCGCTCGGAGCCCGGCGAGTTCCCGTGCCCGCTGTGCGGAAGCGATCTGACACCGGTCGTCACCGCGCACGCGCAGGTCTGCTCGTACTGGGTCAATCGCAACGGCGTCAAGCGGCCGCTGACGTCCGTGGCGGCCGGCGAGTCGCGAGCTCAGGCCGCGACTGGCTAGGCGCGCGCCGGCGGCGCGACTCGGCGTGCTCTAGCCGCGGCGCAGCCCGCGGAGCAGTTGCGCCGGCTCGTAGACGACGCCGCGCGCGATGACGCGTTCGATCCGGCCGACGTTTCGGATGTCGGCGAGTGGGTCGGCGGTGAGCACGAGGAGATCCGCCGAGCGGCCCGCCGCAATCGTTCCGAAGGCGTCGGCTCGTCCGAGCCGCTCGGCGGGCCGCCGAGTCGCGGCCATGATCGCCTCCATCGGCGAGAGCCCGGCGCGCACCAGCAGCTCGAGCTCGCGATGCAGCGAGAAGCCCGAGACGATCGCGACGTTCGGACAATCGGTTCCGGCCATGACCACTCCGCCCGCGCGGTGAAAACCGCCCACGAGCGCGAGGATGTTGTCCCAGGCCCGCCGCATTCGATGCTTCGCCGCCTCCGAGGCGCCGCGCGCGGCGGTCCGGCGCTCGGTCCATCGGGTCACGAGCTCCTTGCCGACCGCCGGAGGCAGCAGCGGCACTAGCGTCGTCCGCTCCGGATCGTCCATCGACGTATCGCCGACGTCGTCGCCGATCGCCCCGGGCCGCGCCGCGTAGAGCACCAGAGTCGGATCCAGCACAGTGCCCGCCGCGATCAAGGCGTCGTAAAGACGACGAACCACATCGGCGCGCGAATCGAGCTCGCCGAGCCATCGCCAGAGCCAGCCCCCGTACTCGAAGGGATTCAGCTTCGCGGGCTCCGCCAGCCAGTAGCCTTGCGGCGCCAGCTGACCGAAGACGTTCACGTGCTCCACCGAATCGACACCGGCCAGCGCCGCTTCCGCACCCCAGGTCGCGTGCTGGTGCATGAAGACCGGCAGGCCGCGCGCGTGAGCCCGCGCACAGGCCCGGCGCGCGGTGTCCGGCCGCACGGTCACGTAGAGCTTGATGCCGTCCACACCCGCGTCGGCCAGCGCGTCGACTTCGGCCTCGGTGCGCTCTGCATCGAAGCGCCGGCAGAAGCCGGCAAAGCCCTCGTACATCTCGCCTTCCTCGAGCATCGGTCCGGTAAAGAGGATCCGTGGACCCGGTCGGGCCCTGGAGTCGATCAGGTTGCGATAGCCCGTGACGTCGTGGAGCTGGCCGCCAAGGTCGAGCACGGTCGTAACCCCGGCGGCGAGGAAGAGCTCGGGGTGCCACTTCTCGGGCGTGTAAACGTGGACGTGCATGTCGACGAGCCCGGGGATGACGAACTTTCCCCGGCCGTCGATCCGTTCCACTTCGGCCGGCACGGGCGTCGTCGCTGCCGGCCCGAGCGCGACGATCCTATCTCCGTCGATCAGGACCGAGGCGTCGTCCAGCGGCGCGCGGCCGGTTGCGTCGACGATCCGCGCTCCGACGATCGCGAGGCGGTGGATTTCTCTCGAGGCTGAAATGTGAACGTTCTCGCTATGTTGCCGAGCTTGTCCAGGTTCTTACTAACACAGTTATCCACAGCAGTGCATAACTTACACGAGCCCCTGCCCCATCGAGCACGACGATGTCAGTGCCGGACCGCAGCGACCTTCCCGATCACCCGGAGGACGGACTGGGAGTCGGTCTGCTTCACCGGCGCGATGCGGGGCAGCCGAACGACGAACTCGCTGCCGCGGCCCGGGCCATCGCTGAACGCCTCGACCTGACCGCCGTGTAGCTCGACGAGCCGCCGCACCAGGGTGAGGCCCACGCCGAGACCACCCTCGCCGTGCACGAGCCGCCGCTCGCCCTGCGGCGGTGAATCGAACATGTGAGGCAGCAGCTTGGGCGGAATCCCGATGCCGGTGTCGGAGACGCCGATGATCGCGCGATTGTCTTCGCCGATCACACGCACGCGGATCGTCCCGCCGGGCGACGTGTATTTGATGGCGTTCATCAGGAGATTTGAAACGATCTGGTTGAGCCGCGTCGGATCCGCGTTCGCCCAGACGGGCTCGGCCCGGACGTCGACGACGTGGCGCTCCAGGCGCCCCGTGCTCGCGAGCTCGCCGACCGATCGCTGCACGCTGGTCGCGAGATTCAAGGGCTCGCGCGACAGCGCGATCTCGCCGGTCGTGACGTGCACGATGTCCAACAGATCGTCGACCAGCCGGCCGAGGTGCGTGATCTGATGACGGATCGCCTCGCGCGCGCGCACGGCGACGTCGTCGTGGCCGCCGATGCGATCGAGAACGCTGACCGCGCTGATGATCGCCGCGAGCGGGTTACGCAGCTCGTGACCCAGCATCGCCAGGAACTCGTCCTTCGCGCGATTGGCGGCCTCCGCTTCGGCGCGCGCGGCCTGCGCGCGGACTAGGAGGAACTCGCGCTCGTGCTCGACACGCCGGCGCTCCTCGACGACCGCCCCGGCCGAGATCGCCATTACCGCCACCGTGCCCATGAAAACTTGCAGAAGCAGGAGCGATTCGTTCGTCGGCACGTTGGCCAGCGGCCCGAAGCCGTGCAGTGTCTCCCAGATCGCGATGCCGGACAGCACGGCGACCAGCATCGCCGCCTCGCGCTGCCGGAAGCGCACCGCGGCCCAGACGAGCGGAGGAGTGCACAGGAACGTGAGTGGCAGCGTCATGAACCCGAGATGCGCGAGACCTTCACCGAACACCGCCAGCCCGATGAGTGTCGTGGTGAACCAGAGCGCGGCAGCCTCGAGCAGGCGGCCGCCCGGCTCTGCCGCCCCCCAGTCGCGGACGAGCAGCACCAGGAGCGGCGCGAAGATCAAGGCGCCCGTCGCGTCTCCGAGCCACCACGTGAGCCAGATGCCGTCGAAGTCGGCCCACCGCGCGAATCCGCCGAGCGCCAGGCTGACGACTCCGATCGTCGCGCTGACGACGCTCGACAGGAGTCCCGCGAGCGCGGCGAACTTGAACACGTTCTGGGCGTGGTCGAACGCGCGCACTCCGTTGGCGTAGCGCGCGACGAGGAGCGCGCCGAGCAATCCCTCGAGCGTGTTGCCCAGCGCGATGGCGATCGAGGTCGACACCGAGCCCGCCGTGCTGACGTTGACGACGAACGCGCCCGCGAAGATCGCCGGCCAGACGCGATAGCCGAGCGTCAAGAACGCGGCGAGCGCGATGCCGGTCGGCGGCCAGACCGGCGACGCGCTCGCATGCACGGACGCGAGCGAGAGCCCGAGCTTTCCCGCGAGGACGTAGAGGCCGAAGACGCCGGCCAGACTGAGCGGATATTTGCGATCGGCGAGCATATGAGAGTGCGCGCCCTCGTTCCGGCTGGGTCCGTTCACACAGGCCCGAACCTGTCGTTAGAGGTCGCTACTCTGGCTCCACTCCGCGAAGAACGCAACCTCAAAGTGAGAGGGTGAGCCTTCGCGCGCGGCCCGGCGGAGTGGCTGGACTAGGGCGAGTCAGGAGGGCGAGGCTTCGCGTTGATCGGATCCGCGTCGACGCCCGGCTCAGCGCTCATCGGCATGTTGCCGATGACTTCGCTCTTGACGCGATCCATCAACACCCGAGCCTTCGAGACCGCACGCTCGGTCGCGTTCTCGATGCGTGCCGCGTAGGCCTCGAGCGTCGCTTGCGCGCTCGTGGAGCGTTGCGGGCGTGGTGGCCGCGGCCCGGCGACCTGCTTGGCCGGGGGGCTCGCATGGCTGCGCGCGCTGGTTGCCGGCGCCTCGGCCGGCGGCTTCCGGACACTCACCGGCGGTGCCTGCAACGCGCTGGTGGGCTCGAGCCGACCGAGCTGGGGCGCCGGGCTTGACGGCACGTCAGGTGAGATGGCGTCCGGGAAGAAGCTCAGGGGCGGCGTCAGGACGAGCGCGACCATCAAGGCGCTCGCCGCGCCAACCATCCGTCCCGGCCGCGGCCCGCGCCGTCGCTTGAAGCTCAAGATGTTCTCGAACCGCGCGCGGTCGTCAGCGTTGGGCTCGTCGGGCGCGCGCGGCGTCTGCGCCTCACGCGGGACGATGGAGAAGCCCTTTGTCCGAACTTCGAGATCGACCGCCGTGTTGCGGCGGCGGTCGTGAGCCCGGGGCCCCACCGCCACGGATTCGGTCTCGAACACGCCGCGCGGTCGCCGGCGGTCCATGATGATCTCGACCTCGTCGTCCGGCTCCAGCGAGGCCTGAAGGCTCAGCACGAGCTCGCTGCACTGCAACGGATCGCGCGACACGATACAGAGGCTGCGGTGCGGGACGCTCATGGCGCTAGGCGTTCATGACGCTACGGCCCGAGGGGAATCTCGACCCGCTTGTCGCCCGTGATCACGCGGACGCGCATGTCGAGCGGCGTCGAGCGCAGCGAGCCACGGTATGTCCCGTGGTCTGGAGAGAAATCCATGCGAACATTCTCGACGGTGCCGTCGGGCATGCGGGCCAGGAGCAGGACTTCCGCATCGCCGAGTGGCTTGCCCGCCGGGTCGACGATCCGCACGGCATAGGTTCCGTTGCCCGTGCCGGGTTCCCGACTGAGCTCGACACGCGGCAGTCCCGCAAAGCGCGGCGAGACCAGCCTCGATCCGGGCTCCGCCGGCAGCGCCGCGACCTGTCGGGGCGGAGGCTCGCTCACCGTGGGCCGAGACGTTTCCGTCGATCTGGCGCGCCCTCTCGCGGTGTCTTCGGCCGCTGCTCGCGGAGGAGCGCTGTTCTCGGCGGATGGAGTACGCGCGCCGCGCGGCGCGGCCGAAGTCGCGGCGTCACGCGAAGGCAGGGGCTGCGGCTCGCTGGCGACCGACGAGCCGCTTCCGCGAGTCGATCGCTCGACCGAAGCACTTTGGTTCGCGGGAGCGCTCGACGGCGCATCGGCGACGGACGGCTTTTGCGCGGCGCCCGGCTTTTCAGGCGCGCCCGCTCGTTCGGAAGCGCCGGCTTTGTCGGAAGCGCCGCCTTTCTCGGGAGCGCCTCTCTCGGAAGCAGCGGTTCTGTCGGGGGCGCTGAGCTTTTCGCCGCTACCGGACTTGTCGGCGGCGCCCGACTTCTCGGCGGCGCGCGACTTTTCGGCGACGTCCGCGCTCCGCGAGCCGGACGAAGCATCGGGCCTTGGTGCCGGAGGCTGGCTCGAAGCAGGGGTGGCGGGCGCGTTGCGCTGCGCGAGGCTCCGGCTGAGGCTCTGCCCCCAGGGTGAGAGGAAGAACACGGTCACGGCCACGACGGCCAGGCCTGCGACGAGCCACGGCAACAAGCTGCGCGAGCGCGCGCGCTTGAAGCTTCGGATGGACTCGAGCCGCTCTGCGTCGTCATCGTCGTCGGCGTACGGCTCGGCATAGTCTTCGGCCGACGGCTCCAGGCGTGAGGCCGAGGATGGAATCAACATCGAGAGCGGCGACCGATCGCCCCTCGCGGGGCGCGCGTTTCTCTGGACGCGCTCCTCGCGCAAGCCCCGCTCGTCGCGGAAACCGTCGTCATCCCGCATGCTCCGCTCGTCTCTCATGCTGCGTTCCTCCCCGGGACTCGGCGCCTGAACGACGGCGAAGCCGTTTGCCCTCAACGCCTGGTCCACCTGAGGCCGCCGGCGCCGATCTTCGGCGCGATCCCATCCCTCGGAAATCTCGCCGCTACGGCGATCCACGATGACTTCGAGGTGGTCATCAGGGCCCAGCGACGCCTCGAGAGCCGCGACGAAGTCGCTGCCGCGGAGCCGATCGCGGGCGATGATGCACAGGCAACTACGCTGTTCAGACACAGGTGGTCCCCCAGTAGCAACGTCGATGCCGGGCCGGAAGGCCGCGAGAACGTATTCCAAATAGACCCGTAGCGGTCGCGCGGAGGCGGCAGGCTGGTAGAAGTTACTCGGTGCCAGGTAACTTCTACATCGCCCCTACAGCAGACGCCCCAACTGCGGATCGAGGTACACTCGCGACCATCTCTCCGCAGCCGTGCCGCACGGAGGAACACCATGAGGCAGAGTCGCGATGAAATCCTGACGAGTCACGCCGGAAGCCTGCCCCGTCCCGAGGAGCTGATCGACGCCAATCGCGCGCGCGAGTCGGGCATGGCGACGGACGAATCAGGCTTCCAGGACCGGCTGCGGTCGAGCGTCGCCGAGGTCGTGCGTCTGCAGAAGCGGGCCGGTATCTCAATTCCCGGCGACGGCGAGTATGGCAAATCGATGGGGCACAAGGTGAACTATCGGGCGTGGTGGAGCTACTCCTTCCAGCGCCTGGGCGGGCTCGAGCTCGGCACCACGGGGCTCTACGACATGCCGGCGCACCGGTCGCGGCCGGGCGAGGTCGTTCTCACGAGCTTCGCCGATCGTCGAGACCGTCTGAGGTTCGGCGCGGCCTACGCCGATCCGGATTCGGGCATCACGACCGGACCGCGCGCCGCTCTCTGGCCGGTCTGCGTGAGCAAGCTGACGTACACGGGCCACGCCGCGATCCAGTCCGACATCGCCAATTTCAAAGCCGCGCTCCAGGCCGCCGGGGTCGAGGAAGGTTTCATGACGTCGATCGCGCCAGGAAGCGCCGCGCGCATCGCGAATCGGCACTATAAGACGGACGAGGAGTTTCTCTACGCGTGCGCGGACGCGATGCGCGAGGAGTACAAGGCCATCGTCGACGCCGGGCTCATCCTGCAGCTCGACGATCCGGCGATCGCCGAGAACTGGGACATGGTGAATCCCGAGCCCAGCGTTGCCGACTACAAGAAGTTCTCCATGGTCCGCGTGGAGGCGCTCAACCACGCCATCAGGGGACTGCCCGAAGATCGGATCCGCTTTCACCTCTGCTGGGGTAGCTGGCACGGCCCGCACACGACGGACATTCCGATGCGGGACATCGTCGACGTCATGCTGGCCGTCAAGTGCCGCGCCTACTCGTTCGAGGCCGCGAACGTGCGCCACGAGCACGAGTGGAAGGTGTGGCAGGACGTGAAGCTACCCGACGGCAAGCTGATCCTGCCCGGCATCGTGAGCCACGCGACCAACGTGGTCGAGCATCCCGAGCTGGTGGCCGAGCGGATCGTGCGCTTCGCCAACGTGGTCGGCAAGGAGCGAGTGATCGCGGCCACCGACTGCGGTCTCGGCGGCCGCGTCCATTCGCAGATTGCCTGGGCGAAGCTCGAAGCCCTCGCGCAGGGAGCGGCGCTAGCGACCCGACAGCTCTGGCGCTGACACGGCTCAGCGACCGGGCTGTTGCGGTTGCTGCGTTGGCTGCTGCTCCCGTCCGCCACCGTGCCTCTCTTGATGAGCGTCCGGCTGTTGCTGATGGCGCTCGGCCCGCTGGGGCGAGATCCGGTTGGCCGGCTCCCCGGGAAGTCGCTGCTGCGGCCCCGGTCCGTGCGTCGCATCCGGTCGCGGTGACGGCTGCTGAGCTTGAGGCGGCAGCGGTCTGGCAACGTCGCGCGGCGCCGAAGGCGCCGGCCCGGGCCGCGGCGCCGCCTCCGGGCGCGGCGCGCTCGTGTCGGGACGCTGTGGTGTGGTTACGTCAGGACGCTGCGGGGTCGCCACGTCAGGGCGCGGCGTCGTGGCATCCGGGCGCCGCGCGCCGCTGTCGGGACGCTGCGGGATCGCATCTGGACGCCGTGAGCTTCCATCGGAGCGCTGCGGGCTCTCGTCCGGGCGCCGCGCGTTGCCATCGCGCGGAGCTGGAGTCGCGTCCGGTGGGTGCGGCGCGCCGAATTCGCGCGGCTGTGGCGGGCGCTGGCGCTCGACCTCACTGGTGCCGAACGCGGGCCGGGCCGGCACCGATCCCGTGGATGCGCGTCTCGGCGCGGGCACGATACGAGGCGGCGGCGCGGCGACTGAGCCCGGCCGCGGGCCGTCGCCACGCTGAGCCTCGTCACGTCCGCGCTCGCGGGCCTCATCCGGCGCGCGCGGCCCTTCGCGCCGCGGCGCGCGCGTCGCGACCACGGCGCGCTCGATCGTCTTCTCGGGCGGGCGCGGGGCGTGCCCATTGGCCGCGACGTAGCTCGACGCGTCGGGTTTGATACGGAGCGGCGCCCGCGCGGGCTCGAGTCGCCGCGCGTCGACCTGGGTGATGCGCGCCTGCTGCACCGAGCCGCGACCGAAGTGGTCCTCGCGCACCGCCACCACGGCGTGCTCGACGGTGGTGTTCTTGTACACGTTGATGTTGGTGACGTTGACGACCGTCGTGCGATTGACGACGACGTTGTTGACGACGCGAGGGCCTCCCCACCCGGCCCACGTCGGCTGGCCCATGAAGCGCGAACGGCCCCACCACGGCACGAGCGGCTCGCCCCAGCTGAGCGCGACCCAGCTGATGCCGGGCACGCCGATCGCCACCTTGACGCTCGGCCCACCGAAGAACGCGACCAGCGCCGGCGCGTACACCGGCCTAACGACGACGGGCCCCGGCGCCCACGCCCAGTAGCCGCTGACGGACACCCAGCGGCCGTAGTGATAGGGCGCCCAGCCCCACGGCGCCGTATCGACCCACGTCCAGCCGTAGTACGGATCGTGAACCCAGCGGCCCGTGCTGTACGGTGCCCAGCCGGCGGGAACCGATTGAGGCACCCATACAGAGCCGTACGTCGGCACGACGCGCCAATCGCCGTAGTGATCGAGATCGTCGATGCCGTAGACACCGGCCGAGACGTAGCGCGAGCTGATCGCGTCGATCAGATCGTCGGTGCGCGCATAGTTCCAGCGGTCCCAGACGTCGAGCTCGGGCGCCACGTAGCTGTGAACGGTCGGCGTCGGCACGCCTTCCAGAACCACCTCTTCACTGGCGGCCACGGCCACCGCCTGCCCGCCGGCCGGCGTCATCGTCGCCTGCCCGGCTCGCCGCGTGACGAAGGAGCTTCCCGTATCGGTCACGTCCACGCGGTAATAGCCGGGACGCTCGATCGTGAACGCGGCATGTGGGGTGTCGAGCTCGATCGTGCGGCCCGATTCGACGGTGCGAAGGTCGAGCGCAACGTGACCGCTGGTGACCTTGACCTGGAGGAAATCAGGCTCGTGATTGACGAGCCCCATCTGGGAATCGCCCCAGGCTCGGACGAACGCCCGCGCGCCCACCTGGAGCTCGAGATTGCCTCGATTTCCGGTATAGAGCTCGTCGCCGGGCGCTAGCGCCGTGTTGACCTGCGCGGGCGCCCAGTCCTGAGCGCCCGGCCGGAAGAACGAGACCTCGCCGTCGGCATAGCTCAGTCGGGGCGGGGTTGCGCCGATCGCGTCGTCGTCGCTCTCGGCCGCCCGGGCAATCCCGACACCGACCGGCGCCGTCTGAAAGACGATCGCCAAAGCCAGAAAGGCTGAGATCGCAACCCTTACCTGGCGCCAGAGCATGAGAGGCCTCCTTTTCACGGCAATTCACTCCGTTGGACGGCCCAACCGGGCCCGCCATTTCATTTTGAACCAGTTGTCTCCGTTTTTCGCCAGATCACGGCCTTGACGACACCAGGTAAACGCGAGCAAACTCTGGACGTCCACGGGAGAGGAGGAGTGACGGTGAAGACGGCTTCGATTGCGCTTGGCGCCGCGCTGGTCCTCGTCGTGGGTCTGATCGCTCGGCCCGACTCCGCCTGGGCTCAGCGATCCGGAGGCGGTGGCGGCGGACGCGGCACGTTCGCGACGACCAGTAATGGAGTCCCACCGGCTCTCATAAACGGGGGGGTAGGCGGCGGTCCGCGCGTGTTCGGTACGCTTCCGGGCCCGCGTCCGGCGGTCAATGTCCATCCCGGGTTCGGGAACGGATTCCATCACCACAGGTTCTTCCGACCGTTCTTTCCGTTCGGAGTCGTGGCGGCAGGTCCGGCCGTCGTGTACGCGGCGCCGTACTACGACTACCCGCCTCCCGCGTACTATCCGCCGTCGTACTACGACCCTCCGGTGTACAGCTCGCCCGTGACCTACAGCCCGCCGATGGGCTACGCGCCGCCGCCGACCTCGACGGTCTCGGTGGCGCCGGCGCCGCCGACGGCGCCACCGTCGCCGAACGTCGTCGAGTTCGGAACCGGACGGTACGAGCTGCGGGGCGACGGCATCTCGACGCCGTACACGTGGGTCTGGATCCCGAATCCGCCGACGGCGCCGCCGGCGCCCGCGAGCGCAGGGCCGAGCAGCGGCAGTGCCCGCGTTCCGACGCGGGCGGGGCAGCTTTATCGCTGGACCGACGCGCAGGGCGTCGTCTACTGGACCGATCGACTGGACGCGGTGCCCGAGCAGTACCGCTCGAAGGTCAAGTCGTCGCCCGCGTCCTGAGCGCGGACGGCGCATCGCCGACGCCGCGCGCGTGATTCTCGATCCGCAGCTCTACGCCCTCTTCCTCACGGCCGCGCTCCTCCTGACGCTCGCCCCCGGCCCCGACACGATGTTCGTCCTGGGCGCCGGCCTCGGCGGCGGCGCCCGCGGCGGTTTGCTCGCATCAGCGGGCGTGATGACGGGCTTGCTCGTTCACCTGTCGCTGGCACTCGTCGGCGTGTCTGCGCTGATCGCGGCCTCCCCGCTGGCGTTCGACGCGCTGCGCTGGGCCGGAGCCGCGTATCTCCTCTGGATCGGCGCGCCGCTCGTCGTCCGCGCGTGGCGAGACCGTCACGTTCCAGTCGCGTCCGAGCCCACGCCGGCATCGACGCGCCTTTACTGGCAGGGCTTGACGACAAACATCCTGAATCCGAAGGTCGCGATCTTCTACGTGGCATTCCTGCCGCAGTTCGTCGCGCCCGAGCGGGGCGCGGCGCCGCTGCAGCTCCTGCTCCTCGGACTGAGCCACTGGCTGATGGGGTTGCCCTACCTGTGCGCCGTCGCGCTGGCGAGCGGCTCGACGGCCGCCTGGCTCAGGAGCTCGCCCGCGGCGCGCCGCGCGCTCGACGCGATCTCGGGGCTGGTCTTCGTCGGACTGGCGGTGCGCCTGGTGCTCGTCAGGCGCAAGCCGGCGTAGAAAGCTAGGCCAGGAACTCTCGCAGGGCGCGAACGATCGTCGCCGTCTGCTCGAGATGCGGCACGTGGCCTGCAGCGTCGACCATCTGGACACGCGCGCCGGGAAGTCGCCGCGTGAACTCTTCGGCATACGCGACCGGCACCAGACGGTCCTCGCGACCCCACACGAGCATGGTCGGCGCCTTGACGCGATGAATGCGCTTCTTCAGGCCCTTGTCGGGGATCGGCCAGATGAACTTGCCGGTCGTGCCCATCGCCCACATGAGTCGCACGCGGGACGCCGTGGCGGCCTCGTCCTGCGCCTCGGCCTTCGGGAACATTCGGCGCGCCGCCTCGCCGTCGGGATCGCGGAAGATATGCGCGCGCAGGGCTCCCGGCTCGAGCATCATCCAGTTGACGATCCGGTCTGGATCGCGCCAGAACCCGAGCGGCGCGATCATCGCGAGACGCCGCACCCGCTCGGGGTACGCGGCGGCCACCTCGCACGCGATCATCCCGCCGAAGGAGTGGCCGACGAAGGCGGCATTGCGGAGCCCCACGAGGTCGAGCAGCTCGTCGTAGCACAGCACCAGATCCCAGAGCCCGTCGAGGTGGTAGATGTCGTCGTGCGCCTCGGGCGTGGTCCCCGGATGCTCGGGTGCGTAGACCGTGAAGCTCTCGGCCAGCTGGTCGAGAAACGGATCCCACGTCAGTCCCCACGGACCGTGGAAGAAGACCAGCGCGGGGCCGCGGCCCTTGGTGACGACACGCATGCGCACGCGTCCTTGCCAGACGGCGACGGTACGCTCCTCAGCGCCGGCCACGATGGGCGCCTCGACGCGCACGCTCATGCGCCGCCCGCCGCGATGCCGGCCGGCATCGCTGTCGCGCGCTGGCGCAGACGCTCCGGCCACCAGTGGTTCACCCAGCCCTCGTCCTCCCAGACGTCGCGCAGGCCCGGCAGGACCTCGCGCCCGAAGAGCTCGATGTTCTCGAGCGCGAGCTCGTGCGGCATCGAGCCGATCTGGAGCAGGACCATCAAGTTCCCGACGTGCAGGCTCTTGATGACTTCTTCCTTGAGCCGATCGCGCACGGTGGCGGGACTGCCGGCGATGACGAAGCCCTTCTCGACGAAATCCCGGTAGCGAAGGTTCTTGGGATTCTCGGCGCGGCGCACGGGGTTGCTCATCGTCGCGACGAGGCTTCTATAATCCTGGTTGCCCGGCGGCGAGAACCACATGCCCGGCACGTGCAGGCACTTGTGATAGAAGTACTCGACGTGTCGCGCGTACTTTTCCTCGGCGCGCGCGTCACTCTCGGCTACGACCACGAGCTGCAGGAAGCCCGCGCGATACGGATTGAGGTCGCGCCCCTTCTCGGCGACGACGCGCCAGTAGCCGTCCATCATCGTCTTCGCCGACTTGGCGCCGGAGTAGCTCAGAAAGCAGTAGCAGACGTCGTGCTCGACGGCGAAGTCGAAGGTGCTGATGCTGCCCGATCCCGGGATCCACACCGGCGGGTGCGGCTGCTGGATCGGACGCGGCCACAGGTTCACAGTGGCGAGCTGGAAGTAGCGCCCGTTCCACGAGAAGATCTCGCGCGCCTGCCAGGCTTTCAGGGTGAGCTCGACGGCCTCGCGATAGCGCTCGCGGTGCTCCATCGGCGTGATGCCGTAGCAGAGGTTCACGTCCATCGGGCTGCCGAGCGGCAGCCCGGCCACGAGGCGTCCGCCGCTGATGCAGTCGAGCATCGCGTACTCCTCGGCGACGCGCAGGGGCGGATTGGAGGTCGGCAGCGTGGCGCCCATCTGCACGATGGCGACGTTCGAGCCGTTCGTCGCCCGGGCGAGCACGCTGCCCATCAGATTCGGGCTCGGCATGAAACCGTAGGCGTTCTGGTGGTGCTCGTTGGTGCACACGCCGTCGAACCCGCACTTCGCCGCGTACTGCAGCTCGTCGAGCGTCCAGTTGTAGTACTGACCCACCCGCCGGGCGTCCGCTAGCTCCCACCACGGCGGCGTCACCCAGACGGACTCGTAGCGCTGCTCGAAGTCCGCAGGGAGCTCGCGGTACGGCATCAGATGGAAGGCGCTGATCTTCATAGGCCTCTCACTCTCCCTGATAGCGCGGCGGTGCGACGAAGCCGCCGAGCTCGCGCCCGACCAAGGACGCGAAGCGGATCGGCGTACGGTCTTCGAGGTACGGGCCGATCGCCTGCAGCCCGATCGGCAGGCCCCCGCGGCTCTTGCCGGCCGGAAACGCCGCCGACGGCTGGCCGGCGAACGTGGCGACCGAGGCGCAGAACAGACCCATCTGCTCGAGCATCGGCGTGCCGTTCACCTCGAGCGTCTTCTTGATCGACTCCGGCGTGTCCGGAAAGGGCTTGTCCCAGTGCGGGTATGCTGGCGTGGGAAACGCCGGCATCAGGAGCACGTCCCAGTCGCGGAAGAACGCGCGCCACGCCGCGCGATACTGCTCGCGCTGGCCGAACCAGCCGACGTAGTCCGGCGCCGCGCTCTCGATGCCGCGCTGGGACGCGCGGCTCCACTCGTCGTCGCGCGTCCGCATGACGTCGAGCTGCGTGCGGCGATCGGCCGCGGGAATGCGCGCCGACGTCACCGCCGCCAGCAAGGTCAGGTAGAGCGCGTAGTGCTGGCGGTGGTCGCCGAGGGCATCGGGCTGCGTCACTTTCACCTGGCAGCCGAGCCGGCCCAGGCTCGACGCCACGCGGTCCAGCGCGGCGGTTACCTCGGCGTCGATCGGGACCCAGTCGAGCGCCGGCAGCACCGCGACGCGGAAGCTCGCCAGGCGATCGTGCCGCGCGGGCGGAATCGCGATCTTCCACGCGACGTCCTCACCCACCTCGGGCCCGGCCGCGACGTCGAGCGCCAGCTCGAGGTCCTCGGCAGAGCGCGCCATCGGTCCCTGCACGCCCATCACGACCGCGGCGTTCGGCATCGGCGGGATCGGAAAGCCGCCGCTGCGCGGCATCGCCGTCTCGCTCGGCCGGTGTCCGTAGACGCCGCAGAAGGCCGCCGGCACGCGGATCGAGCCGCCGATGTCGCTGCCGAACTCGAGCGGCGTGAGCCCGGCCGCCAGCGCCGCCGAGCCGCCGCCGGTCGAGCCGCCGGGTGTCCGGCCGAGCTCCCAGGGATTGTTGGTGCGTCGGTACACCAGACTGTTCGACTGCCAGTCCGAGAGCATCGGTGGCACGTTCGTCTTGGCCATGACCAAGGCACCCGCGCCCTTCACCCGCGTGGTCAGCGGCGCATCGTGCTCGGAACGAAAGTCTTTGAAGCGCGTCATGCCGACCGTGGTGCGCAGACCGCGGACGTTGATCGACTCCTTCAGAGTCATCGGCAGCCCGAGCAGCGGCGCGTCCTCGCCGCGGGCCCGCCGCGCGTCGGCCGCCTCGGCGTCGTGTCGTGCGCGCTCGAAGTCGGGCTCGACGATCGCGTTCAGCTCCGGATTGTGGCGCTCGATCCGCCGGCGGTGCAGCTCGAGGAGCTCGACGGCGGACACACGCCGCGCGCGGAGCGCGGCGAGCATGTCGGTGGCGGTCGCGAAGGCATCGATGCGGTCGCTCATAGGGCACCTCTCACCCCGGGTCAGCCGACATTACCGCCGCCATCCAGCAGGGTCAAGGATTCGGCCCCACGCGCGCGCGATTCGCGGCCGCTTCGAGCGCGGCCACGAGCGCCTGCAGCGCGGGCCGCGGCGCCCGATCGCGCCGGCGAACGATCCCGATCCGCCGGTGGAGCGCCGGGCGCAGCGGGATCAGCGTGAGCGCACCGGCTCGCGCGTCGGCCTTCACCGCGATCTCCGAGACGATCGAGAACCCGAGGCCGGCGCCGACCAGCTTCTTGGTCGCTTCGGCGTTGCCCAGCTCCATCGCGACGCGCGCCGTTGCGCGACCGCGCCGGAACCAGTCGTCGACCACGCGCCGGATCGTCCCGCCGCGCTTGTAGAGGATCACCGGCTCGCGGGCCAGCTCGGCCGCCGTCATCGGCGCGCGGCGCGCTCGCGGGAGCCCGGGCGGCGCGATCGCCACGAGCCGGTCCACGAAGAAGGGCGAGACGAGCAGCCCCCGGCCGACGGCCACCGGCAAGGTCACGACGCCGACGTCGAGCTCGCCGCGCGACACGGCGGCGGCGATGTCTCCCGCGTTGCCAGTGACGACGACCAGCTCGAGCCGCGGATGGCGCGCCCGCAGCCGGCGCAAGATCGGCGGGAGCAGGTAGATGCTCGCCGTCGCGCCGGTGCCGACGGTCACGCGACCGGCGACCCGGCCTTGCAACTGCTGGATCGCCTCACGGGCCTCGTCGAGCACACGGAACGCGCGGCCGGCGTGCTCGAGCAGCACTGCGCCCGCCTCGGTCGGCAACGCGCGCCGGCCACGACGGATCAGGAGCGGGACGCCCACGACGTCCTCGAGATGTCGTACGTGGTGGCTGATCGCGGGCTGGCTCAAGTGGAGTGTCTCGCCCGCGCGCGAGAAGCTGCCCGAGCGGGCGATCGCCTGCAGGGTCCGTACGTGCGCCGGATTGACGTCCATGTTCAGGCCAAGTATCTCGAATCGAAATGATTCATACAATTCATTTTATGAATGTCACATCCGGCGCAGACTCGGCGTATGCGCGACGTGGCCATCCGCGATGCCGAGCCGGCCGACGCCGACACGATCGCCGTCATCTACAACGAGGGCATCGAGGACCGGCTGGCGACGCTCGAGACCGAGACGCGCTCGGCCGAGGAGCGGCGCCGCTGGCTCGCCGCGCGCGGCGCCCGCCATCCGGTGATCGTCGCCGACGTGGACGGCGAGGTCGTCGGCTGGGCCAGCCTCAACGCGTTCAACCCGCGCCCGGCCTACGACCACGTCGCGGACTTCTCGGTCTACGTCGGGCGCGCGCGGCGGGGCTGCGGCGTCGGCCATCGCCTGCTCGAGGCGCTGATCGGGCGCGGCCGCGAGCTCGGCTACCACAAGCTGGTGCTGGCGGCGTTTCCATTCAATGCCGCCGGCATCGCGCTCTATCGGCGGCTCGGCTTCGTCGAGGTCGGCGTGTATCGCGAGCAGGGTCGGCTGGACGGCAAGTGGGTCGACGTCGTCGTGATGGAGCAGATCCTGTGAGCCGTTCCCGCGGACCCGCCGTGTGGCTGAACGAGTACCACGGGGACTTTCTCGTCAGCGACCGTCTCGAGGAAGCCCGGCGGGCGGCCGCACACCGGCACCTGGTCGCGACCTTGCGCGGCCAGCGGCGCCACGGCGTGCGACGCCTGACGGCGGCGTTCATGGGGCTCGGCCGCCTCCTCCGCGCGCTCCTCTGAGCGCTACGTTGCCTCGAGCGGACGGGCCACCATCATCCCGCTGTGCGTCCGCACACTCCTCACGTACGTCGCCAGATCCTCGTCAAGGATGACCGCGTTGCGCGTGGTCGAGGCGTGCAGCAGGCGCGGGGTCCCGGCCTCGTCGCGGTAGCACAGGCCCGAATGCGCGCAGTCGAGCCCCTCGATCGTGGTGGTGATGCCGATGATGTCGCCGGTCATGAGCAGGCGCTGGGCCGCCGCGAGCTTTTCCCGGGGCAGATAGTCGGTCACGCGCGCGTTGATGTCGGCCTCGCGCGCCACGATCTTCGCCAGCTGCTCCGGGCTCGCCTTGAGCTGCCGATACGGGGCGGGATGGGTGCTCATGAAGCTCACGCGCCGGGTGAACCGCTCGGCGCC
>Ga0126369_10000607_pt1 | contig 23693 bp, 20 predicted proteins | sample PanSoiMetaPlot_1_FD_109646 | JGI IMG/M metagenome (GOLD analysis project Ga0126369, IMG submission 109646) | Tropical forest soil microbial communities from Panama - MetaG Plot_1 | ecosystem: Environmental > Terrestrial > Soil > Tropical forest > Bulk soil | place: Panama | collected 2016-02-17
AGGCTGAGAAAATCGTCAACGGCGTCAATGTCACCGCGCTGTTCCAGACGGTCGAGGCAGTGAAAGCCGATCCGGTGATCGCGAAGTTTCGCTTCAACGTGAAAAATGAGTGGTTCGATGGGGCCCACAACCGTTCAACCATCAACGGATTTCACGGAGCCAAGCAGGATTTCGAGCGCTCACAATCGTTCCAGCTCGATGCCGACGAGCACCCGATCCTTCTGGGCCGAGACCAAGGTCCGAATGCCGGGGAATATCTGCTCCAAGCCTTGGCCGCGTGCGTCACCTCAGCCATGATCTATCACGCCGCTGCCAGAGGGATCGTGATCGAGGAGGTGGAGTCGAAGGTCGAGGGCGACATCGACTTGCGAGGGTTCCTTGGGACCGACAAGAGCGTGCGCAACGGATTTCAAAACATCCGTATGAGCTTCGATATCAGCGCGGACTTGAGCGACGAAGAATTGCAGGAACTCGCCAATCTCGGGCCAACGTTCTCGCCCGTGCTCGACTCACTTACTAAAGGGGTTCCGATCACGGTCGAGGCACAACGCATGAAGAAGTAGTGCGAAAGGTGACCTGTGGAACCGCCGCAGCCTCACTACCTTTTGCGAATAGCTCACGCGATAAAAGAAAGCTTGCGTTCGGCGCAGGCACAACGCCGTTGGTGATTCTCTTAGACACTGCAGAATCGCTAACGAACTGTAACTTTCGACAGTTTACGGCTAGATAGGGAAAAGATTAGAGTCCGCCCCCACTCTTCACCAACCGTCTGGAGTTCGACCTCGAAAGCGTCGCAAGGCAACCTGAGTTTAAGTCGAATCTGGCCAAACGAAGGAGGAAGGCCATGAAATGGACATCGCCTGACAACTCTCTGAGGCGATGGGCGTTGGGCCGCCGTACTTTGCTCAAGACAGCCCTCAGCGCCAGCGTCATCACCCCCATTACATCGTTGTCCATGCAGTTCGGTGCCGCTGGAACTGCTTCCCTGACTAAGGAACAACGCGACCGCATGACACCGGGCCAAATCGTCGAAGAACTGAAGAAGGGAAATGAACGGTTTCGAGCTGGAAAAATGGTCGCTCGTGATTACGTGGCCCAGAAAAGATCCACAGCGGCCGGTCAATTTCCGGCGGCGGTTGTACTTGGGTGCGTTGATTCGCGAGCCCCTGCCGAAATCATTTTCGATGCAGGCATCGGAGACACATTCAATGCCCGGATCGCAGGCAACGTCGTGAACGATGACCTGCTTGGCAGCATGGAGTTTGCGTGCGCCGTTGCTGGCGCGAAAGTCGTCCTGGTTTTCGGACACACAGCCTGTGGCGCGGTCAAGGGCGCAATCGACGATGTTGAGATGGGTAACTTGACTGGACTGCTCGCCCGAATCAAGCCGGCCATCACGGCGACGAAGTTTGACGGCGATAAATCGAGTAAAAATACGGCTTACGTTGACGCTGTAGCACGGGCAAATGTCGTGCTTGGGGTCGATAACATCCGACGGCGCAGCCCCATTTTGGAAGATCTGGAAAAGAAGGGATCCGTTCAGATTCTCGGCGCGATGTACGACCTGGCCACTGGAATGGTGGAGTTTGTCGTCTAGGAGAGCAACATGAAAAGCTACAAACCGGTATTTGCAGTACTCGGTGCCCTTTGTTTTTTGGCATTCACCGCGCAGTCCGCGCGTCCTCAAGGGAAGGCCGCGCCGGTCGCCGCTCAGGTTCACCTGGTGATCACCGACGCCGCTCTTCGGGAGGACGCTGAGCTTCCACGCCTCCAGAAAGAAGATGTGAAGGTGAAACAAGGGAAAGCCTTTCTTCAAGTTACGCAATTGATCCCCGCCCAGGGCGACAATGCCTCGCTGCAGCTAATGATCTTGATTGACGATACGCTCAACACATCAGTCGGAAACAATCTCAACGATATAAAGGATTTCATCAACGCTCAGCCCTCTTCGACGGTTATCGGTATCGGTTATATGGCGAACGCGGGCGTCAACGTTGTCCAGAACTTTACCGCTGATCATGATCTGGCTGTAAAGGCAGTGCGACTGCCTCGTGGTGCTCTCTCGACTATGGATAGTCCTTATCTGTCGCTGATCAGCCTGGTCAAAGGCTGGCAGCAACAGAAAGTCCGACGCGAAGTTCTGATGGTCACGGACGGTATCGACCGGCTCCGTGGCGAACAGCCTCAAGCTTCGCGCTTGGGACCGAATTATGGAACGGTGTATCACAGTATGCCCACTATCAGTACCGATGCGAACTCTGCCAGCGAAATCAGTCAGCGCTTTAATGTCCTCGTTTACTCCATTTATGCCGTTGGAGTGGGTCGAGCCGGTCGAAGCTCTTGGGATCTGCAGATTGGCCTTTCTGGCTTGTCCAAGCTCGCAGATGAGACTGGCGGGGAATGCTTCTCTCTTGGAACGTCCCAGCAAGTCAGCTTCAAGCCTCACTTGGACCGTTTGCAGAAGATGCTCTCTGATCAGTACTACGTCGTTTTCCAGGCCGTTCCGCGGAAAAAAGCCGGTCTCCAACGCATCAATATCCAAACTGAACTTTCGAATTCTGAGATTTTGGCTCCGAACAACGTCTGGGTTCCCGCCGCCGAGTGAACGAGCGGTCCGCGTCGAATCCGCGGTCATTCATGAATTCTTGACCTGGAGTCGGACAGTGGATTTCAGTGACTCGTACTGCGAGGGATCGAATTTGTGCTTCAACGCGTGTGGGGTTCTGTTGTTCCTACAATTCCTAGGGAGGTTCGCAGCGAAGGTGGTGGAAATTGCGCGCGATCCCAGGAATCGCCGCGTACTTTTTGTCGTCGCTGTGCTGTTCTGCAATGGACTGGCCGTCCTGGCTAGAGCGCAGCAACAGCCGGCGCCGGAGGATCCAGAAGACGAGAAACAAGTGGGTCTCTGGCTGGATCAGGGAATCTCTGCTGACCTTTCGTCGGATAAGTCACTGGAATTTGAATTCCATGAACGCTTCGACGAAGGAGCATCGAACCTTTTCGAGTACTTCTTTCAGGGCGGCGTCGCTTTTCGTCTGCGGCCGTGGCTCACGGTGATACCGATTTATCGCTATCAGCGGTTTCCGGCCAATCCTACAGTCGGTTACGAAAATCGGTTGCAGCTCAATCTTACTCTCAGCACCTCACGAGGCCCGTGGCGCCCTACCCTCCGCACGCTCATCGAAGGGCGATTTCCTGACGATCGCCACGCGTCAGCACGTCTTCGATTTCGTCCGGGTGTCGACTATACGTTACCGCTGCGGATGAAGCGGCGCCCAGTGCTGGTTGTGAACAACGAATTCTTCGTCGTCCCGGGAGACAACAGCTTTGCCGCAGGTGGTAGCTATACGCAGAACCGGTTCCAGGTCGGAGTTCGGCTGCCCATCGCGGATTCATTTTCGATCCGACCTTACTACTTATTGCAGTCGGTGAATTTGCCTGCCGGTTGGGACACCAACCAGACTATTGGCATATCGCTCGCTTTCAAGATATTAAAAAAGCAACAAGTGAAATCTAGGCCTTAGAGGCCGTCTTGCTGCGAGGTGTGGCGAATGCACAGCACAAGCCGGTGTAACGCCGTTAACGACAGTGATCGCTTATGCCGTTGAAATCTTTAGACCGATGATGCCAGCGATGATGAGCACCACACTGATCATGCGGCTCACGCTCGCAGACTCCCCAAGTAGCAGAATGCCGAGAATGACGGTCCCAACCGCTCCCACACCTACCCAAATGCTGTAGGCAGTGCCGACAGGAAGTCCCTTCATCGCGATACCCAGTAGCCCGAGACTGATAATCATCGCCATGATCGTCCAGATGGTAGGCCATAAGCGGGTGAAGCCCTCTGTGTATTTCAACCCAATCGCCCAACCCACCTCAAACAGCCCTGCAACTATGAGAATGATCCAATTCATGCGTCTTCCTCCTGCCACCGCACAAAAGTCTAGAGCGAAACGGTCACAGTTGGCGAAAAATCCGGATTCAATACCTATCCAGATCCAGATTTCATTCGGACTGATCTAAACTAGCCGTGCAATGAAGTCAGAGCGTACGGCTCCCTTGCAGTGCTATTGAAGCATCCGCATCGGCGGAGCATGCAATGTTCAGATGTTTGGTCTTGCTACTTATACTCGGTGCCAGTGGATACGGAGAACAGCACGAGTTCGGGGGGACGTTTCAGGAATTAATGCCCCAGCAGCAGCAGTTGGTGGTTAAAATCGTGCAGCGGTTTAACACCTCAACCGGGCAGTCCCTCACTCCAGAACAAACCTACAATCGCGCTCGAATTTCTGTGCGATCGACCTTTGAAGCCGTCACACAAGCGTTAGCCACCACAGAATTGACTTCAAAGTCCGGAAAACCTTCGGGAAACGCACTCGAATTAGTGGACGTCATCGAAGATGTGGCCGGTGAACTCCCTGGTAAGCGCGGTGATCAGCAGTTTCGAATCTACGCCGTGATGAAACCGGATACGATCGAGAGGCTACAAGACAGCATTGAGTTCTTTCGCGACAACGATAACAGTCGCTACCACAAGGGGTTTCCTGTGTGTTTCCGCATGCCGAATGTGCCTTCCATTCAAATATCGCTTACCCGCGATGGCACGCGGGCCGACATTGATGTGGATTATCGTTCTTCGAAGTTTCCTCAGGCGCTGGTGAATGGACATCTTCGTGCCTCGAACTCGGACGTGCGTGTCGGCAACAACGGAGATCGACACAATCAGCGCTGGAATGGCCTTTCGTTGTGGTGGAAAACGCTGTTCGGCTTCGATTTTAGTGTTAATGCCGGCAAGGAAAACTTCTCCCAGAATGCGACTGGCATCCCGACTTCGCCCCGCGTCACCTCCAAGGAATCACTCGATACAGCGGTCCAGGATTTCCTGACTTCTTGGCTGCTGGAGAATAAACCGCGTTTTGCCGTTCCTTACTTTTCACGCCGGAGTTACCCGTGCCTCGAAGCCTTATCGGAAAGCAGAGGCAAGCCTGTGCCCCCCGGTGTTGTGCGTTACGAGATTCTTAACGACCTGGCGAAGTATGCCGATGAACTCGGGGAGGTCAAGAATCTGAAGGACGTAGTGAGTCCCGTCAAACTCTGGGATCCTGCTTTTCGTCCATTCAAAAACAAGTACGAGTCCGAGTTCACCGTCTTCGCAGTATCTTCCGACGTTGCCCTTCGAGACGAGTGTTCGGGTAGTCCGCCGCCTGACGAAGGAAAAAAGACGAAGCCCAAGTACGGTCAGTACTTCGGAACAGCCTTTCGCTTGATAGACAGAGGCGTAAACGAGGGTACATGGTACTTACTGTGGACCCGGCAGTACCAACACTGGCAGATCGTCAACCTGCGGTATGTCGAAGTTGAAGACCCTGGCCTCTCGGCATCAACGAAATCCGAACCTCCCGAAGTGAAAAGCGAAATCCTTACCGTGCCAGGCGACAAGGAGGCTAATCAGAACATATCTGAATTTCTCAAAGCCTGGCTCTTGAGGGATGACCTCAAGGCTGCCGTTTCCTTTGTTTCGCCAGCCGCCTACGCCTGTTTTGACGAGCCGTTGAAGCTAGAGCAAGCACAGCAGGCATTCGTGACCGGACTCGCTCAAGTTCGCAAAACACTTGGACGCCACAAGGCACTTTCGGATTACCTTAAACCCTTTGTCCCGGACGATCCGACGTTCCGACTCGTAAGTCATCCGGATCAGAATGCTTTCGCCATTCTCAGCCCACCCCAATATGCTGCTGAGAGTCTTCTCTGCACGAATCGTGACAAGCCCTACAATCCTCCGGAAGCCCAACCGAGCGCCCAAGACTACGGACGCTACTATGCCACCGCCTTTGAAGCGAAGGTGCCGGAAGGCGAAGCAGCAGCGCTTTACACTCTCTGGGCGCGGGAGAAAGATGCTTGGAAAATGGCTGGCTGGCGGTTGATCGTCCCGTGAAAAGCACTCGATCGAATGGCGCAAAAATTCATTTGCAGTCTACGGGGGTTCAGTGCTCACACGATTGTCTGTGCTCGCGGACAAGATTCGCCATTTTGTCACGATAGCCAATGGGTTGGCTTGGAGATTGCAACTCTATTTGCAAAATGCGAACAACACCCGACTGGGGCATGAATCATCACACTCCTGAAGATCATTCCTCTAAATGCGAAGGGGACAAGCAACTGTGAATTCATTCAATCCGAACTACTTCCTTCATGCTGCAAATGTACTGTTGTTGGTGGCTTACAGCGTTCGGGATATTTTGTGGCTGCGATTGTTTGCAGTGATTTCCGCGTTGATTGCGATCCCTTATTTTGTCCTGCAGCCGGCACGGCTCTGGGTACCAATCGGTTGGAGTTGTGTTTTTGCGGCAATTAATCTGTTCCAATCGTGGCGTCTTTTCGTAGAACGTCGAATTGTGAAACTGACCCAAGAGGAGGAGAGGTTCGCAGTCTAGCCTTCGAGGATTTGCCGCCTCGAAAAGTTCTGCAAGTTTTGAGCGTCGGATCGTGGATTATGGCGAAGACCGGTGAGCGAATGCTAGAGCGCGGCAAATCTCCTGAGGCCATCTTGCTCATAGTGCGCGGGACAGTACGGGTTACAGGAAACGAAGGCGTGCTCGGCGATCTAGTTGCGGGTCACCTCGTAGGCTCTGCACTGCTGCTGACGGGCACTCCGAGTGGTGTGGATGCAGTGGCAATTGAGCCAGTGCGCGCGTTGCGTTGGGAAGTTGAAACGCTGGAGCGTTATCTCAATGCTAATCCCGAAGTCCGGATCGTACTGCAACGACACCTGGTTCGTGATCTTGGCGGAAAATTGGTCTCCTATGTGCGCGGCGCCGCCTGACACGAGGCCGCAGTCAATGAACACTGCTAGAAATGACAGTTCAGCGGGTGCCGGACTCACTCTATCGTGAACGGCTTCACTCCATTTCAGATGGCAACAATCGCTATGCAATCGATTCGCACTCGCCGATATTCTTCTTTCGGGAGCCATCCCGGTGCGGACGGTTCTTGAGTTCTGGCCTAGGAGATGAGACATCTGAACCGAAGATGTCCGCTTGAGTTCGAAAACTGCGGCGAGCCTATAAAGCCAAACTAGATAACGACTCTCGCAGTGAGCGAGTCCGCGTACCGGTGCGACGGGCGCGCGCTTTCGATATCAATAAGGAGATTCGCGATGAAATTCTTGAACCACATATTGCTCCTATTAGCGTTGCTGCTATTGGTTGTGACAACTCCCAGGCTGGCACAAGCGCAGACCCAAAAAACAGAGAAAAACGTTGCGGCATCGTCCGAGGCCGATGTGCAGGAAAAGAACCTGCAAGCCTACATTGATCTCATGCGCACAAATGTGCACCAGCAGAAAGCCGAGATCATGGGAGCGATAATGCTGTTAAGCGCCGATGACGCAGCGAAATTTTGGCCGATATATACCCAATACGATGCAGATCTGACCAAGTTGAACAATCAGCGAGTCGAGAACATCAAGGAGTATGCCCGTAACTATACCCAGATGACCGATGAGAAGGCGGACGAATTGATTCAGAAATCGTTGGCTTATCAAACGCAGCGTTCAGAGCTTTTCGCAAGAACTTATGACCGAGTCAAGCAGGCGGTCGGGGGCGTCACGGCGGCGCGTTTTGCCCAGGTGGAAAACCAGTTGCTGTTGATCATTGATTTACGAATTGCTTCGTCGTTGCCCGTTGTGGGACAAGGCTCATAAATTCCAGGGGAGATATGCACATGCGCGGTTCAATCGCTTCGACAGCCACCATACTGGTTGGGATTGTCATTGTTTATGCAGCCAGCGCGGCAGGGCAAAGTACGAAAAGGGTTATGGTTCCCGCAGGAACGCGCATCCTCATCCGCACCATCGACGCCTTGGACTCCAGCAAGCAAAAAGCGGGGTACCGTTTCACTGCAAGTCTCGAAACCAACCTCCAAGCGGAAGACATGGTTGTCGCGCCCAGGGGTGGCGTGGTTTACGGCCGTCTCGCAGAGGCCTCTTCGTCCGGGAGAATGTCTGGAAGCTCTCAGCTGACTCTTGAATTGACGGATATCGTCATCAATGGCGCGGCCTATCCACTGCTCACCAGCGAGTACGAGATTAAGGGCAAGGGAGAGGGCAAGAAGACAGCAGGGAAAGTGGTCGGAGGTGCAGGGTTGGGTGCGCTCATCGGGGGTCTTGCAGGGGGAGGAAAAGGAGCTGGCATTGGCGCGCTTGCCGGTGCTGCGGGCGGAACCGCGATTGCGGCTTCCAAGAAGGGCGAGCAGTTGCAGATCCCTAGCGAATCTTTGCTCGAGTTCCGACTTGAGCAGCCCGTGTCCCTACCGATTGCGGAGTAAATGATGCGTAGATAGCCGAACCTGAAAAGGACCCAGCAGGCCAAAGCAACTGGTGTCCGCTAACGTGCAAGGTCACTCTGTCGCGAGAGGCAGAGATCACGCGTCAGTCGGCTAGTGAATTTTATTCTGGCCAGAAAATCAAGCCAATGCTCCTCGCCGGCAAGACAACGCGAGGTATCCGACTGCATCCGGTAGTTTGATTCGCGAAGGAACGACATGTCGAATTTCAAGATTTTCCTGTCGATTATTTCTGCGATTGTGCTGTTCCTCCACGGTCTCGAGGGGTTCAGCCGGGAGATTCAGACGGTCGGCGGAGAGAGACTGAAGAAGTGGCTCGGACGGCTAACGGCGAAACGCTGGCTAGGGCTTTTGTTGGGGGCCCTGGCGACGGCAATTGTTCAGTCGAGCAGTGCCGTTACATCGTTGACGGTAGCGCTGGTCGATGCTGGGACGATCTCTTTTCGTTCCAGCTTAGGTGTTCTACTGGGGGCTAATATCGGAACAACTTCTACAGCCTGGCTGGTCTCGCTCAAACTCACTTCGATCGGGCCATTTTTCATTGTTTTAGGCGCATTGTTGGGCTCCCTTCCAACGCGGCTCAAGATCCTTGGAGAGGCCGCGTTCTATTTTGGGTTCATCTTCTTCAGCCTCGATGTCGTGAGTTTCACGTTGAAGCCATTGGCGCAGAACCCAGTATTCGCGGAAGTCCTGAGGGAATCGAGCACACCACTCTTGGGGGTACTAGCGGGCATCTTGGTGACTGCAATCGTACAATCGGGCAGCATTACAACCGGTCTGTGCATCCTGTTGGTACAACAAAACCTCCTCTCGCCGACGGCAGCGATCCCGATAGTGATTGGTGCAAGTGTTGGATCCACTTCAACCGCATTGATCGCAAGTATCAAGATGCAACGCACGGCGCGACGGGTAGCGTTGGCGAATCTCTGCTTCAATGCTTTTGGGGTCGTTCTCTTCTTGCCTTTCCTGGGATGGTTCGCAGTTCGAGTTGTGGAATTTGCGGGTGAACCGGGAATGGCGGTCGCGTGGGCACAACTCATTTTCAAGATTGTGATGTCTGCTGCCGTGCTGCTCTTGCTGCGAATCTTTGACCGGCGCCTAGCTGCTTTCGATCCAACGCCAGTTATTGCTTAGTATCGGCTCGGCCTAGAAGTACGGACCCAACCACTTGCCAGAAGGCAAGAAAAGCGTTTCTAACGAGGCACGGTTGTCCCAAAAAGCCAATGTTTTCGGTTTTTTTAAATTCCCCTGGTCTGTGCGGGGAAGGGGGAACAGACGTGGTCAAAAGCTGCCGAGCATTTTGTATGGGGATGTTCCGTCTGTCAAGAAATAAGAAAAGCTACCCCTTTCTTTTGCTATCGGGAAGCAATCAAGAGATGGTCTTCTTTGCGCTACGTCGTTTCAGGCTGCCCCAGGGTGCACTAGCTTGGGCGAAAAGGAAATGCAAAGAGGCGAGTTTGCGGCAAGGTGCACACGAGCAAATGTCTCCACAATAGAAGACAACTACCAGGGAATAGTAGACGCTACGCATTTGTTCTAACCGTGAGACTTCTTCTTTACAGGCTTTACTGACTGGCTGGGTTTCTTCGGGACATCATTCTCATACACGAAATCCTTACCGCACTTTGGGCAGCGCCGGGAAGACAGAGTGATCGTTCCCATCACGGTAGGAACGGTGAGCGTCGCAAGGCAGTGCAGACACTGCATCTGCTTTTCTGTGAACGGAAGTTTGATGACTCTGCGAGCGCCGGACATTGAGCTCTATTAGAACACCGAGGGGAAGACGGGAGAGCTCGGAGAGCACTGGCACTTTTGTGCCGCTTGACCCGCCGCAGGGCCGTGCCTAGACTTCGCACCCAAGGGTGTGTTAACAGAGGCTCCAGCAATCGCCCACATGCCGATCCGCTGGAGCCTTCCTTTATATAGAGCCTTCTACTATATCGAGCCTTCTACGAAAAAATCGGGACCACCCTTCCCCAAGTGCGGTCCCGTTTTATGTAGTCGCTAGCGGCCTTCTTACAACCGCAAAACTCCGTCATCCTGCGAGAGCTGCCAATTGATCGAACGTGCCCCAAGGAGTGATTCGAAGGTGCCAGTTTCGTTTTGCAGCCTACCTTCTCGCCCTACCGTCAGCGCATTTTATTAACTGAGAATTCACTTAACGATGGCATCGCTGGGACTAACATTTCGCACGATTTGCTATGAGCATCCGCTTCCCCTGGTGCCAAGAAGCGGGCGCAAGGGCCGCATCTGTCCACCTTCCCCAAGCATTGGCGATGCGGCCCTCAAACTCGTTAGCAAGAAAAACCGCCCAACAGGAGAGCTGCTCAAGCTCGTTGGGCGGTCATTCGCAAATCGGTGAGAGGAAAAACTTACAAGGCTTTGAGTACGCCGCATACTCCCAAAAATGCGAGCCACTAAACACTCACAAAAGTGCCAGCCACTAGCCGTGAACGCTTAGACCGCCTGCTGAAAGTTTTGCCAGCTTATGCATCACAACATTGAAGCTGTACGCTGACCCTACCGCCACAATTCCAGCCGCAGGGATCAATATGTTCGCCTTTAGGAAGCACCCAGACAAAATCATCCTTCCCCTCTGGAACGCAGTCTTCTGCGTTAATTGCGAAGTCATTAGCAACAGTCAAGGCGACGAATGCCCCTGTTGTAAAGGCCGTCCTCTTGTGAGCCTTGCTCGGATGCTGGGCGGAAGTTTGCTCGCGCATCGAGTAAAACAGTTTCAAGAATATGAGCCAGGATTCGACATTACGCTTACAGTCGAATTGCAACAGATGAACGCCAAAGACTTGAACAGCACCATTGAAAGGTTGACCAGTGTGATCGGACCGAGGCTCGCGCAAGACCGAGCGACATTCCACATTAGTGCTAAGCCGACCGTGGGCAAATCCCGCCTACAAGAGGCACTCTACTTCCTTGCGCGAGAAGCAGCATGAGGCAGCCTTATTTAGTTCTTGAAGAGAACCGATTTCGACGTTTTGAGTCGTTTGTGGAGTCAGCGCCGGATCTTCCCACAATTGCGTCGCCGTGTTGAGGCGTCGCACACCCGAACTCGATTCGTTAAAGCGCCGCATATTCCGTTGTATCGCACCTATACCGGTCAAGGCGCGGGTTGTACTCGGTTTGTTCCTGATAGCCGCCGCGCTGTTGGCGGTGCATACCGCTTTAGCGGTGAAGGATGCCAGCCTGCGCCTGAAGCTGCAACACAGCTTTCACAATGCCCAGGTCACAATCTGGGTGGATAACGACCTCATCTATTCTGGCAGAGTTACTGGGACCACAAAGAAGAGATTTGGCTTGATTCCCACTGACGCCACGCAGGGTAGCTTGTCGGAAATCATCCCTTTGCGCTCCGGCCAACATAGGATCCGCGCGCAAATCGAACCCGATGATCGGACGATGCAGGAAGACAGCATTAGCGGGTTCTTTGAACATAATTCCCCAGCGTGACCTTTCCGTTTCCGCTCGGCAAAGTGATCTCTCGCTGTCTTGGCTAGGGACAAGCACCTCTCCGGCCGAGACCTCTTCCAGCTTCGGATGGTTCTCGCGCTATGCTGGCACGTTCCTACTGACGATTGGTGGATCTATTGTTTCTGCTCTAACCGGATATGCAATCAGGGAGCTGCCAGCACGTTTCCGAACCGCATCCGAATCCGCGCCCAAGGCGGAGCTTCGCCCTCAGTAAGGAATATTCAAGAACATCAGCTGAAGGATCAATTTCGCAGTACGCGCGCGGGATCGGTCCGGCTTGCACGCCAAGCCGGCAACAGACAGGCCGAAACGGTTGTGATCACCATGATCGCCAGTGCAGATCCGAACACGCGTGGATCGTGCGGACTCACATTGTACAGAAGTTTTCCGAGAAATTTCATAAGAGCGAGAGCTGCAACGGTACCGAAGAAGACACCTGCAGCGGTCAATCGCAGACCGCGCGAGATCACCAGCCGTAACAACTTCGCAGAGCTGGCACCGAGAGCCATGCGCAATCCGAGTTCGCGCGTACTCTGCGCCACGGCATACGACAGCACACCGTACAGGCCAACGCCGGCGAGCAAGAGGGCTAAGCTCCCCAAAATTGAAACCAATGTTACGGCTACGAGTTGAGGGGACGTCGAGCGGTTCACTTGCTCCTGCAAGGTAATCATCTCGTAGAGCGCGAGGTTCCTGTCTAGGGCGTGGACTTCGCGCAGGACCGCCGCCGATAAGCTCTGTAACGGTTGCTGAGTACGGATATTCAACGCCGGTCCTCGTACAAAGTCCTGCCGCAGTGGGACGTAAAAGAATGGCTTTGCAGCTTCGCGCATGCTCTGATACTTGGTATCGGCAGCCACCCCCACCACTCGTGCCCACTGGCCCTTCACTTGAAGCCGACTCCCTACTGGATCCTGACTTCCCCAGTAGCGCGCCACCATCGTTCGGTTCACGATGGCGACGAGCGGGGCATTCTCATCGTCCGTGCGCGTAAATTCACGGCCGGAGACTAGAGGGATAGCCAAGGTGCTGAAATACCCGGGGCTAATCTGGTTGTACTCAACCGATGGTTGTTCGTCAGGAGATGGTTGGTAGTCGTCTATGGCAATTGGCGTGGAAGGGAAAGTCGCGTAGCCCAGCGGCGTGACCGCGGCAAACGCGGCAGACTCGATGCCTGGCAGTCGATTCAGGCGATCGAGGAGTTCATCCTGAAAGATCCTGGCTCGTGGTGCGTCGTAGCCTCCCGCAACCAGCGACACATGCGTCGTCACAACGGTGGTGGTTGAAAAACCTGGGCTGGTATTTCGGATCTTGTGGAGGCTCTCGAGAAGCAAGGCCGCTCCTACGAGCAGGACAAAGCTCAGACTAACCTGGAAGATGACCAATCCTGAGCGCACCCAGGCTTTCGAGCGAACACCAACCACAACGGACGATTCGGCTTTCAATGGCCCAGCCACATCCAGGTGGCGCGTCTGGAATGCGGGAACCAGCCCGACAATCAGGGTAACGATCAGGCAAATGCCTGCGCCCAGGGCCATCACGCGTCCGTCCATTTCTCCGGGCAGGTACATGGAGACTCCGGACCGAGCCGGTAGTAAAAGCACCAACGCATGCCGACACCAGTAGGCCATTAGGAATCCGGCAGCAGTTCCCAGCATGGCGAGGATGAAGCCCTCGGTGAGAAGTTGCTTCACCAAACGGACGCGGCTGGCTCCAATCGCCAGGCGAACGCTCATTTCGTGGCGACGCACGAATGACCGGACGAGCAACAGGTTGCCGACGTTGGCGCACGCGATCAGCAACACGAAGGCAACGACGGCGACCATCACCTCAAGAGTTGGCAACAAAGTGTGAGCGTTGTTGAATGGGGTCTGCCACAAAGGCCAAAGCTTGATGCCGCGTCCACGGTTTGTGGCCGGGTAGTCATTCTCTAATCGAGCCGCGAGGGCCGAGACTTCCTGCTGGGCCTGCACGCGGCTGGCGCCCGGTTTGAGTCGTACATACGATTCAATCCACCGCGCGCCGCGGTCCTCGAGTTTGTAGCCTTCACTCTCGAATGTTTCCTCCATCGAAGCCGGTACCCAGAACTGCATCGCCCAGCCGACGAAAGTCCCATAGAATCCGTCAGGCGTGACGCCAATGATGGTGTGCGGCACATTGTTTAGTGTCTGCGTCTTGCCGACGATTTCCGGATCGCCTTTGAAACGATTGCGCCATAGCTGATAGCTGATGACAACGACGGGATGCGATGCGCTGCCCACATCCTCCCCGGGCTCAAAGCCACGCCCGAGGACCGGATGAACCCCGATCGCGTCGAAATAGTTGGCTGAGACGATGCTGCCGGTGGCTACTTCGGCGTGGTCTCCAATACTCAGTGTACTGCCCGTAATCTTGCTGACGAAGGCGTCCTCACAGAGCGTGCAATTTCTACGCACGTCAAGGAAATCCGGCCAGGAAAGCGCCGTTCCATCAGTCTCGCCCCGCGCGATTCCACTGAGGGCCAACAGGCGCTCCTGATGCGAGACGGCAGGATAAGGACGGAACAAGATCCCTTCGAGCCAGCCGAACACCGCGGTATTTGCACCTATGCCCAACGCTAAGCACACAATCGCCAATGCAGAAAATCCAGGACTGCGGCACAGTTGCCGGAATCCGTAACGTAGATCTTGAACAAGGTCTTGCAGCAGGGTTGCTCCACGGGCGTCTCGGCACCGTTGTTCAATCTGCGTGATCCCACCCAACGAGAGCATGGCTGAGCGGCGCGCCTCATGCGGTGACATGCCACTCGCAATATTTTCAGCGATTTGTCGCTCGAGGTGCTCGCGCAGCTCACCTTTCATCTCTTGATCAACCTGATTGGGGCGGAAGAAGGAACGCAAGCGAATTGGCAAGGAGTAGAACCATTCTTCGAGATCCATAATCAGGCCCCTTCGAGATTCACGATGCCGGAAATTGCGGCGGAGACGCGATTCCAGTGAGCGGTCTCCCTTTCAAGTTGCTTTCGCCCTAGTCGAGTCAGCGAATAAAACCTGGCACGGCGGTTGTTTTCACTCTTCTTCCATTCAGCACGAATCCAACCGCGGCGTTCTAGCCTGTAGAGAGCCGGGTAAAGGGAACCGTCGCTGACGCCCAACACATCGCTGGAAACCTGTTTCAAGCGCTGGCTGATGGCCCATCCATTCATGGGTTCCAGCGCTAGTATTTTGAGGATCAGCATGTCGAGAGTTCCCTGCACGAGATCGGAAGGCTTGCTCACAATGTCTCCTCTCGGTTACCGAGTTAGACTACCGTGGCTCCCCTCGGTTAGCAAAGGGGCGCCTTGAAAAAATGATTAGCGTCGATTTCAGGCTTATAGGCAATTCAGAAGTTAGCTTCCACTAATTGTGGCCTTGTTGTGGCCTTGCTTTCGCTCACTGTGCCCATGGCTCGTGCGGAATTGCGGAAGACGTAAAGAATCTGCTCGCAGAGACCATGGTCAGCATCCGTGCTTGCGTCGGAGTCCTGCGTTAGAGATAGGAATGTCGAAGAGAGGCTCCCAATAGCCCCCTCGAGCTACCAAGTGTAAAGCAGCACCTGCTTATCTCTCACCGAGTTCCGCTTCGTGCCGCTTAAGCGAAGGGGGGTGCCATTCCATTGACGTGCATACGCATCAAAGTTTAACTGCAATAGCGACGTAGGGACGACTGCAGAATACGTTCCCGTCGGCTCGGGCTACCTCGGCCGAAGCATACACGAAAGATTTGTAAATGCCTGACAAGAGGCCTTTGGATCGAACATCATCTGTCACGGCATTTTCCGGAAGTTCTAGGAACGGACAGGCAGCCCCCAGGGAATACCCGGTAATCGCAAGGATTTGGTTTCAAAGCGGCGGCGTTGTTCAGTTGGTTAGAACGCCTGCTGTCACGCAGGAGGCCGCGGGTTCGAGTCCCGTCGTCCCCGCCAATAGACCATGATGAAGAAGCGGCTCTGCTGTCGTTTGAATTTAGTGACGCTCTGGTCCGACAAAGCCTATTCCGGACGCAAGGCAGCCTCTATCGTGGCTTTCGCAGCATTCAACGTAGCCTGGGTCTCACGAGCAATCTTCCCTTTTGCGATTAAGCTGAGAAGCTTGGCCTTCAGCGTTGTTGTCGAGTAATAGTGGCTAATTTCCACCTTGGTGGACTGATGACCAACTTTTTGGAACGAGGTCTCCACCGTGTAGTCGCTGAGAATCTTACTGATACCAAAGGTGTCCTCTGGCAAGACAGTGACGATCTTCCGAAGAGGGACAATCTCGATGTCCTTCTCGACGCACGTGTGCTTGCCGCCGGAAAGATGACATTTGTATGACGCGCCTGGTTCACGGAGGGCTTTGCCCGAAAGGAGATCAACCTTAACCACGCGAGGATGGAAAACCGGGATCTTCGTCAGATCCATACTGAATGACCACACCGCTTCCAACGGCGCGTTGATAATGACCTCCTGCTTGGATCGGAACGGTGGCTGCAAGTCCTGCCTCCAGTCAAATGGGTATTCGAAGTCACGACCAATGCGCCCGCGATCTCGGAAAATGATGTCCTAGAATATCCCAGCGGTCCGAGTTGGCTGTGAGCGCGAGGATTGAGCGACCAGATGTGATCAAGCATCGTTCCTCGCCATACTAGGGTTGCGCCCGCCAGAGTCGCCATCGGCAGTAAGACATTGTGGTCGAAACGTGCCTCCCATAGTTTGCCTTCGATTTGGTTCAGACCGCCGCAAGAGATTCCAGTGACTCTCTCCGTTCCGCAATACAAGTCAAGAAGAGCTCGCGGTCAAAAGCAACTTCAACGCGCTTGTCGTCTTTCTCGGTTTGAAGTCGTTTCCGCCTTTCTTCGTCCATGAGAGGCGCCACCTGCTCGTAGGTCTTCTGTGAAAGTGTCGCGGAGTTCCGAAGCTGCTTAGTTTTGCAAAGAGCTGATCGCCAGCGACGGGGAGAGCGGGCTGAATCACATTTGGACAAAAATCAGGGGAGCCTACCGGCTCCCCTTCCCATGTGCTTTGGACTAGCTGTCTAGTGTTTGTCGTCCTTTGACTTGCGCTTGCTATCCGAGTGCGACGAAGCCGGCTTGGATTCCTGCGCTGGAACGGCGGCCTGTCCAGAGCTTGAGTTGCCGTGCCGAGCCGGTGCTTCCTGCCGTTGCGACGCTGCGGGCCGTGACTCGGACTGGCTCGGCGCTGGCCGGTTATCGTAGCTGGTCTGCCGGACCGGAGGAGCTGGAGCGGCCTCGGGCTGTGAGTGTCGTGTCTGAGCAGGAGCCGCATCGCTCGAAGGCTGTTCCGCCTGCCGATTGGAGCGCGGTTGCGCGGAATAGTTTCCGTTTCCACGCCCTTGATCGCCGGCAGAGTTGCCACGCGGCTGCGAAGGTGCAGCCTGCACGGGAGCAGATGACTCATTCATGTTCCGCTCGGGTGGCCGTGGCACATTGCGTTCTCGTGCTCTCGGCGCTTCATCAGCAGGCCGGTCTTGAGAAGGGCTACTCGCTGCAGGCGCTGAATTCTGGTTTCGTCCATTGCCGTTTCCGCGATCTTGAGTCTGCTGCGGCATCGGACGGCTCTCGATTTGCGGCTGTTCGATGACCCTGCCCTGTGCCGGATGCGCTACTGCTGGTTCGACCTCTCGATTAGACCGGTTCTGTCCACCCCGCGTTTCCATTTCCCGCGGAGCGCCATTTCCTTGCTGTCCTTGGTGCGCCTGCTCGGCTTGCTGACCGTGTTGCGGTGGGCGGGGAACATAGTGTCCATTTGCAGCCGGTCCCGGCCGGTCGTTGTTGTTTTCCCAACCGCGTGCGTTGTTTTGCTGTACCGAACCCGGCGCTATAACTATGCCGTTTTCCCGGACGTCGGAACTTGATTGCGGCGCACCAGCATTGCGACCTTCCTGTCCGCGCCTCATACCTTCATTTTCTAGTTGCGGGTCCTGCTTACCGCGTCTCACGTCTTCGTTCTCACGTTGCGGTCCGGCAGCCTGCACACCACCTCTAGCTGGCGGATTCGCCGGCTGGCGTCCAACTTTGGTTCTGATTTGCTCTTCAGCGTACTGGTCCAACGGGCGACCAGGATGGCTGGCGAGCGCCTCTCGCTTGTCTTCAAACCGCACCGGCCTCGGTGGAGCAGCAACGTGCGACACTACCGCACGCTGTTGTACACGCACTGGTGGCAAACCTCGCGGACGAGTGCCGTCCATGCGCGCTCCTAGCACGCTCTCTCTCTCAGGGGCCACGCGCGGCGCGACCGCTATTGTCGCGAGCCGCAACTGTCCCGGAGGAATTTGTAGCGGATGGCGTGCAACTGGTTGCGAGTTAACCATCGCGTCCCTGGGAACACAAATTACTGCGCCCCGAACTCTCTGGTTCACGTATGTAATCTTTGTCACGTTGACATTCGTGACGTTCGTATTGCGGTAGTAATTGTTCGTAACGGTAGTGATGTTTGTGATTCGGGTGTTGCTGGTATTCACATCTCGGAAATATGCCCGGCTTACCCCGTACGGCGGAATGTAAGGTTCGCCGTATCCAAGAGGGAACCAGCCCACCGGTTCGCCCGACGTGATGGTCACGCCAAAGTTGCTTCCGCCAACCCAAGCAACCAAGGCAGGCGCGTATACCGGCCGCTCTGCAACCGGTCCCGGTACCCAACCCCACGCTCCTCGGTAGTACACCCAGCGTCCGTAGTGAGCAGGCGCAAATCCCCACGGAGCATCGTCAACCCAGGTCCAACCCCACGGATCAACCCACACCCAATGACCATCGTGATAGGGCGCCCAGCCAGGAGCCACGGCGGGATACCACACTGCACCGTAGGTCGGCGTAACGCGCCAGGTCCCGTGGTTGTCGAGATCTTGTGCGCCGATCACATCCGGAGAAACATAACGCGCCGACTGCGAATTCTCGATCCGCTCGTCCCGCACACGGCACCAATCATCGAAGCCGTCGCGATCGGGCTGGTCGAGGATCTGATATTCCAGGGAATTGCCGTTCGTGAATTTGGCTTGCTCGCCGCGCCTTATGGTAACCGCGCGTTCATCTCCCGTCGCATCGCCTTTGCCCTTCCATACCGTGACAAACGTCGCGCCTCCATCAGGGTCCACATCAAAGCGATACTCGCCCGACTTCGTAATCGTGAAAGCGACATTGGGAGTGTCAACTTCATAAATCTCGCCATCGTAGAGGTGACGAACTCGGACGTTCAGCGTGCCCTGGTCCAGCTCGACCTGGACGGTCTGATCGCTGACGTTCGTCAACGTCAGGCTGGTCTCCCCACTGATACGGATCAATGCTCCGCCGAGCTGCAGTTCTCCTCGTGAGTCCTTGTCGGCCCACACGCGGTCCGCCGTGGTCAGTGGACGATTCACGCTGGCATCTACCCAGTCGTCGACTCCGCCTGGCTGAAGCGAAACTTGTCCGGAAAGGTACTGCATGCGGGCCACGCGGCTGGGCGGATCCGCCACCGCCAAGGTCGCGGTGCTCAAAATGATTGCGGCTATGACCGTCGCCAGTGCGAAACCGCTGCGTATTTTCATGACTTGCCTCCCGACCCAGACCTCTTGCCGCAAATCATCTCCCAAGCACTGGCAGAAAATTCAATCTGCCCCTTCATCTGATTCGAACCCGACGCGCCCAAGAGGTTAGGAGCTCTGGCCCGAGCCTAGCGTGATCTGAATGCGTGACGTTAGTTACGTTCGTTTTGTCACTAAGGTAAGCGCCTGGAATCGACACTATTTGCTGCATTCAACCTCAAACACGATGCAGCCTGTAGAGCCACCGGGATCTATCTGTATCTCTTCCTCCATACCGCAACTTTTAAAGACCATCGGCGCATACCGACAGTAAGCCAACAGCGCGGCGGCTCGGATTTACTCCTGGAGAAATGCGATACGCCTACCATGCCGGTTGAATTGATTCACCAGCATTCGGTCTTCGCGGCAGCGCCGCTGGCGATGACAACCTTTGCATCCATGTCGGCCAGACGACTCGCTGTCGTGGCGCCAATGCGTGAGGTTCCACCCTTCATCAAAGCGACCTTGCCCGCAAACTCCAAATCGCTCTTCACCTCGCGTAAGAACTGCTCTGCAGTGGTGTGAGCTTGTCGACGTCGCGGCAACTCGGCCGTGATGGCCGACACGATGTGAGCCGCATCCTGCGATGCACCGAAGAGCAGTCCTGATTTTGCGTTATGAAGCCACGGCAACCCGACGAAGTACAACCCGGGATAAGTCGTAATTCCGCGCCGCTGCCTTGGATAACCGTCACTGTCAAGGATGGGAAGCCTAACCAGACCGAAATCAAAGCCGTAACCGGTTGCCCAGATCACGGTCTTGATGATGCCGTCCTTTACGCTGAGCTCTGAAATCTGTTTCACGTCATAGGCATCACGGGTCAGGGGAAGTTGTTCTTCAGGGGCCTCTATGCCGTTGTTTGCGATGTATTCGTCGATTTTCTTGACGAAATCAGCCTCGAATTTGTCAGCGCGCGCGAGGTTCTCTCGCAAATCCTGCGCGAGAAGAATTGTGTCGCCCTGCACTCCTTGAATGCGTCCGAGCAGAGTAACGCCATCGCGGACAAACTGGTGCAGGTTGAGAGTGTGGCCGCCATTGGTGCCCGAGATGATCGGCTTGCTAGCAAACTTCGCACTGGGTGATGGGAGCTGGTCGACTGTCGTTTCATAGTCTCCCATTCGGTCGTGCCACCAGTTGGCATCTTTCCCGCGGTAGCGCCGAGGAACACGTCCCGCGCGACCCACCGACAAGTAAACCTTTCGCCCACCCCGATACAATTCTTCGGCGATCTGCGCACCTGACTGACCGCTGCCCACCACCAGCACCGCGCCATCCGGTAGCGATCCCGGGTTGCGGTATGCATCCGAGTGAAGTTGTGTTAACTCTGACGCAAAGCCAGCGTGAAATGCCGGTAGCTTGGGCTTCTGATAGAGTCCGGTGGCGATGACCACGTTTGCAGCTTCAAAGCGGCCTAGGTTTGTATCAACGACATATCCGCAGCCACTACTTTGAGGCACAACGCTTGCAACTCGCACACCGTACCTGACCGGCAGACGGAATTGCACGACGTAGTTCTCAAAATACCTGACGATTTCACCGCGCGACAGAAATCCATCAGGGTCTTGACCGGGGATCTGAGCTCCCGGCAGTGACGATTGCCAATTCGGCGTATTCAGCGTGAAAGAGTCCCAACGATGATTGCGCCAGGTGTTCCCGGGTTTTTCCGCTTGCTCGAGGACGATATGTGGGCGATCGCGCTGAGTCAGGTAATAGCTGACTGCCAATCCAGCCTGCCCGCCACCAACGATAACGGTTTCTATATGTGTGCTCATGTGGCTTCCTTTCAAATCGACTCACAGTATCTTGATGCACACACTCGACGAATCGCGCGAGCAGTAATTGTTGTTGCTGATTAGCGGAACTTATCGGCGGGAGCGCCTCGCTGGCGGCGTGTCGGAAAGAGAGCGACCGCGAGCAAGAGCGAACGTTCGGAGCGCGCCTGCCGGGCCTTGTGGCTCCGGACCTCTGCGCGTAATGAGGCTGAAATGGCGAGTCACTCTGAGGCCCTTTACCTCAAGCACTTTGAGGGTACCCAGCTCTAGCTCTTTCGGGATCGCCCAGCCGGAAACGAATCCGAGTCCATGGCAAACTTCTACCGCCGACTTGATCGCTTCCGTAGAGTCCAGGATCGTTACCTTCCGGAACTCCCTTAAAACCGGCGCTCCTCGCAAAGTCTCCGCATTGATTCCCGCAGTTTCAGGAATCGAGAGTCATCAGCAAGAGCTGAGTAGTGCGAGCCTAGTATTGACCTGATGTACCAATAGCATCGGCTCGGCACAATTCACTGTTTATGTGTCCATCTCTTTATGCCTGTGGCGCATCCCAACTCTACCGACGGAAGTGAATGTGCGTAGGATGGAAAGGATCTCGAGAAACCTCTCTATCGATGGGCATACCTTCGAACACCTGGGGGGCTGATTACATGAAAAAGACGCGCAAGAAGCTGAGCGGCAGAGTAGAGAAAATCATCAAGCCCCTTTCTGGCGAGAAAGAGAAAGCACAGATCGGCATCGATGAAGGCGATGATCTGTATCGTGAAATCCGAGTCGAGAACGAACTGACAGACGAGAGTGGCGAGAAAGCCCGCCTTAAACCTGGGGCGGAAGTCGATGTGATCGTCGAAGCGGACTCTAATGGAACGACGCAGAAACCTGAGCAGTTGAGGTAACGCTATGAGGATCGTTTTTCGCGTTCGAAAAATTCTTCAATCTCTAGCGCGAGTTGAGAGCAGAGACGCGGGAGGTTGAGTGATCTATAAGAATTTCCCTAGTCCCCAGTCGTCTCCGAAGCTGAGGCGGTCACCGTATTCGGCCTGAAAAGCATGAACACCCTCCATTGGCGGCGCAGCGTATTGCCACCTGCTTTTTGCGTTCTGCAGCGTTCCAAGCTGGATACGAAAGCCGTCAGAAACGCTCGAATTCTCGATAAGGAGAAACAGAAAGATGGGAACTTCAAATATTTCTGACAAAGTGGTGGTAATCACCGGAGCTAGCAGCGGTATCGGAGAAAGCACGGCAAAGCTTCTGGCGCAACACGGAGCGCAGGTCGTATTAGGAGCGAGGCGTAAGGATCGGCTCGACGCAGCCGTGAAAGAGATTTCAGCCGCAGGTGGTAAGGCAATCAGTTTCGCGGTCGACGTTACGAAGCGGACTGAGGTGGAAGGACTCATCGGACTGGCCGTCAAGAGTTTCGGTCGCGTCGATGTCATCGTGAATAGCGCCGGTATTATGCCGATCTCACCGATCGATGCTCTCAAGGTGGAGGAATGGGACCAGCAGATTGATGTCAATCTCAAAGGGCTTCTATATGGGATCGCTGCCGCATTGCCGCAAATGCAGAAACAGAAGAGCGGACACATCATAAAATATTGCGTCGGTTTTCGGGATCAAGGTCTTCGCTCCCGGCGCGACGGTATACTGCGCCACGAAGGCCGCTGTGCGCGCCCTGACTGAAGGGCTCAGGATCGAACTCCACTCCCAGAATATCCGCTGCACGATGGTCTCCCCTGGGGCGGTCGCCACAGAGCTGCCAGAGAGCAGCTCGGACGAGGCGACCAGAAAGAATTTGCGCGAGTTTTACAAGATGGCGATTCCGGCCAATTCGATCGCAAACGCGATCGCTTACGCGATCGGACAACCGGCCGAGGTGGAGATCGATGAGATGTTCATCCGTCCCACAGCGCAGGATTTTTGAGTCATGAAGCCCCGAACTTCGCGGAAAAATCGGTGCATGCCAGCAAAAAGCCAGTAACCATAACATGGACATCGTAAGGAACCGGCGGATCACGTTGCAAACCAATTAGTTAAAAGAGGAGAATCAAAGTGTCCGAAAAAATCAATCCCACGGTGACACCCACGAAGCAGATATATGTAGCGCGCCGCTCAAACGATTATTGGCGGGTAACGTTTGATCATCCGCCACTCAACATCTTTGGTCCAGAAACCATTCCACAATTAAACGAAATCATTACGGAGCTCGAAACCGACAAGGACGTCAAAGTGGTCGTCTTTGACAGCGCGGTTCAAGGGTTCTTTCTGACTCACTACGATTTCCTTGCGAGAATTGAAGACACGACCAGTCTAGCGCCCGGACCCACAGGATTGCAGCCCCTCCCCGAGATGCTTGTGCGCCTCAGTCGTGCTCCCGTTGTGTCGATCGCGTCAATTCGGGGCCGCGCCACCGGCGTCGGAAGTGAGCTCGCCCTCGCTTGCGACATGCGTTTCGCGAGCCGCGAAAAGGCTATCTTGTCGCAGTTCGAAGTCGGGGCTGGTATCGTTCCTGGAGGTGGCCC
>Ga0126369_10000608_pt1 | contig 23686 bp, 31 predicted proteins | sample PanSoiMetaPlot_1_FD_109646 | JGI IMG/M metagenome (GOLD analysis project Ga0126369, IMG submission 109646) | Tropical forest soil microbial communities from Panama - MetaG Plot_1 | ecosystem: Environmental > Terrestrial > Soil > Tropical forest > Bulk soil | place: Panama | collected 2016-02-17
AGCGGGCCTTGTGGGAGTACGACCGCTTCATGCCGCAGGTGCCTGGCGTGGAACACGACGAGGATGTGGTGGAGTTTGACCCGGAAGGTTATGTGCGGATTGATGGGGCGGGCCGTCCCGTTAGAAATGCCGAACTCTTTCGGGCGCTGATGATGCGGGTGCCCTACCGGGCCATGCCCGAAGGCATACCTGTTGACGCTAAAAACTACCGGGTTTATACCAACTACATAAATCGTTACATCGCGCGTATGCGCGACCTGGGTGTGATGCCTAAGTAATGTCCTGCAAGCCCAACAACTTCAGGTATTTTCGGTACTTATTCAGGGCTTTGCCTCGCAGGCCCCGGTAAAGGCCCTGTTGCTGATACTGTCTAAAGGTGTCGATCCAGCGCTGGCGGTAGCCTTGGGCCTCCGGCGTTTCCTCGCCACGGAAAAGCTGGTCGCCCGGCAAGTCCTTATAGTGGTAAGCGCCGCCCTTCTTCACCAGGGGATCGCCCTCCGGGGCGTAGGGGGAACTGACATTCGTATCGGAGGGAACGAATAACTGGCGTGGCTTGCCGGTGTAGGGGTTTATATTGCCGTGCGGGTCGAGACTCATGAACACGTCCTTCTTCACGGCGGGGCGTTTTTCGGAGGCTTGCCGGTCGATGCTCAGATTCAAAATATCCCGACCCCCTTCGTCGGTGTAGATGGGGGTCTTGAGTTTGCCTCGTTCCAGGGGCTTGTAGCGCCACATGGGATCGACGCCGATCATGGCCTGGTGCCTCCACACGTCCAGGTCTTTGAGCTTGCGCTTCTCCATGATCGCCTTCCACAATCCGGCCCAAAAGTCATAATCCTTCGGCTTGGGACTCTCCCTGGGCACCAATGCCTGGAGTTCTCCCAGCGACAGCCCGCTCGTCACGCTCGGCGGCAGCGTCTCGCCTTTCATGTCCATATCCTGCAAGATGCGTTTCATGGACCGCAGGATGTGCCGGTCAAGGACGGCAGGCTCCTCCTTGCTTTGGTTCAAATATATCTTGATGAAATTCACGATCTTGCTGCTGACGTTGGGGATGCCGTGCAGGTACGCCTCCAGTTTGTCCGGGGGCCAGCTTTTCATGTCATCCAGATCGACCTTGGAAATATCAACAAAACTGCGGGCCAGGCGGTTGAACGTGCCCAGGCCGGCACGAGCAATATTTCTCACCAGCGTGCCCTTGTCGATCATCGCCCGGATGCGTTGGAAAGGAGTGCCACCCTCGCCACCCCGGCCCGGCTCCTCAAAGGAGAGAAAGTGCATCAGGCCACGGGCTTGCTGGTGCGAGGGCTTGCCGGCAGACAGAATGGTGAACAGGATGTAAAACTCGCCCTTGGCCTGGTCCTTGTAGTCGAGGCCAATCTTTGGATCGTCCAGGTAATACGGATCGACTACCTCCGGGCCAATAATTTCATCTAGTCGTAGCCACTCTTTGAATTTCACGACCTATTTAGGGTTACTCTGCTATATTGTGAAGAAAGTTTGCTTCCTGGTCACTCACCTGTGCGCCGACGCCGACGCCCTCTTGGACACTTTTGCCGCCAACCCTCGCATCCAGGTGCAGCGCACGGGTCGGGTCTACGGTCATCCCCTCGCCCTGGAGGAACTGACCGCTTTGCCACATAAGACTCGCAACGCTGCCGCCCTGTGGCTCGACGTGCTGTACCATAACTATCAGTTTTGCAACAAAGCGCTATATCCAGTCTGCAAATTTTTGTACTTGGTCTGTCCGGCGGAAAGGACGCTGGCTTGCTTGATGAAGGGCGGGTACGAGCCGGACTTCGCCGCCCGCTACTACTGTTACCGTCTCAGGCGACTGGCCGAAATGGCGAGGCGGACCCCTGGTGCAATCCTTCTGACGCCCGACAAGCCGGCCCTTGATCTGGTGGGGGAATATCTGTCCTTGAGGGAGGCGCTGGTTCCGCCATCCGTGGAACCTGCCGCCCCTAGTCGTCTCAATTGGGAGTTGGTGCAACGATGCCAGCAGCGTTACGAGTGGCATCTTTATTACATGAAGCAGTTTCTACGCTTTGAGCGGTAAATTGGTCTTTTCCCCGCTGCGTGAGGAAAAGACAACCTCGCTGACCCCGAATTTCTTCCCCTCAAAGTCCCGGTTGCCCACCAGATCGTCGGCTTTGCCTCTTTTAACGTAGGCGATGGTGACGTGTGGTTTGTAGACCGGGTAGGAGTTGGTTACTTCGAGATGGTCGTTGAGCCGTTTATGCAGGCGGTGGAGGTCGGGGCTGCGCACGTCGATTTTGACCACATCGAATTTGGGGTTGGTCTTAAACAACGTCACCCGCCCCAGCTTGCAGTCGAAGGGTTTTTGGGAACGTAGAAGCGCCTCGACCGGCTTGGGATCGTCGGCGTGGATGCCGTAAAGGACGGTCGCGTGAATCTCGTTCTCCCTGCCGAAGCTCGGATCGTCGGGGTCGGTATACACGATTCCGTTAGGGATGCGGTCGTGGCCCCATTGAATGATCTGATCCGATAAATCGTCCGGCAAGTATATCTGGGTCGAGGAATAACTGTATACAACGTCGTGCATCTCGTTAGCCAAGAATTGCCGAAACGTCATCGTCTCCTTCGGTCTGTTGCTTCTTGCGGCGTTCAGCAATCTCATCTATCTTTCTTTTTTCTTCGGCAATCATGCTGTCGATGTAATGTAAAGTTTCCTTCACACCCATGCCCGGCACGGTGCCTGCGCCCCAATGCTGTTGGTACTGCTCTTGCTCGGCCTGTTGCCTGCGCTCTCGTTTCTTCTCCACCTGTTCAACTTTGGTCAAGGCGGCGTTTAGGTGATAACGGGCTTCGGACAGGGTGAAGTCCTGCGGGCACTCCCGTAGGGCTTGATGCAGCAGAGACTTTAATCGTTGTGTGTTGTATTTCATCCTACACCTTCCCTCATCAACTCCAGGTATCTAATCGGTATCTCGTTGTTTCCTACCGGCTCGAACTCGCCGGGCTGGACCTGTACCAGATGCCGGGCGTCCACCCGCACCTTCCAGGTGTCGTGGATCGACGGCAGCGGGGCTGCCTCGGTCATCAGCCGGGGATATATCTCGGCGCTGCCTAGCACCGAAAGTTGCCGTCGCGCGTCGGCATAAACCGCCCGCTCCTGAAAGGGGGCGGCGAAATATAAAGTCATGACCTTCTTGTGCGACTTAGATCGGGGCTGCTGGACTTCTCGTATCAGGCCGAAAAAGTCTTTTTGCAGGCCGGCGTCCGCATAGAAGGCTTCGTTATTCTCGTCCAGAGTCCATATCTCCAGACCGCCGGCCAGCCCGCAACCGAACTTGCCGCTGGCGGGTGGCCGGCTGACCTCCACGATGGCCTTCTCCACCGGATAGGCCCACTCCCTTCCCTCCGGCTCCTTTGGCTCGATGCCGATAGCGGACTTCCAGCCCGGCAGGAATAACGTGGCCGTTTCCAGCAATTTGCCCAACTTGTGCATGTTCTTGCTCGTCTTGTGAAGCAGGAACCGCAGCGTTTCTTGTTCGTTGAGCTTGGGCTTCTCGCCGTAGAGGCAATAGGCTTTGAACTGAAACAACGCCTCTGGCATAGCGCCTTTGTGCCACTCCTGGTAGGCGTTATACGCTGCCTGAATTTTGCAGGGGTTCATACTAGACAGGGCGACCATAAACTGGTTGGCCTGCGGGTAATGCTGGTCGAGCAGGCTTTGCTCTATGGCGACCTTCTCGGCCTCGCTGCTGTCGATGTAGTCTTCCCGCCAGACCACGTTCTTCAGACGCTCCTCCAGGGCCTTTTCATACCCCTCCAGGCGTATGGTGATCTTGTTGGAACACTTGAAGTCAACGTACTGTTGAAACAGGCTCATGTCACCACCCAAATTCTTTGAGTAATTTATCGTACTTCCTTGAGTAGTTGAACATGACCCCTGGCAGGATGTCGTCCTTGTCCGGGGCGAGGAGGTCGGTTGGGTCTTCGATAAAGTCCTGGGGTGCCCCTTCCTGCAACTCGCGCTTGATCTCCTCGTATATTTCGGTCTTGAAGGTGGCCGTGATCTCCTTTGGAACCTCGGCACCCATTGGAATGTCGCGCAAGAGGCCGTCGCGCACATAGAGCGCCATGCACATGGCCATGATGGCGTCGTCGTGATGCCCCTTCAGGGCCTCGGCCCGCTTGGTCTGCGGGTTGAAAATGAAGGTTTGTAATTCCCGGACGAAACGGTTACTATTGATGCGCACCGTGGTGTTGATGAGGCGGTGCTGCAACCGCTCCAGAAAGATCGGGCGGTTGGTCCGGTTGACCGTGATGCCGGGTTTCTCCTGCTTGCCCTTGGCCTCGTAATGGATATTCTCGTAGAACAGGTCGTGCTGCAATTGGCTAATGACCGCACCGCCAGGGGCCATATTCTCTACGATGATGGTGGCCGTGTTATAGTACAACCCGACTTCGTTGAGGATTTGCGTGAAGATGTGCGGCGGAACACTGTTGCTGTAGAACTCGGCCACCTGCTCCAAGGTCGCTGTGTCAAGAACCTGGAAGCAGGAATTGTCGCCCTTCTCGCCCATACCTTCGGCCACGTCCACGCCGATCAAATATTCGTGACCGTCAATGGGTTCCTTCCATACCCACATGGCTCCTTTCTCAAAGTCCAGGTCGTCATTGACGAGTTCGAGGTACTTGTCCACATTGGCCCACTTGGGGAAAAGTTTGCGAATGGGGTAATTGTCCCTCGTGGATTTATCGAGGGCGTCGATGATCTTGGTCGGGAAGTAGTTGTCACCGGAGCCAAGGAACTCGCGCATGACCTCTTGCAACCAGCCGGCCTCGCCAAGCTGGGCCTTGTTCTTCTTGACCCACTCCGGGTCGTCATATTGCGGGTTGTCCCAATAATCCAACTCGATGACGTGCCAGATTTTATTGCGGTTTTCTTTGGTGTCGGTAAACGTCTGGTGATACCAGTTGCCATAGCCGTTGACGGTGGATACCACGGCGCACTGACCGCCGGTGCTGAGGACCGGCCACATGGCCTTCCAGTGGGTTTCCATGTCAGGGATGAATGCGGCCTCATCAATGATAAGGAAGGTGACGGACTTACCACGAGCGGCTTCCGGTGAATAAAACTTCATCGAGCCGCCGGTGTCGGTGAACATCTTCAGGTGGTCATTCCACTTGCCGTCTACCTTGGGTTTCATCCAATTAGGCAAATGTTCGATGGCCCGGTCCACGATCATGCCGATGTCCGTCGCCTCACGGTCGGTCTTGGACAGCAACATGACCTGGGTATCCAGCTTGAACATGCAGCGCCACATGCCCCAAAGCAGGGTGAGGGTGGTCAGACCGCCCTGGCGGAACTTGCTGATGATATTGAAGTCGTGGCTTTCGTAATCCTTGATGACCTTCCGCTGGTATTTGTAAAGGATGAAGGGGATCAAGCCCTGGACGGGGTGGAGAATCTTCAGGTACTTGTGGCAGAAGTACGGGAAGCTCATCGAACACTTGATGATTTCCTTCTGCTGCCGTGGTGCGTCGTAAGCCTCGATCTGCTCTTCCGACTCGTCCGGGTTGATCTCTGCCTCGTAACGGTCGAAATCGAAATATTTGGAATTATATTCCTTCTCGTAATATTCCCTGGGGGTCTTATATTTCCCCCGCCATTTTGACAAAATCTTGAGGTCCATAGTTCCTTTCTAATTAAGTGAGATATTCTCAGGTAATATGTAGGGGAGGAATAATAAAATCTCGGCGGTGAAGGTTCCGTGAAAACCGCCCTTTCCCGCTTGTCAGGCGGCTACATAGGATGTACAAGGGAGGGCTTATGGACGAGGCGACAATTATCTCCGACATCCACCTGGGCAGCGGCGTCTGCCAGGCCAAACCGTTGTCGGATTTTCTGCATCACATCAAACAACGCACCCGCAAACTCATCTTGAACGGCGACCTCTTCGAGAACATGGACTTTCGGCGTTTACGCAAACGCCACTGGAACGTACTGTCCTTATTGCGGAAGGCGTCCGACGACATCGAGATGATCTGGCTGGCCGGCAACCACGACGGCCCCGCCGACATCATTTCACACCTTTTGGGGGTGGAGATCAGGCGGGAATATATTTTCGAGTCTGGAGGACGGAGAATCCTTTGTCTGCACGGCGACAAGTTCGACCGCTTTCTGGACGATCACCCCTGGCTGACCCGCCTGGGTGACGCCATCTACGGGGCACTCCAGTGGCTCGACAAGTCCCACTATTTTGCACGGCTGGCGAAAAGCAACAGCAAGCACTACCTACGCTGCCACGAGATTATTCAAAACGAAGCGGTCCATTATGCGCGCAGGAGAGGCTGCGATGCGGTTTGCTGCGGCCACACCCATCAAGCTATGACATCGGAGGTCTATTATAATTGCGGGTGCTGGACGGAAAATCCCTGCACTTACCTGACGGTGAACCACGGTACAATTGCCTTACACCAATACCAGCCGGGAGAGAGTAATGCCGACCGAGAACGAGCGAAAATATGTTTTGAGGCCGGACACAGCGAAGTGTTCAATGGCCAACCTCAGCAACAACCGGATGTACAATATATGCCAAGGCTATCTGATAGCGACCAGGGGAATCACCGTGAGAGTGCGTAGCCTCTCCGACGCCCGCTGCCCGGACCAGTTTTATTTCACCCTCAAGGTCAGCACCAACGGTCGCGTTGTTGAAATCGAGAAGCCGATTGACCGGCGCGACTTCAACGACCTGTGGGACATCTGCCTCAACAAGCTCGAAAAGACGCGCTATAAACTGAACGGGAAATATAAGGGCTGGGAAATTGACTTTTTCCGGGACCACGACAACCAGATATATTTCGTGATGGCCGAGTGCGAAATGCCGGAGGGCCAGACCAAGCCCTCCGAGATTCCCGACCAGATAAAAGACGCGCTCCTCTATGAAGTGCCCTTGAACGACATTCGCTTCTCCAGTAAGCTCTTATCAGACGTTCGCTATGCCAAGCGGCTCCTGAACGAAGTAAATGGAGGTTGAAATGAAGACTTATCCCCTGATCCGCCACCGCCCGGTTGCCCGCTTCTACTACCAGGGCAATCACACCCACCCGGTTCGCCGCACCGTGCTGCTGATCGAGAGCCGACCGAAGTATATCCGTGGTTACGAACTGCGGGAGGGCGGGGTGGTCCGCAATTATAGCGAGGCCCCCATCAAGACCTACACCCGGAGCAAAATCGCGCCGTCCACCCCATACCAGCGCCGCAAGAAGGCTGCGGCCCGCAAACTGACCGGCCCCCTGACCCTGCAACGCACGGGCGTGGTGGACTTGGTGCTGGAAGGTGCGTAGAAAATGCGCTCGTTACTCCTAGATAAAGGGGTTGAGACTTCTTTACTTTAGGGGAACGAATGCCATTTTTCCAGAACCCATTTGACGTTGACTGGAGCGGTACTTGGATACTGGCCGATCATCGCTACATGCCGCAGTTCAAGATCGGCCCGAACAAGAACACGGCAGATTGGATGCGGGCATGGGTGGCTGAGCCATATGACTGCTCGACCAATAACACCCTCACCATAAACTACGCCTTCGACCTGGACCGCAAGAATTACGCCGCCATCGCCGTCAACGTGGCGGGGGCCACGCCGGCAGCCACCAAGGCCATTGAGATTTGCAACGCCCTAAACGCTAACGCCTCGTTTGCCGAACTCTGGCTGGCCCAACCTATTGCGGCAAGCGTCAAAGGCGGCGCAGTGGGATCGCCTAGCCAGCCTCGTGGCGTCAATAATATCAACAGCCCCAACCCTGGCACGGCGGTGGACCAACCATCGCCCGGACCCGGTGGCCCTTACACCGTGGGCATCACGTCCGTGAAACGACCCAAGCAGGCCATGCGGGTCTATATTTCCAATACGGGGGCCGAACTGGTACTCGGCTTTAATCGCAAAGCTCCCGTGGTGGAACTGCCGACCTACTTCTCACGCCACACCATCGCCAACCGATTTACCTTCAACGACTGCACGGCAACCCTGATCCTGTTGGACCCGGCGCAACCCGCCGACCAACAGGTTATCACCAACGCCGGCCTGGACTACACCAAGGTCACGCCCGATTGGGCCTTGCTTCAGGGAAAATCCGAATCCTTCAAGTGCGTGGTCAATAACTGGAGTGGTAGCGTGCTGATGAGTACCATCGAATATAATTCGGGGGCGAAGGCCGGGGATTTGGCCAAAAAGACGATCTACACTTACAGTGGCTCGAATCTGCTAACCCAAGCCGACATCCCCTACGTCTTGCAAGCCAGTGACTTGCTCAACCCACCGCCCACCTAAATATACGGGTTGGTTTTGACCTCGATGATTTTGGCTTTTTCCATGCCAGGTTGGGTGCGACAATGCTCCTCGGCAAGCCGCTGCGCAAGGGCCTGGGCCTCGGCGTGGGTGCAAGCATCAATATAATCCAGCGACCGCATCTCCGGCCCCAACCCCCGATTGTACCGCATCATAACGGACCATTTGAGGGTTTGCGCCGGTGGCTCTTTTAGCCAGGTGGCTGCTTGCAGTGCCGCCTCGTAGCTCATGTATGGCGTCTCTTCGATGATGCGGGCGTCCTCCGGCATTGGAATTTTTCGCATCCGCCAGTGGGTTTCCCCTTGCTTGTAAATTAAAAAACCCTTCCGTGCCAATACCACATGGATTTCTTCATTCATATTTCACTCTAAACCCCATTTTGCGCGTAGGTCTTCGAGGTACTGTGCCTGCCGCCTGCCGGCGACCTCCCGGACCACGCCCTCCATTTCTTTTCGCTTTGTTCTTTCGACTTTTTTGGCTACTCCAAAAAGGTAGTCTATTTTCTCTTCCCAATCAACACGAGGCACATATTTTTCCAGGTCGCCGCCTACCTCCCGGTAGACCTCGTAGCCCTGGTAGAAGACGTTCAGTTCCTTGCGGTCCTCCAAGTATTTTATCTCCAGGTGCATCCCCCGGCTCAAGCCGTCAAACACAAAGCCGATAGGGTAGCTGATTTCCTCCTCATCCATCGTCTTGATCTCGTCTTCCTCGTCCTCCGTCACCCAGGGGTCGTCCAGGTAGCCCACATCCACCATGCCGCTGCCTTCGCGCATGACGACATTTCCCAGGTGCCGCACGACCACTCCAAGCTTGCCGTTGATGCCCATGAGGTTGTTCATGGTGGCCTGGCGGGTGCGTTCTTCCTTCAGGACTTCTTCCTTCTTTTTCATGGTCAAGGATATATAAGGATGAGCGTGTAGAAATCAAGGAGGTAATATGGCAGAGAACCCAACGCCCGCAGTGGAAAACAGCACCGATCAACTTGCCGCTACCGGCATTGACTATAACACCCCACAGCAGATTTGGTACGACGAACCCAAATTCTCCGAACTTGTTGGAGCTATGCCCGTGCCGGCCCAGACGCCCCTGCCTTTTTCCGTACAGGGCTTCGTTGGCGGCGGTTTCAACTTAGGAACTCCGCAGGGCCAGGCGGCGGGCCTCCATGTTGGAATATCCAACGCCCTCAATTATATTATTAGCAAGTCGAAAACACCCATCACTCGCTGGGCGGCAACTCAAAACTTGATGGTCATTCCCAGGGCGGGAGTGCAACTCAATGCGTATTACGACCGCAAGAGCCTCAAGTTCTTCTACCAGAATGATCCCTACACAAAAACAACGGTCTACACCTGTGATGCCTCAACGGTGTACGTTCACGAGGCGGGCCACGCTGTCTTGGACTGCCTGCGCCCCGACTTCTGGGGCACCGCTTCCCTGGAAATTCAGGCGTTCCACGAATCCTTCGGTGATTGCCTGGGCCTCTTGAACCTCCTGACTTACGATGCGGTCATCCACTCGGCCCTTGGAGAGACGAAAGGCAACCTCTGGCAGAGCAACGTGTTGAGTCAATGTGCGTGGGGCATGGGCACGGCAATGTTCAAGACCCCACGGCCCATGCGCGATGCCTACAACCATTTTGTTTACGCCGATCCACAAACCTTGCCTTCCAGCGGCCCGGATGATAAGCTCTGTCGGGAGCCGCACAACTTCAGTCGTGTCTGGACAGGGACGTTTTACGAGATGCTGCTGACCATCGCCGGAAAGTTGGTAGACCAGGGCTGGGACTGGATTTCGGCCCTCAAGAACTCCAGGGACATCTGCGCCCGCTACCTGATGGCCGGTATTCCCATCGCCCCCTCCACCCCCAAGTTCTTCGACGCGATTGCCAGCGCCATCCTAGCCGTGGACTCCAGCGAGGGTTCACCGTATCAGGCAGAACTCACCCAGGTTTTCGCCAACCGCAACGTGTTGGTGCAAGCGCCTATGGGAATGGCTGCGTCCGAAGAGACGCCGGAAGACCTGCATCTCACCAAGGACGAGATTGTACTGAAGGCCAAGGCCGTTCTCATTTACCTCCTCAAAAAACGCTTAACAATGCGGTTGGCCGACAGTAAGATTACTTTGCCAACGGACGGCAACCCGCTCTATAATGTAGAAGTCGAGTTGCCGGCTGATGGCTATTACCGCTTCAATGCCGCCGGCAAATTGGTGGAGCGCGTGCAGCCGGTCCTGGCCGATATTTTGCAGGCCGTGCTGCTCATGCTCCAGTACCTTCACACGCACGATCTGGTTGGTCAGGACAGGCCGTGGTATGTTGAAAACGGAAAACTCCATCGGCGGTACTCTTGTAACGAAGGCAGTTATGTGAATAATTCTATGGTCAAGGGGGCACCTGAATACGGAAAGCCCTGGAAGCCACAGAATAACGCCGGCTGCTGTAGCTGCTGCAAGCCGCAAAAACACGAGGTTCCGCCGCCGATAAAGTTGGGATGCGTGGTTCGTGCGCGCACTGCGCAAAGTACCCAGACGGTGACGGGGCAGCTTACTCGCACAAAAGCCTGTTAAGGGTATTGACTCGACAACCAGGACCGCTTATATTCCTTGGGTGGCCTACAAAAAGGAGAAAGCCATGTATTACGGTGACGACCTGCTGGAGCGCCAGCGCAACCATCTGGCCGGGCTGATGGGCGAGCGGACTCTGTTCGCGTCCGCCGTGGACCCCGACGAGGACGAGGACGAAGAGGACGAGGACGACCTCGATGAAGATGAAGATGACGACGACGAGGACGACCTCGATGAAGAGGACGATTGGGACGAAGACGAGTTCGATGATGACGACGAGGACGACGAGGACGACGAGGACGAGGATGACGAAGACGAGGATGAGGAAGAAGACGACGGCGACTGAAGCGGGAGTCCATGTATCTGGCAACTGAATACCTCATCCGGTCGGGCATCGCCAAGCGAATGCTGCGGATTCCCTGCTCGTTGTTTCTGACCGATCTCATCAGCGGCGAGAAGAAGGTCATCACCATAAGCCACGGATACCGGCTCAGCGACCGGCTGGTGGTTAAGCACTGGCTGGTCGGCCTGTGCCGGGAGGAACAGGTGATACCTTCCCTGCAAGAATTTCTCGTCCACCGGGACTGCCTTTTTGAAGACCCGCATGTGATACTTGAAAGGCACCGACTCCTCAAATACAAGGAGGAGCCGGTGCCTTCCCATCTCAACAGTTTCAACCATCCTATGATGGCGGAAACGTACAATTACTACGCCGACCAGTTCTTTGATTCAGCGGGCCATCGCCTCCGGCGCGAGAACTGGCTGTGGGAGGAGTTCGTTCGCGTCTACTTCCCGCAACTGGTACGCCTGTGCTACAGCATCTTCCAGTATCGCCACAAAGACGACGCTGCCGCCGACCAGCGCAACATTGTTCGCCAGCATTATCAGGAACGGTGGCTGTACTGGATGAAGTGGCGGAAGTACCTTTTGGATTTTGATGGCCCGCCCGCCGAACTAATCTTCGGCAAGGAATATAAGAGCTTTCACGAGGACGACTGACGCCGCATTTTCTTTTTCATAAAGGGATGGGCCGGTGTCGGCGGAATCTCCTTGGGATCGTTGGTGTAGACCGGCATCGCCCCGCCGCCCTTTTTCACATCCCGCTCAATACGCGAACTGGTTGGCTCCAGACTCGGTTCGATACCATAATTGCCGGCAATTTCAAGCCATTGAAGAAAGGTCTTCATGTCACTCATATATAGAGGTATGAGCGACAAATGGCACGGTCTGATGCGCATTCTGGAAATCACCTGGATTCGTGGTGGCAAGATCATCTATTACGACACCGACCTGGCCAACACCCTGCACTTCCTGGGCGAAGCCTTCTGCCTGTCCGCCCTGTTCACCGGGGGCACCAGCCCGAATACGGTTATTCCCGCCAGTTATTACATGGGACTTGACGCCAGGCCCACGATCAACGTCAACGACACGATGCAGAGCCTCCTTAACGAGCCGGTCGGGAACGGTTACGCGCGACAACTGCTCAGTTCCACAACCGGGTTTACCATCGACGTGGGAGGGGGCTACCACCGGGCGGTGGGCAACGTCATTACCTTTAGCGCCAGCGGTGTGGGCTGGGGGCCGGTCAATAATATCTTCCTTACCGATAAAGGCGACAACACCGGCACGCTCATCGCCTCGGCACCGCTGTCCACACCGATCCAGGCCAATGCTGGCGATCAGATCAATATGCGCATGGCCATGTCGCTACGCGACTGCCCTTAACCGTAGGCCAGCGTGTCGAGCAGGGTTTCCATTTCCTTGATCTCTACGAAGTGCAGCAGGTTAAAAATGTTCCGGCCCTTGCGGACCTTGGTGTATTGCTTGAACTGCATGTGAGCGCAGCCGCCGTCCTTGATGTCCTTGAGCATTTTCGGATGGGGTGCGGCACTCGGTATTTCCTCGCCGGTAGCCTTTATGGCAACGGCCACTTCGCCTTCCTGGGGCAAGTTGACAACGTAGCCCTCCTCGTAGGTGGTGAGTGGGGTCGATACCGGAGCGTTGCCGATGCGGTACTTGCAAAAGACCTCGCTGGCTGGCTCCGTCGTCTTGCCCTTGCGGAACCATACTGGCACGCTCACTCCGACCACTTCGACATCGCCGCCCTCGGCCAGTTTATACCGTTCGTCCCTGGTGAGGAAAATGTTGTGCAGCACGGTGATGGTTACGTCTGTCGGTTTCATATCGACGCCTGGTAAAAAGGGCAAATATCATTGTAATCGCACCGCTGGCAATGCCAGCCCACGTTGCCCCACACGGTTTCGGGGTTGGTGCCCTGAATGTCATGGTACGCCTGGCGCATCTCCTGGGCCGCAGCGTCCAGGGACTCCTGGGTGAACTTCGTGGAAATGAGTTCGCAGCCTTCCAAGTAAAACAGTGCCGCCCGGATGTCCTCAGCCTTGGCCCCGAACTCCTTTTGCACGACCATCGCGTAGACCCGCATTTGCAGGTCGTCCACGATGGTGGCGGCGGTCTTCCGCCAGGGGCCTTTCTTCGTCGTCTTGTAGTCGATGATGAAAAACTTGCCCCGGCGTTCGATCAGACGGTCGATAAACCCGGTAATGAAATGGTTGCTGGGCGGTTCGAGGTCGTAGTGAAAAGGCCACTCCAGCTTGCCGTCGAAGCCGATCCGTTCGGTGAGCTTCTTGATGCAGCGCAGGTGCTTGGGAAATTTGGAGTTATAATCACCCTCCATCTTCGGAGCGTGGACGCCTTCTTTGAGGAGTATGCGCCCATTCATCACGTCGGCGGCGACCTCGGTGATTTGCCGCTTGCCGCCGGCCCGGACATATTCTTCCGCTACCTTGTGGACAATATTGCCGTAGGTGAGGTAGAACGGCGTCGTGCCCTCCGGGATGACCTTCAGGTGGTAGCGGTACTTGTACTGCTGCTGGCAGGTGTGCCAGACGTTTACCCTGGAAACAGAAATATGCTCAATGTTCATCCGGTCTTCCTTGTTCGCGCTAGACTAGATATTATAAAGCTGTTTGGATGCCGGAAAAAGGGTGGTTCATGGCCGTCGATTTTGACCGATTCGTGGAGTGGGCCGAGAGCCGTTTTGACGATGTGATCGTCAAGGGCGGTGAAGTTCGCCTCAACTCCATATTCAGCGACGAGCCGGACGCCCATTTTCACCTATGGTGCAGCCCTTCCGGGGGCAAGAAGCAGCGTGAGAATGGCGTCTTCCATTGCTTCAAGACCGACCGCAAGGGCAGCCTTGTTACCCTCGTCATGGAAGTGGACAAGTGCGACTACGACGACGCCCTGGCCACCCTCCGTGGCGAAACCTCACTTCGGGTGCTGGAGCAAAAACTGGAGGAGTTCTTCAACCAGCAGGAGGCAGCACCAAAGGCGGAAGTGAAACTCTACCTGCCGCCCCATTCCTCACTCATTAGCGCCAACCCCAACGGCTGGTGGGAACGCCAGGCCAGGGAATATTTGAAAAAGCGGGCCATCCCGCCGGACGACTTTTATATTTGCACGGACGGCCAATATAAGGGACGCATCATCATCCCTTATTACGACCGCAACGGCAAACTCATCTATTGGAACGCTCGCGCCACCTACCCCAAGGCCAAACTGCGCTACGTCGGCCCTCCCAAGGAAGTGGGTGTGGGCAAGGAGGACGTGGTATACATGGACCACTGGCCCCCGGCGATGGCCACGGTGCATCTATGCGAGGGGGAATTCAACGCGAAAAGTCTTAGCCTAGCGGGCCTACACGGGGCGGCGTGCGGCGGCAAAAGCATGAGCGAAAAGCAAGCCGTCATATTAACGGACTACCGGGTGGTGATCTGCCTGGACCGGGACAAGCCGGGCTGGAAGGGTGCCGCCTCCATGAGCGAAAAGCTCAGCGCTATCTCCGTGCGCTTGGACCTCCACGACCGCCTGCTCCTCGTCCGCCCGCCGGTTGGTTTTAAGGATTGGAACGAAATGCTCGTCAAGTTCGGGCCGGAAATATTGGCGGCGTATGTTGAACGCAGCGCGAAACCGCTGGAACAACACACGCCGTTAGGGAAGTCAAACCTGTTCTTCGACCTGCGAGACGTTTAGGCCGGCAAGCCCGCCTGGCTCCACATTTGCATAACCTGCTGGGCACTCAGCACCGTCCCCCGTTGAATCTGCTGGCCCAACTGTTGAACGAATTGCTGTTGTTTCGTTATGTGCTGCTGGTGTTGCTGCTGCTGCTGGGCCGTTTGCTGGTTTGCGGCGGGTTGCTGACCCGGTGCAGCAGGGGCCGGGGCCGGTGCGGCGGCGGGCGCTGGGGCCTGCTCGCCAAATAGGTTGCGATCCACCAACCATTCCTTGAACTTCTTGGGTTTGTCCTCGTCCTTATATTTTTCCTTCTTCTCCGGCTTCTTCTTGCTCTTGGACGTGTCACCGGGTTCCGGCTTGTAGTGAGGCTTGGCCTTCTTCTTGTTCTTCATGTACCAGGCCAAGGCAAACGGGTTGTCGATTTCCTTGTGCCGCTTCATGGCCTTGGTGGTTCCCGACCAGCCGGGCGGCGATACTTCGTCAAGTCTCTTATCCATTTTACTCCCCTAATATATGAACCTTACATACTTTGTCGGTAAAGCTTGCACCATATTTACGCACCCGGTCAACAGGAATTTTAACGAGAAACAGCTTCAGGACTATTTTATCGGCATGGTGGAGTCGGTCGATGCCAGGGGCATCTGGACCAAACACCCCCTCACCGGCTGCAAGAATTACTACCCGATGGAGGGTATTATCGCCATCTGCGAAGAGCAGGTCGTCCATGACCCCAAAATCCTTGAGAAGTACAAGGAGGCGAGAAAGGAAGTTGACGCCAAGGGCGTTAAGCCCGGCGACCCGGTTTATATTGACCATGAAATGATGGCCCAATTATCACAACAGGCCAAGGCGCTCAGTCAGAAGCCAGGAGCTTCTTGAAGTATTCGTGACGCTGGGATACCGGCAGGTGGATATACTCCGACCGCAGGATCGGCTTATGGCCTTCCCGTAGGAGTTGCAGGTAACGGGCGATCAATTCGGTCGTTTCCGGGAACTTCTCCAGACCTTTGATGAGGTCGGAAAGCTCGCCCTCCTTATCGCCGGCTCCCGTGCGTCCGGCAATGTCCAACAGAGTACGCACGTCGTCGGACTGACCGGCTTCCAATCCTCGTTTAAGTTCCGCCACTTCATCCGGTTTCAGATGCCCCTTTTCCGCCAGGGCGTCGATCTGGGCTGACAAATCTTCCCCGCCAGATTCTTTCTTTTTGCTACGGGGCGGACGACGTTGGAAATGTCGCTCAATCCGCTGCTGCACGGATTCCTCGCTTTCGCCCTCTTTCTCAATGCGACTTAATTCGGGGGCGTGTTCGGACATATATTCATCGTAAATGTCCGGGTAGTAGCGCTTGATAATGTCAATGCGGGGGTCGCCCTTGCGAAGTACCTTGGGCAGTACCACTCGCAAGTGTCCGGGGTTGTGGCTCCGGCCCTTCTTGCCTGCATTCCCCAGGCGGTTGAAGTGATCCTTCTGGCCTTGGGGCAACGCCATCCAGGGGTGCCAGACGGCATCCAATACTTCCCGCTGTTCATCGGTCAAGGTGTGACGGTGCCGTTTGCGCAACGCCTTCAACGTATCAATAACATGCTGGCGGTTGGCATCACTTAGGATGTCACTGTGGCGCTCGCTTCGGGCGGTGGCGGCGGCATGTTCCGGGGCCTCTTCCGGCGATGGCCCTGGGACGCCCTCTTCCTCTTCCGGCCCTTCGGGAACTTCAGCCGGCGGGGCCGTTGTGCGGGGGTCACTGCTGTCGCTGCGGTCACGCAATAATTCATACAGGTCGTCTGGCCGTACCATATTGCCGGCGGACTTATCGCTGCTCTTGCTCGACATCTTGATTGCGCCCTGCTTGTTGACCATGCCCTTGGCCTTGAAATGCGCGAACGCAGCCTTAACCCAGGCCCACAGACGTGAATTAAAGTCCTTGGCAGATTCACCCTTGGCCCGCTCCGGCATATTAACGGGAAATTCAGGGACAGGCCCTTCAGGCGCTTCTTCTGCTGGCTTCCTTCTGGGCGGACGTTTTGGGGTAGGCATCGCCCCCGGTTCTTCTTCTGGCTCAGGTTCGGGTTCCTCTTCGGGGGTAAAGGAAGCGGGAGGACTGTGAAGACCTGCGGAACGTGGCTCCTCCTCCGGCATACCTGCCCGTGGGCGTTCCTCTTCTTGCTCTGCCCCGCCATGCCTGCCCATTTCCTCGTGGGACGCTGGGGATACGCCGTCACTGCGGCGAGTCGGCACAGCCTCCTCTTCCCCTTCTTCTTCGGGTGCTTCCTCCGGGGCCGGTGGTTCCTTCAAACCTGGCGACTTCGGACCTTCTGGCGGTGGTTTCGGACCTTCTGGCGGTGGTTTCGGACCTTCTGGGGCCGGCGGTTGCTTCGGACCTTCTGGCGGTGGTTTCGGACCTTCGGGTGGCTGGCCGGGGTCCATGAAATTAGCCCCGGCGTTGAGGGCCATTTGGACGTGACGGTTCATGTCCTGAATGTAGCGCATAATAATGTCAGTGGCTCTATCGCCCCACTGGTCCAGCACCCGGTCAATCTGATATACAGGCTGTCCTGCCAGTCCTGCTTCAAGGAGGGTGGTCAGTTCGGTAACGGTGCGGTACTCGGCAATAGAAAGGATGCGATCCTCGGCGGACTCGGCAACCCGTCCTCCCCACGCGCCTAGTTTGTTGCGCATGTAATACGGGTTGGCCGGGTTGTCGGCTCCCTGCCACAAATTTCGCCACCAGTTGGCGATGCGTGTACCGATGCCACGATGAGCCGTAACCCCCGGCCCCTTGAGCCGGCTTTTTAGCTCATCGACCAACTGTTGTATCTGGGCGGGCAGGTGTTGTTGGATTTGTTCTATTTCGCCCTTGAGGTCTTGGAGCATCTGTTTGATGAACGGACCCGCACCCCTGGCCTGGGGCGGCTCCGGCGGCGGGGCCGCTTGCCGGGCTTCGTTGGTCTTCTTCAGGTAGGTAGCAAAATCACGCATTCGACTCCTAAAGCTGGAGGTATATATTTGCTTCAGGGTTATTTTGTTCGAGACGTGTCGGTGATAAACTCACCGATTTTCTTCAGCGACATCAGGCAGGAATCGAACTTGTGGAAGTCGCTGGAAAGGTATTCGAGCGTCAACTCATCGAACTGTTTGGACTCATCCTCGCTGGTGGCCTCAAAATAGACCGCCTTGCCTTTTCGTCCCACCACTCGAAACTTGTGCATCAACAGGAAAGCCGCAGCGCCCAGGTCCGTGACAAACTTGTGGGCACGGGGTTCGCACAACGACTCATCAATTTTCTTGAGGGACATTAAGCACGAGTCGAAGCGGTGGAACTCACTGGAGAGGTATTCCAACTTCAGGTCATCAAATTCTGGTCCTTGCTCGTCGTCTATCTCGAAGAATATCGACTTGCCCTGCCTACCCACGACCTTGTGATCGTGCATCAGGATATACGCTGCGGCCCCAAGGTCGGAGACGCCTTTCTGCAACTTTTTCATCTACACCTTTCTTTCAATGCCCGGCAGTATGAGAGTGATACTGCCGGGCAATTGTGCTTCTTATCAGAATAACTTTTTGATCTTCTTGGCGAGGATGCTGGCGATCACCTGATCGGCGGTCTTATCGCTGACCAGCTTCTTCAAGGCAGCAAATACACCCTTCACGTCCGTGTGAGAGATGTTGGTTGTAGCGCCATTGACCTGGAGATTGCCGCCCGCTTCCCATTTGATTTCGCACTTGGGGCACTTCGCCGCCAGTAAACTGGTCAGGCGGTCGGGATTGGCGGTCTGGAATTCGGGGAAGACTTCCCCGATCTGGCACCATAACTGGTCGATGTTGTTCAGGAGCGGGCAGCCGTTATCCACCATTCGGTCCTTCTTGGCCTTGGCAGCGTAAATAGAGTCGGCCTTGCCCAGCCCCGCCTCGTCCATATCTCGTTTGACGATCTCTTGTATTTCCTCCCTGGAATAGTTATGGCCCTCGTGCCACTGCTGGAATGGCTTGAGGTTTTCCTTGGCCGACTTTATCACATGCTCGCCGGCCTCGGCCCGGCCCTTCAGTTCCTCCTGCTCGGCAAAGAGGTTCCTGGCAAAGCAGTGAATTGCGTCGTCCATGAACGATGCTTTCACTTGTTCTTTATCGTTGTTTACTGACTCATCCATTTTGTTCCTTTCATTTAACTGATGCTTCGGCAGCTATCAAACAGCCACGGGACACGCTGAACAGGGGATCGGCTGGCCTGATTATTTCCCCGATGGGTATAGGGAGCTTGGCCTGGGTTATGACCTCCTTGAAGAGTTGCCCGAATCCGTGGGGGCAGGACACGCCGCCGGCAATTACAATGTCCACCGGGGCGTCCGCCCGCACCTGCTTCGATTCCTTCGTCAGTCCTTCCTTAATGCCCCTGACCGTATTCTCAATCATAATCCGATACTGCGTCTGGATAGCCCGCTCGACCAGTCCGTTCGGACTTTTGGCCAAATCCACCTTCATCTTCTCCTTGTTGATGAAGGTCGGACTGTCGCCGGTGGCTTTGCCAGCCATTTTGTCGATCCAGTCGCCGCTATGGACCAGGGCGAACTTGAACACGGGGTTGCCGAACATGGAAAAACACAAATTTACCATGCCGGCACCAAATGAAATCCCTATGCCCGTATAAGCCTTCTTGCCTAACTCGGCATAGACCAGGGCCAGTCCCTCGTTGATCGGGTGCGGTTCCACCGAGAAGCCGCCTTCGGACTTGAAAGCCTTAAATATCGACTCCAGTATCTTTTGATGGTAGATCGCATCCGTCTCTTCGTTGAGGGCGTTGGCCGGCACGCTGAAGAAAAGAACTTCCTTCTCACGCTTGACACCTTCGAGGAGGCTGTGAACCATGATGCTTAGTATCTGGAAGGCGTCCCTTTCCTTGGGGTTGACGCAGCCCTGGTGCATGGGGCGCTTGAGTTCCAGGCTGGTCAACGTGTAGGCCATATTGACCGCCGCTTCGCCCAAGGCGTAGCCCACGTCCGCCCGCTCGATGAGGGGCACGCCTGCGGTCTTCATCATCGTGAAGACGAAACGATCCTCCAGCGGTATTTCCAAGAAGGCGTTCACTTCGCGCTTATGCACGAAGTTGCCCTTCTCGTCCCTGTGGCAACAGACCAGATTGTAGGTTCCTGCGTCGAATCCGACTGGCATCATTCCTCCTCGTACTTGCCGAACTTTATCTTCTTGGACGAGGGAAAGTCGGGGATCGCCCACTCCACCTTGTCCTCTTGCGGGGTTTCAGCGGAAACGGTCCTTGCCGCCACCTGCAATCCTTCGGCGTTGAGATTGATGTTCAGTTCCAAGACGATGGAAACCGTACATTCACCCTGTTGCGTCACAACCTTGACTTCGTGGGGCTTGATTAGCTGTGGCATATCAACTATGTACGCCGGGATTTCCCCGTTTTAACTTAGTGTGACAGGCCATTTTTGGAACATTCTTTCAAGGCCGTTGGCCAGGATGTCCGGCGTAAGTTCGGTCAGGCAAGGCTTTAATACGTCCTTACACTTCGGGCACTGCGGCCAAATAAAGCAAGGGCCACAGTCCCAATTGCCGTCGTCCCGGTGCTTCTGCACTAGCACGAAGTTGTAATACTTGCCGTAAACCTTACCATCAATATAGGTGAAAATGCCAGTCAGGGGTTTCTTCAGACCGCCGGCGCAATGAAAGGTTGCCGTATCGACGCTCACCACATAATCGGCGCTGTCGATCACCGCCATCCACTGCTTGTGGCCGATATTCCAAATGGTTGGGAACGGTTTGAGGTCGTAGAGCGGGCTGCTGTGCAGGCCAAAGACGAAACAACCTCGTTGGTGCAGGTACTTGGCCACCATCATCATCTGCGGTTTGGTCAGATTTTTCCCGACCTGGGCTGAAATTGGCGAGAAGGCAACGGTCGGACCCTTGTGGTTGCCCTTGAGTTGTCCAATTTTGTCCGCCGCCCAGCGTTTGGCCTCCGGGTCGATGCGAATGTGCATATTGTGCTTGGTTAAGACCACCCCGCAGTGGTTTGCCCAAATGTCGCTGCGGTGTTTGTCTGCGAACGGCGCGACCTGGGCCTCGTAGCGACCGCAGGCGGTTGTGGTATTGTAACTGATGAGGTAATCGTGGATGTTGACCGTCCGGCAATTTATCACTTGGTCCACGAACGGGTGGTCGTCCGCCGCATGGAGGTAATCCGGTGGCACGGCCCACACGATTTTGCAACCGGGAAACACGCGCTTAAAGTCCTCGAACATCATGCGGTGCATGAGGATGTCGCCCAGACCGCCCACTTCCCGGACGATCAGTACGGTGTCCCGCCTACGATAAAAGTCGCGCAGCCCCACAGGAGGCGGCGGTTTGGGATGTCTTATGAGCTTGACCATGCCTTAAAAGAGAAGCAGCCCGGAGAATATCCGGGCTGCCGGTAGCAAGTTCTGCATGAAGAACTTAGCTGTTGCACAGCGAGGTCACGGAGGCGATCACCGACACGTTCACGGTGGCAGCGCCCGACGTGCTGTTATCGAATTCCAGCTTGCTGACCGTCAAATCGCCAGCGTTGAAGACCTGGGTGACGGCGGGGCCAAGCGTGAACACGGCGCTGGTGTTGCCGTTGATGCGGACCTTGACGTTGCCGGCGCTGTTATTCGTCAACTGCACGAAACTGGCCGGGTTGCCGTAAGTGCCAACATAGTCGATGACGTTGGCCGGGGTGCTGTAGCTGGTGCCACCCACCACGCTCACGTTGTTGATGACCGGGAAGTTATTCTCGGCTGCGAAATCAGAGTACACGCTGCCGTCGTCGGTCACGACCTTGATGAAAGCCTGGTCCAGCGGAACCTGCGGGTAGGCAAACCGCTTCCAATAATTGCAGTCCGTAAAGGTCTGCCCGTCGAAGAGCTTGCGCCAGGTCCGGTTGGGGCCGGTCACATAAATGGTACGCTGAATGGACGGGTTCATCTGCACGCCCGTGTTGTCAACCCCGGAGGGCACGATCTGCTGCGTGGTCGGGTTGATGTCCATGTAACCCTGATACGGGTTGTTCAAAGCCACTTGAAATACGCTCATTATTCTCCTTGAGTGCGATTCCCTGTCCTGGTCTTCAATCCGTATTTATGCAGGAAGCTCCAAAACTTCCGCTCTTTCTCCAAACATATTTTGGTATAAATTAGCGCCCAGGCCCGTAGGCACCAAGGCGGTCTGGATGCCATGCGCCGCCGCAGCAAACAGGTACTCGTTCTCGACCCCAATGACCCAGGCCGCTCCCTTGAAGTCGTTGCCTACTACGACCTCCAAGCCTTCGGCCTCGGCCAGTTCCCGGCACTTAGCGATTTGGTCCTGGGTGAGCGAGTGGGTCGGAATAACGCCTTCGGGGGAAATAAGGCAATGATCGCCGGATGGGGGTTCAGGGACTTCTACGGGCAGGGGGATTTCGGACTCGACCATGAGGACTTCGATAGGGTGGGATTGCAGGTCGCAGGTGAGGTTTCTAATGTAAGCGAAGTTCAATTCGTTTTCGCGCAGTTGGCTGTAGGTGAGGACGTGCGGGTGGCCGTCGAGCAGGTGGAAGACTTCATCCATGCAGGCTATATAAATCTGGATGCCCGGCAACTCTTTCTCTATGTTGGGACGGAGCAATAATAGTTGAACGAGGTATTCGTTTGACCTGCCGAAATAACCAATGCAATATCTGTCTTTGATTTTCGCATAATGCGGTAGAACAACAGCCATGAACACTCCAGACCACGAGAAAGCCAAGTTGGGGGCCGATGCCCTCCATGAGTTCTTCAACCAGTTCGGGCCACCCGACGTTTATAACAGAGTCCTTCTCGAAGAGGTTTTCAGGACGCTCTATGGCAAAGATATACCTGTACCTGGGCCGCAGGGACAAAAAGGGCCTCAAGCTGGTCAGTGTGCTGGAAGGCCCGGCGACAGCGCCGGTTCGCCTGCGGGACGTGAAACTCCTTAACCTCCCTGGCAACATGGAGCAGGAGGTCGCCCGCATCGTCCACGACAATCGCATGTATTGGGAACCGTGGCTGGAAAGTGCGGACTGCTACGAGTCCTTGAAGAAGGCGGTGCGGAGCCGGGGCTATACCCAGGTGCCGGCCCATAGCAACCCGTTGTACCTGGGGGATAGGATCAGGAGACAGGCCGCAGTGCCGCCGTCCAAGCCCGTGCCGTCGATGTTGCGAAGGGTTCGATAATTACAGGTCGCTCTTGCGCACGAAGAGCCTTGAGATGATAAACCGGCCAGCATTGACCTCAATGAGTAAAGCCTGTCCATTCATTTCAACCAGAGTCCCGCCGTCACGCTTGAACTCCTTGGCTATCTGGTAAAGCTCGCCTTCCTGGGGTTCGATCTTCTCCAAGAGTTTCTTGAGACTGATCTTGGATTCGACCTGCGTGCCGACTTGATTTTTGCGAACGTCATGCTCGCTTTGGCTCTCCATCCATTTCTTGAACTCGTTGAGCGAGAAGGATGGTTCTCGGTGTTTAGCCATTTTTATCCTCAAAGAAAGTCACAATTTCTTCTGGCCGTATATATGGTGCATTCTCATATTCTAAACACGCCGACGAACTCCTGATACTCATTTCTGGCCCCGACTGCCTTAGCCAATAGAGGCAGCCGTCGATGAAACCGTGGCCCACCCGCTGCTGTGGGTACTGCCAAAGGCCGTTGGGCAACGCTTCTGCTCCGGGCCGCTCCTCGCCAAAGGAATCGTCACAACAGGCCAACAGGAGCTTCTGGACCCCAAAGTGATATGCCAGG
>Ga0126369_10000609_pt1 | contig 23670 bp, 17 predicted proteins | sample PanSoiMetaPlot_1_FD_109646 | JGI IMG/M metagenome (GOLD analysis project Ga0126369, IMG submission 109646) | Tropical forest soil microbial communities from Panama - MetaG Plot_1 | ecosystem: Environmental > Terrestrial > Soil > Tropical forest > Bulk soil | place: Panama | collected 2016-02-17
CCCTGCGTCTTCTTGTTCTTCTTGTCGTAGTAAGCCTTGATGATGTCGCGCACCACGGGGGCGGCGGCCTCGCCCCCGTGCTTTCCGCTTTCCTGCACCAGCACGGAAACAACAATCTCTGGGTTGCGGCGCGGGGCGTAGCCGACGAACCACGCATTGTCGACGAACTTCTTCTGCTTGCCAACACGGTCCATCGTGTTATAGCCGATCACCTGGGCAGTGCCGGACTTGCCGGAAAAGTCGATGTCTTGCAACCTGAGCGCGGCACCAGTGCCGCCTTTGTTGATGACGCCGTACATATCGTCGGTGATTTTTTCAACCGTCGAATCAGAGAGAGGAAATTTCTCCTCTCGGACATTGGGTGCATCTTTGAGCATGTGCGGCTGCATGAAGACGCCCCCAGAGGCAATGCCGCCAATCAGACGCGCCAGCTGTAAGGGAGTAGTGATGACGGCACCCTGACCGATGGCAACCGACACGGTTTCTCCGGGATACCACCTGCGGTGGAACACGCGCTGGACCCATTCTTCGCTGGGCATCAGGCCTGGTTCTTCGGAAGGAAGATCAATTCCGGTCCGGCGGCCGAGCCCAAACTTAGAGGCGTAATAGGAGATGCGGTCAATGCCAAGGCGGACGCCGAGGTTATAGAAAAAGATGTCGCAGGATTGATTGACGGCCCTGTGCACATCCACCGTGCCGTGGCCTGGCTTGTGGGCCCAGTAGACGTAGCACTTGAATTGGCGACCGTAAAAGGTGCCGTAGCCGGGACAGTAGGTCGTAAAGCTTTCGGGGACGGCTTTCGATTCGTACATAGCGGTGGCCATGACGATCTTGAAAACGGAACCAGGAGCGAGTTGCGCCTGAATCGCCCGATTCAGCAAAGGCTTGTGAGGATCTTCGTTCAGCTTCTTCCAGTTTTCCGTAGAGACGCGAACGGCGAAATCGTTAGGGTCCAGAGAGGGATGACTGGCCATGGCCAAAACTTCACCGTTGCGCGGATCAAGCGCAACGACGGCGCCAGGGCGGTCACCGAGAGATTGCTCGGCCACTTGCTGTAAATCGTAGTCAATGCTCAGCTGAATCTGTTTGCCGGGAATGGCCTCTTGCGTGGGCAGGTGCCCGACTTCCTTTCCGATACTGTTCACGATGACGCGGCGCTTGCCGTCCGTGCCTTGCAGCGAATCGTTGTATTGCTGCTCGAGGCCGAATTTGCCGGCAAAGTCCCCTGGTCGAAGTCTGCCGTTGCTCGCATCGATTTGTTGTTCGCTGACCTCGCCCACGTAGCCCGCGGCGTGCGAGAGGAAGCCTCCGGGGAGGTAGCGGCGCCGAGAAACGGAAATCATTTCAAGGACCGGGATGTCTGTTTTGTGCGATTCGATAAAGGCGATATCGGCTGGAGAGGCGTCAGACTTGATGATGATGGGCTGAAATTTGGCGAGACTTTTTGTGCTGTTCAGCTGTTCTTTCAGGTCAGCAAGGGGAATGCCCAGGCCATCGGAGATGGCGCCGAGGTGTTTTTCCACCTGCGCCATGTCATCGCGCAACAGCAGAACGCTGAAGGAAGGCCGGTTGTCTACAAGCACGCGGCCGTCGCGGTCGAGCATGCGGCCACGCGGTGCGATGACGGGGATTTCGCGGACGCGGTTGCGTTCGGCGAGCGTGGCGTATTTATCGGAGTCAATGACCTGCAGTTTCCAGAAGCCCAGCAGCAACACACCGATCATGCCCACGATGACGTAAGAAGCCATCGCGAGACGCGCCTGCGGCAAACGATTGTCGTTCCGAAACCAGTAAGACACGAAAACCCCGCGCGCGAGGAGTCCTTTCAGGACTGCACGTTTCGTCCAAATGCAACGGACGCGACTCGCGTCACGAAAAATCTACAGCGTGGGTTTCGAGTTTGGCCCCGCTACGGCCGGGGACAGGCTCAAATTGTCCGTCGAAAATTTCCTCGGATCTGGGCAACGAAAAAATCTTCGGGAGCTCCCGCAAAAACGCCGGACTGGAGCTGCGAAAAAGCAGCAGAGTCGAATTTAACGTACCACTTGCGTGGAGGTGCCGCAAGCCGTCCGCGAGGACAGGTTCCAGATTTGCACTCAGGTTGTCTGATGAACGCGGTTTAGACCTGGTTGCTTCCGGCGGCGGGCACACGCTATTGTAGAAAATTCTCTTATGCCCCGCGAAGCGTTCATGGGAAATGCGATGAGACTGGCCCTGATCGGTATGTCCGGTTCTGGGAAGACGTTCTGGACAAAGAAGTTATCGGAAAAGGGCGCGCCAGCCATCTTTTGCGACGACCAGATCGAGCAACGACTGGCGCCGCGGCTCCGGCCAGGCGGATATTCGGGCATCCATGGCGTGGCCGCCTGGATGGGCTGGCCGGACAGCCCTACCTATGCGGAACGCGAAGCTGAATACCTGGCGGAAGAGATTCACACGCTAGCCGAAGTTTTGCAGGAGCTGGAAGAGAAACCGGAAAAATCTTTGGTGCTGGATACAACCGGCAGCGTGATTTACGTTGGAAATCATCTGCTGATGCGTTTGCGGCGCCAAATGACGATTGTGTATCTGGCGGCGACGGAGCGGGAGGGGCAACTGCTGATCGAAAGATACTTGAACGAACCGAAGCCCGTGTTGTGGCGCGGCGCGTTTCAGGCGAAAAGCGGTGAAACGCCAAGAGAAACCGTGGCGCGGTGTTATCCGGCGCTGATTGAAGCGCGGCGGCGAAGTTACCAAGCGCTGGCGCATTGCACGGTCGAGGTAGGCGAATTGCGAACGGCTGTGGATACAGAACAGTTCCTCGAGAGAGTGCGAAAGCAAATGAAATGAGAACCGGTCAGCGAGCTGGACCTGGGTGCATTTCTTTCCGCTCGGCGATCTCTGGTCTCCGATCTCATTGAGCGGGCCTTGAGGCCACACTAGCAATGCGTTACAGAAGCACATCGCGGAAGGCACCGCTGACCTCGTTGCGAGGCGCGGTGTTGCGCGGCTTGGCTCCGGACGGCGGGCTCTACATGCCCGGGGAAATTGCGCGGCACTCGCCAAAGGAGTTGGAGGAATTCCGCAAGCTGCCGTTCACGGAAGTTTGCTTTCGCGTGGTGAAACCGTTCGCCACGCCGGATGTGCCGGAGGAAGTACTGTGGCAAATCGTGAGCGAGGCCATCAATTTTCCGGTGAAGCTGGTTTCACTTTCGCCGGGGCTCCACATCCTGGAGTTGTTTCACGGTCCGACACTGGCGTTCAAGGACTTTGGCGCGCGGTTCATGGCGCGGTTGATGGGTTATTTCGTGCGCGGAGAATCGCGGCCGCTCACGGTGCTGGTGGCGACTTCGGGAGACACCGGGAGCGCGGTGGCGCACGGGTTTTTGGGCGTGCCTGGAATCCGCGTGGTGATTCTCTATCCTTCGAAGCGCATCAGCGAGGCGCAGGAAAAACAGTTCACTACGCTCGGTGAAAACATTACCGCACTTGAAGTCGCGGGCACATTTGACGATTGCCAGCGGCTGGTAAAGCAGGCATTTTCGGACGTTCAGCTGAACAAGACCGCGTTTCTGACTTCCGCGAATTCCATTAATATCGGGCGGCTGTTGCCGCAGATGTTTTATCACCTGGCAGCGTACCGGCAGTTGCCGGTTGCGTCCGTACCGCTGATTGTGTCCGTGCCCAGCGGAAACTTTGGCAATTTGACGGCGGGGATTTTTGCGAAGCGCATCGGGCTGCCGGTGGCGAAGTTCATCGCCTGCACCAACATCAACGACGTGGTTCCGCAATACTTGCGGAGCGGGCAGTTTTGCCCGCGCCCGGCGACGGCCACCTATTCGAACGCCATGGACGTGGGCAATCCCAACAATTTTCCGCGTCTGCTGGATTTGTGCCGGGGCCGGCTCGAATACGTGCAGAAAGAAATCTGGGGCCACGCGGCGACGGATAAAGAAACTTTGTGCGAAATGAGAAAGGTTCACGAGCGGTTCGGGTATCTCGCGGACCCGCACACCGCCGTCGGAGTTCTTGGCTGGGAAGCGTACAAGCTGGAGCACGCGGAGCCCGCCCAGGGATTAGTGCTGGCCACTGCGCATCCCGCGAAGTTTGCGGACGTGGTAGAGCGAGCAATCGGCAGCGCCCCCCCTCTGCCGGATCGGCTCGCCGGCTATTTGAAGCGCGAGAAACTCTCTCTGCCGATGTCGAGTTCTTACGACGACTTCAAGGAGTTCCTGCACTCTAGCTGAGCTTGAAGCGAACCGCTTGAGTGGCCAAGAAGGACAAAGCTTCGATGATGACAAGCCGAGTTACAGTGTGTACCTGCTCGCTCGGAAAGCAGCAAGCTTACTCACGACTGGCGACGGAGGCGGTCGAGAAGAATGAAGAGGAAGACGGCGACGAGGCCGTTGAGCAGAGCTGCGCCAAAAAGGTGCAGGCTGAGCCAGGATTCAGGCTGCGCAAGCAGTGTGCGGCGCGTTACAGCAACGACCGCTTGATGCACGATGAAGAAGCCCGCAGTGAGCGCAAACCGCGCGGCAGGATGCTCGGTGTCGAGACGCGCGCCGATGGAGGAAGCCAGATAGCCGATGATGGTTTTCGCGATTCCGTACAGCCCCAGCGGAACCGTGGGCGTGAGACTGTCCTGCATGAGCCCGATGACGGTTCCCAACAGCAGCCCGGTGGAGGGATTCCGCCGGCTGAGCCCGAAATAGATGGTCACCAGCAAAGGCAAATCAAGGAGGGAGGCGCGCGTAAAGTGCAAGGGGAACCACGCCTGGATCACCAGGGCGAAAAGGGCAGTGAACAGAATCGCGCCGGTTCGGAACTTATGCACCTCGATGTGCGACTCACCGATGCGCAAATCAAAAGCACCGTTCATGGGTTGGACACCTGGGGCGGAGCAGCGTTCGCGGCAGCGGGCGCCGACTGTGCAGCGGAGTCGCTCTGCTTCAACGGATGAAGCGTCAGAAGGACCAAAACTTCTTCGAGCTTTTCCAGGTTCGCCGCGGGCTTGACGCGAATTTGCTTGAAAGGATTGCCGGGCTTGATCTCCGTGATCGTTCCGACCGGCAAATCGCGCGGGAAAATCTTGTCCATTCCGCTCGTGACCACGCGCGCGCCTACACTGACGTCGTCGTCGTTCGGAACATACTTCATGGTGACGAGGGGTTCGCCCACGCCGCCTACCGGGCTTTGAATGCGCGAATCGGCCAGCATGGCGCCGACACCGCTCCCTTTGTCGGTCAGCAAAAGAACTTGCGCGGTGTGAGGATAGGTTTCAATCACTTTTCCCACGACGCCGTCGGGCGTGATGACGCCCATGTCTCTGCGAATGCCGTCCTTCTCGCCACGGTCGAGCTCGATGGTCAAGCTGTCATTGACAGGTGGCCTGCCGATGACGCGGGCAGCCACCATGGGCACATCGGCTTGCGATTGCCGGAAATGCAGCAGGCTAGCCAGGCGGTCGACTTCGGCGGCTTTTCCTTCCAGTTGCGCGATGCGCAATTTCAGCGCGTCATTTTCGCGGCGAAGATCGTCGTTGTCCTTTTTTGTGCCGCGCAAGGCGAAGTAGTTGCGCCAGGTATCGCGAAACGAACCGAACACATAAGAACCCGCGCGCTCAAAGGGCGAAACCGCCCCCACGGTCCACGTGCGAATCAGGCGGCCTTGCGAATCGCGTTTGATTTGCACGGCAAGAAGGAGGACTTGCAGGAGGATGATTCCCGCTAGCAGCACCAGCGACTTGTGACGAGAGGGGATGGCAGCCATAAAAGTGACAGTTACCAGTTCACGATTGACAGTTCAAAATTACGATGCATTCCGCCTAAGCGAGCGGCGCTGGGAAGAAAAACTCCGCTGTAGGCTCCGTTACCGGATCTGTTTCTCCTGACGACCGTACACGCGCTTCGCAAAACTCTTCAGTCGATGCACACCATGCGCAGCAGCTTGAAATCGCTGAGCATTTTTCCTGTGCCCAGCACCACGGACGCCAGCGGATCGTCGGCGATCGAAACCGGCAAGCCGGTCTCTTCGCGGATGCGCTTGTCGAGATTTTTCAGTAGCGCGCCGCCGCCCGTCAGCACGATGCCGCGGTCGCTGATGTCCGCGGAAAGCTCGGGTGGAGTGCGCTCGAGCGCCACGCGTACGGCGTTCAAAATGGTGGCCACACATTCGCTCAGGGCCTCGCGGATTTCGCTGTCGTCAATGGTCACCGTGCGCGGCACGCCTTCAATCAGGTTGCGCCCTTTCACTTCCATGGTCAGCGGCTTTTCGAGCGGGTAGGCCGAGCCGATTTCCATTTTGATTTGTTCCGCGGTGCGCTCGCCGACCAGCAAGTTGTACTTGCGCTTCAGGTATTGCATAACCGCTTCGTCCATCTCATTTCCGGCTACGCGAACCGAGCGCGAATACACGATGCCGCTCATGGAAATGACGGCTATGTCCGTGGTGCCGCCGCCGATGTCCACCACCATGTTACCGGAGGGCTCTTCAATCGGCAGGCCCGCACCAATCGCCGCTGCCATGGCCTGCTCCACCAGATAAACCTCGCTTGCGCGGGCGCGGTACGCAGAGTCCTGTACCGCGCGCTTTTCCACCGGAGTGATTTCGCTGGGCACGCCGATCACGATTCGCGGATGCACCAGCACGCGGCGGTTGTGCGCCTTCTGAATGAAATACGTCAGCATTTTTTCGGTGACTTTGAAGTCCGCAATGACGCCGTCTTTCATCGGTTTGATGGCTACGACGTTCCCCGGAGTGCGCCCGAGCATTTCCTTGGCTTCGCGCCCTACGGCGACCACTTCGCCGCTGGACTTGTTGATGGCCACGATGGAAGGCTCATTCACCACAATGCCCTTGCCGTGCGAAAACACCAGAGTGTTCGCGGTGCCCAGATCAATGGCGAGGTCGGAAGAAAACAGACTGAACACCGACCTCATGTTGTAACCGTTCTTGTTCATTCCCTACATCCCCCCGCGGAGAGACTCCCCGCCGTCCGGCAGGCAATAACGCTGAGGGCTGCGCGATCAGCCTCCTGCTATTGTCTCCGGGCACCCGACCCGCGCCAAGCGCAATGGTCTGTCGTTCGGAATTCTACTTCGGAACGAAGATCGAAACCGACTGGGTACTTGTTCCGCCACGGCGGTTCTGCCCAATCACCGTAATAGTATGCTGTCCCGGCTCCAAAGACTCGGTGAAATGACGGAAAGTGCCGTCGGCTGCAATATTAGGAACTGGCTGGCCGTTCACGATCAGCGCCGCGCCCGGTTCGGTTCTCCCGATGATTTCCGCGACGTGTCCAACGATCCTGGTATCGGTAATCTCGAGCACCATATCCTGCGATTTGCCTCGCGACACCAGCGAGAACCTGAAGATATCGCTGACTTCACTGGACTGCTTCTTGGCGTCCGTGGCCATCACGTTCCAGAAATAATCGCCCGCATCCAGTCCGGAAATATCGATGCTCGTTCCTTTTATGTTCTGTTTGTCAAACACGGTTCTGGTGAACAACTTCGTAGGACTTACCCTCAAAGTATACGATACCGCGTCGGGAACCGGCTTCCATTCAAAATGTACGGCAGCGCTCCGCGGATTCTCCGCAATGATGGGGGCCAGGTTCAGCGGTTCGACAAGATCGGGCGGCGCCAGCACCGTGGACCTTCGAATCGCGCCGGAGCTGGGGATGGTGGCCTTCTCATGTTGCACAAGATCGATTCTTTCCTGACCGCGCTGCACTTGCGCGCTGCCACTGGCAACCACCACTTCGCTTTCCTTTCTCTCCGGATCAAACTTTACGCCCACGCGGCTGTTGGAATGCAACTGCGTGGTAGCGTCTTCGGACTTCACCGCGGCCTTGGAATCCGGGGACCTCAACATGGGCGTTGCCAGGTCCACAGCCCCGGTTTGGATGCTCACGCTTACGCTGGTTGGCCGGTTATTGTCCGTAGCGTTTTCCTCCACCGTAATCAGCGTGTCTGGCTTGATGGTGTAAGACGTGCCGTCCACAAAGGTGATGCGGGCGTCGCTGTCGGAACCGGTGCGCACCAGGTCGCCTTTGTCCAGCGACGTGCTCAGGGTTGCGTCTACCCATTGCACGGAACTGACTTTCTTGACCTGGACGTGTCCATCAAGGTTTACGAATTTCGCGCGTTTTTGATCGGCGGTGACGGGATCGACTTCGGGATTGCCCACGCTCCTGTCGATCTGATTGATGAGCGAAGTATAGAAGCCGGGCTTGGCAATGTAAATTCCGCCGAAAATAACGGCCAATCCAAGCAGCACACATAGGATCACGGTCTTATAGGTGACCGTAGTCCAATACACTTCAACACGCGGAGCCCTTTGGTGTGGGCTGTGTCTCGGGTCGCTGGGGGAATGTATAGTCACGGATTAAGAATCTCTCGCAAGACCTCAGATTTGCAATGTAACACAGCGCGCCTCGGGCACTTAGAGCAGCGCGGCGGCCCGTAGTCAAACAGCAAATAGCACCGTGAGAAACTTCATGGAACTGGACTTTTGCTGTACCCAAGCTGCACTCGCGGCCAGGTCCGCCCTGTCGCCATGTGTCAGCACTTTGGTTTGGCGAGGGAGCGCATCTTAATGGCAACGACTCGGCGGCAGACGCAACCCAGGAGACTGGTGATGAAGCCACCGGGGCCTCGCAGGTGGCGGCCAATTGCATTTGAGACCCGCCCCGCTATCTCTTATAATGCTAAGTTTGTCTAAGGATTTGGGGGATCTATCGGATGGCTGGAAGCACAAACGACAAAAGCAAACTTGGCTACCGCATCTTTTTAGGCGCGGCAGTCCTGGTTTTGGGCGGCAGCATGCTGCTCTACCTGGTTCCGCAAGGGCCTGCTACCGGGAACGGGGGGCTCTCCTCTGACACGGTTGCCAAGGTTGGAGACGAGACGGTTACGACCCAGGACATCCAGCAGCAACTCAGCCAAATCGAACGCACCAACCAGGTGCCTCAGCAACTGAAGGGGTTCTACGCTCAGCAGATCCTGCAGCAACTCGTCTTTCAAAGAGAAATTGAGTATGAAGCCAAGCGCTTGGGAATTACGGTTTCCGATCAGGAGCGCGCTGAACGCATAAAAATGTATCTGCCGATGGCTTTCAATAACGGCAACTTCATCGGCATGGACCAGTACACACAGCTTGTTCAGCAGCGCTTTCAGCTTCCCGTGGCTACTTTTGAAGAGCTGATCCGGCAAGGTCTGCTCGAGGAAAAATTCAGAAAGCTGGTCACCGATGGAATCAGCGTGGGGCCCGGGGAACTCCAGGATGGTTACCGCTACAAAAACGAAAAAGTGAAGCTCGATTACGCGCTAATCAAGCCGGAAGATCTGGAAGCGAAGATCACCCCCTCCGAGGCGGAGATCAAGGCCGAATACGAAAAGAGCAAGTCCAGATATCAGGTGCCGGAGCGGCGCTCTGTCCGCTACGCGCTTCTGGATGTCAACCAGCTTCGCCAGACCATCCAGATTTCTGATAGCGACCTCAACAAGCAGTACTTGGCAAATATTCAGCAGTACGCCTTGCCCAACCAGGTTCACGTTCAGCACATTCTTTTCAAGACCATGGGTCAGCCGGATGCGGCAGTTGAGGAAATCAGAAAAAGGGCCGAAGACGTCCTGAAGCAGGCGAAAAAGGGCGCGAAGTTTGACGAACTGGCCAAAAAATATTCCGAGGACCCCGGCTCCAAGGACAAGGGCGGGGACTTGGGCTGGATTCGTCAGGGTCAAACGGTTCCTGAATTCGAGAAGACCGCGTTTTCTCTCGCTCCGGGGCAGATTTCTGACCTGGTGAAAACACAATACGGCTTTCACATCATCAAGGTCCTCGAAAGACAAAACGCCCACACGAAGCCATTTGAAGAAGTGAAGGATTCCATTCGCACTCCGCTTCTGCTCACCGAAGCAGACAAGAAGGCCAGCAGCACCGCGGACCAGCTTTCCGCCGCCATCCGCCGCTCGAGCAAGGCTTCCTTGGACGATTTGGCCAAGCAATACAACCTTGCAGTTGGACAGACAAGGCCCGTCAGCGCCTCCGAACCGATTCTCGAGCTGGGCAACTCTCAGGAAGTTAGGGACGAAATCTTTCGTCTGCGCCAAGGCGACCTGAGCCTTCCCATCCACACCGATCGCGGCTACGTGGTGCTCTCGGTCAAGGACGCCTTTCCCGCGCACCAAGGGACTCTCGAAGAGGTGCGCGACCGCGTGACCGCGGACCTCAAGAAAGAGCAGTCCGTCCAGCAGGCGAAAAGCAAGGCGGACGAATTGGTCAGGCGCGTCAGAGCTGGCGAGAAACTCGAGGCCGCCGCGAAAGCGCTGGGCTTGGAACCGAAAACCAGCGATTCCATCTCGCGGGATGGCACGATTTCCGGCGCAGCGAGCGGAAAGCAACTAGGCGCCGCGTTCAACTTGAAGCCAAGCGACGTTGGCGCTCCGCTGAGCCTGGGACAGAACTGGCTGGTCTACCGAGTTGCCGAGAAGGTCGAAGCCGACCCGGCCAATTTTGAGGCCCAGAAGAAACAATTGACCGATGAACTGCTGCAATCCAAGCGCGAAACAGCCTATGATGCCTTCAAGTCGGCGCTGTCGGACCGCTTGCTGAAGGAAGGCAAGCTGAAACTGATGCCCGAAAAGCTGAAAACTTTTGGAAGCTTCAGCTAAGCCTGACCACCGCAAACACAACTCTAACTTACACAAACTAAACAGCTTATTTGATTTTTGGCACGCTCTTGCCTTTCTCCGCACACCCCGCTACCCTATTTGGTGTCTCCAAGCGAGTTCGGTTTTAACATGGGTTGTCCCGAAACACAGGCTTTTTGACCACATCGAAATTCCTGAACGGCTTTCAGGGTCATCGTCACCCAGTCCGTGACTCCTGAGATCGGTGAAACTGCGATGCCTACTCGAATCAGCTCCTCCCGCAATGAATATCGCTGCAGCATTGAGCGCAACCAGTCGGGCAAATATTGTGTGCGGCTCCGCGTGTATTACCCGCGGCATGCCTGGACGCTCAACGTGTACTTCCTGGCTTCGTCATTCGACCGCGCCATGAAGCGGCTCGAGGAAGCGCTGGACTTCCTGCAGCGGCAGGAAGACAAGCTGTGGTTCTGGGGTGTCGAGCGCGCCGAAGACATGGGTTTTTCGGCGGAGTTTCTCCGGCAAGCCGGGATGCGACTGGACCGCAGGAACGAATTCCCCAAGAGAGCGACCAGCGTTACCCTGGCTCCTGAAAGGGAAGTGCCCGCCTCCGTTCTTGGACCGATGCGCCGCGGGTTGGCCGAATCGGTGGACTTGGTTCGCGAGGCCGCTGCCGGCGACTGAGCTTCCCGTAAAGTCAGAGAGTAGCAAGTAGCAGGTAAGCTGAGAAAAAGAAGGCTCTTCTCCTACCCCTGTTTGCTGGAACTGAATTCAAGTAAAACTCTAGGTGTGGCAGATAAAAGGGAAAATCTTCTGGACCGCGCGGTTTGTTGGGGAAACTCTAAGCCGTGTGTTTGCTGAGGGATAGCGGAACACAAAAAGGCCTGTCTAACTTCGAATTTGCGTCAGTCGGCTTGGACAGACTCCACGGATGCTATTCCGAGGTGGCATCGCGCCAGAGTCCGGTGCCAATCTTCAAGTTGCCAACCGGATCGAGGGATCTGTCGTTTCCAAAAAGGGTCTAGGAAAGGAACGACTCGCAACTCGTCTTTGGGAATCTTTGGTCTGGCACCCGCGAACAATTCCCACTCGCCCTCCCAGCGATGCCCAAGTGCCATGGCCATCGCGTGATGTGAACGGACCGAGCTCCGCGACGTGAATGATCTCCGGACCACGCCGCACCTGCAGCCGCTCGCCGATATCGTTCATGGTTTCTACCACTTCCTCCTTCCCCAAACCGAAGAAAGAAACCGAACTTGGGCACCGCAACCTCGTCGAAGCGAGTCCATGGCCGGTTAGTCGGCGCCGGCAGTGGCGGCGGGGGGTTGCGCTTCACGGATTAGGACCGGGAAGCGGGGGAAGGCGAAGGTGCCGGAGACGTCGTCAATGATGTTGACCTGGCAGACGTAAAGGCCGGGCTTCAGCGGTTGCAGGGGCACGTCCATTTGCAGGACGACGGCTTTGCGCTCGGGGGCGGCCACTTCGTTGGTTACGACGGCCTTGGATTCGTAGACCTTCACGCCGCCTTGGAGGAACTCGATGCTGGTGAGGACGCGCACGCTGTCTTTGGGGGGCTTGGGGGCTTCGGATTTGGCGGCGTTGGCCTGGCCGTTTGTAGCGACGAGCTGGCCGGCAGCCGCGGGCGTGGCTGGAGGGGCGGGGTTCTTGCCTTTTGCGGCGTCGTAGACTTCGTACTGCAGATAGAGATGCTGGTCCGCGGTAAAAACGTGCGTGATGTTTGGCACGGTTTCCATCTGGTCGCGCACGAGAGGATTTGTGGCGCCTTTCTTATTCGCGGCAGGAACGCGCAAGCTGCTAAGGATCACGGAACTCATTTTCAGGGGCGCTTTGCGCAGGTCGGGGACTTGTACGTCCATTTCAAACGCGCCCATGCGGCCGGTTTGGTTTTCACGCACCACGAATTTCAGGTGATAACTGCCGGGAGCGAGCACGAAGCCGGTGTTGTACTGGACATTTTTGCGGCGGACTTGTTGCGTGCTGTCCACGGCGAGCTTTACCGTGTCGCGCAAGTGGCCGACGGGGAATTTGTTGCTCTCGAGGACCTGGCCGATGATGTCGATGGTGGCATTGTCTTTGTCCTTTTCCGTGACGAACGGGATTTGCGAGCCGGGGACGACCAGGGAAACCGCGAGGTAGTAGTGCGAATCGTCCTGGCGGAAATAGGCCGCGCCGGCGTAAAGCGGCACGTCCACCTGGGAGAGTTGCGCGCCCAGTTCGTCTTCGAGCTGCTGCTCGCGGTCGGCCTTGTTGAGGTGCTCGAAATCGCGGTCGGTGTAATACCCGGAGCGGTATTCGAGCTTCAGGTCGGCGCGGACCGCCTGGACTTTCAGGTGGCGGTATCGGCCGTCTTTAACGAAGTTGTTGCTGACGAAGCCGAGAACGTAATAGGCCGAACTGTCCTTCTGCACCTGGGAAAAGACGCCGCTGAAGTCGTTTGAATCAAAGAAGGCTTTTCCGCCGGTGTCCGAGGAAAGCGTCGCCAGCGTTTCCTGCGAAGAGGAGTTGTTGTTCAAATCATTGAGCACCGACGCCCCGGAATATGCAGATTGGCCGTGCAAGCTGGCGGATTGCGCTTCGCCGCCCGGAGGAAATGCCTGCAAGCCGCGAACGTCCATGGAATAGATGGAAACATTGGCCTTGACCGCTGAGGCTGTGGCGGCGCGCAGGGCAGATTGATTGTCCATGCCGGATTGGCTGATGCCATTGCTGAAATAGATGAGGTTCTTCTTTTGCGAGAGCTTACCGAGGGATTGCATCAAGGATTGGAGCGCGAGCAGTTTACGGTCGGCGCTGAAGGTGTTGTAGTCGGTGTCGTCCGCGTTGAACGAACCGCCGGTTTCGGCAGCGCCTTCGGCGCTTCCGGTGGCGGCATTTTCGAATCCCTGGCCTTCGCCGGAGGTGTAAGCAGAAAGTGCCGCGGCAATCTTGGTCTTGTCGTCGGTGAAGTCGAGGTCCACGCGCATGTTCGTGGTCAGGGAGACCAACGCAACCAAATCGGCCGGCTGCATTTTGGTGGAAACAAAAGTCTTTGCCGCGTTCACGGCGCGATCGATTTGCTCGGGATCCATCGCGGAAAAATCGAAAAAGAACAGCATCAAGCGCCGGTCGCGGGCGTCCAACGTTGGAGCGGCTTTTTTGCCGGCGCGCAGCAGGGTCCCTTCACCGGCCGCGGCGGAGACGGTGGCTTCGGGCGCTCCCGCGGTCAGGGGTTGGTCCACATTCTCAAAATCAAACGTGGAAATGTCCTGCTTCTTGCCGTCTTCGAGCAGGGTGAAATCTTCTTTCTTTAGATCGCGGACGAAGTCGCCTTTTTTGTCGCGCGCCACCACGTTCACGAGAACCAGTTCTGTGGTTACGCGGATTCGTCCCTGGTTCTGCGGAGCAGGCGTGGGCGGCAGAGTCTGGGGGGCTTGCTGGGCCGGCAGCGGAGGCGCTCCTTGCAAGAAAAGCAGCGCCATGACAACTGCCACAAGGTTTCGTTTGGTGTTTCGCATATGCATTTCTCTTCAGAAGCGGAAGCGCGCGGTCATGGTCACGCGCCGCATGCTGCCTGTTCCCGTGACTTCGCCAAAGGTGAACGCGTTCACCACCGTATTGATCGAGGTGTAGCGCACGGTGTTGAAAACGTTGTTGGCGGAGAGTCGCAAATCCAGCGCGCGCGATTCTTTGATGGTGATCGTTTTGTTCAGCGACATGTTCAGCGTGACTTGTCCTGGTCCTTCGATGATATTCCGGCCTGCATCACCCAGAGCCGCACCGCTCGGATTGACACAGGTCGCGCTGGGTGCGCAGAAGGCCGCGGTATTGAACCACTCAACCGCCGTGGGATTGCTCAAGGCGACCGTTTGCCCGGTGACCGTGTTGGCGCGGAGCGAGCCGCTCACGCCTCGCCCGATATCCAGCGCGCCGCCCAGCACGCGCGGGGTGAAGTAGAGACCCGTGCCCACGGTGAAATCGCCGCTCCATTGCCACGCACCGAAGATGTGGCCGAGCGTGCCCTTTGGAGAAAAGTAGCGATTTTCGCCAACGGGTAAGTCATAAATCCAGTTGCCGGTGAACTTGTGGCGCTGGTCGAAGCTGGAAAGGCCGCGATCGGCGGAAATGTCAAAGGGATTCTGCGCCACAACGCTGCCTCCGCCGCCGATCGAGGAAGCATCGTCAATCGATTTGGAGTACACGTACTGCGCGCTCAAGCCAATGCCTTTGGCCATGCGTTTGCGGACTCTTACGGACCCTGCGTGCAAAATCGAATTGCCTTCAGAAGATTCGTAGGTAAAGGGCTGGTTGCCCGCGACCAGCAGCGCCCGATCGATGTCCAGCCGCGTGCCTTTTGCACCGTTGTAGCCGGTGCTCAGGATCCAGCCACCCGGCAGGTCGCGCTGCATGTCGAGATTCCAGATTTGCACGTAGCCCAGGTGGTAGTTGGGATTCACGGCGAAGTTGTTGGTCACCGTTCCTGAAGTTGCCGGGAATCCATTCGACAGCGTCAGCTGAGTTCCAGCGGTTAGCGCGGCGACATCTGTCGTATTCGTTGCCGTATTCGCGAACGGCGGCTGAAACGCAAAATTCTGAATCATCACGCCGTACTGCGCGAGGTTATAGTTGATGCCGTATCCGGCGCGAACGACGGTTTTCTTTTGCAGCTTCCACGCGATGCCCACGCGCGGCGCCCAATCGTTGCGATCCGGCTGAATGAGAGAGTTTGGAAAGATTCCAGAGTAGGGGCCGGTTCCGCCCGGCAGAACGGGCGCAGCCGCCGTGAATCCTGGAGCCACGTCCAGATTCGCAATACGGTTGCTCGCTTCCGTGTAAGGACTGTTGTACTCGTAGCGCAAGCCGAGATTGAAAGAAAGGCTCGACCGGAATCTCCAGTCATCTTGCGCAAAGAAATCATACGAATTGGCGCGGAAATTGTAAGAGCTCGTTCCGGATTGCAAGGAGGTTTGCTGTGGAAAGCCCAGGAGGAAATCGGCAAAATCGTATCCCGTGTCCGCCAGCTGGCATGGGTTGGGGCCGGGGCAAGTGGCGCTGCTGCCCGCGGCCAGGTATTGCGACGTCGCGTATCCCGTAAAAATGAAACTGCCCGCAGCGTTTCGCGCCGAATGAAAACTTTGCAGGATGCGACGGTAGTCGGCCCCGAAGCGGAAGTTGTGCTTCGCGTGGTTCCAGGAAATCGTGTCAGAGAGGGTGTAAGTCTGATCGAGTTCGCGGCGTGGCGTGGGATCGCTCAGGCCGCCAAAAGAGGTGAAGCTGATTCCCGGCAGGCCCCAGTCAAAGGGATCGGTCGAGACTCCAGTGATTCCGGCGAGGCCGGCTACGTTGGTCACGTTGGAATAAAGATTCGTAGTGGCCACGTGATTGTGGTTGTAGTTCACGCGCAGAATGTTGGTGGCGCGGCCTCTGCCGTAAACCCATCCCGCGCTGGCGTTCAATCCTTGGGTGCTGTTGCCGCCGGCCTGCGAGGGGAAGGGATTGACGATACTGTTGGAACTGCGCGCCCAGTTCAGGCCGAAATTGAGATTGTTTTGTGCGCGCCGACGGCCTCCTCCTCTGCCTTCACCTCCGCCAAAAAATGGCCCGCCGCCTCCGGGTCCGCTTGTCGCGTTGAAATTGTGGACGAGACGGAACATCACCATGTCGGAGCTGCTGTTTGCCGAGGTCACGTAATGGAAATTCTGACCAAAGGAGTTTGTCGTAATGTTCGGCAACGGAATGTAATTGAGAAGCGCCCTCGCTTGTGCAGTGATTAATGCCGGATCCAGAACATTCGGACATGGCTGCGCACACGAACTGGAACCATTGTTGAATTGATACTGCTGCGCGTTCGGCGGATTGAAGATTTGGACGGGACTTCCATCGTGGTAGGTCGATTGACTGAAATCACCGTTGCGCTCGAGTTGCGTCGGCACGGTGGAAAACGCGTCGTAAGGATTGCTGCCGCGCGAGCCGTTCCAGCCGCCAAAGAAAAACCATTTGTTGCCGCCGTGAAAGATTTTGGGGATGTTCAATGGCCCGCCAGCGTTGAAACCAAAGCGCGCTTGATTGTAATCGGCTTTTGCGATGGGGATTCCCGTTAGGGAATACGGACGGGCATCCAGGTCGGAATTGTCATCCGTGTAGTAGAACACGCCGTGCGGCTGATTGATGTTAAAGCCACGCGGCATCCGGCCCATCATGACGATTCCTGGGCCGCCGCCGAATCCGCCTGCGCCCGGCGGGCCAAAAGCACCTCCGCCTTCGCGCTGCATGCGGTCGCGAAATTCCTGAATGCGCTGCTGCAGCTCTTCTTCGTTGCCTATGCCAAAATCCTGCGTGCGTCCCTGCGCGCCGCTGACGCTGACCGATTCGGTTGGGCCTTCGGCTCCCGCTCCGTTTAATGGCAAGGTCGCGGGGTCGCCGTTGGTTTGCGAGCCGCCGTTTGCATTGCCCCCGGCGAAGTCGCCGTTTCCGCCGCCCAGCGAGGAAAGCGCATTTTGCATTGCGAGGCTTTGGAAGCCGCGTCCAGCTGCGGCCAGCGCCGCCAACGCGTTATTGGACTGCTCCTGCTGGCGCGATGCGAGCATTAGTTCGGCGTCCACCTTCGCGGCGGGGTTCTCGGGGTTCAACACTACTTCCTGGGTGAATGCCGCGAACCCCATGAACTCTATGCGCACGACATACCTGCCGCGCGCTAGTCCCGAGAAGCTGAACTTGCCTTCGGAATTTGTGGCGGCGACATACTTTTTCCCAGTAAGGGTATTCGCGGCTGTTACGGTAACGCCCGGGAGCTGGGTCTTGCCGCTGCGTGCCGATCCTGTGATTTCGAACGTGGCGGGAGATGGCGCAGGCGGAGTGGTTGGAATTTGGGGCGTGGGAGCAGGAGCGGTCGTGCCCTGCTGCGCAGGAAGAGGAGGAGGGGAGGCTTCTTGCGCATTCGACGCATTCGCCTCGAGCGCCAACAGGATCACGCCGAAGCAGAGGATGAATATCGTGCGCCTGATGAATTTCAAATCGAAGACTCCCCCCTTGAATCTTACCGCTGTGGAGGATCGGGTTTCTTGTCGCCCTGCGGTTTGGCCAAGCCCGGGGCCATGCCCATTTCCTGCATGCGCTTCCATTGCTCGGTGCCGATGACCATCACCATTTTTGGCACGAAGGCGTTGTTTTGCACAGCTCCGCGCACGAAAACGTGGTCCCCCACCTGTATGTCCGCCATCGTCACGCTGTCGCGTCCCTTGCGGAGCGAAGTTTCTTCGTTCAACTCCAGAGTTTGCGTCACGTTGTCCGGCCGGAGCACGGTAATTTTCGGCGCATCCACGGACTGCACTTCGCCAAAAACGAAGTCTTTCCCGAGTTCGCCGCCGCCCATCATCATGCCGCCGGGGCCGCCCATTCCGGGGCCGCCCTGTCCCTCTGTGCGCCCTGCGACGATCACGGCCGTCAAGTCCTGATCCCCAGTGCCTTCCGTGCGGATGAAAACCAGGTCTCCCACTTTGAAATCCGCGAGCTTCGCGCTTTGGCGGTCTTTGCGGTATTCGGTCTTGTCAGTTAGCTTCACCGTGACGCTGGCTCCATCCATCCGCGTGAGCTCCAGTGCGCCGTCTTTAATCGAGGTGATCTTCCCCGCTACGCCCCGGCCGCGCCAGTCTTCCGGCCGCTGCGTTTGGCCGGCACCTTGCTTCGGAACGGCTTCTTGCGCCAGTGCCGTAACAGCTGTCAACAAAAGCCCCAGAATCCCAAAATACAGGGGGGTGCGCCCCGAAATCCAGCTAAACCACTGTCTTGTACGCATGCCCGCGCTCTCCTTGGCAAACTTAATCCAATCTAAAGACGTACACGCCGGGGCAAATGTAACCGCCTCCCAGGCCGAGGCTCGGCGAAAAACACTGCCCCTATTTCTCTTTCCTCTCGAAATGCCGCAAAGTTCCCGATAGAATCTGCGCAACAACCGCCAGGTTGGCTTTTCCGGAACCTAAACAGGAGGATCCCATGAAGAGGAGCTACCCGCGGGTATTGCTGGCTGTCCTGACTTTGCTCCTGGGAGTTTCCATCGCAGCTTCGCAGACGCAGACCAAGGGTGCAGCGCCGGCGAAGACTGCTCCAAAATCCGCAAAGGCTTCGGCAGCGAGCGCTCTGATCGACATCAACAGTGCGACTGCCGACCAACTTGACGCCTTGCCAGGCGTTGGCAAGGCTTATTCCCAGAAAATCATAGATGGCCGGCCCTACAAGATGAAGACGGATCTTGTACGCAAAAAAATCATACCCCAGGCCACCTACGACAAGATCAAGGACAAGATCATCGCGAAGCAGGCAAAAGCGGCCGCCGCTCCAGAAAAAAAGTAGAGCCTTCGGCTGCTTGTTCGTTTTCTATTTCTCGCGAAGAATCACTTCGCCTTGGCCGACAAGCTGGTCGTTGAGCCACAAGCGGTATTTGTATGTCGCGGCTTTGCTGCCGGGACGAGCGGGGCCACTGAGCAATCGAATGCCGGACGGAGCCTGAAACACGTTGGAGGAAAAAGGGCAGCGGTTCACGTCAAACTCCACACGCAAGTTTCCGGCGTCGGAAATCCAGGACACCTGGTCACCTGGGTCTAGCACTACGGCTTGTGGAATGAGGCCTACGAGTACGGGGCGTTCCGCCATTTATTTTTCACCCAACGGATCATTATAAAGCCATCACTTCGAAACAACATTGCTGCGACGAGTCATTCTTCCCGGCGTCAAAACAACCGAGACAATAGCACATTTCCGTCGGGCGATTCCCGGCAAGGTTTTTCGGCTAGGCTTAAGAAAAGAGAATTTCCATTTCTTTCACAACCCCACTGGCCTTCCGTACATCTCATTTTCTGGCACCTGTACCTTGTTGCGCTTGACCCCCTTGCAAGCGCACCCGTAGACTGAAGTTGTAGGTTTGAGGCGCGAAGTTCTGGCTGAGTCTCAGCTTGCGAATGACGCGATTCAAAGCGCCTTTATCGAGCGGAGGATTCTGCCGGATGGCTTCTATCCCACGGTATCTAACTATCCCGTTGCCGAATGGCTCGCGGATTTCAATTCTGCATTCGCTGCCTTTTTTTCTGGTGCACGTTGCCGCGCTGCTAATTTTCTTCATGCCCTTTCATTGGTATTACCTGGTGACAACTTTGGCGGTGCTCCTCGTGCGCATGTTCTTTGTCACCGCCGGGTACCATCGCTATTTCTCGCATCGTTCGTTTAAAACCAGCCGCGCGTTCCAGTTTGTCATTGCGTTTATGGCCATGTCGTCTTCGCAGAAAGGCGTGCTGTGGTGGGCGGCCCATCACCGCCACCATCACCGCTATTCCGACCAGGAATTGGATTTGCATTCTCCGACGCTCTTCGGCTTCTTCTGGTCGCACATTGGCTGGATCCTTTCGGACAAATACAACGACACGCGCATGGATTACATCGGGGACTTCGCGAAGTTTCCGGAGCTGCGCTGGCTGAACAAATACCACATGGTGCCGCCAGTGGTGCTCGGAACCATCTTGTGGCTTATCGGCGGCTGGCCGCTGTTTGTGTGGGCATTTTGCCTGGGGACCGTGCTGCTCTGGCACGACACCTTCACCATCAATTCGCTCTCGCACCTTTTCGGTTCGCGGCGGTATGAGACGAGCGACACCAGCCGCAACAATTGGCTGCTTGCTCTTTTGACCCTTGGCGAGGGCTGGCACAACAACCACCATCACTATATGGCTTCGGCACGCCAAGGCTTTTATTGGTGGGAGATTGATATTACCTACTACACTTTGAAATTCATGTCGTGGCTCGGTATTGTGTGGGACCTCCGCAAAGTCCCTGCCCATATTCTCGAAGCTCAACCCGCCACGGCTTAACGCGCGAACGCCCCAGCCGGAAACTCCAAGCAAAACAGGCATTGATTGGCGGCCCGACACCCGTCCATGCACTACACTTTTATCCACACACAATGATGCGTAAGCGCTGGTGGAGGGGAAGCGATGCCTAGCAACCTGGACCTCGATGACCGCATGCACGTTCCTCAGGGATAGGAGGAAACTTAGCGCTCTTGGATCGAGATTCTCAGTGGAAGGGCGTCCGGAAACCCCAGAAGGCGGCTGCACCGAAAAGCATGATGAAAACCACTCCGGTGAGGCGGCCGGAAGGGGCAGTTTTGCTCCAAGACTGGAGCACCGCAATCGCTCAAACGAGGAAAAGGAAGATCGCGCAGGTTCCGAGGACTTTCAACAATATGTTTACTCCCGTGCACAGTGTGAGCACGCAGTGGGATGTGCGCAACGAGTTTCCGGAAAGCAGCAAAAGCGTGCAGTGATGGAGGTCACCTGGATGGCCATCAAGCCCAGAGTGCTCATCACAACAGCACAAAGCCGCGGCGGATGCCGATGGACACCGCTTCCGCGCGAGTGGCCGCGCCGAGTTTGCCGAAAATCGATGCGACGTGAAACTTTACGGTGTGCTCGGAGATAGTAAGCTTTGCCGCGATTTCTTTGTTGCCGAGTCCGCCGGCGAGCATTTGCAAAACTTGATTTTCGCGCGGAGTCAGCGGCTCCGCGAGTTCGTTGAGTTCACGCGAGCGAGCTGGAGCCGAAGCGAATCCATTGCTCGTGGCCTGCGCTGCAAACTGCGTGGGGTGCAGGACGAGCAGGCCGTTTGCGGCGGCTTGCAGCGCAGCAACGAGTTGGTCGGGCGAGACGTCGTTCGGGAGAAGCGCGCGAACGTCGTCACGAAGGACGGTTGAAGAGGCCGCGAGTGACTCAGGTTCCAAGAGCACGACCACGCTGAAGTCATGCGCCAGACCCGCAGCAACGAGCGAATCAAGCAACGGCTGTAAAGGCTCACCGGTCGATTCGATGAGGATCACGTCGGCGGCCAAATCGGCAAGACGGCCGTCGAGCTCGCCAAGGTGCGTGGCACTTCCGACGATTTCGATCCCACGACCCGACAGTAGATTTTCCAGACCGGACCGGGCCAGCGGGGAAGCAGCGACAATGAAAACGGAGATCACGCCGCGACGGAACTCCTTGCCTGCAGCGGATTGCCGAGTTGCACGGAGACGCGGCGAATCCGCTGATAGTCGCCGCGGAGAAACTCGAGGCGCAAAACCCGCGGGCCATTTCCCTGAAGTGCGTGTGCCAGGTCCTCGAGCGAAGCGAAGTGTTTCTCTTCTGTGCCTATCAGGATGTCGCCGGGAAGAAGCGAGGCCAGCGCTGCGGGACTCTCCGGCTCGACTTCCAGAATCACAAGGCCAAAGACCTTGCCGCGGTTCGTGGGACGCGGAATGAACGCAGGATGCAGCGTGACACCGAGCCGGCCGTCGCTAGGAGTCGCAGAAAGAAAACTGCGCACAGCGTTGCTGGGAATCGCCAGCGCCAAGCGGCCAGCGACCATCGTGTTGATGCCGACGACGCGGCCATGCGCGTCGGCGAGCGGCCCGCCGGAATTTCCCGGCGCGAGCCGGACTTCGGCTTGCACCCAGGAGTGCGGGCCGAGCCCGCGAAGCGGGCCCACTCCGTGTATCACGCCCGTAGCGAGCGCACCGACGAAGCCCATTGGATTCCCAATGGCGATCGCCAGTTCACCTGGACGCAGTTGAGAAGAATCTGCAGCAGTTGCCGCGGGAAGATTCCTTGCGTTGATGCGAAGTTGTACAAGATCGCGCAGAGAATCGCGCGAGTGGATGGTGGCTTCAAATTCACGGCCGTCCCAGAGCTGAACCGCGGGGCGGGTGCTGCGAACGACGTGCGCGTTGGTTAGCAACGTGCCGTCGCTGGACCAAATCACGCCGGAGCCTGAGCCGTGCCCGCCGGAGTGAATGAGGACCGTCGAACGGCGAAGTTGTTCGGCGACTTCGCCAAATCCTGGGATGGCCATGTTATCTGGCTCCAAGGACGCGCTCGCCGACCACGATGTTGGCTTCCTGAACCGCGCCGCCGCGAACGAATTTGAGCGGGAGCGATTTGCCAATGGATTCTGCGCCAAGCTGACCGTGAACGTCTTCGAGGCGCGTGACGGGGTGGCCCGCGAAAGCCAGAAAAATGTCGCCGATAACGATACCGGCTTTGTGCGCTGGACCTTCGGGTTCGACTTCGAGGACAATGGCCGCAGTTTTGTCATCGCGCTTCAGCGTCTTTCGCAACGCATCCGGCAAACGCACCGGCTGCAACCCAACGCCAAGGTAGCCTTGAGGAATGCGTCCTTTTTGCAAGAGCAGATCCACAACGCGGTTCACTGTAGGTGCGGGAACCGCGATGGCACCAAAACGCGCGAACCGCGGCGTGGCGATGCCCATGGCTCGGCCGTGCGCGTCAATGACCGCGCCGCCAACGGCTGTGGGTTGCACACCAATGTCGAGCCGAATGTAGGGAGTAAGTGCGGCACCCGTCCAGGTGCGGCGCTCGGCTACAACTAGGCTAACAGCACCAAGCGCAGCCACGGGGCCGCTGGCGCGCGTGCGCCCGACCACCAGCGCGAGGCTGCCGGGCCTGACCGTGGAGACGTCGCTGGTTTCCTCAACAGCCGAAGTGGCTTCCGCGCATTGCAAAGCGGCGAGGTCGGTGGAAGCGTCGCGGCCCGCAAGATTGGCCGAAACAACGCGGCCGTCGGGCAAAGTGATTTGAATGTCTTCGTCGCGGCGCAGCGCGTGCTCGGCGGTGAGGATGACGCCAGGGCGCCAGACGACACCGCTCGACGAACCGCGTGCCTCGGTGTGAACTGCGACGGTGCTTACGGCCGCGCGATCGGTGGCCTGCGCCAAGGCGTTGGATAGTGCAATGAGTTCTGCGGACATTTGAAGACCCTCCATGAACAAGATGCCGCAGGGATATAGGCGTGTACATCCGCCAAATGGCTAGGTAGGGACCGGAAAAGAGGCTAGGTGGCTTGAATCAAGCGGGGCTACAGCTCCGTCAGCTTGCAGCGGCTGAGCTGGCTGGCGCGGCTGTGCCGGCCACCGCAGCAGCACACCAAACTCCAGGCGTGGCGCTCGTTCGATGGGGTCCACGCCGACGGCTGGGCGGGGCCGACGCTGACGGCGCCGCTGGAC
>Ga0126369_10000610_pt1 | contig 23668 bp, 22 predicted proteins | sample PanSoiMetaPlot_1_FD_109646 | JGI IMG/M metagenome (GOLD analysis project Ga0126369, IMG submission 109646) | Tropical forest soil microbial communities from Panama - MetaG Plot_1 | ecosystem: Environmental > Terrestrial > Soil > Tropical forest > Bulk soil | place: Panama | collected 2016-02-17
AATGTGCCCGATGAGCTGTCATCCGACGCTCTGTGGCATGCTCGCGGAGGTACGCGACGGCAAGCTTCTCTCCGTCAAGGGCGACGAGGCCAATCCGGATAGCCGCGGCTTCCTTTGCATCCGTGGGCAGGCATCGCGCGAGGTGATCGACAACCCGGCCCGATTGCTGCATCCGCTCGTCCGCGATCGGCGCAGCGACGAATTTCGCCGGGCGAGCTGGGACGAAGCGCTCGATCGCATCGTCGCGGGCATCGAGCAGTCGCCTCCCGAGGCTACTGCGATCTGGCCTGGTCACGGACAGTTCACGACGAGTTACGGCACGCGCATCGGCGCTCAACTCCTGGCCCGGTTCGCCAATTTCCACGGCAGCCAGTTCTTCAGCCCGACGATGATCTGCTGGGGCTTGGGCGCGTTCGGGTTGGGCTTGACCGGCATGCTGGAGACGAACACCAAGGAGGACATGGGCGAGCACGCCCAGCTCATCCTTCTCTGGGCGGCGAATCTGACCAGTCAACCCAACACTGCCCCGCATCTGCTCGCCGCCAAGCGGCGCGGCGCCTATATCGTGACGGTCGACGTGCGCCATACGGAAGCCGCCGCCAAGTCGGACGAGGTGTTCATCATCCGGCCGGGTACGGACGCGGCGCTTGCGCTCGCGTTGATGCACGTGCTCTGCGCAGAGCGCCTCTACGATGCCGCGTTCGTCGCGAAGCACACGGTCGGGTTCGAGCGTCTTGCCGAGCACCTACAGGATTTCTCGCCGGAGTGGGCGGCGAACATCACGGGGATCGAGCCCCAACGCGTCGTTGCGCTGGCGCGACTTTACGCTGGCACTCGACCCGCGATGATCGTGCTGGGCGGCAGCTCGATGCACAAGGGCGCGAACGGCTGGCAGGCTGCCCGTGCAATCGCCTGCCTGCCGGGGCTCACGGGAAACGTCGGCATTCCTGGCGGTGGCTTCGGGCCTCGCCATGGCAGTCACGCGCATGGGAGAGGCCTCGGCGACATCCGGGCACCAGAGCGTCGGCGCACCCCTGCTCTGCCGAATCAGATGTCGCTTCTCCCGGAAGCCTTGCGCGACGGGCGCATTCGGACGCTGCTCTTGATGGGCACTAACATGCTTTCGTCGTACGCCGACGCCTCGGCGGCAGCGCAGGGACTGGAACGAGCGTCGCTCGTCGTGAGCTACGACCTCTTTCTCAACGAGACGGCGCGGCGCTTCGCCGACGTCGTGCTGCCCGGTACGGCGTGGCTCGAGGAGTTGGGATGCAAGATGACGCACACCCATCTCTACCTGATGGAGCCGGCGCTCGAGCCGCCAGGCGAAACGCGATCGGTCTATCGGCTGATCAATGAGCTGGCGCAGCGCCTGCGCTTAGACGGCTTTCATCCTTGGACGTCCGAGGAGTCGATGATCGACGCCATACTCGATCATCCATGCACCGACCGCGCGACCGTCGCGTCGCTGCGCGCACGGGGCGGGATCGGCGCACTCAACATATCTCACGTCGCGAACCCGACGCTGGACTTTGCGACTCCATCGCGCAAGATCGAGTTCTATTCTGCGCAGGCCGAGCGCCTTGGCCTACCGCCTCTGCCGACGCCTGGCGCGGAGCTGACAGCAGATAAGGTGCGCGTCTACCCGCTGGCGCTCGCCCAGGGCCGCACGATGACGCATTTCCATGGCTTCTATAACAACGGCCGTGAGCTGCCGACACTCGCCAGGCGCGAAACCGAGCCGGCACTTTGGATATCGTCCGCGGATGCCGAGGCGCGGCAGCTCGCGCACGGCGCGCCTATTCGAATGTTCAACGAACGCGGAGAACTTCGTGCGCGCGCTCACGTCACCGATCGCATCCCGGCGGGCACGGTGTGGATGCGCGATGGCTGGCCTGGGCTCAACTTGCTGACCGGGGGCGCATCGGTCCTGCCGGACGCCGCGGTTGATCTGTTCGACTTCTCAGGCGGGCAAGCGAGCTTCGACGCCATGGTCGAGGTCACCGTGGCGTGAAGCGCCACCGCTGTTCGTGATCAGCGGCTGATCAGGCACTGGCCTCCATCGAGCTTGAAGTTCTGCGTCATCGTTGAAGTGCTCGTGCCGTTCTTGTCCTTGGTAGTCTTCTTCACGGTCAGCGTGGCCGCTTGTCCATCGACGACGAGAACTCCGTTCGACTTGATGTCGTTCGCGTACTGCTGCTCGGTCGACGACATCTCTTTCATCATGCCGGTCATCATCGTGCGATCGCTGGCGGGCATGGCTTTCCACTGTGCCTGCATCTCTTTGGTGGTGAGCTTGTTCGCATCTTCCATCTTGCCGTCGTGCACCAGGCCCATCTGCTTGACCGAGACTTTGCCGCAAGGGTGATCGAGAATCGCCGCGCCCTTGATTTCGGTGCCTGCCGCAGCGGCGGCGCCGCAGCAGAAGGCGAGCGCAGAGTAACAGGCCAACGTTGCAAAATATTTCATTTTTCTCTCCCTGGATGGTGAAATCGGCGACAGACGCGGATCTCGCGCTAACGTCGACGGAGGTCTGCCCCCCTTTCAGCCCAACGGCGACCAGTATAGCCACTACCCGATGGAACCGCCGCGGCATACAATGGGTCCATCCGTTGCGCGAGATATCGGATGTCGACCCGGTTCGCACGGCACGCCTTGTTAATCGCCGCAGCACTGATGCTTGGGGCGAGCCCGGCGTATGCAGACATTTACACATGGGTCGATGCCTCTGGCGCACTCAACGTCAGCAATCTCACTCCGCCGGACGACGCGCGCGTCCTCAAGGTCGTTCACACGAGCAACGAAACCTCCGCGTCCAAGGCGGACGCGCAAGCGTTGGCGGACCGCGTGCGACAGCTCGAGGATCAGGTTGAGATGGCGCGGCAGCAACCGCCGATGCCCTACCCGCCGCCACCTCCACAGCCGGTCGTATATGCCCCGCCTGCGCCACCCGTGTTTCAGTACATCTATGCGCCGCAGCCACCCGCCGAGCAACAGTACGTCAACGAGGCTCCGCCAGCGAACCCATGGTGCGACACCCGGTGGTCCGACTGTGGGTACGGGAACGGCTGGTGGCCGTACTATCCCGGCGTGTTCGTGGTGACCACACCGAACTTCAACCGATTCAAGCCCGGGCACAATTTCCCGAGCCGTCCTGTGCGACCCCAACCTGTGAGGCCGACGATGTCGGTCGTCCAGCCGCTGACCACGCCCATCGTGCAGCCATTGGTCGGTGGAAACACGCTCGTCCAACCACCGCGCAGCATGCAGGGCTTCCGCCGGGGCTGACCCTGGTGGCGGGGCCTCGACCGATTTAGGTTCCTACTCGGAGCGGATGGTGATCTGCCCGGCGAGCAATCGGGCGCGCAGGCCGTATTCGCCGTCAGCCGTCACCTTGAAGGAGCGCCAGAGGCCTTCCAGATCGATGTGCCACGGAGGCGCGTCGATCTCGCCCACGGTCACGGCCGCGCTAACCGTACGGTACCTCGCGGGGTCCGCAACGCGCAGGTCTATGTCTCCCGCCAGCAGCTCGGCTTCCAGGTTGCCCAGTATGCCGCGGACCGACAGATCGCCCGCGTTCATGTCGAGCGAAACATGGGACTGCCTCGGCACCTCGATTCGATATTGGACGTGGTTGCCCGGACCGTCGAGCATGAGTCTCGCTTCCTTCGTCCCCGAGCCCTGCAGCCTTACGCTGACCTCGCGTTCGTCGCCCGGATCTCGCGCATGCCACGACACGGTGATCTTCTCGTCCTGCGTTCCAATCACCTCCACGGCGCCGACGTTGAGCTTCATGCGGATGGTGCCGCCAGCAGCGAAGTTCATGCTCGTCGGATTGGCACTACGCTCATCGGCCAGTGCGGAGCCCGTGCACACCGCCAGCCATACGAAGGACAGTATCCGCAGCAGCGGCTGCCACGACTTGGTCCATCCAAAGATGCTCATTTCAGTTCTCCGTGACGCAGGGCCAACGTTGGTTAGATGCGCCAACAAGGCAAAGCGATTCGACGCGCGGCCGTAGGCTTCCCATGCCCAAACGCATCAGTGCCGGAATTCTCCTCTATCGCCTGCGCGATGGCACGTGCGAGGTTTTCCTTGCGCATCCGGGGGGACCGTATTGGCGCGGGAAGGACGCAGGTGCGTGGTCGATCCCAAAAGGGGAGCTCGAGGATGGCGACGATCCACTGGCGGCAGCCAAGCGCGAATTCCACGAGGAAACGGGCACGAAGTTGAGCGGTGAGCTCGTCGAGCTTACGCCGCTGAAGCAGCCGAGCGGCAAACTGGTCTACGCCTGGGCGATGCCAGGCGACATCGATGCGTCGTCCGTCAAATCCAACACCTTCTCGATGGAGTGGCCGCCACGCTCCGGCAGGCAGCAGGAGTTCCCTGAGATCGATCGCGGCGAATGGTTCACGATCGAAGCGGCGCGGCAGAAGATGCTCCCCGGGCAGCGCGGCTTTCTCGACCAGCTGCAGCAGCTTCTGGGATCAACCAAGACCCCGTGATTCGGCAGCGCTGCCGCAGCGGACTCGCGCCCAGCAGCTCACTAGCCTTTACAATGTGTGACCTGGTTTGCCAAGGGGAGGGTGAACATGGGCGCCATAACAAGAGCCGAACTCGACGGTGCGGTTGCTTCCGGAATTGTCAGCGCCGAACAGGCCGACAGGCTAGCCGCTTATCTCGGCGCGAATGCCGCGACTGGCGAGCAAGCGCGTTTCACCTTTGTCCACGTGCTCTACTACCTCGGCGGAATGATCGCGATCGGCGCGATGTCTCTGTTCATGACGCTCGGGTGGAATGCGCTGGGCGGGTGGGGCGGCTGCTTCACTGCGATCCTCTATGGCGTGCTCGCCTTGCTGCTCTCACATTGGTTCCTCGAGCAGAAGAAGCTGTATATGCCAGCGGGCATCATGGCGACGCTCGCGGTGGTGATGGTTCCGCTGGCCATATTCGCCGCGCAGATGGCCCTTGGCTATTGGGGTGAGAGCAAGCCATACCGCGATTTTCATGTCTACATCGACTGGCGCTGGGTCATGATGGAGCTCGGCACGCTCGCCATCGGCGCGATCCTGCTGTGGCGCTATCGATTCCCGTTCATGCTGATGCCGATCGCCGTGACATTGTGGTACATGAGCATGGACTTCGCGCAGTTTCTCGCCGGTGGCGAGCGGACATTCAACTGGGACCTGCACAAGACAGTATCGGTCTACTTCGGTCTCGCGATGACGCTTCTCGCATTCTGGGTAGACTTGCGCTCGCGCGCATCGCGCGACTACGCGTTCTGGCTCTACCTATTCGGCGTCCTGACCTTCTGGGGCGGGCTTTCATCCATGAGCTCGGCCAGCGAGCTCGGCAAGCTGGCCTACTGCGGCATCAACGTTCTGATGATTCTCATTGGGGCGGTGCTCGGACGGCGAGTGTTCGCGGTGTTCGGCGGCCTGGGTGTCGCGTTCTACCTCGGACACCTCTCCCAGCGCGTGTTCAAGGACAGCCTCCTTTTCCCCTTCGCGCTGTCGCTGATCGGGCTCGCGATCATCTGGCTCGGCGTGTTGTGGCAGCGCCGCGAAGCAGAGTGGTCTGCGGAACTGCGGAGCTTCCTTCCAGCCGCGCTTCGCGAGCTCATCGAGGCGCGCGCCGCGCGATAGCGAGGCTGCTGTGCGGGAGGGTCGGCGGACTCGCAATGTGATCGTCGGTTTGGTCCTCGCGGCGGCGCTGTGCGTGTCGCATGCGCAGACCTTGCGGATCGGCCTCGCCGATGATCCCGACCTTCTCGATCCAACGCTCGGCCGGACGTTTGTCGGCCGCTTCGTATTCGCGGCGCTCTGCGACAAGCTGTTCGACATCGACGAACACCTCGCCATCGTGCCTCAGCTCGCCACACGCTACGAGTGGTCGGCGGACAACAAGGCATTGACGATCAGGATTCGCGAAGACGTCACGTTCCACGACGGCGAGAAACTCGACGCGGCGGCGGTCAAGTTCAACCTCGAGCGGCACAAGACGCTGCCGGGGTCCAATCGAACGAGCGAGCTCGCGCCCGTCGCGAGCATCGATGTCGTCGATCGCTACACGGTGCGCCTCAACCTGTCGACGCCGTTTTCACCCTTGCTCGGCGTGCTTGCCGACAGCGCAGGCATCATGGTTTCCCCCAAGGCGGCGCGAGCCGCCGGCGACAAGTTCGGAGCCAAGCCCGTGTGTTCCGGACCGTTCCGGTTCGTCGAGCGTGTGGCACAGGACCGCATCGTGCTCGAGCGCTGCCCGGACTATTGGAACAAGGACGAAATCCACTTCAAACGCATCGTCTACCTGCCGATTACCGACTCGATGGTGCTGCTCGCGAATCTTCGCTCGGGGCAACTCGACTTGATCCAGGGGTTCGCACCCTCCGACGTGCCGCACCTCGCAAACGATGCCCGCTTCAAGATCACCAAATTCCCCGGGCTGGGCTACTCCGGAATCACGATCAACGTCGGGAAGAGTGATCAGGCGAAAAGGAATCCACTCGGCCGCGACCCGCGCGTGCGCGAGGCCTTCGAGCTCTCGCTCGACCGGCAGGGCATCGTGCAAGTCGCCCTGGACGGCCAGGGAGTGGTCGGCAATCAATGGGTCGCGCCGACGAACCCCTACTACGCGACCAACGCGCCGGTGCCGAAGCGCGACGTCGCGCGCGCCAGGGCGCTGCTCAAGGAAGCCGGCGTGCCGAATCCGGGCTTTACGCTCATGACGCCGACTGCTCCAGTGGCGCAGCAAGTCGCGCAGATCATCCAGGCTATGGCGCGCGAAGCGGGGTTCGACATCAAGATCCAGGCGACCGAGTTCGCAACCTCGCTCGACCTGGCCGACAAGGGGCAGTACGACGCTCAGGTGGTCGGCTGGAGCGGCCGCGCCGACCCCGACGGCAATACCTTTCGGCTACTCGCCTGCAACCAGCCGCTGAACGCGTCGGGCTATTGCAACAAGGAGGCCGATGACATCCTCGCGAAGTCTCGCACTACGCGCGACACGGAAGAGCGCATCGGCTTGTACCGCCAGCTCGCGACGGTCGTGCTCAAGGACCGGCCCATCATCTACCTCTACCACGGGAACGTGCTGTGGGCGTATCGCAGCAATCTGCAGGGACTGCGACCCGTCCCCGACGGACTGGTGCGCGTCCAGGGCGTCAGGCTCAGCCCGTAGGCCTACATCTGCTTGAACAGGTGATTGAAGCTGCGGCTGACCTCGAGTTTCTCGTCGCTGCCCTTGAGATGCACGACCTGCTTTCCGCTGAAGTTTCGGCTGACCTGCGCGACGGCGTCGACGCGAACCAGCGTCGAGCGGTGGATTTGCCAGAACTCCTTCGGGTCCAGCGCCTCGATCAGGTCCTTGATCGGCGTGCGGATCAATGCCTCGAAACCCTGGGTCTGAACGCGCGTGTACTTGTCCTCGGCGCGGAAGAAAAGGATCTCGCTGGTCGGGATCATGCGGATATTCGCGCCCACGCTCGCCTGTACCCATCGCATGTATTCGCGCGGCTTCAGGCCCTCGCTGCCGAGGCGTTGTGAAAGCTCGTCCAGCAGGTGATCGACCGAATCCGGCTTCTGCTGCAGCCGCTCGCGCAGCCGCTTGCAGGTGAGCGCGACTCGCTCCGGCTCCACGGGCTTGAGGATGTAATCGATCGCACCCTGCTCGAAGGCTCGGATGGCGTATTGGTCGTAGGCCGTGACGAAGACCAGATGCGCCTGGCCCGCGAGCGCCTGAGCCGTCTTGATGCCATCCATCTCGGGCATGTTGATATCGAGAAAGACGATATCGGGCTCGAGGCTGTGCACCATCGCCACCGCTTCACGACCATTCGCAGCCTCGCCCACGATCACGAGCTCTGGCCACGCCTCCTTCAGACGACCGACGATCTGCTCGCGCATGAGGCGCTCGTCGTCGACGACGACAGCCGTGGGGACGGGCTTGGCGTGCATGCAGTCGTTCAGTGATCAGGCGGTAGCTGGAGCAACCTCGTAGGGCACCTTGATCGTGGCCAAGGTACCGCCCGTGGGCGGTACGCTGATGATAAGCTCGGCGCGGCCCTGGTAAAGCACCTTCAATCGCTCGCGGATGTTGGCGAGTCCTACGCCGCCGTCGGACTTTGGCGCGAAGCCCAGCCCGTTGTCGAGCACGTGCACGGCCAGTTGCCCATCGGCAATCTCGGCGCCGATCTCCATCTTTCCGCCCGTAGCTCTGGGTTCCAGGCCATGCTTGATCGCATTCTCCACCAAGGTCTGCAACATCATTGACGGAAAGATCGCGGATTTCAAGCCTTCCGGCACGTTCACCTCGTATTGAAGTCGCTCCTCCATCCGCATCGCCATGATTTCCAGGAACGCCGTTGACAGATCGACCTGCTGCCCCAGCGTCGGCCGGCTGCCGTCCCGCATCTGCGGCATGGCCGAGCGCAGGTAGCGAATCAAGCTCTGCTGCATCTTCGAGGCACGCGGCGGGTCCGTCTGGATGAGCTGGTCGATGCTTCCCAGCGTATTGAACAGGAAGTGCGGCTCGATCTGGGCCTGCAGCGCCTGCATGCGCGCTTCCAAGACGGTGCGCTCGAGCTGCTCGGTATCGGCCCGCTGCGTGGCCTGGTGGGCCACCAGCTCCGCCCGGCGCTTGCCTCCGGCCACGACCTTGATGATGGCGGAGATGACTACGAACAGGAAGAATGTGTTGGGCCGATGAAGCATCGCGGCAAGAATCAAACTCAAGCCGTAGACGATCAGCAACGTCTTCCACGACACGATCGCCAGCCAATCGAAGAAACGCCACCACAGCTCGACGATGACACGCCACAGATTGCGCAGGGTCTGTCGCGTATTGGGTGGCTGCAGGGCTGGCGGAGGGTCGGCGCGCGGGGCGGAGCTCCCGGCGCTGCTGGTCTGGTCGGCGTTCATTTGGATGGGTGCAAACGGCTCATGGTCTTGGCCCGCAGATTAGCGGAGAGGATGCCCTGAGCTCCAGCGCGGACGGATACGACGCAGGTTAGCAGGGATGAAATGCACTAAAGCGCGACGTTCGGCTTGGCAATCGTCCGTGCCCGTAGCACCATTCGGCGTTTGAAGTCCAAACCGGAGACTAGAAGATGCCCCTTCCAAGAGCGCTTTGCAATGCGAGCACCATGTCAGGGATGCTGACCGCCGCTTTTGCCCTTTGTGGGGCGGCTCGCGCCGACGTTCTCGACGACGTCAAAGCCAACGGCGTGCTCAAGTGCGGGGTCACGCTGTCGGCGCCCGGATTCTCGGCCGAGAACAACGAAGGCAAGCGCGATGGCTTCGACATCGACTTGTGCAAAGCTATCGCCGCCGCTGCGCTGGGCGACGAGACGAAGATCCAGCTCACTCCGATGGATCTCAAGACCGCTTTCGCGGGACTGCCGACCGGCGTGGTCGACGTACTCACGCACCGTTTCACCTGGACCGAGAGCCGGGACGTGGGCGGGCTCAAGTTCCCGAAGATCATGTTCTTCGACGGACAGGGCTTCGTCGTCAACCAGAAGTCCAAGGCTAACAAGATCGCCGATCTCAACAACGCCACGATCTGCACGCTGCAGGGCAGCACTTCGGAATTGATTGTGGCCAGCTACTTCGGCGCGCACAAGATGAAGTACAAGATCGTGACCTTCGCTTCCGCGGAGCAGGCCTGGGACGCTTTCGTCGGCAAGCGCTGCGACACCGTGATCAACGATCGCTCGGGGCTGGCGGCGCGCCTAGCGAAATTGCCGAACAAGGACGACTACAAGGTGCTCGCCGAAACGGTATCGAACGAGCCCATCGGACCGATCGTGGCCCAGGGCCAGCCGCGTTGGGAGGCCTTGGTCCGCTTCACCTTGAACGCACTGGTGGCCGCGGAGGAACTCGGTGTCACGCGGGCCAATGTCGACGACCAACGCAATTCGCAGAATCCAGACGTGCAGCGCCTGCTCGGCACGACGGGTGATTTCGGCAGCAAGATGGGAGTGGGGAACGACTACGCCTACAAGGCGATCAAGGCCGTGGGCAACTATGGGGAGATTTGGGACCGCAACGTCGGACCCAAAACGCCGCTTCGCCTCGATCGCGGACGCAACGCGCTCGTCGCCAACGGCGGCTTGATGATGTCGATTCCGATACGCTGACGGTCTCGCGGGTTCTTCGGCCAATGCGCGCTGCCCGCGCGGCTTTTCCATGACGGCGGCTCCGAAGCCGCGGATCTCGCGCGCGGTTCTCAAGGAGCGCCTGCCGGGCTACCTCGGTCAAGCCCTTTTGCTGGCGGTCGTCGCCTGGCTCGCCTGGCGCGGCGTTTCCAACTTCCAGGCCAATGTGCGCGCGCTCCACTTGTCTGTGGGCTTCGGTTTCCTCCACCAGGAAGCGGGCTTCCAGATCGCGCAAAGCCTGATCGCGTTCACGCCGACCTCGACATACCTGGACGCGGTTATCGCCGCCGCGCTCAACACGCTGCTCGTGATCGCGCTCGCCGGCGTCCTCAGCACGCTCATCGGACTCTGCATCGCTTTCGGCCGCCTCGCGCCGCCTGGTCTGGTCCACGGTGCGTCGGCGGTGTACGTGGAAGTGTTTCGCAACGTTCCCTTGCTGCTGCAGATTCTGTTCTGGTACTTCTCGGCGATTGCATTCCTTCCCGGGCTGGAAGACAGCCTCCAAATCGGCCCCGTGCTCCTCAACAACCGTGGCTTGTTTTTGCCCGGCGTCCAGTTCGATCCGACCATCGCCTTGAATCGCCCGCACGTCGAAGGCTTCGACGTAGTCGGCGGCTTCGCAATTCAGCCGGAGCTGATTGCGCTCACGCTCGGCCTCTCGATCTACAACAGTGCGTTTCTCGCCGAGATCTTTCGCGCCGGCATTCTGTCTGTGCCGCGCGGCCAGATCGAAGCCGCCGCGACCGTGGGCCTCACCGGCGTGCGTGCCGCCGTGCTGATCGTCTTGCCGCAGGCGCTGCGCGTCGCGTTACCGGCAGCGGGCGGGCAATACCAGACGCTCGCCAAGGCTTCATCGCTCGCCGCGGCAATCGGTTACCCGGACATCATGCAGATCGTGGGCGGCACCGTGGCGAGCCAGACCAGCCAGGCGCTCGAGGCAATGGCGCTCGTGATCCTGCTCTACGCCGCGATCAACCTCGTGATTGCCCTGATCGTGGCTCTTGCGAATCGACGCTTACTGAAACACGAGGGCCGTTGACGACGCACTTCGTACGCCAGGCAGTGATCGGTGCCCGCGTCGCGCCTGCTACGGCGCCGATCGACTGGCGCCGCGCGCTCTTCCCGACGCCGGCGATGGCTGTGCTGTCTTTGTTGCTGTTGGCGCTCTTCGTCGCGCTCGGCTGGCGTTTCCTCCAGTGGGGTGTCGTGCACGCGCACTGGCTCGGGAGCTCGAGCGAAGCCTGCCCCGGCGACGAAGGCGCGTGCTGGGCCTTCGTCGTCGCGCGCTGGAAACCTTTGCTGGTAGGCAACTATCCATCCGATCAATTGTGGCGGGCATGGACGTGCTTTGCGGCCTTCGCGCTCTTCTGGGTTTGGGTCGTGCGGCGGTCGCACACAGCGAGTCTGCAGCGCGTGTTGCTCGGCTTCATTCTCCTCCCCGTTGCATTTTTCCTGCTGCTGATCGGCGGCGGGCCGCTGCCCGTCGTCGCGCCCACGCGCTGGGGCGGCCTGCTTCTCACGCTGGTAGTGACGCTGGCCACGTTCGCTACGGCGCTGCCGATCGGTTTGTGTCTCGCGCTGGGCCGTCGCTCGCGTCTGCCAATCGCGCGCTGGCTGTGCGGGGGTTTCGTCGAAGGGATTCGTTCGGTGCCGCTGCTGGCGGTGCTCTTCGTCGCCGCAACGCTGTTGCCGCTGTTCCTCCCCAGCGGCTCCAGCATGGATCTGTTCTCGCGGGCCGTCGTCGCGTTCGCCCTCTTCAATGCCGCGATGGCGGCTGAAGTGTTCCGCGGGGGTCTGCAAGCGGTCGGGCGCGGTCAGATCGAAGCGGCCACGACCGTGGGCCTGAACGACTTCGCGGCTTTGCGCGTGATCGTGCTGCCGCAGGCGATCACCGCAGTGGTTCCGGCACTGGTGAACATCATGATCGCGGTGATCAAGGAGACCACGCTCCTGTCCATCATCGGCGTCAGCGACCTCCTGGGCGCCGTGGAGATTGGAGCCAAATCGCCCGATTGGATCGGCCAGTCCAACATCCTGACCTCGGGGTATGTATTCCTGGCGGCGACTTATCTGACGGTCTGCTACGGCCTATCGCGCTACAGCCGGCGACTCGAAGCGCGACGCTGAGGCCCTGACCTGAGCATGAACACAGCGTCCGACGCCAACGCCACCATCGCGCGAATGCGAGGCATCAACAAGTGGTACGGCAGCTACCACGCGCTGCGCGATATCGATCTCCACGTGACTTCGGGCGAACGCGTGGTGATCTGCGGCCCGTCCGGCTCGGGCAAGTCCACCTTGGTGCGAATCGTGAATCTGCTGGAGCCGTTCCAGCAAGGGCGTCTTCAGGTGTGCGGAATCGATGTCGGCGCGGATCAAATCACGCGCGCCGCTCGCCTGGAGGTGAACCGCCGCGTCGGCATGGTATTCCAGCAGTTCAACCTGTTCCCGCACATGACGGTGCTGCAGAATCTCACGGTGGGTCCGATCTGGGGCAGCGGTGTCGATCGCAAGGAAGTTCACGAGCTCGCCGGTCGCTACTTGGAGCGCGTCGGACTGTCGGAACAGGCGCAGAAGCATCCGGCGCAGCTCTCCGGCGGACAGCAGCAGCGCGTGGCAATCGCACGCGCCTTGTGCACCCGGCCGCAGCTGATCCTGTTCGACGAGCCGACGGCGTCACTCGATCCGGAGATGGTGAACGAGGTGTTGCAGACGATGGAGAGCCTGGCTGCGGAGGGTATGACCATGGTGGTCGTCACCCACGAGATGGCGTTCGCGCGTCGCGTGGCGGATCGCGTGATCTTCATGGACCAGGGACAGATCATCGAGACCGCCTCGCCCGACGATTTCTTCGACCGGCCGCAAAGCGTCCGCCTGAAAACCTTTCTCGGCCGGGTGCTGACGCACTAAGGCTTTCCGGCTGCTGCCGCAAAATCACCCTGGAGATTTGACCGATGCCCGTGATCGACGTCCACACCCACATGTTCACCGCGAAATGGCTCGACCTCCTGAAGAAGGACGGGGGCATCTACAACATCAAGACGCGCCCCGATGGCCAGCAGGAAGTCTTCCGCGGCGACACGCCGGTCGTGATTCCGCAGCGCGGCCATTTCGACTACGCCCTGCGCATCCAGCACATGAACAGCGCCGGCATCGACATCTCGATCGTCTCGCTCACCTGTCCCAACGTCTATTGGGGCAAGGAAGAGGTGAGTTGCCAGGCAGCGCGAGAGTCCAACGACACGATGGCGCAGGCGCAGTCGACCTATCCGGACCGCATTCGCTGGTTCACGTCGCTGCCCTGGGAATATCCGCAGCGGGCGCTGGAAGAGCTGAAGCGCACCTGCGACAACGGTGCCATCGGGGTCATGGTGCTCGCCAACATCTCGGGTCGCAGCCTGACCGATCCGCACTTCGCGCCGATCTGGGCCGAGATCGATCGGCGCCGTTTGCCGGTCCTCGTCCATCCCACCGACCCGCCGGGCGTGGACATGATGGACATGACCAAGTTCGACCTCTCCTGGTCGGTCGGCTTCATGTTCGATACGACGCTCGCGATCGCGAGGATGATCTTCGAAGGTTTTTTCGACCGTCATCCCAACCTCAACATCATCGCGTCGCATGGCGGCGGCACGCTGCCGTACCTTGTCGGTCGGTTCGAGAAAGGCGACGAAGTCGAGATCCCAAGTCGGCGACAGATGAAGCGCAAACCCACCGACTATCTGCGCCACATCTACTACGACTGCATCACCTACAACCTCGGCGCGTTGCAGTACCTGATTTCCGTGGTTGGCGCCGACCGCGTCATGTTCGGCACCGACTGGCCGCACCAGGTGCACGACACGAAGGGCGCGTTCGCGAATACCGCCGGATTGCCGGAGGATCAAACCCGCGCGGTGCGCGCGGGGAACGCGCGGCGCGTTTTCAAGCTTTAGAGCGTGCTCGAGCCTGTGTAAGGATATCGAATGATCGGCGGGCGAGATCCGCCGCTGGCGCCCGTCAGCCGGCGAGCTTGTCGCGGAATTTTCTCAGCGCGTGCAACCACTCCGAGACGATTCCTTCCTGATAGCGATAATTCATCTCCTGCCCCATCGGCACGAGCATCGACAGCGATTGGCGCCGGCAGTGACCACCAAGATGCTCGAGCTGGGCGATCAGGGCATCCACACGCGCCCGCATCTCGGGCGTACGGTACCGTGCTTCAGGTTTCAGATCCGCTATGTCAGCCGCGGTCATGGCCGGGGTAAAGACCCGCGAGATCTCGCCCTCGATGCGCACGCGCTGGGCGTCGAGCCGCCACAGCCGGAAGCGATGCCACAGCGCCTGTGCACCGAACAGCATCGAGAACACAAAGGCGAGCTGCAGCCACCGCGCCGTGGGCATGATGTCGATCAGCCATGGCACGTATTCGCCCACGCGATCCGGCCCTTGATCGTCGTAGTAGCTCTGCGCCGCCGTGGCGAACTGCAGGCCGGTCAGATTGCCCTGCTCGCGATTCACGCGAATGAGATCGGGAAACTCGCGCGCGAACGCCGTGATCACGCCCTGGGTAATCGATTCCCGGGCGCAGCCGTTGCCGATGAGCAGCGTGTCGACCTGGATGACGTGCTTGTCCGTGGGTGGCAGGTCGCGAACGGGATCGTAGTAGCCTGCCTTTATGATCCCCGCCCGTGCCGATGACAGGCGGTGCGCGAGCGATTCGGTGCTCGGAGTGTCGACGATCTGAAGCTTCCGGTCGCGCACGGCATGGACAAGGAGAGCGGCATCCGGTTCCATCACTACGGCGCCAAGATCCAAGTCGCCGCGCTCGAGCATCGCGAGCTGCTCGTCCAGCGGCTGCGTCGACAATTTGATGTCCAGCTCGGCAAGCTGCGCCATGACCTGCCGAGCCAGATACTCGGTGCCGCTGCCGACCGGGCCGATGCCGATGCGTAGCCCGCGCAAGTCCGTGACGGAGTGGATGCGGTCGGCGTTGCGTCCCAGGACGACCAACGACTCCGAAATCGGCAGCCGAGCGATGAGCTGAAACGGATTCGGATCGGGCCATGGAATCCCGTCCTGCACCAGCGCAAACTGGACCTTGCACGAAGACTTCGCCTCAGCCAGCCGCGTCATGTTCTCGATCGACCCGGCGCTCGTCAAATTGGTAATGCGGCCGCGCCGGCGCTGTGCCTCCGTGGCCGCCAGAGCAACTACCGCGTAATAGTTGCCCTGCGTGCTGCCCGAAAGGATAGAGACATTGACGAAGGAAAGGTTCGGATCGCGAGGCGACGTCGCAGCGATGAAGAAGCCGCCGACGACCACAGCGAACACCACCGCGGCGACCGCCAGATTGCGCCAGGGCGCCCGCTGCGCGCCGCGGGTGCTTCGAAAGTATTCGCGCAATGAAGGACGCACGATTTCCCTCACGCCCAGGTAGCGCGGACGCGCGGCTGCTCGCGGCTGTCGAGGGTCGGCACGAGTACTGCTTCAGCTTCGCAGCCCATTTACTTTCATCATCACGTCGATGAGCCTCGGCACGAAGCGCTCGCCGTAGCCCAGGTTGTCGGCGAGCACCGTGATCTGATGCGTGGTCTCGGCCAGGAAAGAGGCTATCGGCAGGTCTTCGGTCATGTTCGTGTAATAGCGCAGATCCTTCCGCGCATTGCGAATCGCGAATTGTGCATGACTGTCGTCGTCGCTCAAGGGTACATTGATCATGCGCCCGAACATCGTGGACGCTGCGCCGCCTGCCATCACCACATCCCTCAGGGCACGCATGTCCACGCCCGCCTTCGTGGCGACCGTAATGGCCTCCGCCGCCGCCGCCGCATGACATAGCGCAAGAAAGTTGTTGATCAGCTTGAGCTTGTGCCCGGAGCCGACGGGACCCGCGTGGATGATCGTGTCGGCGAAGCAGTCGAGCACCGGGCGAACTCGAAGCAGCACTTCGTCGGGGCCGCCGACCATGAGAGCGAGATGTCCGCTTTCAGCCTCTTTCGGCGTGCGAGTCATCGGAGCGTCGAGAAAATGCCCGCCGCGGGCTTCGACATCGGCGGCGATCTTAAGAGTACTCGCCGGCTCGGCCGTCGAGCAGTCGGCGATGACGAATCCTCTCCGCACTGCGCCCAGGAGGCCCCGTTCGGCGTAGATCAGCTGCTCGATCTGCGGCGTACCCGTGACGCAGAGGATGACCATGTCGGTGTCCTCGGCGATCGCATGCGGATCCGTGCCTTCGCTGGCGCCTTTGGCAATCAGATCTTCCACCGGCCCTCGGTTTCGATGCGCCATCACGACGAGCTGATAGCCCTTGGCGAGAATGTTCTTGCCGATGCCATGGCCCATGAGACCTGCACCGATCAGGCCAACCTTCGTCATGCTCATGTCGAAGCACCTCTCACTTCATCGCGGCGCGCGCGCCGAAACCTGATCGAGCGCATCGGGGACGACCCCGTGGGGAACACGAGGATGCTTGGCCTTCGCTACTCGCCGACCGCCCGACGGTTAGTCGGGTTTCGCATGCCCGGCGTCGATGGCCGACGGCGAGCGCCTGTCCTGAACGGGCATCGAGAACCTCGAGCTTGCGATCTGCACGACCAGCACTGCTAGCGTGAGTACGAAGATCGATCCTGTCACGACCAGCACGCTCTCGATGGTAAGGTCCTTGACGTCAATCGCGAGGAAGCGGGTTAGCGCAGTAATGGCGACGTAGAGCAAGAACAGCACCGGCAGGCGATCGGTCTTGAAGTAGATCCCGACGATCGTCCCCAGCTCGAGGTAGATGAACAGCAGCAGGATGTCGTCGAGCCCGGCGCTCCCTGACTCGATCATCCTCAGGTAGTCATGCGCCGCCGACCAGACGATCGTGCCCCCAATCACGAACAGGGCGACAACCTGGAAACCGCTGACGAGCGCATTTCCCAGCCGATCGAGCTTGTCTTTGATATTTTGGTTGGCCATGCCTCGATCCTTAGCGCAGGTCTACTTCGCCGCGGCCCCTTCCTTCCCGTAGCGCCCTTCGTAGTCCTTCCTGATCTTTTCGAGCTGCTCCTTGCTCATGCCCTTGAGATACCACTCGTGCCGCACGTCCGGCTCCAGGTACTTGTTCACGAGCTCGTCGTAGACCTGGGGCCCGGCGACGCGCTTCACCTCCGGCAAAAACTCCGTATAGAAGGATTTCGCGACATCGTACATACCGTGCCACCACGCATAGTCCGGACCCGACATCGCCGCACCGTGGCGCGCGCGCCGACCTTCGTGGTGCCAGAGCTCGTAGTAGATCCAATCGAGCTTGTCGTCGAAGTCCGCCCGGGTGAGCAGGCCCCGTTCCATCAGATCGTTGCGGATCGCGGTGGCCGGCTTGGCGAACTTGTCGTCGTAGAGGTTCACCAAGTTGTCGAACTGTTTGTAAAACCCGTCGACGAACGGCGGCGCGTGGCAGTTGGTGCACACGTCCTTCATCGCCGCGCGCCGCTGATCGGCGTTCTCGAGCTTCTTCGAGATCGGCGGCCGCAGCGTCCAGCTGATCCGCGTGCCGACATCGTGCGTGGCGGCTTGCGTAGGCGTGGCTCCCATGTGACAGGTCGCGCAGGTCGGCGCTGCAGAGTAATCCTTGCCCACGACCCACTTGTCCTTGTGTATGTTCAGCCGATCCTTGTTGGCTGCATACAAGATGCCGTGCTTCGATTCCTCGTAGATCTCCATCTGCGGGTGATCGGGCCCAAGGTGGCACTTGCCGCACGCCTCCGGCTCGCGCGCTTGCGCCTTCGAGAAGTTGTGGCGCGCATGGCACGCGCTGCAGGAGCCGAGCGACCCGTCCGGGTTGATCCTGCCGATGCCGGTGTTCGGCCAGGTGTCGGGATCGAGCTTCCCGCCCGCCAGTACCTTCACTTTCGACCCGTGACATTGGACGCAGCCCACGGTCACGGCCTCGGGTCCCCCTACGGCTTCACCCAGAAAGTTGTCCAGCGAGTTGAGAATGTCTCCCGCCTTCGCGTGATGGCTGGAGGTCATCTCCTTGACTTCCTGGGCGTGGCAGCGCCCGCAGTCCTTCGGCGTGACCAGGGTGGCAACGCGGTACCCGTAGTGATCCATGGCGTCCACGGCACCCGCCTCTCTCTGGTGGCAGCCGAAGCAATCCACGCCCTTGGCCGCGTGCGTGCTCAATCTCCATTCTTGGACGAAGGCCGGGGATTGCTGCTCGTGGCAAGCGAGGCAGGCCTGGCCTTCCTTGGAAACGGGGATCTTTGTCGCCGGCTTGGCCGGTGCGGCCGCAGCCGCATACGCGGCGATGCAAATGCAAAATGCAGCGAGCAGACCACGGAGTTCAGTTTTTCGCGTCATGGAGACCTCCTTGCGCGCCGCCAATACGACCCGAATGCCTGACGAATGGCGGCAGTCTACGCCACAACCGACGCGCGCGTGCATGTCGATCAGCCGGGACTGCGATATGACAGAATCCCGCCATGTCCGCCATCGATCGGTTGCTCGACAACCCCGTCTGGTCCTGCCTGACTTTGCGGCACGCGCACTTCTCGTCCGGCGGCACCTTGGCGCGTCGCTACCACGCCGACATCTCGCCGATTTCCGGCTTGGCGGGCGAGAGCCCGGAACATGTCATCGCGCTGGAAGCGATCGCCGACGTCGGTGACGATGTGGCACTGCTCGGCCTGTCGGTGAAATTCGGCGCGAACTGGGAGATGCTCTATGCATCGCGCTTGACCCAAATGATCCGCAAGGATGCGTCGCTGCTACCCGAGTCCCCGGCAGAGGTGGTGACACTGGGCGCACGCGACGTCCCGGAAATGCTCGCGCTGGTCGAGCTGACCAAGCCCGGACCATTCCGCACGCGCACGATCGCGCTCGGCAATTTCATCGGCATCCGCGACAACGGCAGGCTCGTCGCGATGGCGGGCGAGCGCATGTGGATCGACAATCTGCGCGAGGTGAGCGCCGTGTGCACGCATCCCGACGCGCAGGGCCGCGGTCACGCCCGTGTGCTCATCACCCGGGTCGTCAACCGCATGCTGCGAGCCGGCGAGACCCCGTTCCTCCACACCGAAAGCAAGAACCTGCGAGCGATCGAACTCTACCGCGCGCTGGGTTTCATCACGCGCGTCGACTTTCCTCTGCTCGTCGCCAAGCGAGTATCCTGATCCACATCCCGCCACCAGGAATCAAATCATGAGCCGTCCGCCGCTTCCGCCGTTCAATGCAGAGACCGCCGCGCAAAAGGCCCGCCTAGCGGAGGATGCGTGGAACACGCGCGACCCGGCGCGGGTGGCGCTCGCGTACACGCCCGACAGCCGCTGGCGCAATCGTGCCGAAATCTTCCAGGGGCGGGACGCGATCGTCGCGTTCCTCACGCGCAAATGGAATCGCGAGCTCGATTACCGTCTGATCAAGGAAGTCTGGGCTTTCCGCGAGAACCGCATCGCCGTCCGCTTCGCCTATGAGTGGCACGACGACAGTGGTCACTGGTTCAGGAGCTATGGCAACGAGAACTGGGAATTCGACGAGGAAGGGCTGATGCGCGTGCGCATCGCCAGCATCAACGACTTGCCCATTTCGGAGAACGACCGGAAGTATCGCTGGCCGCTTGGGCGACGGCCCGACGATCACCCGTCGTTGAGCGATCTCGGTCTCTAAGCCGAGGCTTGGCCGACCGGCGGGCCTTTGAGCTCGACAACGTTGCCTTCCGGGTCCGTGAGGTACATCGACGGCCCGTCGCCCTCGGCGCCGTACCTCGATTCGACCTTGCCCGCAGTGACACCGTGTTGCTGAAGTTGGGATCGAATGACGCCCTCGTCGAAGGACTCGATGCGCAGGCAAAAGTGATCGAGATTGCGCCCTTCGGCGCCCGGGGGCGCGCCGCCGGCCCGCCCCAGCTTGCCGTCGACCGGCACCAGATCGATGAGTGAGCGACCCGCGCGAAGCTGCACCAGACCGAGCGCATCCTGACGGCGCTCGATCGTGCATCCGAGTGCTCCACAGTAGAACGCTAGCATCTTGTCCAGATCCATCACGCGCAGAACAAGGTGATCGATATCGCGAATGCGGAACATCGTGTGCTTAAGTGAGCGCGCTCGTCGAGCCAGTAGACAACGGCGACCGCAATTTTTCAAGACCGCGATCGCCTTCACATCGGCTGGACATGCCGTCGTGAAGCGATATGCTCTCGCGGATGGACACCTACTACGGCTCCGACCTGGCCTGGGTGCATCACACGGGCTATTCGCAGCACGTCGAGAACACCGCGCAGGGGATCGTGCGCCTGCTCTGCGAGGGCGGTTTGCCGAGAGCCGCCCATGTCCTCGACGTCGGCTGCGGGAGCGGTCTGCTCGCGCGCAGGTTGCTCGAGTCGGGGTTCGCTGTGACAGGCATCGATGCATCGCCCGCCATGATCGACCTCGCCCGCAGCTACGCGCCAGGTGCCCAATTCAGGGTGATGAAACTGCCCACGGGCTCGTCCGGTCGCGATGCCAGGCTACCGGAAGCCGACGGCGTCGTCTCGACCGGCCACGTGCTCAACTACCTCGATACCCGGGACGATATCGCGCGAGCCTTGGGCGAGCTGGCACGGGCACTACGGCCGGGCGGAATGATTGCGATCGATCTCATGACCGAGCGCTTCCCGGAAAGGCGCGAAGCTCAGGCCGTGCATGCCAAGGTCACCGACGACTGGGCCATTGTGACTCGCTTCTCTCGTCCGGGTTCGTTCCGTTTCGATCGTCACATCACTGTTTTTCGCCGCGATGGCGAGCACTGGCGGCGCAGCGACGAGCATCACCGCAACGTGACGTTCGATCCCCAGGACGCCTTGCAGATCTTGCGCGACAACAAGATCGACGCTCGCGAGCGCGCGGCGTTCGGGAACGAGACGCTTCCCGGAGGCTTGATCGTGTTGACGGGGACGCGGCGATAATACGATTCTGTCAGTCGTAATGGGATGGCCTGCAGATGAGCGAAGTCGGATCCGCGGAAACGCTTGGCTTCCAGGCGGAGGTCAAGCAGCTGCTGCACCTGATGGTGCATTCGTTATACAGCAACAAGGAGATCTACCTCCGCGAGCTGATCTCGAACGCCTCCGACGCTTGCGACAAGCTGCGCTTCGAGGCGCTCGCCGACCCGACGCTGTGGGAGAGCGATCCCGATCTCGAGATCCGCGTCTCCTACGACAAGGCCGCCCGCACGGTGACCGTCTCCGACAACGGCGTGGGCATGTCGCGCGACGAGGTGATCTCCAACATCGGCACGATCGCCAAATCCGGCACGCGCGAGTTCTTCCAGAGCCTGACCGGCGACCAGGCAAAGGACGCGCACCTGATCGGCCAGTTCGGCGTCGGCTTCTACTCGTCTTTCATCGTTGCCGACAAGGTCACGCTCGTAACGCGCCGCGCCGGCATGGCGCCCGAGCATGGCGTGCGGTGGGAGAGCGATGGCCAAGGCACGTACACGCTGGAGACGGTGACGCACCCGGGGCGCGGCACCGAGGTCACCCTGCATCTTCGCGAGAGCGAGGACGATCTTCTCTCCGGCTTCCAGCTTCGCTCGATCCTGCGCAAGTACTCCGACCACATCACGATCCCCATCCTCATGCGGAAAGAGGAGTGGGATAAGGACAAGGGAGAGCAGGTACTCAAGGACGAGGTCGAGCAGATCAACCAGGCCTCGGCGCTGTGGGCGCGGCCCAAGTCCGAGATCACCGACGCGCAGTACCAGGAGTTCTACAAGCACGTCGGGCACGACTTCGAGCCCCCGCTCGCCTGGACGCACGCGAAGGTCGAAGGAAAGCAGGAGTACACGCTGCTGCTCTACGTTCCCGCGCACGCCCCGTTCGACCTTTGGGATCGCGAGCATCGCCACGGCGTCAAGCTCTACGTCCAGCGCGTGTTCATCATGGACGACGCCAGCGATCTCATGCCGGCGTACCTGCGCTTCGTGCGCGGCGTGATCGACTCCAACGATCTTCCCCTCAACGTCTCGCGCGAGATCCTGCAGGAGTCGAAGACGGTCGAGGCGATTCGCGCCGGCTGCGTCAAACGCGTGCTCGCGCTCCTCGAAGAGCTGTCCGAGAACGAGGAGGAGAAGTACGCCACGGCATGGAAGGAGTTCGGGCTCGTGCTCAAGGAAGGCATGGGCGAGGACCACGCGAACCGCGATCGCATCGCCAAGCTGCTGCGCTTCAGCTCGACGCACGAGGAGAAGGAAGAGCCGACGGTTTCGCTCGCCGACTACGTGTCGCGGATGAAGGACGGCCAGGACAAGATCTACTACATCACTGCCGATTCCTTCAGGGCCGCGAGGAGCAGCCCGCATCTCGAGATCTTCCGCAAGAAGGGCGTCGAGGTCCTGCTCATGCACGATCGCGTCGACGAATGGGCGATGGCCCATCTCACCGAATTCGAGGGCAAGAAGCTGCAATCGGTGGCGAAAGGCGATCTGGACCTGGGCAAGCTCGAGGACGAAGCCGAGAAGAACGAGCAGGAGAAGGAAGCCGGCGAGTTCAGGGAGCTGACCGACAAGATCGGGAAGGCGCTTGGCGACAAAGTGAAAGAGGTTCGCGTCACGCATCGGCTCACCGACTCGCCGGCGTGCCTGGTCGCGGATGCGTACGCGATGAGCACGAACCTCGAGCGGCTGCTGAAACAAGCCGGACACAAGGTCCCGGAGACCAAGCCCATTCTCGAGGTGAACCCGCACCATCCGCTGGTGCAGGCGCTCAAGCACGAAACAGACAACAAGCGCTTCGAGGACTGGAGCCAAATCCTTTTCGACCAGGCGGTGCTGGCCGAGGGTGGTCAGCTCCAGGAGCCCGGCGCTTTCGTGAAGCGGCTCAACGAGCTGATGCTGGAGATGGCAGGAGCGGGGAAGAGCCGGATCTGGACACCGGGGAGCTAAGCCAAGTCGATGAACCGTGCACCCCTGCCCGCTCCCGCCGCGCTCACGGTCCGCAGCGTCACGACCCGCGCGGTCGCGGCCCCTTTGAACGTCGCACTCGGCACCAGCGTGGCGGTCATTCGGACCGTTCCGCTGCTACTGGTCGACGTGCTGACCGAGGAAGGGAGCGTCGGCCGCGCGTACCTCTTCGGATATACGGCCGCCGCCGCAAGATCCATCGCGCTGTTGCTGGCAGAAGCGGTAGAGCTGGTCAAAGGCCCGCCAGCGCAACCGCAGGCAACTTATCAACGCCTCGTTCGCCGGCTCGCGCTTCTCGGCGTCACCGGCCCGGTGCGGATGGCAGTTTCCACTTTGGATATGGCGCTGTGGGACGCCGCCGCAAAAACCGCCAATCTGCCTTTGGTCGAGTTGTTGGGCGCGACTCGTCGCGCCACTCGGGCCTACGACAGTCGAGGGCTCGGCTTGATGCAACCAGACAAATTGGCAGACGAGGCCGAAGTGCTCCTGAAAAAAGGCACGAGCGCGATCAAGCTGCGTCTCGGTTACCCGACCCTGACCGAAGACCTCGCAGCATTGCGCGCAGTGCGCGCACGGATTCCCAGCGATGTGCTCGTGATGACCGACTACAACCAGGCGCTC
>Ga0126369_10000611_pt1 | contig 23663 bp, 39 predicted proteins | sample PanSoiMetaPlot_1_FD_109646 | JGI IMG/M metagenome (GOLD analysis project Ga0126369, IMG submission 109646) | Tropical forest soil microbial communities from Panama - MetaG Plot_1 | ecosystem: Environmental > Terrestrial > Soil > Tropical forest > Bulk soil | place: Panama | collected 2016-02-17
AGCGCCACATCGAGCGCCGCCGCAGCCGACCTTACCAGCGTGTCGCCGATCAGCGTCTCGGCATTCGACGATCGCATCATCTCCTCGGATAGCACGGCGATCGATGCCAGCTTGTAGGGCAACAACTGCACCGCGGTATCGGCGAGCTGCCGCACCGGGATCGGATCGCCTTCAGCAACAAAGCCCGCATTCGCTGCCGAGGCGACGAAACCTGGCGCGCTGATGATGCCGTAGTTATCCCAAGCGAGCACCGTCGAGGACCGCAGCAGCGCGCCGCCAGCCGAGGCTGGCCCGAGTGCTTCAAGCGCGTCGTGCACCATCTTGTGCGCCAGATCGGACGCCCAACCGGCAACCGACGTCATGGCGGGCGCCGAGGCCGCTCGGACGGTGATCTGCGCCATGACGCGATCGTTCGGCCAAAGCTTTTCGGCCACATCGGCCGGCGTCGTCCGCGCGAAGCTGGCAATGGCATTCGCCGTCAGCAGTCGCACAAACGAATTGCCGGGCGACAGCGGCAGCGGCTCGCGCCGGAACGTTTGAATGGTTTCGTGTTTGGTCATGATATTTTTGCCCTTCAGGTTCTCGGCGGCAGATAAATGCATTGGCCGATCGGCGTGACATCGGCGCTGGTCATATGAACGCAGACATGACAACCGCCGTCCTCGCTGATGCGCATCATGCCACGCGTGAACGAAACATCTTCGCCGCGGAAGTGCCAGAGCCAGCCGCCATCGCTGGCGCTGCGAATTTCATCACAGCTCACAGGCTGGCAATCCCTGCCGCCGCAGCATTTCGGATCGTAGAATGAGTGCGCGAGCAGCAGCAGCAGCAGCGTTTTCATTCAGCGTTTTTTCGGTTTGGTCTTGGTGCCGTGACGATGCTTCTGCCGCGGCGGAAACATCAGCCGATCGAGTTCGTTGAGCGCTCGTTCAGCCAGGCCGGTTTTCGGATAGCGTTTTTTCTTTTTCTTTTTCACGTCAGCCGATAAGGGCCTCGACGTCGAAGGGCTTGTCGGCGCCTTTCAGATTTGCCGCATTCAGCGCCATCGCCAGCGCGACCAGCGGATCGATACGGCCCGTGCTTTTGGCCTTATCGAACTTGCGGCCACCGGCCGGATCGCGGGTGACCACGGCATTCGCTGCCGCCATCGTTAGCAGCGGGTTCATGCCGTGCCGCAGCCGCTTTTGGATGATCAGCCGCTCAACGATGTCCACAGCACTTGTCATGTCCTTAAAGCCTTGCCCGTGTGGCTCGACCGGGACCGCACAGCCGATCGCGTCCAGCTCGCGCTTTACCTCGGCCATGCGCCAGCGATCGAATGCCAGGCAGACAATACGGTTTTGCCCATTCAGCTCGGCGATTTTCTTGGCGACCACGCGCCAGTCCGTGGACTCGCCGATCGCATAAAGGTGTCCGGCTTTGATCCAGGCATCATAGGGTGCGCCATCCCGATCGCCGCGCTCGATCGGATCGCCCGGCAACCAACCCCAATGTTTCACGTGGAACACTTCTTTAGAGTCTTTCCAAACTAGTACCAGGCTCGACAGGTCGCGGGCGTGGCCGAGATCGAGGCCGGCGTAAACGCGCTCGCCGAGTGGAATGATCGACTCGCCGCCGCAGGCCTTCCACATCCGCGGCTCGATAAAGCGAGTTTCGGCTGCCACGCGCTGGTTGAGGATTAGATTTCTGAAAGCGTTTTCCTGCGCAGGCATGCGCTGCGCCTGCTTGGCCAAACGGGCAACGTCTTCAAGGCTACGGAAATCATCGAGCGCTGGATTGGCGAACTTCCAAGTGCGAGTTGTCCAGGGATCGGCGTCATCGGGCGCGCTGTAGAGCGTCAGATGGAAAGACTTGTCGCGAATTTCGCCGCGCTTGTTCTTCAACCCGTAATCGATCAGTTGCGACATTGGCGCGTGATCGTCGGCCGCTTGCGTACTGATGACCAATAGCAGCGGTTCTTTCCTGGCACCGAGCGCCGAGTCCATCGCATCATAGAGCGCTCGGTTCGGAGCCATACCCAATTCATCATAGACGACGAAAGATGGCGACAGACCCATTTTAGTTTTTACTTCGGCAGTGAGCGCCGCATAGACCGAGCCGTTGATCAGATCCTCAATTTCTTTTTTGAAGCGCATGATATTGACGCGCATGGACAGATACGGATGACCGCTGATTAGCGCGACCATCTCACTGAAAATCTTGGATGCTTGAAATCTATCGTTGGCGCAGCTGTAAACTTCGCCGCGGCTCTCCGCTTCTGGTCCGCATAGATGACAGAGCGCCATCGCCGCCGCGAGCTGCGTCTTGCCGTTCTTGCGTCCCATACTCATGATCGCGGTGCGCACCGGCCTATTGCCATCCTTATCTTGCGCATAGACGGCCTCGATGAAACGTTTTTGCCACGGCCGCAATTTCAGCTTGGTGTTCGCTAGCTTGCCTGATGTGACCGTGAGCTGCTCACAGAACGTGATGACGCGATCGGGACGACTGAGGCCGGACAGCTCCCAGGGGTTGACATGCTTGTAGTCGTCAAGGAATGCTTGACGATCTTTCAGGCCCTTGGCGCCGAACCCACGCAGTCCCATGTCACAGGCACTCGATGTTTGATATCAGTCTTGTCGTATTTGCTAATCAATATTTGCTAATCAGTTTTTTGCCTGTAATGATTTAGAAAGGCTTCGGCGTGATAGCCGTCAGAATAGCGCGGACTGCGATGATGACATCCTCAAGTCGAGGCTCATTCTTGAAAAGGGCGTCGTGCGCATCTTTGAGCGGTGACGGCTCGTTGCCATCGGGATCAGGACGATGCTGCGGAGGCGGCGGCACAATCTGCCCATTGACATAAGTCGAGTTCTCTAGCGTCCGATCGTCCGCCGGATTGTCGCTAACGTCGATCCACATCAAAGGCTCAGCAACCTCAAATTTCTGCACCGAGACTTGCGCGCAGCGTTGATGCGGTGGATCGATAAGCAAATAACGCGCCATCACAAAACCTCCACGATGCAGGCTCCGGGTTGACCATTGGCATTGGCATCAGTGGCTGTGTTGTTCGCCGGACCACCACCGCCATAGCCTGCGAGCACGGTCGTTGCCGCAGGCGAGCCAAAGGTATTGAGCCAGATCGAACCACCAAAGCCGAATGCTGATGCACCGCTTGATGGGGATATGCCCTGCGAATAAGAGCCCGATGTCGCTGCGGACGGCCAACTTCCTGCAAGATTGAAATCACCGCCGCTGCCGACACCCGGCGCTCCGGTAGCTGTATTGTTGGTAGTGCCATTCTGACCGCCTCCGCCACCGGTCGCTGACAGGATCGCACCGAACGATGTAGTACCGCCCGCGCCGCCTGCTGTGTTCGAGGTGCCAAAATGACCGCCGCTACCAGCCGCACCGACTGTGATTGATACTGGAAAAGTTAGCGTCGTGACATCAATGATCTTGCATGATGTGCCGCCGCCCGAACCGCCAGTTCCCATGTAGAATGGGCTAGCATTGTAACCACCGCCGCCACCGCCGCCGCCACCGACGCACCAAACCTTGATGTAGCGGCAACCGGACGGAATATCCGAAGCATTGAGCGAATAGCTGCCCCCCGGCGAATAGACGATGTGTTTGCGCTGGTAGGCCGCAGAGACCCAACTGGTGTCGTAATTAGTAGCACTGTTCTTCGCAAGTATTTGACCCGTCGTGCCACCGGTCGGAACGCCTGCTCCGGTCGGACCCTGCGGCCCTTGAATGCTGGCCAGCTCCGTGATGACGACGAAGCCTGAACCACCGGCACCACCCGCCGCCGTGCCAGAAGTGGCATTGATCAGAGCACCAGCACCGCCGCCGCCGACACTGCCCGCGCCACCAGCGACGTTGGTAGCGCCCGCAGCTTGGTTGCCTGGAACGCCACCACCGCCGAAGTACGAAGCGCCACCGACACCAGCTGTGATGGTGCTCGCCGCCTGACTGTAGTCACCCATGCCGCCGGGATTGCCAGCAATCGTCACATCGCCGACGGCTCCAGTGGTTGAGCCACCAGCACCGGCAGAAGTGTAGAACGACATATTCGCCGTGGTGCCAAGACCGCCACGCAGTCCGCCATTGGCGACGCAGAGCGAGCCAACGCTGGTCGCGCCGCCGCCGGTGCCGGCCGTGTTGCCACTGCCACCATTGCCGCCGGCACCGATCGTGACTGCCTGCGATGCACCGATCGTTGCCGCGGTGACGACTTTCCTGCTGTAGCCTCCGCTGCCGCCGCCAGCGCATCCGTAAATAGTACCAGTGCCACCGACGATGCTGGCACCACCACCACCTCCGCCGACACATTCGAGTATCGCGCCGGCACAGCCCGCAGTCGGCGTGTACGTCCCGCTCGACGCAAAAATTTGAACGTTGAGGATCGGACTGCCGGTGCTGGAAACGCCAGCGGCAACGGCAGCGTGAACGAAAGCGGTCGTTGCGATCGAGGTGTCGTTGTCGCCTGGTGCGGCAGTCGGCGCCTGCGGATCGCCCGTAAAAACCGGCGACGCGAGCGGTGCACGGCTCGTGTCAATCGGATGGACGTGATCACCGCGTGACCAACTCGTCGAGCTGCCCGCTGCAGCGGTGCCATCCATCAGCGGCGTTGCTGACGATGCAGCTGGCACTGCACCGGCAACAAACGCCGTCGTTGCTAATTTGGTCGAGCTGTCACCTGCTGTCGGCGTCGGAGCTGCAGGCGAGCCGGTGAAGATTGGCGACGCAAGCGGTGCTCTCGTCGTGTCAGTCGGATGAACGTGATCGCCGCGCGAGTAAGTCGTCGCGCTGCCCGCAGCTCCCGTGCCGTCCATCGCTGGTGTAGCGGAGGACGGTCCAGGAATTGTCAGCGCGGAGGTGGCGGCGCCGACGAATGCGGTGGTTGCAAGTCTTGTAGAACTGTCTCCTGCGGTTTGAGTGGGGGCGGTTGGATTGCCGGTGAGGGCGGGCGAGGCGATGGGGGCGACGTTGCTCCAAGCCCCATTGAAACGCCCGTAGTATGTGCCGTCGCTTGGTGCGTCTGAAAGCCCTCCAGCTGGAGCGGACCAGATCGTGTCGTAATTCGTGGCGGAATTCTTTGTGAGAACTTGACCCGTTGATCCGCCCGTAGGTACGCCCACGCCGGGGGCGCCGGCCGGACCCGTTGCGCCGGTACTGCCAGGAGGACCGGTCGCACCGGTTGCACCGGTCGGACCCGTCGCACCGGTTGCACCAGTTGGTCCAGCCGGACCAATGGCACCCGTAGCACCTTGCGCACCTTCCTCACCTGCGAGGTTGATATTCCATGTTGCATAGGTGCCCGATCCTTTTGTTAGATCGACGGTGATCGTCAACACGCTCGCGGTGTATGAGGCAAGCGCGCCCTCGATCCAGTTGCTGCTGTCGTGTGAAGCGCGAACTCGACAGCCGGCTGAGTATGCCAGGCCGCTCTGTGTCGTCAGCGCCTTCGAGCCGGTGCCGATCGCGATCGACGTTGTCGAGGTCGCGGCATAACCCGGACCAGGCGGACCTGGTCCACCGCCGCCACCGCCGCCTGGCGTCAGCGACGTGTCAGCAAATGAATTCTCGATCCAGTTGCCGCCGGCATCGCAGGTATATTCGCCGATGCTTTTATGCGTGATCGTTCGAGTGGCGCCGCCGAGCAGCGCCAGCGTTGCGCCATTTGTCAGAATAATCGGCGAACCGGTCGATGTCGGCTCGAACGTGATTTGTTTGGTGCAGCCCCAGGCCTGACGCACCAGGACCGGATCGCCGTTGGTGTCGAGAACCGGATTGCCGTCGGCATCGACCTGAAAATCGACCACTGCCTGCGGCGACGGCCCGAAGCTGGTGATGGTGCCGTTGCCAGCGATGATGACTGAATTGGTATCGACCGTGTCATCGGGCGGCGCGAGGTTCACGGTCGCCGCGCACGGCAGCGTCTTGGGTGCCGCGTCGCCCTGCGCGCAATCCCACGGGGTTGTTGACACGTTGCTGCTGCCGCTGCTGTTGACGGCGGGCGACCCGCCACATGAAGAGCTGGCGCGAGATTGAATGGCCGAGGCGGCGAGCGCCTGCGCAGAAGCTGCAAGGCATTGAAAGCCACCCTTTACTCGCCTAAGCTTGAAAGCGTTGCTTTACTTTACCGGACGGTTCCAATGCATCGGCAGCTCGGCCCGAGGACGGTGCTTTTGTCGCGCGTTGATGAATTGATCGAGGAATTGGAGGCGGTTGGCCGCCGCCTGGCCGTTTCTGACTTCGATGGCCGGGAAATCGACCTGTATTGGTTAACGATACGGAGATTAATCCAATGGCGTCAGCGCACCATCGATCCGCCGCCGATACCTGACTAGTAATTCGGGGCATTATGCCCTATATTAAGGGCCGGGCAATCCCGCCCTTGCAGAGCAAAGAGTCGATGTACGAATTTCTCGCCATCATTGGCGCCTTGATCTGGTTCGCCTGGATCAGCCGCCTGGTCAACTTTGGCGTTAAGACCGTAACCCGCATTCAGAACGCCTCCGAAGCCACCGCTATCAACATCGCCACGCTAATCGAGTCACTGCCGCCCGAGCGCCGACCGCGCGATGCGGTGATGATCCAGCTGCCGAAGCCTTCGACGCCGCGGCCAGCCTGGCAAGTCGCTTTGATACTCGGCGCCATCATCGGCGGCATGGTGCTGCTGAACAGCAAAGGCCACGCTGAGACTGTAGCCGCAGATGCGGCCAACATTGGCGACATCGTCACGGTCAAATATGCCTCCACTCGCATTTTGTGCGAGGACCCGCACGACGCGAGCAAGGTCTACATGACCGGCTATTTGGCAGCGGATATCGTTCTAGGCCGCGGCGGTTCAATAGACAGTGCGCTAGAGACGCAGATCGCAGCCGAAGCCGATGCGATGCAGGCCGTTCATTCTTGCACTCAGGCCGTGCGCCATCTGCATTATCAGATCGTTCAAAAAGACATCAGCGGCACGGACGGAGAACTTTTCCATGCTGTGAAATACTGTCTGCGGCCCGATGGCAAAAATTCTTGTCTCTGGTTGACAGTGCGCTTCTCAGCGTATTCGCCCTTCGAAGTTACAAATCGGGTGCCGCAATGACGACGCCCGAAATCAAAATACCAGGACCGGACTGGTTCACCTGGATGATGGCAATCCTGTTTGCAACGCTCGCCATCTTGATCGCGGGCAGTGCGTTCGTCAAAGCTGACGACCACGTCATCCGCCCGACCTGTTGGGAAGAAAACAAGGGCGACCACGTCGAGCGGCACTGCGAAGTCATTCGACCGAATTCACCGAACACACCGAACAAGCACGCACAGGGACCTGCCTCGCCACCAGCAGCAGCCCCTGTGCCGGCGCCGCGAGCGGCAGAACTAGCCCCGCCGCCTGCGGCGCCACATCCATCGCTCTATGACTGCGCGACCTATGCTCGCTTTGGCGGACTGACCGGCTGTCCTATGCCGCCGCCGCCTAATCGCTGGTACGTCGAGCGCACGCTGCAGGAACAGGGCATTCCCTATTATGCCTATGTTCCGCCGCCGCCGATCTACTACGCGCCGCCGCCGATCGCCGTGTTCAGGTTCGGCCCGTTCTCGGTGTGGCTGCCATGAGCAAAGTCAGCAAACCGATCGGCAAGCATCAGCACACGGTCGAGCTGATCCTGCTCTATCTACAGACCGTAGCGCGACCGGTACGCACCAGTGACGTGCGTAAGGCCGTGCTGCGTGTTTTTCCCGAGGCCTCGATCTATGGCGCGCTCGGCGAGCTACAGACTGCCGGCCGCGTCAAACGTCTTAGCTTCGAGCGCGATGCGCTGATGGAACTGACAACATGAATAAGTTCGCAATTCTGATCGCGGGCGCCATCTCTCTGACCACGCTGCCCGCTAATGCTACGCACTACAACCAGCTTTTTGACTGCGGCAATAGCACAACGGTTTGGGTCGCGATCGGTCCTTACGGACCAAACAACAAAGACCGTAACCCCAAAGTCGTCTTTGAAGTCGCAATCGGCGATTTTGACTTCAACAAAGGACCGGCACGAAGCCCGGCGCTTTCGTTCGATCCAGACAAACTAGAGCTAACTGCCGATGGAACGCTTTGTCGCGAGATGAAAGAAGACGAGGCAAAAGACGCGATGGAGAAATTCAACGGTGAAGAACAATGAACACTAAACAAATCTGCCGCGGCGACATTGTTGCCCGCAAGACTTATCCGCCTTTGACTGGCCGCGTCATTCTGATCACCAGCAATCACGGTGTGCAATTCTGCACCGTGCACTGGTTCTATGACGGCGGCTGCACGGAGTCCCGCATTCCTGTTGCTGAACTGCAGCTCGCGGAGGTTTTCAAATGACAGAGCCGACTGTCTATCGTCTGACCGAAGACGAACGCACCGTGCTGATCGAAATCTTTCAATACGGTGCGTCGCTGTTTCGTGACGCCTGCGATCGCGGCGACTATGGGCCGCTGCCTGAACATCGAGCTGAGACACCGCGGCCTTATTGGTACGAACTTGACTACATCAAGCTGTTCAACCGCCTGGCGCACAGCGACCACGTCATCCTGATCGAGCCTGACGGCCTCGAAGATCAACTTCTAAACGGCACCGAGGACGACTAACACATGGGTTATTTGTTCATGACGTCGCGCTGCTTCGGCTGCGGTCGTTTGTTCTCCTACAATCCAAACCTGGTGCCAAGCATTCGCATCAGAGGCAGGCGCGAGCCGATCTGTCAGCGTTGCGTGGACTACGCCAATCCGAAACGCAAAGAGAATGGCTTGGAACCGATCGTCCCGCTTCCAGGCGCGTATGAGTCTGTCTCAGAGGACGAAATGGAGTGGGATCAATGAAAATAAGAACCGAAGACCCGGAAGAAAAAAGATATCTCAACGAGATGGTGACTTTAACGGAAGCCGCGGCTTTACGAAAAGTCTCGGTCGAAACGCTGCGGTCACTCATCAAGCGCGGGAAACTTAAAGCCATCAGGATCGGCTTTCGCCGCATGGGCATGACTCGCCGAGAAGCACTTGGCGATCATCGAGATTAACAAAGCATCGAAGGAAGCAAACAAATGAAACGACTTCGACGTATGACCAGCACTTTTACTAGCGAGGAATGGCGCGTCGCGCGCCAGCGTATTCGCCACGTTCTACCGCTGCCGCTGCTCAAACGCGCCTTGATCCACAATTTGGTCGAGCAGATCGGCCGCAACGAATACCGCTGGAACAGGAGAACATCACGATGAATGCCATGATGCTTTTGGACTTCGCCACCTTCCTGCTGAAGATCACCGCCGCGATCATCATCACGGCTTTAATCTCGATGTTGATCGGTCACATCGCTTACGGTGCCGAGTCCACCGCACAGCGCGATGCGCCGACCACCAGGTTCTACGACAGCCGCGGCAATGTCACCGGCTCGGCCTCGACCTACGGCAATCAAACAAAATTCTATGACGCTCGCGGCAATCACGTCGGTAACGCTGTCAGCAACGGGAGTCGAAGATGATCGCAATTAAGCTGAAGGAACGTCCCGTCAACTTTAAAATGCTGCCAGGAAATCCAACCGACAAAAAACTAAAAAACAGCATGGTCGTCTTCACGCGGAAGCGCTCGTCAAAAGTTACGCTGCAATTTCGAGAGTGGCACACGGACAATACCGGGCACATCACCAACGTTCACCTCGATGGCGACGAAGCAATGCAGCTCATCGAGGCACTGACGGGGGGGCGGCAATGACAAGGACCGCCATCGTTCTCTTTACTCTTGCCATCATCTCGCCGCCGGCAACGCTCGGCGGACTGAAAAAGCCCTGGACGCCACCAAATCCCAGCACCGCTTCTATGTACTGGTGGAGCCCTGATCCGGTGAGCGTCAAAGACTTGGAGAAATACGCGCCCCGCGTTTCTGGTGTTTCGGTCGTTGGTGGATGCTGGCCGGAATACACCGCTTGGTACAACAAGCATCATTGCCATTCCGACATCGATACGGGGCAGACCAAATGTCGCGATTAATCCTTCTCATCGCTCTGCTCGCCACGTCCGCCGATGCGGGGTCGTGCGCGAGGCGATTCACCGGCGATGACGCGTGCCGAATATATGACACGCACTGCTTTGCAGTTGCCTGCTATCGCGAAGCGCCGCGAGTGCGTTTAGCCGCGAATTACGACCGCCAGAACGAAGCGATCAAACAATGCATGGCTGCTACAGATCCCGACAACCATGCGACTGCCTATTTTGATTGTATGGAAAAAAAGGGCATGCACTTCTGCCCTAACTGTCCATCGTTTGGTGTGTTGATGGGCGAATATTGTTGGGCAGACCTACACGGCGTCGATCGCCCTGCGTGCTGGTACGTCATGGGCCAGAAACCAGAGACAGCCACCCAAATTATGGAACGCTGGAAACGCTGGATCAAAGATCGCGGCTGGGAGAAGCAGAGCGCGCCGTATGGGCCGCCAGACATGGAATGGGACAACAAAATAGTGGTGAAGCCGTATGTCCCACGCGACGAATGGGACCCGCGTCAGTTCCTTCAGAGCCCGCAGGGCAAGCCGTATGAGCTGCAGGATGGATGGCATCGCCCCCGCACTCCGGAAGAAATGCGTCGCCACGAAGAGTTCTGCCTGAGAGACGACCCCACCGAGCCTGAACCATATCCGGGCTACTGCCATGAGTGACGTCACCACATAAAGGTAGATGCTATGATCGGCCGCATGAGGCGCCAGACCGCGAAGATGACCGGCAAGGAATTCGTCCAGGCGCTCGAATATTTCGGGATGTCAAACTACGGTGCGGCCGATTACTTCGGCGTCGATCGTCGCACCATCGATCGCTACAGCACGGGTGATCTGAAAATCCCGATCATACTGGCATTGCTGCTAGCTGCCATGCGAGAAATCCCGGATGTTGAAAATGAACCCAATTTCCTGCGGCAGCTTGCCGGCCTGCCCGCAGTGACGGTCGCGGCGGACAAGCCACCAGGACGGCCACCGTCCGATGGATAAGCTGCCGCCGACGGTTTTCGAATACATCCGCATCGCATTGTTTATCGCCTTCAGCGCCATCGCAGGAGCATGTCTGCCGTCCGCGATCAAAGAGGTTGGGACCGGCATCGCAATGATGTTATTCCTGATCTGTCTTTGCCTGATCTGGATTGCACTGCATGCCAAGTAGGACTGTCCTCATTCGCCAGCTCGTCGAAGCCATTTCGCCGCTGCTGGCGGGTTTCGAGCCTGAGGTGCAGTCCGCCGTACTCGCCGATCTACTGGCGATGTGGCTCGCCGGCCATCTCGGTGAACGCCAGGCTGTCGCCGAATTGCGCGAGCAGCTGCTGGCCAGGCACATCAAGCTGGTGCGCGATCTAATCCCGGCGAATGAAAAATTGCTGCTCGAACGCGTCCAGGTTCGAGGCCGCGGCTGAAAGTGAGGTGATGCCGTTGAAACCCGATGATGGGGAAGATGAACACTTTTAGCGTGGCCCCGTCGGTGCGATCGGCGGGGCTTTTTATTTTGCTCGTGATAACGCGGCCCGTAATCCGAACGCGCTATATGCGGCAGCGGTGCCGCATAGCCACGATGCGGGCGGTAGCAACCAGCAGGTCCGCAAATTTCCTCAGTGTGGGCTGGCGTGGTGATCAGCATCGCCATGAACACGATGCTGCCGATCAGCATGAGCCAGCTCTGCATGGTGCACATCCACTGCCGCCGCTACCTCGATGATCGTCGGCTGCTGCAGCCAGCGCACAACGAGCTGCAGCACGCCGTAATATTCCCGCGCCAACGTCGTCATTTGCGTGCCGCCCTCGCGACCGGCGAGCTGACGGCGCTGATCGAATTGGCGACATCGACTTCGACCAGATCGCTGCCGACGACAAACTGCGCGGTCGCTACCGGGCCGAGCACCGCGCCGGCCGCATCAAGTCTAACGCCGCGGATGTTGTAAGTTTCCGCCTCAGTCAAATCGAACGTGCTCGACGGCGCCGGGCCTTGATATTCGTTCGTCACGGTGCCGGGATCGGTCGCCAGTGCCAGTTCAATGCGCCAGTCGCCACCGACCGTCCCACCCGGATATTGCTGCGCTATGCTCTTGATCGAAACCGTAACCTGCATGTTGTCCCCACTTTCCTCGCTATCAAGCGATGCTTGAATTCCGTCTTGACGCCGACATCAAGCGGGCGCATTGATGCCGGGCGTCATGCCCGTCGAGGAAAGCCGTGCACAGTTAGATACTCGACTCAGTGTGACGTGAGCGGTAAGGGACGGCCGTCGTTTAATCCTCCGGTTAGCGACGGCTGTCCTGTTTTTGCTTTCCGAAAATTGGGAACTGCAATGGCGACACAGTTTCGCGTGCGCGCGCACGGCCTGCGATCAGGCGACGTGATCGATGTCTATGATCGTGATGAATTCGTTGCCTCGGTCTACACCGCACCGGCAGTGCGTTGCATCCGTGTCATCAGCCGGACACCGATCGAAGTGCAATCGCGCGATGACGGCGAGCTGTACGCGATCACCATTTCGTTCGCTGCAAAAGGCGAGCCTGTGCTATAGTCAGGCGGTTAGGTGGATGTAGTTGGTCGAGCTGGTTCATTCTCCCGCATCCGTGTCGGCAACGGGCGGGTCCTCGACAAGGCGCTGGTTCTGGTCCGGCTCGGGCTTCGTTTCGAAGCTAAGACATTGCCAGTGAAATCGCGCAAGCCGACTGGTGGACGGTGGCAAGCCTCGCCGCCCCGAAGGGTCGCAAGGGCTCATAACCCAACTGCGGCCCTTTTCTTTTCCGGCACTCTGCTGCCAGGCGCGATCGGATATTGCGCGCCACACTGCGGGCACACGGTGATCTGCGTCTTGTCGCCAATCAGCAGGCTGCGCGCATCGCACGACATGCAAATCCACCACCGGGCCTTATCGAGAGCCGCCGCATAAGCCTCGTCGCTCATGTGTGGCCTGGAAACGTCAGCGGCACATGCGCCGCCACGGTGTCGGCCGCGGGGGTCTCCGTCGTGTTGGCGATTGCTGGCGGCGGAAACATCGCTGCTATCGCTTGGCGGAATTGATCGCTCGCGGGTAGCTGCTGCGGCAGATGCGCCTCAGCCGCGGCGTGCTCGATCGCTTGCGCTGGAAGCGTGCTGATCATGGATTAATCCCCAACTTCGTCGCATTTCCGACTTGCCGCCAAAAACATTCACGCGTTAGGAATTGGGATGCGCGGCTAGGCTCGGTCCCCAACCGCTGAAAACCTGGCACAGCCCCATCCCCCGACGTGTCAGGCCGCCGCGCACCCTGCCTCAGCAGACAAGACGATCGCGGCGAGTGTGGGGCGTCATGCCTGGCCGCTAATGCGGAACTTCCCCATTGGAACTTTGCTTGGCTGCTCCACCTTCGCGTCAGGCTTAGGAGGTGACGCGCTTCGGGGTGTCTGCGGAGCGCACCACCCATGTGCTCCACCCCCTTTTATTTATAAGGGGGTGGACACAAGGTGGAGCACCCCGAAACGCTTCTCCGACGCCTGGTTGGCTGTGCAGTAGCCGCGCCACCTTGCTCCACTATAATAATGTCAAGGTGGAGCGGCCCGGCGCAGCCAAAATGGTCGCTTACCGATCCCATAGAATAAAACCACTGTTTTCAAAGACTTGGCAGTTCCAGGTTCGCCTGGCAATTTTCCAGTTGGCCGCTAAGCGTTTGTAATTATTCAAATAAATCTGGCCGCGAGTGGGGCCGCGCCGCGAGCATAGGGTAAACGGCTAGAATTCTTATGCCCCCCCCCACCGCAGAAATCGTCAGTTCCTTTCCCCTCCACCATCCTCGACGACGATGGTGGGCGATCGTAATTCACGCTTGGCCTTTTGAATTTGGCGCCATCGTGCCCGTGATGATGTGGGGTGGTTGTATGGTTGGGGTTCAGGGCGTTGGCCATAGACTGGATGATTGGGATCGATTGGCCAGCCGGATATATCGACTTTTGAGCTATAGCCATGCAGCTCGATCGTGCGTTTGACGCGATCGTGGCAATCGTAGCAAAGCGATTGCAGCTCACCCATACGAAACCGCCACCAGTCACCATCAACGGGGATCACGTGGTCCGCAACGGTAGCGGGGGTGGTTCTACCCTCCTGCTTACAGAAGCGGCACAGCGGCTCGGTCTTGAGCTGGTAGTGGGCGCGATTGCGGTGCGACTGGTAGGCATACCAGCGCCGCGGATCAGCGTCAGGTGCATTGCGCTTAGCGGGCACGCAGCACTCGCACGACAAAGGCCTGCAGCTGCGCACTGAGCGGCTGGCCTCGATCCAGGCATGATGCAGCGTACATGCACAAAGCGTGATGCACGCCGGCCTGGTGATGATGCTCAGCGGCTTCGATCAGATCGGCAATATTGCCGCCGCCATGCAGGCGATCGACGACCTCGATCAGATCGACCGAAATGAATTCGGAAATTTGCTGCTTGGCCATTGATTGCGATTTTTTCTGCGAGCGACGCAAAGGCGAACAGTCCGCTGCTGAGGCAAGAGGCCAGTCCTACGACGGCTTCACGGAGTCTGCTGCGCCCTTGCGTGCTCGATTGTCCCGGGTAGGTCCTCGAAAGCATGCTGCTGTGCTTCACACCTGGCTACCAGGACAAAAGCCGAGTGAAATCAAACGCGCTGCGCGGTGGTCTTTTGCGCGCACACGCAAAAAACCGAGCAAAATCCGATACCGTTGTAGGGATTGGCCTCTCAGGCTGGGATTTTTACAGCCAATTTTGGGGAAGAGTCAAAAAGGGATGTGGGCAAATTGCCCACACTGCCGGAGGAGTTCAAAGCACGGAATTAGTGCCGATAGAGATCGGGCCGCAATTTTTCGCGTTTGACGCCGGTTACGGCCTCGACCTGTACGACGCGGTGTGCCGGAATTTGCCCGACTTCTACCCATTCGCTCAGAGTTGACTGCGATACGCCGATCGCACGAGCCAGCGCACGTTGACCGCCCGCGGCCTCGATGGCGATCTGCAATCCCTTGGCTTTCTCGGCAACTGGATCGGGCACGCGCTTGGCACTTGACATCATGCTTAACAAGTCCATTATGCGCAACCGTATGACACGGTCAAGCATGGTCGGTCAATACACTCAGAGGAGTATGTCAAGCATGGCAACCGCCGACAAGTTTCTGCCCGCGGCTCAGGCTTTCAAAAAGGCCTATCCGATCGGGACACAGGTAACAGCGGGCGATATTCGCGATTTTGCCCGTCGCTACAAAAATGGCCTCGACAGCGATCTACTCATTGCTGACGAGGGCAAGATGATTGGTTCGCTGTGTCGTCACATCAATCTAGGCGCACAGCATGCCGACATCACCGAGCAGTACCACATCGATAAGGTATCGCCCGGCAAATACGAGGTAGTCAAGCTGGCTGACCATGTTAACCGTCAGGCCAGTGTCGCCGTATTCAAATCGACCAATGCAGCAATGAAGCCGCTCGACAGCAATCGCAAGGCTATCGATGCGCTTAATGTTGCCGACCTCGATGCAGACATGGCGGCGCAGATCGAAGAGCGGCGCAAGGAAATCGACGCAGCGGCGACACCGTTGCGGCAAGCCGCCATCACCGGACTGACCGAGGTGTTTGTGCTGCGGCTGATGCACGCGGGACGCCCGGAAGAGGATGCACGCGCCATCGTGCAGGCTCTGCCGTCGCTGACCAAAGAGCTGAAGCTGCTCAACCAGCTCCGCGGTTAAACGATCCAAAACAAACTGCCGGGCCTTCACGCCGCTGCTCTCCTAAGGCGTAGGGCCTGGCCTCTTTGCAAAGAGATCAGCAGGAAACAAAAACAAATGAAACCCGACAATGTTGAACAAATCTCACTCGATAAGATCACCAACAATCCCTGGCGTAATATCAAACTATTTCCGCTTGACGATGAACACGTTGCCGAAATTCGTGACGCCATTAGAGAAGCGAACATGTTTCATCAAACGCCGACCGGACGTTGGGTCGATGGCAAAGGCAAGTTTGAAATTGCTTGCGGTCATGCCCGTGTTGCCGCCGCACGCAAAGCCAAGCTTGGCAGCATCCCTGTGGTCGTCGGCGATTATGATGACGACCAGATGCTGCGGCTGATGGTCGATGAAAACGCGCTGCAGGCCGGTGGCTTTCCCGGCGCGGTGATGAACGAAGTTGCCGCGATCATGGAGCATTTGATCGGCACGTTGATGTCCGGGCAGGATGGTGGACGTTCTGTCCATGATCCCATCTTGAAGGAGGCTTTCACTGACAAGGGTTATGTTGACCGGGCAAGGGGTTTACTTTTGAAGCGCATGAACGATCCCGATGTTGAAGTGCCGATCGGTCACGTTCCGATCTTGCGTTATCTTGGGCACGGCGACATCGGGGGATCGCGCCGCACCGAGCGCCAAATCCGTGATGCGATCGGCTCGCTCAAGCAGACGGGGCTCTATGATAAGATCATCGACGACGCAGCGCGCAAACATGCGCCGATGCTCGATGCCATCAGCGTTGGCAAAAAGATCGACAAGCCAAAAACGCCACGCAAGCGACCAGAAAAAATCCTCGATGAGCGCACTGCGCATCTATTCAAGAACGATCACCAATATGCTGCGTTCCGCGAAGCTGTCACGTCCTCGACCGCACGCAAGGTAATCCCGGTTGATCAGCAGCTTGCGCTGGCCAAGGAAATCATGGACCCGATGGCGCGTGCCGGGTTCAGCAAAAAGCAGGTTGGCGCTCCCTACATCCGAAAGATGGTTCAGGACAAAATAACGGAGGGCGCAAAAGCGCAGCGTGCGATCGACAAGGAAGAACGCGATCGCTATCTGGCTGAGCAGCTCGATCGCCAGATCGATGACATTCTGATCAATGCCAAAGGCTCGCTGCGTTCGCTGCTCAGCTCGATCAACGCCATGATCGAGATTATTCAAAAACATCCCGGTCTGGAAAAACACCCGCGCCTCGGCGGTTTCAGCGAGCAGCTCGATCGTCTGGTGAACGCAGTGAAGCAATTAAGCAAGGCAATCAAATGAAAGGCATAGGCGATGGGAAAAGAGGATTGGGACCTTTTCGAGCACTACCCGAACCGCCCTGGTTCAGCGCGCGGTTCTGACACCAGCGAAGCCGCTGGCGAAAGCCTCGACGAGAGCACGCTATCGCGCCTGCGCGCCAAAGTGCACGGCTTTCACGGCATGCACGGCTTTCACGGCGCTACGTGTGACGAGGCTGAAGTAGCCCTTGATCTGCGCCATGAAACCTGCAGCGCTCGAATTCGCGAGCTGATCCTTGGTGGTTTATTGGTCGATAGCGGCCGTCGGCGTTTGACTCGTCGAGGGCGCGCAGCTCGCGTCTGCGTATTGCCGCGGTATATACCGATATGAGAGGTCGATCAGACGCTGCCGCTGAACACCACGGGCCGCAATTCGCCGAGCCGGCCGAGACGGCGGCTGGCCAGGCCGCATCAGATGGCTTTAGGCGTTGGCTCGCCGCTAATCCGCCGCCTAACCTGGATGATCTGATTGCCGAGCATGGCGGCTATCGCTCGATCCCGCCAGCTGCTTGGGACGCCTTCGATCGCGCATATGCCGATTGGAGCTGGCGCTATCGCAACCGATCGTGAGCTACTGCTATGAACGACAACGACAAGCCGAAGACCACATTAACGCCCGAAGAGAAAATCCGCGCCGCCTATGTCAAGGTAACTTGGCCCGAGACCAGTGATGCTACGATCGCCGCAATGCTTGGCGTCACCAATCTCGGCCGCGTCAACGAGGCGCTCAAGCTGGTGCTATCGGCTGTCGGACTGAGCGAGCCGGGCTACAAAAACAAAGGCGAGCGAGAAGCCGAGTCCGAGGAAGAATGAGCTGCGAAGATATTCACCGTTCCTAATCCGGGTCGTCCAGCTCTGCAGCAATTTCTCTCGCCCATTGCGTCCAGCGAAACAGCAGCGGCTTATTCATTGCGAACGAAACATAGACCCACGGCAAGATCGCGCCGACCCAGGCATCGGCAATCATGCGCTTGACCGATTTACTCAATGCTTGATCACACGCTCTCCGTTCCAGATAGGCCATCAAGTCGGGCGTGAACTCTACGCGCCGCCGCGGATCGGCAACATATGGGGATCGCAGCCCCAACCGCTGCAGCTCCGCCATCGCATGCGTCCGCCGTGTAATCTCTGCAGCATCGGGTTGCTCGATCGGCGCCGTCACGCGCACCTGCAGCTCGGGCTTGTTCAGCTCGACCTGGCGCCGAATGCGCTCGGCTTGCTTGGCGCGCCATAGCAGCTCGCTCTCGATGTGCTGCGTGTATGCCGTCGGCTCGGATACCACGGGCCGCACGATCGGCGCGTCGCGTTGCATAACCTGTTCGTAGCTCGGCGCCGGTCCTAGATCGAGCGCTCGCGTCCTTTCGCGCTCAGCATGCAGCTCGGCTTGTCTGGCTCGGTGCGCTTCGTACCTGGCTTGCTGCGCCGCCCTTACTTTCTCGTTTGCAGCCTCGATCAGTTCGTCAACCTTTTTCTTGCCGAGTTTCTTGATCTGCTGCCGATACGGCTCAAACACGAAATCAAGATCAAACGCTGCGCGCTGCAGCCGCCTGCGCGCCGCCGTAAGCCAGCGATAGGTATCGATTTCCTCAAGGACTTTGCGGGCGACGACCTTGGCGCGCTGCATGCGGCGCTGGTTCGCCAGCGTTACCGGATCGACATACTCGCCGCCGCCTTGCAGCTCCAGCTCCATCTTGAAAAAGCCGTCGATGTCGTCGGGGTCCTCGTCGAAATCCAGCATGCGGTAATGCAATTTGATATTGGCAGGCCGATGCCGAAATGGCTTGGTCAGAACGGTCTTGCCGTCAGTGAGACGGCGATATGCCCATTGCGGTCGGTCCACAGAGCTTGCTCACTTGGTGATCCTGTCCGACAATTCCGCTTCTTTGATCACCGCATTGGCCGCCTCGACCTCGTCGTGCACCAGGTGCCGAATGAAACGGCCGACTTGCGCAGTCGATGCCATATCGCCAGGGTCGAGATTGGCCGCCTTGAACGCTTCCAAGTCCGCTAACGTCGCGTCCATTGTCGTCACCATCTCATGATGCAGGCCCGGCACCGAAAGAAAAACCTCATACTCGGCCCATCGGAATTTGCGTAAGCCTGCAAAATGCATGTGAACCGGCACCACGCGACCGTCGCGTAGCGTCCGCGGATGCGGACGCACAATGTGAAAGATGCGCGCCCGCTTGCCCTTGGGCGTCAACACAACGTCGCGATCCTTGAAAAAATAAGCGGTGCGTTTCATATCGACCGCGAAAGCAGCCGTCAGTCCGGTTTTGTTGGTGACTTCGATGCGCACGCCGGTTTCATGCGCTGTCGTCGTATTAGCAATGGACATGAAGTGCACTTGAGCAAACGCTGCTACCGTCGGCTCCGCTACCCAGCCGTATTCTTGGCAGCGCTTGCAATGATACTGATGCCAGCTCTTCAGATGCGGCGGGTAATCCCATCCTTTGGTGGGAATGTATTCGGTGTACAGGTTCTTTTTGCCTTTACCGCCGCCAGCACGATAGCGCAGCTTTTCATAATGCGTCATCGAATGCTTTAGCACGCGCACTTGGCCATCAACATCAACACCGACGTGAAATGTATCGCAGAAGCCGTTGTCGTGCAGCCATTTTGGACATCGCGGATTATTTTCGTGCCGCAAATCGAAATAGTGCACCACTTCATAGACGTCGCCGACAAATGCCTCGACATAGATCGGGGCTGGGAATAGCCGATTGAAATAAGCGAGCCGAGGATAAATCACCTTCTCAGTATCGTCGTGATGCAGCGAGATTGCCACCGCGCCGAATGCCGGGCGAAGTTTGCGATGCTTCCAGAATGGCGGCACTTCCTTGTAAGGCAATCGTGATTGCATCGGCAGCAATGTCGCGCCGACTTGCGAATAGAGCTGAAACGCATCGTGGCTGGCGCCCTTCATTCGCGCCAACACTTCGAAATAAACCTTCAGATGGTCAAGCAGTGCGCCGCGGAAATAAAATGTTCCTGACTCTTCGACGGCTTCGCGCGTGAAATGCCACTTGTCGTCGTCGTCAACTTCATGGTCACTTTCGACGAAAGTCGGCTTTTTGGTTTGCTTCGGCTTCGGAAACGGCGTGATCGACGTTCTGGCTGGCGCCTGTGCCGTCGTGTTCAGGAAGATGTCACGCTGGCGTTTACCGCGCGAGCGCGGTTGCGGCCTCGCAGGCGCCGTCGGGCTCGGCGGCTCAGGCCCGGCTTGCGACGGTGCCGCGGGCGGATCACTGCAGACTTCGGCATATGCTCCTCCGTTCGCCCGATAGCGGACTATAAGACGATTGAACCATCCACGAACGCGTTCCCACAATGTCATGCCTGGCCTCGTTCATTGCTGTCATATGCCATGCGCCTTCCAAAAACTTTCCGGCACGAGACTGACCAGTTCGGCGATCATCCGGCACTTTTCCTCGATGCTGTTGGCTTTGACTCTCTTGATCAGCTCCTCGTCGGTCTCGTTCTTCAACTCTTCAATCAGACCGCCAGCGCTGACCAGCATCCGATAGCGCGCCATCAGTTTTTGATCCGGTTTCATTGCTGCATCGCTCGCATGTCGCTTTGCGCCATCTGCACCCGCACCTTGCGGCCGAGCAGATCGAGCAAAACGAAAATCCGATCGCGCGCCGACATGCCGTCGAACAAGCCAACGTGTCCGGTGAAGCCACCGCGCACGATACTGATGCGATCGCCGATCTGCATGCCTCGCGGCTTGGGCAAGCGCACGATGCCATCGCGCTCGCGGCCCTTGATTTCGCTGATGATCTTGTCGGGCAATTTGGCCGGCGCATCGCCGGATTTGAGCAGCTCGATGACGCCGATGGTGTTGTCGATCGAATACCAGAAATCGACCACCTTCACGAATAGATAAGCCGGGAATAACGGCAGCTCGCGCTTCTTGGCCCTTATCATCGGCAGATAAGTTTCAAAACCGGCTTGCTCCAAAAATCGCTGCGCTGTGCGCTCGCGTTGACTTTCGCATTGCGCCACGGACCAGAAACTCATTGTGCCTCTCAATGCTTGGTTTTGCCGCTGCTGTCATTGTCGTCCTCGTCGTAACACTCATTGACCATGTGTTGCATCATCGCGATCAGACCGTGACGCGTGCCGCCCGTGCTACGCGCCACTTGAATGGCCGATCTAATGAAACCCATCATCAACCCGGTCAGAAACGCACGTTTTTGGACGTGGTCCGCGCCCCACTGTCGCGTGACCAGATCACCGATCGCGCTCGGCACATCACCACATCGGCAGAACGTCCAGTGTTCAATCTGCTCGATTTGCTCGACCTCGACGCGTTCTTGGATTGTTGGTTCAATCATCATCGTTGCCCTCATTGCGATCGGGAAACTGCAGGACCGCGCTTTCGCTCGGCTTGTCCATGCTGACGAACCAAGTGACTTGTTTGCGAGTCTTGTCGTCGCGCATGCGTTGCCGCTTGAAGACGCGCGCCAGCTCCCAGACTTTGATCAGCTTCTTGACTTTCTTGATGTCCTCTTTGCTCTCGTCGCTGTCGCCTGCAACGTCGAGCTTCAATTGTTCGGCGATCAGGTGGCCGAGCCAATCGTCCGATTGCGAGTCGGCGCGATAAGCCCGCTGCTGCACAGCCGCGCGAATGAATTCGGTATCCTTGTCCTCGACGCCATCGAACAGCGCCGGAAATTCCCACGGCTTGAGCGCCTGAACGTTATCGCCGTTCTCGATCGGCACATTGAGCAATCTGAACCAATGCGCATGCTCGGGCGGCGCCATGTTGCGCTTGCCAAGATCGAGTCGGATGTAGAAATGCCGAATTTCATCGAGCGGCTTGATCGTGCCGTGCTCGTTTCGCAGCTTCTTGACGGCCTGCGTGGCCTCGCCGGCCGTCATGCGGTTAATGACGCGGCCCGAGCGCACGGCGGCGATGATCGAGGAGCCGCCGCGGGCATCATCGACCGACAGCGATCCCTGGCCAGCAAACGGCTTGCGCACATGATGTGAAATCTCGATGCAGCTGTTGGTCCGCTGCGCGATGAACGCCAGGCGCTTGACCACCGCGTCGATCGCCGTGTTGTCGTTCTCGGCCACATTGTGAAAGGCGATGAACGGATCGAGCATGACGACGTCGATCTTGTCGGCCACGATCGTGCTTTCGAATAGCGCCAACATCGCATCTTCGAACTTGATATAGCCAGATCGCGCTTGCGTGGCGATCGTCAGCGTGAACGTCGAGCGGTCGTCCACGTAAAGCTTGCCGGGTAAATCCTGCAGCCGAATGTTGTGCTGCTTGCAATGCGCAGCGATCCGCCGATCAATTTCGACTTTCGGGTCCTCGCCGCTCAGATACCAGACCGACAGGCCCTCGCCGACCATCTTAATCGCTTCGTAGAGCTGCAGCGTGGTCTTGCCGAAGCCGCCCGGCGCAACCGTCGCCGTGCAGGCCTGGCGCACGTAATGACCAGCCCATAACCAAGCGCGCATTGGAATGGTCGAAGGATCGGGCACTATGTAGAGCGTGGCGCGTGCTGGCTCGGGTTCGGCCTGCGGCTTCCAGGTTTCCAGTCCCTCGATGAACTCGCGGAAATAATCAACGTCCAGCTCGGCGTTGATCCAGTCCGAGATGTCGGCCTTATGCGGCGCCTCGGGCCACAGCTCCTCGATGAACATGACGCGGACGCGCTTGGCGATCGGCGTCAAAGCCGTGGCCACATCGACCGCGTGCTTGCGACCAGCATCGTCGTTGTCGGCCAGGATCACCACGTCGAGATTGGCAAAATGCGGATTGAGCGCCGCGGCCATATTCGGCCATTTACCGGCGCCCATCGGATTGCACGTGGCCGGCCCGAGCACGTCATAGCAATTGTCTACGTCCTTCTCGCCCTCGGGGACTAGGATTAGATCGCCTGCATTGAGCCGCCGTAGTTCGGCTAGCCGATACGGCACGCGGCGCACATCGCGGAGGTTATTGATCCAGCCGCCGTTACCGTCGGGGCGCCGTTGGCGAAAATCGCGATCGCCGGTCGCCTGGTCCACATACTTGAGTACCTCGAACAGCAGCCGACTGTCCTCGTCAACGTAAGGGAATGTTGCGACCAGCTCGCCGGTCGGTTCCCGATGGTGCGAGGTGCGCCGCTGGCCCTCCCGCGGCCCGTGGTGGCCGTTTCCGCTCGGCCTAGCCGAGCGCCACAACCCGTTCATTTCGAGCCAGGCGAAAGCCTCTTGGTCGTTGTGGACGCCCTGCATGCGCATCTTGAGCGCATCGAGGACCCCGCCGCCCTCGCCGGCCTCGTGGTCGTACCAGGTTCCCTTATTCAGATCGACCGCGACGCTGCCCTTGCGGCCGAAGCGGAGTTGGGTTTTAGATCGTTCCGAAGGTTCACCCCAGATAAGCAACGCCACAGGTCCCATGACAGCGGCCAGCTCTGCGGTGTCGGCCATCGGGCGTCCCTCCCGGCAAATGGATCGCCAGGCCGAGGGGCCTGGCAATTTCGCGGATTGGGAAACCGAGTGGGAAATGGGAAACTTCGGTGGGAAACTTGAGTGTTTTCAATGCGGAGCTGATTTTCCGAAAAAACCGTGCTCGCCTTGATATTGTTGGTGTTTCCCAATTTTCATTTCCCAATCCAGTGCACAGGTTCCCATAATAGTCC